>OHBE01000369.1_pt1 | contig 52226 bp, 46 predicted proteins | sample 1577231 | NCBI WGS metagenome assembly OHBE01 (sample SAMEA3541506, study PRJEB24748) | human gut metagenome | biome: human gut; feature: human-associated habitat; material: faeces | place: China | collected 2012 | reverse complement strand
CTGTTTTTAATGCTCAAATATACGAAATAACTCCCTATTATACAATGAATTAACAAACAAAATACACACCAATCGCCGTGCAAAGGTCTCCTTATTACGTGCTTCCCGGGTCTATCAAAAAGAAGAGAGCGTATGTGGAAAATATATTTCCTGCATACGCTCTCCCATTTTATTTGGTCGTTGAGTTTTCTTAGTGCACTATATTTATTTTCGTCGTATATCCATCCACCTTAAGGATGTAGGCCCCATTAGGAAGTCGGCTGACATCCATTCTGCCATGCCCCGCTGATAAACTATTCTTCATGACAATCTTGCCTGACAGATCGAAAAGAATGATAGATGTTTCTTGGGGAATGCAAGGTGCCGATATTTCCACATAATCGCGTGCCGGATTAGGGAATACTCTGATCTCTTCTGACGATTCTATTGCTTCTACCGCTGTACCATTGACGATCTTCACCGTGTAGTCCCTTTTCCCTTTGAGGTACAACTGTGGTTGTCCGTTTACGAATGCATGGAGGGTCGCACGATAGGATCCATCAGGTATAGGGCCTTCGACAACAGGTTTATATACGAAAGTTTCTCCTTGCTTGATATGTACTGTTTCTTGAGCTGCCCATAAAGACCCCGATGAGGATTGTGTTTGGCGGAAAACAACAACCAACTCACCATTGAAAGGCAATCCGAGATTTTTGAGTGTAAAGTCGGGCAATACTCTGTTGTGAGCCATATCCAGCGTATAGGTAGAAGTTTGATTATGGCCCACTTCGAATAAGGGGTGCGTATACTCTGTCGGTGTTTTTACTGACACGCTTCCGATCTTTTTCCATTCATCCTTTTGGTTGTTGATGGAAAATCTATACCACAATGTATAGTCGCCTTCCGAGAGAGTGAGAACGTCTTTAGACCAAACCACCGGATAGTTGCTGCTACCGCCCGGAACTTCAGCCATTACCCAGCCCAAAGATATTGCATCGTCCGCAGTAGCTCCTGTAGATAGAGCAAAGGCTACGGGTGTACGGATCTCATCAGGGCTGTCGCTATTGAACTGTACTGTAATCGTACTATGTTCATAAGAATTCAGATCTGCGACAAAGCTGTTGGGGACGATACTGAGCTTGCCTTCGTTATTATCTACCGTGACTACGACATTGTTCGGGTCTGTCGTATTTACTTTAATGCTATTGACATATCCTCCCTGTGCATGCCGTACCGGCTCCCACTGTTCGGTGCCTGTGCGACGATAAAGTAGGGTGATGGTGTTGATTCCTTGTGACAACTGATTAGGTGCCAATGAGAAACTCTCGGGATGCTCTCCGTATCCGTACCAAGAGATATTGTTAGATGAAGTTTTCACCTCTATGACTTCTCCGTCAGCCTTGTTCAATCTGTATCCGAGGTCAAGATTTGATTGCTCTTCACCTGTATTATATATCGAATACTCTACGTTCAATCCGGATTCACTTTTATACTCGGCTTCTATATCTTTCAGTGCCAAGATCGGCAAGGCATCTGTACCGGCTTCAGCGGGAGTCTTAGCCGGTTCGATACCGGTGATGATCTCTTGATAAATGGTGAAACCTATTCCCTCACCTCCGATACCCAACGAAGTCGGCGAGAGGAGTGTTAGTTTGTAGAAGCCGTTGGAAACACCTCCCCAACCCCAGTTGAAATGGAAAGTACCATCCGAAGCATAACCATCGCAAACGAAAGCATGTCCTATGCTCTGGTTATTCCCTGCATAATAGACCGGCCTTCCGGAGGCAAGTTCCCCGCGGATCATATCGTGCCACTCCTGTGAGGTATATAAGGCGCGTACATGTAGCTGCAGTGAACGTTTGTAGCGAAAGTTGTTTCGCAAGGCTCCTACTACATAAACGCTGTACGTACCACTTCCATTTTCATAAAAACTCATCGAAACAGATGCACTCACATCACGCATCAGTGTGGCGTAGGCATCCACTTGAGATTGAGTCAGATTATCAAGGTCGGGATTTCCGGGCATATTGATCCAGTCGTACATTTCACCAAATGTGCCGGACCAGTTGCCAACTAATGAACCTGCATGATAATCGAAAGAGCCTTCACCTTGAAGCGGCCAGCTATGGTAGCGCATGATTTGTGCTGCAGCCGTAGCAACACAGCCGGTATAGGCATGATTGCCATTAGGAAGCAGTGGTTCCTTATTGTTCCATGGGTAACCTTGATTCCATCGCATGGGATCGTTGGCAAAAAGACCGTTATCCATCAGAGCATGTACTTCAGCCGGTACGCCCTCGGTACGTAATATCTCTTCATTGAGCCGAGCTTTTCCGGAAAGTATCAGGCCTATTTCCTGATCGTAAACTTGTAGCCACATGCGAAGATTGTCCGGCATACTGTTCATGTCGAAACGGCCAATGGGTGAATAGGCCAAAATTGTCGGTATTCTGTCATCTGCTGCTACAAGAGCATAGCCCTCATTATTCCCACGATTAGCTACATAAAAATATGCAGGAGAGCCTTCCTCTTGTGATGTGATACCCCTCTCGGCATCTCCTTGCCGATAGACGTAATCGATGGAAATCTTGTCAGATACTGCTGTTTGTCCCATTCGCAAGGATACCTGTCGCAAAGCCAGCCGAGCCAGATTCAAAGCTCGCTCTTTCGTAACCGGAGCAGAATGTCCCTGCATGGCAATGCCAAAGAGCATTACTATGGCTAAAAGAAAACTTTTTTTCATTGAAGGTGATATTCCGAATTATGAGAGTTTTTTTGCTGTAGCCCCCTATGGGGCATTGTAGAATTTGCTGCATTCTACAAAAGTGTTTCCTGATGATGTAGTATTAGGATCAGGCAATCTGAATGAAAAAAAGCCGAAACTTATATTCTTTCCAATCCTGCCATTTTAAGAGCTGTAACGGCTGCTTCCGTGCCTTTGTTGCCATGCTTGCCCCCGGCACGCTCTTCGGCCTGAAGCATTGTTTCCGTGGTAAGGACTCCGAAAATGACTGGTACAAAGCCGTCAACGTTCAACTGGGTGATTCCCTGCGTTACCCCTTGGCAGATATAGTCGAAATGGGGGGTGTCGCCTCTGACTACACAGCCTATAGCGATCACTGCATCTACTTCATGCTGTTCGGCAAGGTATGCGCTTGCATAGGTAAGTTCGAAAGTGCCGGGAACATGCTGTACGATGATATTGTCAGCCGATACACCATGTTCCAAAAGGGTATCGATAGCCCCTTTCATCAGTGGCTCTGTGATATTGCGATTCCATTCAGCAACGGCAATTCCTATACGTAAGTCTTTGCCACAGGGAACGCTTTCGTAGTCGTAGTCGGATAAGTTATGATAAGCTGTAGCCATGATTCTGTAATTGTCTGATAAGTTTTGTCCTGAAAAAAGGCATCCATCCCAGCATGAGATAGATGCCTTTCTTTTTATCGTTTTGATACAATTATTTCGCTCCTTTGGTTTTTACACGTATGATATCTGCTTCTACCGTATTAGCTTCCATCGATGTGTAGTATTTTTCTTTTACCTGCTTATAAGCAGCGAGAGCCTTGTCGTATTGTTTGAGCTCTTCGTATACGCGACCGGCTTTGATGAGACAGCCCGGTGTAATGGCATCGTTAGAGGCTGCGGCCGCAGCTTTCTCAAAATAGCCTACAGCCTCTTCATATTTTTTGAGCTGTACATAACAGTCACCGATAAGACGAGTGATAGATGGTGCTACCATATTTTCCTTGGAGGAGAACCCCTTCAGATGATCAATGGCTTTCTGATATTCTCCGAGGTTGTAGTAGCAAATGCCGGCATAGGCTTTTGCCAGATTGGATGCATCCGAGCCGGAGTATTTTTTTATTACTGCCAACAGTCCCATTTCGTTTGCACCGTTTCCATTTAAGGCTGCGCTGTCCAATTCCTGAATGAATTTGTCTTCGGCAAGATATACCTTGGCAGCAGCTTCACGAGCTTTAGGTTCGCTGACGAAACGTTTGTAGGCAAAAATACCTGCCACAATGATAAAAACGCCCAGAATAACCAAGCCGATTTTGGTCATGTTCTTTTCTATGAACTGCTCTGAGCGTGAAACCACTTCTCCTACGTGGTTGTCCGGTTGTTGATTTTCTTTTTTAGCCATATTATGGAATAATTATTTATTTCTTTTCGGTCGCACAAAGGTACGCGTTTGGCTGTGATATACAAATGTCCTGTCCGAATAAATATACGATATGTAGTGGTTGACCGAAAAGAGGGCTATTGCCAATCCACTAATCCGCTCTTTACGGCATACCGTATCAGTTCGGCTGCATTGGAGAATCCCAGTTTGTGCAGAATATTACTACGGTGTGTTTCTACCGTTCGGTAACTAAGGTGCATTTTTTCGGCTGTTTCTTTGGCAGAATAGCCATCGCACAGATATTGCACTACTTCTTTCTCTCGTTGGGTCAGCTCGGAAGAGTCGTTCTGCTGCTGTTGCTGTTTTTTGCTTTTCTTATGCGATTGGTCTGCGGAACGTGATACGCAAATATCCAGTATCATCTTCGAAACACTTTTGCCATAGAAATGGCTACCCGTGGTTACTGTGCGGATGGCATTTCCTATATCATTGATCTGAGCTGTTTTGCATATATATCCTTCCACATCAATCGCCAATAGTTCATTGACTGTTTTCTCTGATACTTCGGAAGACAGTATGATAATCTTAACAGCCGGATATAGCTTCTTTAGCTTACGAGCAATATTCACTCCATTCCCATCGGGAAGCCAAATATCCAGTATGATTAGTCCCGGTTCTTTTTGTTCTTTCAGAAACGTTTCCAGTTCTTCACAAGAACTACATTCACCTACGATTTCTGCCAAACCTTGCATTTGACTAATGGCAGCACGCAAACCTACCCGATAGAGTTCGTGGTCATCCACGAGTACGATACTAATCATATTGTGTAATCTTTACGCTGAGGCAAGGACAAAAGAGAATACGGAGCCTTTACCTTCCTTGCTGTCAATGCATAACTTGCTTTTGTTTTTTTTGAGCAGACCTTTGCAGATAATTAAACCTAATCCGCTACCTATTTCCCCATCGGTCCCGGCTGTAGCCTTCTTATTTTTATCCGATTCGAGGATATCGGTTATTTGTTTTTTGCTCATGCCAATACCTTTGTCTGATACAGACACTTTGATCCCCATGGCTTTCTCTTTTTCTTCCACACGGATGTGTATTACGCTTCCTGCTTTAGAGAATTTGATTGCATTACTGAGTAAATTGCGTATTACGGTATTGATCATTTGTTGGTCAGCATGAACCAAACATTGTTTAGGAGCTTCCAAATGTAAGCTAATATCTTTATTCCGAGCAGAAATAGAGTATAAATTGATCACCTTTCCAATGTTTTCCACAATGTTGAAAACCACAAATTTGGGAGCTAAATTCCCGATTTGGATATTAGACCAATCGAGTAAATTCTGTAAAAGAGTCAATTCTGTTGCTACACTATTGCGTATTGAAGAAAGCATATTCCGAGTCATAGAGCCACAGTCAGATGAAGATGATAGTATAGTGTCGAGGGCCATTTTCTGTGCTATAGCCGGACCCTTGATGTCGTGTGAGATAATGGAGAGGAGTCTGTTTCTGGTGTCATTCATTTCTCGCAGTCTCTTATTTTGTCTGTATCTCCTTGCTGCATGGATGATAAGGGTAATGATGGTTGCCACCAACAGTGTGGATATTATGATAAGGGCAATATGTAATTTGCGAGCTAAATGTAATTCCTGGTTTTTCAGTGCTATTTCGGCCTCTTTCTCTTTGCTTTTGAACCGAATGTCAAACTCCGTAATTTTTTCTTGCATCTGTTTGGCGGCAATAGAGTCTGCCAGAAGTTTGGATCTTTTTTGGCATTCATAAGCCAAAGAGTACAAGCCGTATTCGGCATATATGGAACTGGCTATATCCAATATTGCCAATCTGGTTTGATTATACCCGGCATGGCATGCCAAATTTTCTGCGATTGTGAGCACTTCATTTGCTTTGCCGTATTCGCTTCTCCATGCATAATAATATGCAAGATGTGCATAAGATAGGGCCTGGATCTCGATATCATTTATTTTGGATGCTATTGTAAGAGCTTCTTTCAAAGGCTTATAGCTATCCTCAGGATTTTTCTCATTGATCATAATTGTGCCGATATTCATGAGACTGTTGCACATACTTACGCTATCACCATTGGCTCGTTGTATATCCAAAGCTTTGTTATAATAGGAGTAGGCTTCTTGAGTATTTCCTTTTTTTTGATAAATGTTAGCCATGTTGTTGTAGGCTATAGAGATACCTCTTTCCTCCTTTTTCTTTTGAGCGATTTGTAGCGCACGTTCATAGAATACCAATGCGTCATCCCATTTTTCCTGAAAGAAAAATACGATGCCTATTTGCATATAAGTACGGGCTAATATAATGTTGTCGTTTTTGTCTTTAAGCAGCCTCATTATTTCTTCTAGAGCCATTATTGCATTGCTATAACGACCTGCATGAGTCGCCATGGTTGCATACTTTAAAAGCAGAAATGGAAGCTCTTCGGTCGAGCCATCATCACGGCAGAACTTGATGGCTAAGGAATATGCATCGGCTGCACTACCGACTTGTTGATGCAGTTCGAGCTGTTTGCCCATCTCCTCATACCTTTTTTTCTTTTCCGTGGCAGAAAGAGTCCGGTCGGCCGCTATTTGGAAAAGAGAATCTACATTAATCTCTTTGGCTGAGAGCATAAAGACACATCCAAGAAATGTCAGGATAGTTAGTCGCGTATGTATATTAATCATAATAGTGTCTTGTATTTGTCTACTACAATAATAATAGTTTTTTGTTAAAAACATGATAGTGGGCTTTTATGTTAATGCCGTGATGATATATTTTTTTAGTTTTTTCTTGTGGTGAGATCGAAATATAGGGGCCGAAAGACAGGTTAGATGGTTCTGCAATACGGAATTGATCTTTGGATTTATTGGGGTGAGTTCACAAAAACGGAAACCTCCTCCCTTAGGGGCGAGTTTTTTTACTCATTCGGCTACTTCTAGTATTTCTCATCTGTTTTTAGAGTTTGATCCGGAGGATTCGTTTACGGTTTCTTCTGCAAATCCTTATTTTTGCCATTATTATGAGTGAGAATAAGACTTATACGGAGGCCATGAGACGCCTCGAAGAAATCGTTCGTGTCATCGAACATGAAAGCCCAGATGTGGACGAGCTGACCAAGCTGGCCGAAGAGGCTATTGCTCTGATTGGTTTCTGTCGTGAGAAACTGACAGTAGCCGACAAGCAGATCGAAGAACTCATGGCCAAACTCTCATGAAGCAAAAACGCTATGCTCTGATCGTAGCCGGTGGTCATGGGCTACGTATGGGGGCCGATCGGCCAAAACAGTTTTTGCTTTTGGCCGGTCTACCGGTGCTGATGCATACGCTGAATCGCTTTGCCCCTCATGTCGATGCTATTGTATTGGTATTGCCCACAGATCATCATGCTTATTGGCAGGAATTGTGCCGGAAGTATGACTTTTCGGTCTCTCATCGAGTGGTTGCAGGTGGAAATACACGTTTCGCCTCTGTTCGGAATGGATTGCAGGTTGTCCCTGATGGTGTTTTGGTTGCTGTTCATGACGGGGTACGTCCTTTGGTCAGTGCTGAAACTATCGATGCCTGTTTCGATCTTGCAGAGTTGAAGGGGGCTGTCGCTCCTTGTCGCCCTATGACCGAATCGCTTCGCTATTATGCCACTGATGGCAATTATGCAGTGGACAGGAGTCGGTACGTCACGGTACAAACTCCACAGACCTTTCGGAGCGAATGGCTTCGAGAGGCCTATCGGCAACCCTATGAAGAGTATTTTACCGATGATTGTTCGGTATATGAACACCATTTTGGCCGACCGGTGGCATTGATTGTCGGTAATATCGAAAATATCAAATTGACTACTCCTCTCGATCTATCCCTTGCCAAACTGTTATTGACATCCTAATACCTAAAAAACATAAGTTACATCTCCACATTGTGGAAGAATACAAGACAAACTTAATCGAAGACCTCGAAAAGGGCTAGGGCATCTAACGCCATGCCAAGTTTTAGAACTAACTTAGCTACTCAATGTTGCACTGGTGAGTGGAATGTGCAGATTTTTTGATGACTATTGCATATTGAGGAAAAAACTTATCTTTGCAGCGCTGAAAGAGGTAAATTCATTCGCAACGGTGTGGTAGTTCAGCTGGTTAGAATACCTGCCTGTCACGCAGGGGGTCGCGGGTTCGAGTCCCGTCCATACCGCAATAGGTCTCAAAGCGATGTCACATAGGATGTCAATTAGACCTTCATATTTAAGATGAATCGCAGTAAAATCAAGGTTTTACAGCGATTTCTTTTTTATCCCCCCTTGCTCTTTGACCGCTTATCTCTATGTTTTGACAGTCATCATTCGGTCATTTTCCGACACAATTACTGCTATAACTGCAGACCAGTTCTCAAAAGTGTAGTAGTGACCGGATGATGACTCCCTGTTTAAAAACATGGATTCCCCTCTATTTCAATCTATCATGTAGATTTTCGGCATATTGCTACAGAAAAAAAACGAGTAATGCCCCCTTGTAGATCCCCCAAGAGAATCCCCCCAGAATCTCGCCCAAGCTCTATCGCAAAATGACTCCCCGGCAGAGGGCGGATTAAGCGACTGTCAATCGAAAGTCGTATCAAATAGTAAGGTGTGTCAACCGATAATGAGCTTTAGAAAATACGCTGTAATTTTAATCTCGAAATTAACACTCTCCGAGTGTTAACTTTTTTCAGTACACGTCACACTCCAAAATTTTCCTATTGTACGCTCCGAAAAACGTGGTTCGAGAAAATTTTCATTTTGGTTCGGGAAGTAAAAAATTCCCAAACCAAAACGAAAAAATTCCGGTTCCAGTTTTTTCAAAAACACAAACCAAAATTTCGAGAATTACGGTTCGTAAAATACGATCCGGCAAATGAGATGAAACAGTAAAACATGTCTTTTTATCTACTTTCGGAACCGAAACGACAAATGGAGACAGGATAAAAAGAAACCATCCGGAGAGCTTTTGCCCGGCCTCTCGGCATAGCCCTCCTACTCCGTTTTTAATATATACTACCCTTAGGGATCGACCCTACAGGATTTTTCTCGCTCGAGAAAATATAGTCGCATACCATATTATATACTATTTTTGCGGAGAAATTGGGGTGTTTTGGCCTTTTGGGAAACAATGACAGGCCACCGATCCCCTGAAACGGATCCGTCGATGATCAAAACCACCGCCGGCCGGAAGAGGGTGTCAGTCTCCCATTCTTTCTCTGAGATATAGCAATAAGAATGTCACAAAAGAACAAGAAGCGGTCTTCTGCCTTTTTCCATTCAAGGTTTTTGGCCATTATGAGTATTGCCGTTGTCCTCTTCCTTCTGGGGACTATCGGCATCATTGAGTTTGTCGGCAGAGGAATAGGCAATTCCGTGAGAGAAGACCTCTCCTTCAATCTGCTCTTATCCTCCGACATGGATGAAACGCAGGCACAAGAGCTACAGCGACAGATAGCGGCCACACCCTTCGTCAAAGATGTCAGCTATATCTCTGCCGATCAAGCCCTCGAAGAGATGAAAAAAGAATTGGGCGAAGACGATCCGGCCAAGATGCTCGGCTATAATCCCCTGCAAGCGGAAATGTGCGTTCACCTCAAAGCCCAATACACCCATCCGGACAGTCTGAAAACCATAGACTCTGCCATCCGCACATGGAATGGAGTGGACAATCTGGAATACAGGGCGGATATGTTCGACATAGTACACCGCAATACACGCCGTATCGGTCTCGTTCTGCTCGCTCTATCAGCCTTGCTCCTTCTGATCAGCTACATACAGATCAACAACACCACCCGTTTGTTGATCTATTCGAAGCGATTCAGCATCCGTACCATGACGCTGGTGGGTGCCACGCCTCGCTTTATCCGTAAGCCTTTCGTTCGCTACAGTATGCTCAATGGACTCGTGGCAGCTTTGCTCGCCATACTACTCCTCGGTATAGCCCTCTATGCAACTGATGAATACGCATTCAACAGGAGTTTACGCCCCTTCTTAACGATGGAAAACCTCCTGACCATAGCCGGAGGCATGTTACTTGTAGGTATACTGATCTCTGCCTTTTCGGCACGTGCTGCAACGAACAAATATATCCGCATGGATGGAGGCAAAATGCACCTCGTATAAGGCAAGGAATATTGACAAACCAACTAAGACAATCAAACAGCATACTATGCTTTTCGGGAAAAAGAACTTTATCTTGATGGGGGTGTCCGCTATCCTCATCATTCTGGGCTTCATATTGATGTCAGGGGGAGGATCAGCCGACCAAGTAAGTTTCAATCCGGATATTTTCAGTGCCAAACGCATACAGATAGCACCGTGGGTGAGCATGGCCGGCTTCGTACTGATGGTATATGCCATCATGGTATCGCCGGATAAAAAAGACAATCGCAAGTAACTCTCCGGCGAGGGTCCTTCTGCCGATCAGACCGCAAACCGCACGTTGTGGGGGAGTAATTCTATGCCTGATCCGAGAAGGATGTACCTCTCTTCCTGCATGATAATATGACCATTCTACAAGCCATCGTTTTAGCCATAGTCGAAGGGCTGACCGAGTTTCTTCCGGTTTCTTCCACCGGACACATGATTATCGCCGAAGGCATAATGGGGGTGGAAAGCACTTCTTTTGTCAGAGCCTTCACCGTGATGATACAGTTCGGTGCCATCCTATCCGTTCTGGTGCTGTACCGGAAACGTTTCTTTTGTTTTCCCGTGGCTCCACGAGCTTTAGGGCAAGGCAAAGGGAAAGAATTTATGAGTCGCTTCGATCTTTATTGGAAGCTATTGATAGCACTGGTTCCGGCCGTTATTTTGGGATTCCTGTTCGAAGATTGGGTAGATAGAATGCTGGGCAGCGTCTGGGTAGTGGCCGTCGTATTATTCCTCGGTGGTATTTTCATGCTGTTTGTCGATAAGCTCTTCGCCTCATCGGACAGAGGAGAAATCACATACCCCAAAGCGTTCGTTATAGGCTTGTTCCAATGTCTGGCCATATTCCTACCCGGACTCTCACGCTCCATGGCTACCATAGTCGGCGGTCAGCAACAAAAACTGAGTCGTAAGGCTGCTGCGGAGTTTTCCTTCTTTCTGGCTGTACCTACGATGCTCGGCGCCACCCTGCTAAAGGCCTATAAACTCTACAAGGAAGGCGGAATAGAAATTTTCAGAGAACACATGACCGTGCTCCTCGTGGGCAATATTGTGGCCTTCATCGTAGCACTGGCCGCGATCAAGTTCTTTATCGGATTCCTCACCCGATATGGCTTCAAGGCATTCGGCTATTATCGTATCTTGGTTGGCGGTCTGCTTATCGTATTGATGCTCTCAGGGGTATCCTTAGCTGTCTGAATCGGAAAAATGAAACAAATAAATCGTCCGCTCCACCTGCGCGAGGGAGAAGTACTATACTTCGACAAACCTCTCACATGGACTTCGTTCGACTTGGTCAATAAATTCCGCTATCGGGCTTGTCGTCGGATGGGTATCAAGAAGTTGCGCGTAGGGCATGCCGGCACATTGGATCCATTGGCATCGGGCGTGATGATCCTGTGCACGGGACGTGCCACGAAGCAAATCGATGTGCTGCAGGCCGGCACGAAAGAGTACATTGCCGCCATCAGACTGGGTGCTACGACACCGAGTTTCGACAAGGAAACGGAACCGGATGCTTTCTTCCCGTACGAACATATCACGCGCCAATCGATCCTGGACATACTACCTCGATTCACGGGAACGATAGAACAGGTACCGCCCATATTCTCTGCCGTTCGCGTGAACGGGAAACGCGCATACGATTTGGCTCGAAAGGGGAAAGAGGTGGAGATGAAAACCCGTACGTTGCAGATCGACGAGATCGAACTACTGGAGTATGCCCTACCCCTCATCACGCTACGGATCGTATGCAGCAAAGGCACTTATATACGTGCTCTGGCTCGTGACATTGCCACAGCCCTCGAATCGGGAGGACATTTGGAGGCATTGCGCAGGACAAGAGTAGGCAATGCGCGTATCGAAGACTGCCTTTCGATGGATGAGTTGGAACAATGGTTCGACCGTCTTGGTTTTGCTTATGAACCGGAGTTCGAACAAAAAGAGGACAATCCGTCTTCCACACCTACAAATAAAAATAACTAACGGCAACATATATCGCTATGAAATTATCCAAGTTCAAATTCAATCTTCCGGAGGAACTGATTGCGTTAGAGCCGACCAAGTTCCGCGACGAATCGCGAATGATGGTCGTACATCGTCGTACAGGAGAAATCGAACATCGCGTTTTCAAGGACATTCTGGAGTATTTCGACAAGGGTGATACCTTCGTCTTCAACAATACCCGTGTTTTTCCTGCCCGTCTCTATGGTAATAAAGAGAAAACCGGTGCTCAGATCGAAGTTTTCCTCCTGCGTGAACTGAATGAACGACTGAAGCTGTGGGATGTCCTCGTGGATCCGGCCCGCAAAATACGCATAGGCAATAAACTCTATTTCGGCAATGATGAAGAGCTGGTGGCAGAGGTGATAGACAATACTACCTCCAGAGGGCGTACGCTGCGCTTCCTGTACGATGGCTCTCATGACGAATTCAAGGAACTGCTTTTCCAATTGGGACAGACTCCTCTGCCGAAGTACATCGATCGGGACGTGAACAAAGAGGATCCGGAGAGGTATCAAAGCATATTTGCCGAAGTGGAAGGCGCCGTGGTGGCACCTGCTGCCAGTCTTCATTTCAGCCGCGAGCTGATGAAACGACTGGAGATCAAGGACTGCCATTTCTCTTACATAACGGTACACCACGCTTTGGGAGCTTATCGCGACATCGATGTGGAAGATCTGACAAAGCACAAAATGGACAGCGAGGAGATGTATATCACGGAAGAGTCGTGCATAAACATCAACCGTTCATGGGACGAAGAAAAGAAGATCTGCGCCGTAGGAACTTCGATTCTTCGTGCTTTGGAAACAGCTGTGAGCACAGACGGTCATCTCAAGCCGTTCGAAGGTTGGACCAATCGCTTCATCTTTCCTCCATACGAGTTCCATCTGCCTTCTGCTTTGGTTACGAACTTCCATATGCCGCTCTCTACCCTACTGATGATGACGGCCGCTTTCGGAGGACATGAGCTGATTATGAGTACATACGACCTCGCTGTAAAAGAAAAGTATCGTTTCGGTGCTTATGGCGATGCCATGCTCATCATTGATTGAGTATGGCCATAGTGTATCTTTCTTTGGGCAGCAACTTAGGCGATCGACATAGTTTGTTGTCTGCAGCATTGGAGATGCTACAAACGAGGGTGGGCAGACTGCTCACCCTTTCTCGGTTCTATGAAACCGAGCCGTGGGGATTCGAATCGCCCCATCCTTTCCTCAATGCGGTGGTGGCTTTGCGATCGGAACTCAAACCACAGGACATTCTGCACATCACACAAGCCATCGAAAGGGAATTGGGTCGTACACAAAAAAGCAATGGAGGGGTCTATCACGATCGTCCGATCGATATAGACATTCTATTGCATTCCGTATACCCGAAAGTACAGTCACCTGAGCTGGAACTGCCCCACCCACAAATGTGGCAACGGGATTTTGTGCGTATGCCGCTATCGGACGTAGCTCCTTGGCTGCATCCGGAGGCCCCGACTCCGAACCTCTGACTAATGAAAGAAATGAATGTAAACGACTTCGAGATAATGGCTCCCGTCGGTTCGTACGAATCGCTTATGGCAGCCATCAAGGCGGGAGCAGATTCCGTTTACTTCGGGATTGAAGGACTGAATATGCGCGCCCGATCTGCTAACAACTTCACCACAGAAGATCTGTACAAAATAGCAGAGATTTGCAGAGATAAAGGCGTAAAGAGCTATTTAACGGTGAATACCGTCATATACGACGAGGACATAGCACTCATGCGCTCCGTCATCGATGCGGCACAAAAGGCACAAATATCTGCCATTATAGCTTCCGACGTGGCTGCGATGACGTATGCCAACGAGATCGGAGTAGAAGTGCATCTGTCCACTCAGCTCAATATCAGCAACGCGGAAGCCCTACGCTTTTATTCGCGCTTTGCCGATGTGGTCGTATTGGCAAGAGAGCTGAATATGGATCAGGTACGTACAATCCACGAGACCATCGTCAGGGATAATATCTGTGGGCCTAAAGGCCATCCCGTACGTATAGAGATGTTCGCTCATGGCGCCCTGTGTATGGCCGTTTCGGGCAAGTGCTATCTAAGCCTGCACGAACACAACAGCTCCGCCAACAGAGGAGCCTGTGCGCAGATCTGCAGGAGGGGCTACACCGTCAAGGACAAGGATAGCGGTCTGGAACTGGACATTGAGAACCAATACATCATGTCGCCGAAGGATCTGAAGACTATTCATTTCATCAATAAGATGATGGACGCCGGCGTACGAGTATTCAAGATCGAAGGAAGGGCACGTGGCCCCGAATACGTCTATACGGTCTGCCGCTGCTATAAAGAAGCGATCGAAGCCTGCAGCAACGGCACCTATGATGAAGAGGCCATAGGCCGGTGGGACGAACAATTGGCTACGGTATTCAACCGAGGCTTTTGGGATGGCTACTACCTCGGACAACGGCTCGGCGAATGGACACATCGTTACGGCTCAGGAGCTACGCGACAGAAAATATATGTAGGCAAGGGGATCAAATACTTCAGCCGTCTCGGTGTGGCTGAATTCGAAATAGAGTCCGGCGAACTGCATATAGGCGATGAGATTGTGATCACCGGCCCTACTACAGGTGTGATCATCCAAAAGGTGGAAGAGATCCGATACGAACTGCAAACCGTGGAAAAGGCGACAAAGGGACAACGCATTTCCATTCCGGTAAAGGAGAAAGTGCGTCCGTCGGACAAGCTCTACCGGTTCGACAAAAGAGAAGAATAAGATGTAGGGACCGAGAGCGAATTATCACCTCTCAAACCCGACAAAACCCAATGATATGAAAGAGAAAGAATACCTGTTCTCCCTCGACATGAAGGTGAGAGACTATGAATGCGACTTGCAGGGTGTGGTAAACAACAGCAACTATCAGCGCTATATGGAGCACACCCGCCATGAATTCTGGGAAAGCCTCGGAGATAATTTCGGACAAATGCACGAAAAAGGTCTTGATGCTTTCGTTTACAAAGTGACCATAACGTTCAAACAGTCCTTGCGTAGCGGCGATCGCTTCCGTAGCTGTCTGACCTGCCACAAGAAAGGCCCCAAACTCATTTTCATGCAGGACATTATCAGAGAAGACGGTGTGATGGCAGCCTGTGGCGAAGTGGAAGTAGTAGCCGTACAGGACGGTGTGCTCACCCGCGGAGAGTATTTCGATGTGCTGATGAAAGACATTTTGTCCAAAACCACCAAGTAACAAAAAACGAAGTAGAGAGGAAGCCCACCGATCACTATACAGACGGAGGCTTCCTCTTCTTTTTTGTCATCAGGATCAAGCCTTATGCTCATACTCCTTTCATGTGCCAAGACGATCGGTATTCCGAAGCGTTTGCCATCACATTTGACGACCACTTCGCCGATCTTCGATGAGCAGACCACAAAGATTGCTTTAGCTGCATCTTCCTGCGATATAGAGGAATTATCCCGACTACTCCGTATCAATAGAAAGTTGGCAGAAGAGAATCACCGACGCTGGCAGCACTTCTTCGAGGACGATTCACCCACTGCTCCGGCAGCATTGGCTTATACGGGTATGGTTTTCAAGAAGCTTGCTCCTGCCAATTTCAATGCTGACGATTGGCTCTATGCCTCCGAACATCTTCTTATCACCTCGTTCCTCTACGGTCTTTTGCGACCGAGTGACATGATTCGTCCATACAGGATGGAAGGATTTGCCCATCTGGGGGCACCTGTCGAAGATGAAGTATTCAACTTCTGGCGACCGTATCTTACGGATTTTCTGATCGAAAAGGTACGCGAAAAGGGCGGTGAGCTATGTTTTCTGGCCAGTGAAGAAATGAAAATGCTATTCGACTGGAAACGAGTAGAACAAGTCGTACGGGTAGTGACACCCCTCTTCAAAGTACCACAGCCCGATGGAGGTCTCAAACAGATCGTGATCTATACCAAAATGGCACGCGGACTGATGACAGCTCACCTCCTCACCCGCCGATGCCGCCATGTGGAAGAGATGCAGCTCTTTTCGCCCGAAGGTTTTGTCTTCCGGCCGGAGCTTTCGGATGAGAGCAACTATCTTTTCGTCATGGAATGAATCGGTTTTTACGACCAAGATTCGAACCTTTTTCCGTTCCTCATGTTCTTATAATGATTAAAAAATTGTCGGTGTCGGTTTTAGACTGCTCCGATACAAATTATTAAAAGACTTAATTACAATAAAAATCAGACGTTATGACTCACGAACTCATTTCCCTGCCTTATGCGGTCGATGCACTGGCTCCTGTTATCAGCAAAGAAACAGTGGAATTCCACCACGGTAAGCACCTGAAGACCTATGTGGACAACCTCAATAAGCTCATCATCGGCACGGAATTTGAAAACGCTGACTTGAATACCATCGTACAAAAGAGCGAAGGCGGTATCTTCAACAATGCCGGCCAAACCCTCAACCACAATCTCTATTTCACTCAGTTCCGTCCGGGCAAGGGAGGAGCACCGAAGGGCAAATTGGGGGAAGCTATCGACAAACAATTCGGCTCATTCGAAAAGTTCAAAGAAGAGTTCAACACAGCCGGTACCACCCTCTTTGGTTCGGGCTGGGTATGGCTTGCATCCGATGCCAATGGCAAACTGTCCATCGAGAAAGAACCCAATGCCGGCAATCCCGTGCGCAAAGGGTTGAACCCTTTGCTCGGATTCGACGTATGGGAGCACGCATATTATCTGACTTACCAGAATCGTCGTGCCGACCACCTCAAAGATCTTTGGAGTATCGTTGACTGGGATATTGTAGAATCTCGGTATTAAGAACTCCATGGGTGCACTTTGCACCAATACATAAGGAAGCCTCTGCCAAGAACCGCTCGGTTGTCTCGGCAAGAGGCTTCTTCTTTTTCTCTTTTCATTGTTCACTAACAGCCGAATCAAAGCAAAAGAAAAAAGAAACGGTTTTTCCCTCAATCCTATCAAGCCTTTTCAGAAAAGAAGATCAGGAACATGTACTATTATAACCGAATTGGTTTAGGCTCCAAAATTTTCCCGTTTGCTACTCCTCAAAACGCGGTTCGTAAACTTTTTTATTTTGGCGTGGGAAGCAAAAAATTCTCACGCCACAACGAAAAAATTCTCGCGCCACTTTTTCAGGGAATACGCGCCACAATCGGAGCATTTCCGGTTCGTGTTTTTTTGAATAGCTCCTTTTGCAAACAAGCCGAGGCAATCGACGAAAATCTGCCGAGGATTCACCTTCCGGAAAAAGACTTTCCTGAGGAAAAGATCGAAAAGATTCGTTCGCACATACATTTACGGCAAAAATTGTCCGACAAAAAGATTACATTTGCACCCGAATAAAGATGGTCAGGTAGCTCAGCTGGATAGAGCAATAGCCTTCTAAGCTATCGGTCCTGGGTTCGAATCCCAGCCTGATCACCTGAAAAAGGGATGCGCAAGTATCCTTTTTTTTCTTTCTGCAAACTCTTAATAATGGCTCTTTTTTATCTTAGTGCGGCTTAAAGAGGATGACGGATTATCGCTTCTTCTGCCTCTCCTGCTTCGAACAACAAAACAAAATACAATAATGAAACGTATCTTCTACACCTTAGGGCTATTATTACTGTGTCTCCCTATGCTCCAGGCAGGACCGGTGACACGATCCAAAGCCGAACAGACGGCTAAGAACTTTTTTGCCAAACGACAACCCACGTTGTCTTCATCGACAGCGATTCTCCGGATGGATTTCGTTTACAAAGCTACAGAAAGAGAGGAGGCACTATTCTTCGTTTTCAATCGAGGAGAGAAAGACGGATTTCTCCTCGTCGCAGCGGATGATCGGTTCCCGGAGGTGATCGGATATGCTTTCAAGGGGCACTTCGATGCGGCCCGTATACCGAACAATCTCAGAGGGTGGCTCAAAGGTTATGAACGTGAAATGCTTGCTGTAATGGACGGCAAGGCAGAGCCGATAGATCCTATCCGTGAGACTGAGCCTACACGGGACCTGCCATCATCCATTGCCCCTATTTTGGAAACGGGCGAACATGCATCGGATCCGATCTTGTGGGATCAGGGCTATCCATTTAACACCTTGCATCCCCTGCTTCCTTCCGGGCAGCAGGCTTATACCGGTTGTGTTGCCACTGCCATGGGACAAATCATGCGTCACTACAAGTGGCCGGAGAAGGCTTCCGGCGGATATGACTACTACGATGATATGACGGGGACGCATACCCACTATTCAGGCACATTCGGTGAGACCTATAACTGGAGCAAGATGCCCGGTAACATCAGTGTTGGTATCAGCCCTGAAGAAGTAAAAGCCTTAAGTACTTTCATGAGAGATGTCAGCTTTTCTGTCAATATGCAGTTTGCCGATTTCGGCAGTGGCACTTTCTCCATATTTGTCGAACGCGCCCTGAGGGAGACCTTTCATTACAAGAAATCGCTTCGTTACATCCATCGCTCTCTCCTTCCCGGTAAGGAATGGAAAGACATGATTCGTAAGGAACTGGCAGAAAACAGACCTGTGTATTATGCCGGTGCAGACGGATCGATGGGACATGCTTTCGTTTGCGATGGATACGAACCAGACGGAACGTTCCACTTCAACTGGGGATGGGGTGGCATGAGTAACGGTAATTTCTATCTCAATCTACTCAATCCGGGTTCGCTTGGCACAGGCGCAGGCGATGGAGGCTACTCTACTGACCAAGAGGTTGTCATAGGCATAGAGCCGGACAGCAATGAAGCACCCGGTATCGTACCGGATCCGACCATCACGCTCTATGGATTGCAACACAATATGTCTGATGAAGCACTTGACCTGAGCGTAAAAATCAAGAACTACTCCACTTATGCAGGGGATGTGAAATTGGCTTATCGCCTGACGCTTCCCAATGGAACGGAAACGACTAACCCAGCCGTCACCGTCCCTATCGTTTGGGAAGACATTATCGGAGAAAGCACGGGCAACATAACCATACCATGCAGTCAATTTGCCGAGGGGAAAAATACCATCTCCATACTCTATCGAACAGATGGCATGGCAGATTGGAAAGAGCTTAAGCACATACTTATGGGGCTTGTCAATAAGATAGAAGTGACTATGCCTGCCGGAGATGTAGCTTACTCCGTTGCCGATGCCAGGATCGTTCTCAAAGACGGTTCTCTTTCGCACAACCTGAAAGCATACTCCGACTGCAAACTCAGTGCCACAGTCTACAACCCGGGTACGGAAGAATTTCGTAGTCGCGTCACCTTTGCCCTCCGCAATACAGAGGGACGGCTCTATTTCCTTGGCAGACATTTAGTAGAATTACACCCGGGAGATGAAGACGGCGAAAAAGTTTCGCTGACAATAACAGGGCTCAAGTCTCGTGCAGGACAATACATGCTTGTCTGTACGGGCGATATGGAATCGCTTATGGAAGATGCCTCATGGATAGAGTTGGCTTCCATAGAAGTAGCAGAGCATACGAGCACCCATTCATCGTTACTGGTGGCCTCCAACCCACAGATCGATCTTCTCACAGTTCATCGGGCCAATCCCGAGACATTGCCGACTTTCAGCATTACAAATGAAGGTGGTGCTACTTTCTCCGGGAAAATCGAAATAGTGGCTATAAAGGCTTTCTCGGAAACTTTCTTCCAAGCGAAAGAAGAACACATGAGTCTCGCCCAAGGGGAAACCAAAGTATTGTCTCCGGAGCTGACTGCGAGCTCTTCTCTCTATACAAATGCCGAACTCTTTCCCGATGGCATCTATTACATTGTCATCAGAGAGCAGGGATTTTGGGATCCGATCGATTTGTTTGGGGACTATTACTATCGTATCCGTCTCATTACGGATCTATCCTCTTCGGACATCGCTGGTAAGGATGTTTCTACTATAGTACTTTATCCCAATCCTGCTCACGACTATGTCCATGTAGCCATTCCTCCCACATATGCGGGCAGCACACTTCGTTTGTTTGATATTCAAGGGCGAATGCAGCTCTCCACGAAGATCGAATCTGCCGATATGCGTCTCGACGTCGAACGTCTTCCGAAGGGCACCTATATCGTTGTGGTAGAAGACATGGTAGGGAAGCTCTTTATTCGTTGATTCAGTCTGTCAACAGCAAAACCGACAAGGGCAATGCCGGAAGGGAGATCCCCTCAGGCATTGCCCTTGTATCGTTTGTTAGGATATACCAAAGAAAGGAGATAAAGAGTTCGGTTTGCTTCGTAATAATAGATGATTTTCCTTGTCATGCCATAGCTTTATGTCATTGATTATACCTAAATACACGAAATCGGCTGACACACAATATAATGAATGAATAAAAGCACCTGTATATTGAGCAAAGGCCTCTATAAGAAAACAAAAGCTATATAGCTTTCGGTCGATTCCTATATAGTCGTCCCTTAAAAAACCTCTTTAAGCGAGAAACCATTGGCAAATGGCATCTGGCTTATTATTTTGATAAAGTCCCAAAGAGTTTTCATGGCTCTTTTGAAGTTATAAGCAGCTGCAGCCAATAGTATGTTCACAGCATCCCCGGCCAATCCTTTGTAAAAGTTGCGGCCTAAACGATGATCTGATTTCAAGTGTCCGATGGTGGGTTCTATGCCTGCTCGCTTGCAGAATAATTTGTGTTTCTTGCGCCTCTGATGTCTGCTGTCTGATTGCTTGGGTGTATCCGGTATTAAAATCCGGGTTCCGTTAACCTCTTTCCGGCCTCGATAGCCTCTGTCCCCGGCTAGTATTTTGATCTTTCTGTGTGTGAGTCGTTCAACTTGTTCCAGCGAAGCTTCTATCGTGTGCCCGTCATACTCATTTCGAAAAGATCGGGCTCCAAGGATAATACCCGTAGCCGAGCGTATGACGGATACCTTATTGCCGAATTCGTACTTCTTGTGCTCTTTGCCTTTGCTGATGCATTGAACCTCCGGCTCATGAATGGAATAAATCTTTTGGGGGCTGTTACGTCTTTGTGAAAGAATAGCTTCAAACCTCTCAATCAATTCGGCGTAGAGAGAATTATCTCCAAGATTACGCTTGAGCTCTCGAACCAATCGTCCGGCTATTGTTCGCAATTTATTGTCTGCCTTCAGCGCCTTCTTGCGATTCTTGGGATGATGGCGAAAGCGTTGGTCGCGATAAATCCGCTTCAAAACAAAGGTATAGCTTTGGCGAAGAGGAAGATTCAACTTATGGACGATGTCCAAAATCTTGCGCACGATCTTTTTATGCAACTTGGCATCGGTAGGGAAGGTGATATTCTTTTCCTGAACGGTCGAATCGATAAAGGCTGTGTCATGATGGTGCTCATCATCATCTTCGTTATTGACACGAATGCTTTCCTGAAAAATGAGTTCTATCCCCTTTTCTCCAATGCGATGGCGAAAATGCACCAATTCGGAAGAGGCGCAGGGCGCACTAGGGATGAACTCTTGCATGCCACAAAAGTATTGGTAATAAGCGTTCTCACTCCATTGCTCCACAACGGATTCATCCGAGAGATTACGAAGGTGTTTGAGAATCAACAAGCCACACATCAAACGAATCGGCTTACTCGGGCGACCATTGTGCTGACAGTACAAAGGCCGGAAAGCCGTATCGAATTTCTCCCAATCTATTTTGTCGGCCAATTTGTAGAGTGGGTGCGATTGGTTCAGCATGTCTGATAGACTGCTGAATAATGAAGGAGTATGATGGGGCTTTTTAATCATGAAAATCTGCAAGTTTCTTGCCATAAAGATAAGAAAACTTGCAGATTCATCAAAGGTTTTCGCAAACTAATTTGCTCAATATCAGAGAGTAAAAGGATTCTTAAGGGACGACTAATTAATTACATTAAGGAATGATTTCGTGCAAATTTTTTGAAAAGTTGTTATATTTGAATCAAATTAAAAGATTAAATCAATAAAACTAAACGTAAAGAAATGAGTGAGATGAATTTTAACAACATCGAAGAAATCAAAAAATACGGTTTCAAGTGTTTTGAAAGTGTAAAAGACCTTCGCGAAGACAGTTCACGTATCCCCAAAAGAAAGGTGTTTATCTTGTGTTGAAACCCCAAGATATGGATGTTGATTTCTTGGAAACAGGAACAGGCGGACACTTCAAAGATAAAGATCCTAATGAGAGTATAGATGAAGATGAACTCGAATCGAAATGGGTTGAGCATACGTTAGTACTTTATGTAGGCCGGACAGGACGCACATTATATGAAAGAATCAATGAGCTTCTGCGATTTGGACAAGGAGAGAATATAGGCCATTGGGGAGGGAGGTATTTGTGGCAAATTAATCATTCGGAAGAGCTTGTTATTTGTTGGAAAGAAATGCAGGATGAGGATCCGGAAGAAATTTGGAAGCAACTTCTTTGGGATTTTGAATCGGTATATTCTAAATTGCCTTTTGCAAATCTTCAGCGACCAAGCGATAAATAATGGTTGCATCGAAGTTGATCAAGCTGTCGTGTTTTACAGAGCAAGCATTTCGGCAAAAAAGCTGTTGAGTATGTAATAATCGAATCCTTTTACAGATTTGCTTCAGAACCGACAGATGCAGAGCGAGAGGCGAAAATGTCCGGAGAATATAGTTTGGGCGATGTTCATTTCGAAAATCATTGTGCCGGATTTGTGCCTAAAGATTGGAAGAATCCGGATTTCAAAGCAAACTTCGATGCTCTGATAGCCATATTCAAGCGTGAAGGCCTTCTGCCTATAACGAAAAACGACTGGGAGAGTACTTTCGGAGAGCATTCGAAGAAAGCTAAAGACGCAAGCAGGAAGAATCCTCAAAGATAAGGCAGTCAGCCAAGAAAGAAAAAGAACTGTAACTGAATCGAAGTCAGCCTGTTGATGGAGTTTAAGGGGAAACTATTTTTGCCGGCCTCAATAGCAGAAGTCTGTTTTTATCTTGTCCCAAAGAGGAGATTTTTGGTTCTATATTGTCTTTTCAAAACGTTAAATAAGCATAAACATGCATGTTTTTGCCCTCGATAATATGTTGTTTAGCATAAAGTGATTATATTTGTGGTGTGTTTTTCATGGTATTAGATTTTAAGGTTAATTGGAGAGCGAGACGTCGTGAGACGTTTCGCTCTCGTTTTTTTGTACCGGTCTCTATCGGTCGTAACCTTTATCTGTTGCAGCGACTTTTGCCTTTTCAAGAAGAATTCCCTGTAATCGGTTGGAACCTTTGTCATAAGAGAGAAAATAAAATAGGCCCCCCTTTGTAGCAAGGAGGGCCTGTCTTTCGAATTGTTTTTATCGTTAGAGCTTCATCGGAGCAAGGGATGAAGCTCTCTTTTTGTCTCTTTCAGACTCGGATCATTTTTCAAACGGCAGCGATCAGTCGAGCAAAGATCGCGCCCATCTTTTCGGATGCGGCATTGGCTGCACGGATAACATCCTGCTCGTCATTGACGAAGTCATCGGCAAAGTGGTAGCCTTCATTCGTGATTACGGACATTCCGAAAACACGAATACCCGTATGTCGAGCTACGATTACTTCCGGTACCGTACTCATACCGATGGCATCGCCACCCACTTGTCCCCAGAATTTGTATTCGGCAGGCGTTTCGTAGGAGGGGCCTGTAAGACCCACATACACACCCTCTTTGACCGGGATATTCAGTTCTTGAGCTATGCCTTTGGCTTTAGCGATGAACTCTCGGTCATAAGCTCGTGTCATATCGGGGAATCGAACGCCGAACATATCCATATTAGGCCCGATCAATGGATTGGGTAAGTTGTTGATGTGATCGCAAATGATCATCAGGTCTCCCACCTTGAAAGAGGTGTTGATGCCGCCGGCAGCATTCGATACGAAAAGATTTTCTATGCCCAGCAACTTCATAACCCTGATGGGGAACGTCACCTGATCCATCGAATATCCTTCGTAATAATGAAAGCGCCCCTGCATGGCAACGACAGGAGTGCCGCCTAAGATTCCTCCGATGATATTACCCTTGTGCCCTACAGCCGTAGCTTGGGCGAAATGAGGTATCTCATTGTAGGGGATGACGGTCTTGTTTTCGATTTTTTCGGCCAGTTCGCCTAAGCCGCTACCCAGTATTATAGCCGTTTTGGCATCGCCCGGTAGACGAGAGGACAGGAAAGATGCTGCCTCGTGGTAATGCTGTTCTTGGAGTTTCATATGCGGTATGCTTATAATTTCATTCGTGTGTTTTGTGGGCCTTTGCCATCAGTTTGTATGCAGCTTCAGCTGCGCCGGCCAATATGGCTTCCTCTCCGGGTACTTTACGTCCGCGCATCAGGATCTTCCCATCTACAATAGTCGTATCCACTGCACTGCCATTGGCAGAATAAACCAAGTTGGATATGAAGTTGTGGCAGGGAGTCATTTCCGGGATGTCCAGACGTACCAGACACAGATCTGCCAAGCGTCCCGGAGCTATGACACCGGTATCCGTACCCATGATTCGAGCTCCATCTGCTGTCGCACTTTCGTATATGTCGGTTGCTTTCACTGCCGTAGCATCCGAACGCCAAGCTTTGCCGAGAAAGGCGGCCAGCTTCATGGCGATGATCATATCCAAATTGTTGGAAGAGGAGCATCCATCGGTACCAAGACCTATGACTATTCCGCGCTTGCGCATCTCGTCATAGTGGAAGCGATAGCCGGAGGCTAATTTCATATTCGACGCAGGATTGTGTACCACCTTACAGCCATGAGCTGCCAGCAAGTCCATTTCCTCATCATCCAGCCAGATGCTATGAGCCAAGATTAGTTGGGGCGATAGTACGCCCAGTTTGTGCAGATACCTGACAGGAGTGGTACCGAACTTAGCGATGCAGTCCCGGACTTCTCCTTCTGTCTCCGATAGGTGTAGGTGTATCAGCACATTTTTCTCATTCGCGAAGCGATGACAGAATTGCAATTGCTCTCCGCTTACGGTATAAATGGCATGAGGCCCTACCGAAAATTGGATCCTGTCGCTATAGGAGCAGAATGCTTCGTGCAGACTGTAGCAGCGTTCTCTGTCAATGCGGGCACGCTCCTGATCTCCTCTGTCGAAGAGCGTGGATGATAGTACGGCACGCAAGCCCATCTCTTCTACTGCTCGTGCTGTGGCAAGGGTATGAGCGTACATATCGAGGAAAGCAGTCGTACCGCTCTTGATCATCTCCAGACAGGCCAACTTAGAACCCCAGTAGACATCTTCCTCTGTCATCTGTGCTTCCACCGGCCATATCCAGTTCTCAAGCCAATCCATCAGTCTCAGATCATCGCCGTAGCCTCGGAAGATAGTCATGGCCGAATGAGTGTGACAGTTTTGCAACCCGGGTATAACGGCCATGGAAGAGGCATCTATAATTTCATCGGCATGACAGCCAATCGCCGGAGCAACCTCCACAATACGGTTGCCCTCGATCCTGATATCCTGACGGACACCTTCCAGCAGTGCCTGTTTTATCAATATGCCCAATGCAGTATTCTTTTAATGAAAGAGGGTGCGACAGGATTTCCTTTTGCCCTGTATGCACCCTCTACGGTTTCTTCTTACTTGTATATGCGGTAGAACTCGGCTACCGATTCGATTCCCTTACGGAAGATGTCCAGCGGCATATTCTCGTTCGGCGAGTGAATGGCATTGCTTTCCAATCCGAATCCCATCAGCACGGTTTTCAGTCCCAATACTTTCTCGAACGTAGCAATGATAGGAATGCTACCACCCCGACGAACGGCAAGCGGTCGTTTGCCGAAAGCGATGGTACACGCCTCTTCGGCTGCTTTATAGGCCGGCAAATCGATAGGGCAGAGGTATGCTTCCCCTCCATGCAGAGGAGTCACCTTCACTTTGATATGCTTAGGTGCCACCGACCGGATGTAGTCGATGAACATTTGGGATATTTTCTCGTGATCCTGATTGGCCACCAATCGTGACGATACTTTGGCGTAAGCCTTCGAAGGCAATACCGTTTTAGCACCTTCTCCCGTATAGCCACCCCAGATACCGCAAACGTCGAATGACGGGCGACAGCTGTTTCGCTCGAGTGTGCTGTATCCGGCTTCCCCGAATACGGCGTCTATGTCAAGAGCCTGGCAGTATTTTTCTTCGGAGAAAGGTACCTGTGCGATCATTTGACGCTCTTCATCCGATAGCGGTACTACATCATCGTAGAAATGGGGGATCGTGATGCGACCGTTCTCGTCCACGATGCCGGCAATAAGTTTGCATAGCTCGTTTATCGGATTGGCCACGGCACCTCCGAAGTGTCCGGAGTGCAAATCCCTGTTCGGGCCGGTCACCTCCATTTCCCAATATGCCAGTCCGCGCAGACCGGTCGTTAGCGACGGGGTTTCTGCACTTACCATGCTCGTATCGGATACGATGATCACATCTGCCGATAGCATCTCCTTGTGTGCGCGGCAGAATGCTTCCAGATTGGTAGAGCCTATCTCTTCCTCACCTTCGAAGAGGAACTTCACATTGCACTGTACCAAACCCAGAGCCAAAGCCGTTTCGAATCCTTTCACCTGGATCATACCCTGCCCTTTGTCGTCGTCAGCTCCACGCGCCCAGATATGGCCGTCGCGGATTACCGGCTCGAACGGTTCGCTCTTCCATAGCTCCAAAGGCTCGGGAGGCATCACGTCGTAATGAGCATAGACAAGTATGGTTTTGGCTTTCGGATCCATTATTCGTTCCGCATAGACGACCGGATTGCCCGGTGTCTGGAATACTTCTGCTTTCTGTGCCCCTACCTGTAGGAGATGGTCGCGCCAGTGTTCGGCACAACGCTGCATATCGGGTTTATGTTCGCTTTTTGCACTCACCGAGGGGATGCGAATCAGGGCAAAAAGATCTTCCAGAAAGCGTGCCTCGTTTTCGCGGATATAGTCTCTGATATTCATGATTATGATTGATTTTTCGTTCCCGTCAAAGATAGGAACTTTTCATATACATTTGTACAAACTAATTAATAGCCGGTTTATAACCCTATCCGATTCGGGATTATTAATGGCCAAAGATTTTAGGATTTTGCCTCATCGGTAGTCATTTCCTAATTATGAAGAGGGTAGTGTGTACGGCTGACTCATAGCATAGAAAGTCTCTCTTCACGTTAGATTATGGACGCAATAGTTCTTTGGCTCCGCGAAGTTTTCCTCGAGCCGTCGGTTACGCAGACGATCATTATCCTCAGTCTCGTATGCGCTTTGGGCTTGCAGTTGGGCAAGCTTCGTATCGGCACTATCTCGCTTGGCATCACTTTCGTCTTTTTTGTCGGGATTTTGGCTTCTCATTTCGGAGTTACGACCGATCCCGTGATGCTCACTTTTGCGCAGAACTTCGGCCTTGTAATCTTTGTCTATGCGCTGGGTTTACAGGTAGGCCCGTCTTTTTTCCCTTCGCTCAAGAAGGGGGGCATTGCCCAGAATCTTATCTCCTTGGGATTAGTCCTACTCACATTTCTCCTGTGCATCCTCCTTTATTATATCCTTGGCATTTCCATGCCCAATCTGATGGGTATCGTGGCCGGTGCCACTACCAATACCCCTGCTTTGGGTGCAGCCCAAACGACCCTCCATCAGATCAATCCCGATGCCACGGCCGAAATGGCCGAAATGGCTCTGGCCTGTGCCGTTACCTATCCTTTGGGCGTTGTGGGTGTTATTATTGCTTTGGCCCTGCTGAAAGTTATGATGCCCAAGGTCGAGGAACGAGACGATTCCGAGGCTCCCAAAGCTTTCTTCTCCGAGTATGAAATCTGCAATCCTGCTTTGGATGGCAAAAGCGTTCGCGAAGTAGCACTCCTGCTCAAGCGTCCTTTCGTCATTACACGGGTCTGGCACAACGGTAAAGTCGAGATCCCTACCTCTGATATGATCCTCTATTTCGGCGATCACATCCTCGCTGTCTCCGGTGAAGAGGATACCTCACAGCTCGAAATACTCTTCGGCAAGAGAGAAATGAAGGATTGGAACCGTCCCGATATAGACTGGAACAGTGTGGACAAACAGCTCGTATCACGCAGGCTGGTAATAACTCGCCCTAAGCTCAACGGCGTACGCCTCGGCATGCTGAAAATCCGCAACCTGTATGGGGTCAATATCAGTCGTGTGGACAGGGCCGGAGTAGAATTGCTGCCGGATAGAGATCTTCGCCTGCAGTTGGGCGACCGCCTGACCGTCGTTGGCGAAGGCAAGGCTGTAGAGCGTGTGGCCGAGATTTTGGGTGATGAGGTCAAACAGTTGGACAATCCTCATTTGACCACTTTGTTCGGAGGCCTTGTCTTGGGATGTGTTTTCGGCATGATCCCCTTCTATCTGCCCGGTGTCAGTATGCCTATCAAGCTGGGATTAGCCGGCGGCCCTATCATCATCGGTATTCTGATGGGAGCATTCGGGCCACGCTTCCACCTGACCACCTATGTAACCAACAGTGCCAATCTACTTCTGCGCCAATTCGGTATCATCCTCTATCTCGGTGGACTTGGATTGGCCAGTGGAGCCAATTTCTTTGATACCATTATCCATGGGGACGGTCTGCTTTGGGTCGGAGCGGGCTTTTTGATTACGATGCTTCCTACGCTATTGGTCGGTTGGGCTTCTATCAAGTTGCTCCGCAACAGGTACGATGGCACAGCCGGTATGATATGCGGAAGTACGGCCAATCCGATGGCTCTCGACTATGTGAATAGCCAGCTCAAAGGTGACGGAGCCTCTGTGGTGTACGCCACCGTGTATCCGCTTTCGATGTTCGTCCGTATCATCTTCGCACAAATCATGATCCTCATCTTTGCATAGGCTCATCTTTCTTTTTTGTATCGAAAGATTTTGTTTGGTAAGATAGGTGCTTTCTGTTTTCTGGAACAGTATAAATTAGATTCTTGAATTTCATCTTATAATCTTCCATCCGGATCTTTTTGTCCTTAATCAGTTCTCCATTTGGAAATGTTATTTCAAACGTATTTTCATCGTATTCGTACAATGCGGTGGATGGGATTATATATACGGATTCGGGTGCATTATCAGACCATCCGAAGCCGAAAAGATAAAACAGATGCTTGACCCGGTATCTCGTCTTGTTAGTACGGAAATATTTTTCGTATTTCTCGGCATCGCTCTTAGGAATGAAGAAATTTACCGTGCTGCGCCATTTGCATTCTACAGCGATAAGCTCTCCGGGAAGGTATTTTTTACTCTCGTTGCTGATGCACTCCAGCAGTAAATCCGGAGCTGAGGAGGATACTGGATAGTATCCATTGACATACTTATCTCCTCGCCATTCCAACAATCTCCAAAAAGGAGAAGTACCCCCCCCGTACCCGGCATACCATCTTTGCTGATATTGGAATGCATTACAACCCATTCTTCGAATCGGTCTCCGTAGTATTTATACTTCGTTCTTTGTTTGAAGTACTGCAATGCTTCTTTGAGTTCGCCAATAAGCCGGTTCAATATCTCCATAGTATATTCAAGAAAATGCGATGTTATAGAATGTGTTGCATATTTATTCGTTGCCTCTGTCTGAATAACTTCTGTCTCTTAGCTGATTTCGATCGGAATTTGAAATGCAATTAAGCAATTCTTTTTTTTGTGTAAGTTTTTAATTTTATGTGTGCTGTTATTATGGTTCTGATTTGGCTATTCTAATACATTCTTCTCGTGATTCTTCTATTATTTGAATTTTAGCCGGATTGTTTGAGAGGTTAAGTAGGGGTAGATGTTTTTTTATTAAACATTTTTCCATGGAACGGAGTGCATCTTCCTCCAGCTCTACCCAATTTACGGCCAGATTATTTATTATCCATTTTATGATTTTTTGTTCATCTCTTTTTGGAAATCTGTAATTGTAATTCTTCTGGTTCTTTTTCCCAACTAATGATCCTTTTTCCGGCCTATAACCCAGTAATGCACCTAAGCTCCTGAAAAAAGTTCCATGTCCCTTTGCAAAAAGTTCTTGCTCTAATCGCTCTTTTAGGTTTTTAGCAATGCCAAAATAAAGAATGTTGTGATTCCTCTCTGACAGGATTTCATTAAATCGTTCTGGGAGCCTATTTTTGTCTTTGATTTGTATACAGTATATGCCGGATGATTGAGGTGCAGATGATATGTCAATACTTTTGTCAAGTTTAATTTTTAGTTGGTCTAGCAGCTCTTTTTCAACTAATGTTATATTTTTTCTGTGGATCTGCTTTGTATTTTTAGGAGCTTTTGATACTTCTTTTGATGAGGATTGTTGTGTTCTATTTCTATTAACTAGAGAAATTTTTCCGCCTTTGCGATGGAAGATCTCTGGGTATGTGCTTGCTCTCGCTGAAATTTGATTTGGGCTAATTTCTGAACAGTCTTCTTTCTGATACCACTTGTTTTTATTTAATTTTTCTGCGATTTTATCTTTTGTCATACCTCTTCCAGCCTCTCTGAGTAATTTCTCCATTGCTTCGTGTAGTGTCATATGCCTTTTGTTAATAGGTTCTATTTTGAATTTTTTTGCCATGTTTTAGCGTGAATAAGTTTTTTCTTATTTTCTTTAACTAAATAGTTATCATCCTAACCCAGAGTATACTCAATTACCTTGAGCTTTAACCTAAGATAAAGTTGATTTTACTTGTAATCAGCTTATTTATTTTGCGAATATACTTATTTTAAGAGAATGAAGTCCGCTGATTGATTGTTTATGAGTCAAATCTGAATCTATACAAAGAGTGCGCCGGATCTTTCGGATCGACGCACTCCTTTCGTTGTTTAGTCTTGTGGATTGTCTATTGGTCTCCGGATCGTAGTCGGATTAGAGTCCTCCTCCGCCTGATCCCTGGTCGCCACCACCGGTTTGAGAGCTGCTATTGCCGGTGTCGGATGAAGCTGCCGGCGGAAGCGGCTTGCCGTACTCGGCGAACTTCAGATCCGGAGCGATCAGCGTACAATCCCGTTCGCGAGTGACCGTATTGTAACGACACTCTGCCCTGAAATTGACCCGAACGGAGTTGAACTGGGAGGCTTTCACATCCTCTTTCTTCTCCACTCCCGATCCTTTGGCTTGTGCAATGAGACGGAAACAGCCGATGCCGTCGAGCTTGATCTTCTTGCCCGAAGCCAATTCCCTACGCATGACGATGCCCAAATCGCGCAGGATACCGAATACATCGCCTCGGCTGGCTCCCGAAAGTTCTGAGATTTGTTCTGCGATGTGCAGGGTGGAGGCAGTGCTGCCGTTGATGACTGTCTGCGGATACCACAGCTTCTTGCCTGTTGCCTTGTGGGCAATACAGGATTGTCTTCTTTTGAAGAATAACATAATAATTGAAAGAATTAATGATTTAATAATGCGGACTTTTCCTGTCCATTAATTTAATAATAGCAATCGAGAGATTGATTCGGCGCCATCCTCTTCTCTCTGTTTGCACTGCAAAGATAAGGGTAAAGAAACTGATCGTCCAAATGTTTTGCAGAAAAAAGTTTTCAACAACGAAGGGCGCTTTACGCTTTATATATAAAACGGCTTCCGTATTTCTTATACAAAGGCTTCGAAGCACTCTTCCGGCTTTCGTAAGGGGAGCTGAAATCCGGTTATTCGGAGTTGTCCGAATGATTTATATATAAAGTATTTTCGATTTGTATATAAATCGATTTTTATTTATATATTAATCGTTTTCATTTTGTATATAAATCGAAAACGTTTTATATATAGATCGTCAGCCGTTCGATGGGGAAAAGACGCCGAAGAAACTTTTCTTGAAAGCATAAAAAAGCAAGGCACCCGCTCGGAGTTCGACAGGAACTTCGGCGGGTGTCTTGCTTTTTGTCGTGAGGGATAGAGTCCCTTTTCTTGTTTATTCCTTTACTCTACCGATGTAGGAACCGTCTCGAGTATCCACTTCGATGAGTTCTCCCTCCTGAATGAAGAGCGGTACGCGTACTTCAGCTCCCGTCTCCACAGTCGCCGGCTTCAAGGTGTTGGTGGCGGTGTCGCCCTTGAGTCCCGGCTCGGTGTAGGTCACACGCAGCTTAACGTGCGGAGGCAGTTCGCAGGTGAGTACCGTTTCGCTGGTGGCATGTACCATGGCTTCTACCATATCGCCGTCTTTGAGGAACTGGACGCCGTCGATGCTTGCACCCGGTATGGTGATCTGCTCGAACGTTTCGGGGTGCATGAAGTTGTATCCCATCTCGTCCTGATAGAGGTACTGATAGGGACGTCGTTCTATTCTGACCTCTTCGACCTTGACGCCGCTGTTCCAGGTCTTATCGAGGATACGTCCTGTAGCCACGTTCTTGAGTTTGGTGCGGACGAAAGCCGGGCCTTTGCCGGGCTTGACGTGAAGGAATTCGACGATGAAGTAGTACTGTCCCTCAATTTCGAGACACATGCCGTTGCGAAAGTCTGCCGTTGTAGCCATTTGGGTATAATCGTTTTTTTAATGATGACGAAAGGGGTAGGGGGCGGTTCTCGAAATACTGCCGATCCTTCGGGATATAGGCAAAGCTTCCTGTTGCGGAGGCAAAAATAAGAAAAATTGTCGGTGCCGGCTTAGAGCGTAACGATACACTTTCGGGCGTAGACCATGCTATCCGGCCGCTGAATCCATACGACAATCAGGTAGGAATAGCCACTGGGCAAGCCTATGGACTCACCCAGATCCTTCCCTTCGGAGAATTTGCGGCACCATCGTTTGGTAGCTGTCCCGTCCATGTATTTGACCGTTTTTGCAGACATCAGATAGATAGCACTGCCGCATAGCGAGCCTTTCGGCAGGAGGAGAATTTCTTCGGCTATACTTGCCGGTGGCAGGTAGCTTTTTCCGTTGCCTTCTGTTTCGTTATTGGGTAGCCCTAACTGGGTGGTATCTGCATTGGAGGATTGGGAGTTGAGGTAGCCCGGAGTAGCATATCCTGCCGATGGGAGTCCGCCTGCCCAGTTGGTCGGATCGGATGCCGGAGTCTCGAAGGAGATACGCTCAAGTGATACCCCTCGTCTCGTTACATTTCCTTCTCCGAGCATTTTAGGTGAATAGACCACTTCTTCAAGAGGTTGATCAAGGCCTTCTTCGAACAGTCCGATCGTAAATCCCTTATTGGCCAGCTGAGGCAGGTTGCTCATCGTGACAACATTTTGCGCTTGGGGGTAGAAGTCAGTGACTCCCTCACTCTTCTTGGCAAAGACGATGTATTGTCCCGGATAGAGTGTATCGGCTACAGTCGGCAGTGCAGTTGTGGTGGTGTAGCTTCCATTGCGGAGTATGCCTATGGCGAATTTAGAGGGAACGACAGGTTTGTCCGTAGGGTTGTATAGTTCGATGTATTCGCTTCCTCCTTCCAGTGGGTTGGCCATCAGTTCGTTGAGTGTAGGTTTTCCGAGAGGGATTGGTTCTTCCTCTTCTTCCGGTGGAGACACGGCGCCTTCCGAGACACTGAGGTTGTCGAAAGAGAAAGCCTTGGATCGGCTTTTGGTATAGAAGCAGTCGATGCCGAGGCCACCCGATTGGAAAGGGGATTCGACATCGAAAGAGGAGCTTCCGATGAGGACAGTCTCGTTGCCGGTATCATTGGCCCCATTGACCCAAAGCTGCCAACCGCTGCCAACTGCGTATGTGACCGTAAAGCTCGTGAATGGCTTTGTTCCCAGCGGGTATGCGCTACCATCGATGAGAATATCGGATCGGACGATGCTGCTCTCGCCTGAAGGGAGAACGCGGAGTCGGACATCCAGCAGATCCACCCCTTTCGAGCCGCTACCCCAGCGAAGAGCTACATAGTCGAACTCGGAGTCGCTGATCTCTCCATAACAGTACAGGTAGCAATAGAGATAGTTGTTGATGGTCGGGCGGAAGTCCAGCTTGACATCGCCTTTCCATGTTGTAGTCTTGAAGTACGGGACGGTGATAGCTATGCGCGATTCGTTCAAGTCGTCGGGATATTCCACGTAGAGCTTGAGTTGTTTTTTGATGATGGCAAAGTCTGCGATCTGTCCTCGCCAAGGTGGAGAGGTCAGTGCTGTTATGTGGTCGAAATTTTCAGCCCACTGAGCCGAAAGAGGCGGACACACGATGCTCAGCAAGAAAAGCCAAACAGTAAGACGACGTATCATGAATTTTATTGTTTGTTTCGAAGCGTGGTTTTTCCGTATTTTTGTGCATTCTTTTAGAACAATACTTTTTAGGGTATTATTCTCACCAAGGACAACAAAGGTAATGAGAAAAGAAGTGGTTCAGACGTTGTGCCTGAGCCTGTCTCTCCGAGTTTTTGGGAAGTATATCAAATAGAAAATACAGAGTAGAAGAAAATGAAAATAGCTATTGTCGGCGTTAGCGGAGCTGTTGGACAGGAGTTTTTGCGAGTATTGTCCCAGCGCGATTTTCCCATAGATGGACTTTATCTTTTCGGCTCTTCCCGAAGTGCCGGAAGCGTTTATTCCTTCAAGGGTAAGGAATACGTGGTTCGCGAACTGAAGGACAACGATGATTTCAAGGGGATAGACATCGCTTTCTGTTCGGCCGGAGGCGATACGTCCATAGCTTTTGCCGATACGATAACTCGCCATGGCACTCTGATGATCGATAATTCCAGTGCTTTCCGTATGCAGGAAGACGTTCCCCTCGTGGTGCCGGAGGTAAATGGGGATGATGCCTTGGTACACCCTCGCAATATCATCTCCAATCCGAACTGTACAACGATTCAGATGGTGGTGGCACTCAAGCCGATAGAAGACCTTTCTCACATACGTCGTGTACACGTGGCCACGTATCAGGCTGCCAGTGGTGCAGGTGCGCTGGGTATGGCGGAGTTGGTACAGCAGGCGGAAGAGTTGGCTCGGGGAGAGAAGCCTACCGTGGACAAATTCGCTTACCAGTTGATGTATAACCTGATTCCACAGATCGACGTCTTTACGGACAACGACTACACCAAGGAGGAAATGAAGATGTATCGCGAGACCAAGCGTATCATGCATAGCGATGTGATGGTGAGTGCAACCTGTGTGCGTGTGCCAGTGATGCGTGCCCACTCCGAGGCTATTTGGGTGGAAACGGAACGCCCGATCGCTCCCGAAGAAGCTCGTGCAGCCTTTGCCAAAGCTCCCGGAGTGTTGCTGTGCGATGAGCCGTCAGAGAAGCAGTATCCCATGCCCCTCTTCGGTACGGAGCAAGATCCCGTAATAGTGGGGCGCATTCGGCAGGATTTGGCTAATCCCAGCGGTTTGGTGTTTTGGTGCGTATCGGATCAGATCCGGAAAGGGGCTGCACTCAACGCCGTTCAGATAGCCGAATATCTCATCGCCAAAGGACATTTCGCTCGCTGACAGCAGTATCGCTTTGCGACATAGCCTGAAAAGGATAAACTCCGAAAGCCAACTTTAACCCTCCTGCTTTCGGGGTTTGCTTTTGTCGTATTTATAATGTTCTGTTCCAATAAGAATCGATCTAAAAAAGATATTGCTGTCCGGTGAAAAATGAAGATTCTATCTCGAATTTCCTAACTGCCCAAGTTTTACCGACAGCAATATGAAAAAGAGACCATTGCACAATAACTCTTTTACCCCTTCATATTGATCAAGACAGATACAAGCATTGATTCGACGAAGAAAGGAGAGCTTCATGCAGTCTTTGCGAACCTCAAGTATACACCTCTGATGGAAACTTGGGGAATATGTCGGCTTTTACAGTCACTTTAATCATCCGGAACGTGATTGGGAAACTCAATTTGCAAGGGGAAGAAACCCCGCCGGAGCCTAATCTTTTTGGATGGAGGCTTACTAAAGCGAAAAATGCTCTAAAGCGACCTATTTACTGGAATTACTTGTCGTTTTTATCCCTGCTCTGAGGTTTATCGGACAGCAATGAATCTAGACATATACCTTCGGTGTTGATAAGTTTTTGTTCGTATCTCCAAGATTATTTCTCTCGTTTATGCGTTATTGGCTAACTTTGGAGCGTGGTATAATACAATTACTACAAGTGAAGATTTAGAAGAGACCAACCAGCATGCATTGTCCTGATAAAGAGAGTGTTTATCACATACCGGTGATGCTCGGCGAGTGTTTGGAAGGATTGCGTATCGATCCTGACGGGTGCTATGTCGATGTCACGTTCGGCGGCGGCGGACATTCCCGGGCTATCGTGGAAAAATTAAGCTCCAAAGGACGGCTGTACGGGTTCGACCAAGATGCCGATGCTTGTCGAAACATTCTCCAAGATGAGCGCTTCACCTTTGTAACTTCCAACTTCCGCTACCTCGCCAACTTCATGGATTATTACGGAGAGGATGGAGTCGACGGCATATTGGCAGACCTTGGTGTATCGTCACATCATTTCGACGAAGAGGAGCGCGGATTCAGTTTCCGTTCGGAAAGTCCTCTTTTGGACATGAGAATGAACGCTCGTGCCGGCCGCAATGCAGCTGCCATCTTGAACGAATACGATGCCTCGTCCCTGTCCGCCCTCTTCTATCACTATGGGGAACTGAAACAGGCACGTCGTCTTGCTGCATCCATTGTCCACTACAGGGAGTCTCTTTCCGGCGGACTGCAAACTGTGGGGCAACTTCTCGAGGCCGTGCGCGGTCTCATCTCTCCGCGAGAAGAAAAGAAACAGTTGGCCTGCATCTTCCAAGCCTTGCGCATCGAGGTAAACGATGAGTTGGGAGCTTTGCAGCAAATGCTCGAAGCAGCCCTCGGCTGTCTGAGAAGTGGTGGGCGACTTGTGGTAATGACGTACCATTCGCTTGAGGACAGGATGGTCAAAAACGTCCTTCGCTACGGAACTGTAAAGGCACCCGATGAAGATTCTTTGCGTCTGTACGGAGCACCACAGAGTCCTTGGCAACAGATCACTCGCAAGCCGCTGACAGCTTCGACAAAAGAGCTGTCCGACAACCCCCGTTCAAGAAGTGCCAAACTACGAATAGCAGAAAAAATATAATGGCAGACACTGCGAAAAACAATATCAGCGAAGAGGAGGACATCCTTTGCGAGAAAGAAGGGAGCTCTCCTGAGTGGGAGACCTCGACAGAAGAGGAAGCATTCCTTCACAACTCTTACTCCGCGGCTTCAAAGAGAAAGAATAGTTTTTGGAACGTGATGGGAGGATCTTTCCTCGATCACCCATGGATAGCCAGCAACTGGAAGTTGGGACTGGTCATCGTCGTGATGTCCGTCATTAACATTTGGAACGGCTACCAAGCCATCGAGCAGGTGCGCGAAATAGGCCGTCTGGAGGAACAAGTGAAAGATTATCGCTATCGTGCCCTGTTCAAAGCTTCTGAAGTTACTGCTATGAGTCAGAAACTGAATGTAGAGAAAGCCATCCAATCGCAAAACCTCGAGCTGACACTCTCGCAGACTCCGCCATACATTCTCTACCGTCCTGTCGATACTGATCGGCGCAAGAAATAAAACACCGATATGAAACAGGAAGAGACAAACAATCCGGTGACCATCAAGGCCGTACGCCGCTACCGCATCGTGGGAGCGTTGATGATTGTATTCTTGCTCGTGGTATTCGGTAAGATTCTGAAGACAATTTTTGTTGAAGGGGACAAGTGGCGTACCATCGGAGAAACTCTTCATCGCCCCGAACCGGTGGATCTGGCACCTATTCGCGGCAATATATACGCTGCAGACGGGAGAGCCGTGGCCATAACGGCTCCTTACTTTCGTCTGTACTTCGATTTCCAAGCGGATCCGCTCAAAGCAATCAAAAAGGATAGTCTGAATAAGCTGCTTGATACGCTGGCTCTCAATATCAGTCGCAAGCTCTCTACCCAATACGAAAAGATAAAACCGGCCGACCTGAAAAAGAAATGGCGAGAAGGCATGGCAAAGAAGAGTCGCTATTGGCCGGTGATCAATCGAGATATATCCTATCTGCAAATGAAGGAACTGTACGACATGGCACCTCTGGCGCGTGTGCCTCGCAAAGGGCTGGGCCCGATACCGAGGAGTATACGTCCGGAAGAGAAAGCCAAGCGAATGATGCCGTTCGGCTCATTGGGCAGTCGTACCATCGGCAGCGTTTACGGATCGATGGAAGGGGGTTTGTCACAAGGGAAAAACGGTATAGAACTCTTCTACGACAAGCAGCTCAGGGGAGAAATAGGCAAAGCCAGCCGTGTGTATGTAGGAGGACGAAGAATACTGAATACGATACAGGCTCCGAAGCGTGGCTGCGATGTCTATACCACCCTCGACATGGATATGCAGAGCATAGTCGAAGTGGAGTTGCGTAGCAAGCTCGAAGAGGTGCAGGGAGAAAGTGGAACCGCCATCCTCATGGAGGTAGCTACAGGGCAGGTAAAGGCTATCACCAATCTGCAGCGCACGCCCTCCGGCGGATATATCGAATCCAAGAACTACGCAGTAGCCGATATGTCAGAACCCGGTTCTACGTTCAAGACCGTGTCGATGATGGTAGCACTCGATGCCGGCATTGTGCATCCGGAGGACATCATCGAAACGGGCAATGGTCTCTTCTCCGTAGGCAAGCGTACTGTAAGAGACCATAATGCACACAAAGGAGGGTATGGCCCCCTTACGGCAGCTCAGACGATTTGGTACTCAAGCAACGTAGGCGTAGCCAAAATCATTCTCAAAGGCTTTGCCCACGATCCCGACAAATACGTGGAGGCGGTCAGGCGAACCGGCATCACGGACAAGTTCCGTCTGGAAATACCCGGAGAAGCTCCGGCCGTAGTGCGCAAGCGTGCCGACAATCCTGACCGCTGGTATGGCACGACCCTTGCATGGATGTCATTCGGATACGAAACCCAAATCCCGCCGATCCATACATTGGCTTTCTACAATGCCGTTGCCAACGGTGGTAGAATGATGCGTCCCTACTTCGTAACGAAAGTGATGGATAGAGGGGAGGTCGTACAGGAGCACCGGCCGGTAGTATTACGCGATTCCATCTGCAAGCACTCTACGCTTATCGCCATACAGGATATGCTCTCGAACGTAGTGGCCAAAGGGACCGGCTCGCCGGTCAAAAGCTCTACGGTAAACATCAGCGGCAAGACCGGTACAGCGCAGATCTCTCAGGGCAAAAGCGGTTATCGTGCAGGTGGCACCATGCACTTGGTATCTTTCTGTGGTTATTTCCCATCCGAAAATCCCAAGTACACGTGTATGGTGGTTGTACGGGGGCCCCGTGGCGTATATCCCTCAGGTGGCGGAATCTCCGGAGTAGTGGTAAAACAGATAGCCGAAAAGCTGCTGGCCATTCAAGAGCCGGAGCCGTTCGACACGGTGAGCCCATTACCGGAAATCAAATATCTGCCGACTGTACGTGCCGGCCAACGCGAACCAATCGTATCGGCATTGAAATCATTGAATCTGCCCGTCAGAATAGCGTCCGAATGTGGCAAAAATCAGTGGGTACGTCCTGCGGTGGAGAGCGGGCGTATAAGCCTGAAGCCATTGCCCTCTGTCAAACGTGGCGTAATGCCTGATGTCCATGGACTCTCGGCACAGGATGCTTTGTACATGCTACAGCTCTCAGGGTTGAAAGTAAGGACGAACGGATGGGGACATGTAGTGGCTCAGTCCGTTCCGTACGGCTCTAAAGTGAAAGTGGGGCAGACTGTCGTCATAGACTTATCTATGTAAAGAACAAGGAATGAAACTCGAACAATATCTCTCGGAACTGCGGCCGATAGCTGTCATTGGCAATATCGAACAGGAAGTATCAGATATTGCATCCGATTCTCGCAAGGCTACGGACGGTGCACTCTTCGTAGCCGTTCGTGGAACACTGACAGATGGGCACAGATACATACCGCAAGCATACACACAAGGCTGTCGCGCCTTTGTCGTGGAGGACCTTCCCGATGAAAAGCCGGAAGGATGCTGTTTTGTCCAAGTATCGGATACAGCCGAAGCATTAGCTTCTTTGGCCTCTGCATACTACGGACATCCATCTCGCCATCTGACTCTGGTCGGTGTAACCGGTACGAACGGCAAGACCACCGTAGCCACTCTACTATATCGACTATTCCGAAAAATGGGATATAAAGCCGGTCTGGTGAGTACGGTTTGCAACTATGTGGATGACCGGTCCGAACCGACCACTCACACCACACCGGATCCATTGGCATTAAATGCTCTTTTCCGTCGAATGGCAGATGCAGGTTGCGAATATGCTTTTATGGAAGTTAGCTCTCATGCAGCGGCACAAAAGAGAATCGGTGCTCTTGACTTCGAAGGCGGAATCTTTACGAATCTTACTCGTGACCATCTTGACTATCACGGCTCCGTACCGGAGTATTTGCGAGCTAAAAAGAGTTTTTTCGATGGCCTCGGTGCTCAAGCTTTCGCATTGGTCAATGCCGATGATAAGAACGGCCTCGTAATGGTACAAAACACCCGAGCACGTGTATGTACCTATGCACTGAAGAGCATGGCAAACTATCGAGCCAAGATAGTAGAAAGACATATCGATGGAATGGATATGTATATGGATGACAGAGAAGTCTTTGTCCGTCTGGTAGGAGATTTCAATGCCTACAACCTGCTGTGTGTGTACGGGGCATCCTGCGAATTAGGACAGGATAGGGAGGAAGTACTGCGTATCCTATCGGAATTGACCTCCGTGGATGGTCGTTTCCAAACGTTTACATCCAAGGACGGCTATGTAGCCATCGTGGACTATGCGCACACGCCGGATGCACTGATCAATGTATTGGATACCATACGACCACTGGCAAAATCGCACAAGGTGATCACAGTGGTAGGAGCAGGAGGCAATCGGGACAAAGGCAAACGTCCGATCATGGCAAAGGAGGCAGCCCGCAGAAGCGAACGTTTGATCCTGACATCGGACAATCCGCGTGATGAAGAGCCTCAAGAAATAATCCAAGAAATGGCTATCGGACTTTCGACAGAAGACAGGAAGAAAACACTGCTCATTACTGATCGGGCGGAAGCCATCCGCACGGCCTGCATGCTGGCAGAGAAGGGAGACTTTGTTTTGATAGCCGGCAAAGGTCATGAAACTTATCAGGAAATCAGAGGTGTCAAGCACCATTTCGATGATCGCGAAGTGGTCTGCGATGCCATGTCGAAAGATCGTATCGTTCAATAAACTCTATAGATCCCATGTTGTACTATCTGTTTGATTATCTCGAAAAGCTACAGCTCCCCGGAGCGCGACTGTTCCATTACGTGTCATTCCGGTCGGCTGTGGCCATTATCTTGGCTTTGCTGCTTGCTACCGTCATCGGCAACCGAATCATCGAAAGGCTACGAAAGGCTCAAATAGGCGAGACTATTCGCGATTTGGGGCTGGAAGGACAACTCAGCAAAAAAGGAACGCCCACGATGGGAGGTCTGATCATTATCATCTCCATTCTGATCCCCACTCTATTGTTGGCCCGTCTTGATAATGTATATATCCTGCTCATGATCGTCACCACTCTCTTGCTCGGCTCATTAGGTTTTTTGGATGACTACATCAAGGTTTTCCGTAAGAAGAAAGAGGGCTTGCACGGACGTTACAAAATAATCGGACAGGTCGGACTTGGCTTCATCATCGGTATAGTACTGTATATGAATCCTGCGGTCGTGATCAAAGAAAATAGCGAAGTGCTTCGGGATGGACAGGTCGAACGTGTACACTTCAATAAACAGGAGGTAAAATCGACTAAGACAACGATCCCCTTCGTCAAGAACAATAATTTCGACTACGCCGATATACTTCCGCTCGAAGGCAAAACAAAAGTGCTATTCGGCTGGATTCTCTTCGTCTGCGTAGCTGTTGTGGTAGTCACCTTTATATCCAACTGTGCCAATCTGACTGATGGGTTGGATGGTTTAGCGACGGGGTCTTCTGCTATTATCGGAGTTGTACTGGCTATTTTTGCCTATGTCTCCTCCCATATCGAGATGGCCTCATATCTGAATATCATGTTTATTCCCGGAGCAGAAGAGCTGACCATTTTTGCTTTTGCTTTCGTTGGTGCCACGATCGGTTTTCTGTGGTACAATGCTTATCCGGCACAGGTCTTTATGGGAGATACAGGAAGTCTCACTTTGGGAGGAATCATCGCTGTTTTCGCTCTGATCATTCGCAAAGAAATGCTACTGCCCATCCTCTGCTTCGTATTTATCATAGAGGGTCTTTCCGTGATGATTCAGGTCTTCTATTTCAAGCTGACGAAGCGGAGGACAGGTGAAGGTCGGCGCATTTTCAAAATGACTCCCCTCCACCACCATTTCCAAAAGCCCGGTAATGCCGGCATAGATGCATGGCTACAGAAGCCTATGCAGGCTATTCCCGAATCGAAAATCACCGTTCGCTTTTGGCTCGTAGGGATTATCATGGCTGCAATTACAATAGCAACACTCAAGATGCGATAACGAATAAATAACGATCTGGGAAGATGGACCGATTGAAATATGATATAGTCGTTCTCGGAGCAGGAGAAAGCGGAGTAGGAGCAGCTCTTTTGGCTCAAGCCAAAGGTCTGCATGTATTTGTATCCGACTACGGAAAGATAGCCCCGAAATACAAGGAAGAACTTAACCGATATGCCATACCGTACGAAGAAGGTAGGCACACAGAGGCGATAATCCTCGAAGCAAAAGAAATTATCAAAAGCCCGGGTATTCCCGACACTGCTCCTATTATTCGACAGGCTGTTGCCAAAGAGATAGGTATCGTTTCGGAAATAGAGTTCGCCGGACGTTACACCGATGCATTTATGGTGTGCATCACGGGTAGTAATGGCAAGACAACAACAACCATGTGGTTGTATCACACGCTCTGTAAGGCAGGTTTGGATGTAGGTTTGGCAGGTAATGTCGGTTTTAGTCTGGCCAGACAGGTCGCTTACGATCCTCATCCTTATTATGTAATAGAGTTGAGCAGTTTTCAACTGGACAACATGTACGACTTCAGGGCTAATGTGGCCATTTTGCTCAATATTACACCGGATCATTTAGATCGATACGATCACCGATTCGAGCTTTATGCAGAAGCGAAAATGAGAATCACTCGGAATCAGCAACCTGAGGATTGCTTCATCTACTGGGAGGATGATCCTTTTATCAGCCGATGGGTAGCCGAACATCCTCCTGTAGCCCGTCTTCTACCGTTCGCCATGGAAGCTCGAACGGATAATACAACTGCTTGGATCAATGAAAAGAACGAATTGGTTGTCATGAATCTTAATTCACCTTTTGTTATGGATGAGGAACTTTTAGCTCTGTCTGGCATGCACAACAGGCACAATGCTATGGCAACTGCCATTGCTGCCAAAGCTATGGATATTAAGAATGAGGCTATTCGAGAAGCCTTGCAGGATTTCAAGAATGTACCGCATCGACTGGAAAAGATTGCTCGCGTAAAGGGTGTCGATTATATCAATGACTCCAAAGCTACGAACGTAAATTCTACCTGGTATGCTCTGGAGAGCATGAAAACCAGAGTAATACTCATTCTCGGGGGGACAGACAAAGGCAATGACTATACAGATATAGAGAATCTGGTATCGTCTAAAGTCGATGGACTGATCTTTTTGGGCATAGATAATGAGAAACTCCACAAATTCTTCGATGGCAAGATCTCGCGGATTGCAGATGCATGCTCGATGCATGAAGCTGTTTCTTTAGCATACAAGATGGCATCCAAAGGTGATACGGTACTCCTTTCTCCAGCTTGTGCCAGTTTCGATCTTTTCCAAAACTACGAAGACCGCGGCGATCAATTTCGGAAAGAGGTATTAAATCTATGAGACATTAGAAAATGGCTTGGAAAAAATTGTTTCAAGGAGATAGGACTCTTTGGGTCATCTTCTTCTTTTTTGTCGTCATCTCTTTGGTCGAAGTCTATAGTGCCTCCAGTACTTTGGCATATCAGGGACGGATGATGTCTCCTATACTGAAGCATACGGCTTTTATTGTCATGTCCATCGTAACGGTAGTGGTAGTATCCCGATTCAACTCAGGTACACTAAAGTTTATGGGAGGAGGGCTTTATATCTTATCCTTCATACTGTTGATCATCGCGTTTTTCAATGGCACGAGTATAAATGGTGCTTCACGTTGGATTCCTTTACCTTTCGGACTCACTTTCCAGCCGTCCGAGCTGATGAAGATAGCTCTGGTGATGGTGGCTGCAATTATCTATACATTATTGGGACATTTGTCCGCAAAGAAAAGATTTATCTGGTTTTCGATACTTGTGGCAATCCCGATCCTCATCATTGCAAAAGACAATCTGTCCACTGCCATCCTCATTGCGGTGTTCTTTTTCTTTATTTCGTGGATCGGAGGTGCTCCCGGCAAGAATCTTTTCTGGCTGTTGATCGCAGGTTTATTCTTCATCATTCTGGCATATATCCTGTTGCTCACCTTACCTCCACAAACGCTGAGTAAGCTGTCAAATCGTGCTCCAACATGGAAAAATCGTGTAGTAAGTGATCCTGCATTGAAAGATCTGAGTCCTGAGCAGCGAGACTCGATGATGTACGTCATTACGGATGACAACTTTCAGGAATCGCACGCTAAAATAGCTATTGCTCGTGGAGGGCTTTTCGGTGTGATGCCCGGGAACAGTATCGAAAGGGACATTTTACCACAGGCATTCTCAGATTACATCTATGCCATCATCATCGAAGAGATGGGATTCATCGTCGGAGGGATATTGATCCCGCTGGCTTATTTTGTCCTGTTCTTCCGATTGGCACAATTAGCTCAAAGGACAGCAAGTCGCTTCGAAGGAATGCTTTTGATGGGATTCGGATTATTATACCTGTTACAGGCTATGTTCAATTTCATTGTCGCCTCCGGATTTATCGTGACGGGACAAACTCTTCCTCTGATCAGCAAGGGAGGAACATCATATCTGATCACAAGTCTGGCCTTCGGAATTATGATGAGTATCTCGCGACGAATAGCCTTGAACAAAGAGAACGGAGAAGAGACAGCCGAAGCAATGACCATAGAGTCTGAAGTATCCGACAACGATGAACTACAAGAAATAAATATATTGGACGCATGAATAATGAAGAATCAAACGCCAAACTGCGTTTTATCATAAGTGGGGGAGGAACAGGCGGACATATTTTTCCGGCTATTTCCATCGCTGATGCCCTACGTCGCCGCTATCCTGAATGTGAAATCCTTTTTGTGGGTGCTGAGGGACGGATGGAAATGGAGCGTGTACCCCGATCCGGCTACGAGATCGTAGGTCTACCCATCAAAGGGTTAGACAGAAAGCATTTGTTGTCGAATTACAAGGTAGCCATTGCTGTTATCCGAAGCATGAGGCTGGCTAATAAGACCATAAGGAATTTTCGTCCTGATATGGTAATCGGTGTAGGAGGCTATGCCAGTGGCCCAACCTTACGCAGAGCACATTCCCTCGGGATCCCCACCCTCATTCAAGAGCAAAACAGCTATGCCGGTGTAACGAATAAACTGCTGAGCCGAGGAGCGCATAAAATCTGCGTGGCTTATCCCGAAATGGATAAATTCTTCTCTCCTGAAAAGATCGTTTTTACCGGCAATCCGATTCGCCCTGAAATAGAATTCGGCCACCCCAGCCGCTCGGAGTCTCTTCGCTTTTTCGGCTTCGAGCAGTCCGAATCGCCTGTCGTCTTGGTGGTCGGAGGTAGCTTGGGTGCCCTGACTATTAACAAGAGTATCGCCGACAAGCTCGGCAAATGGGCAGAAAGCGGTGTACACCTTATATGGCAAACGGGAAAGAACTATATTGAGACAGCCAGAAAAGCAGTAGAGAATCATCCCGGGTTGAAATGCTATGTCAATGATTTTATCACTCGAATGGATTATGCATACTGTGCAGCCGACTTGGTAGTGTCACGAGCCGGAGCTTGCTCCATTTCAGAGCTTTGCTTGCTGGGAAAACCTACGATACTGGTTCCCTCGCCCAATGTGGCAGAAGACCATCAAACAAAGAATGCTTTGGCTCTTTCTACGCGCGCTGCTGCCGTTCTGATTCCGGATACCGAGGCAATAGAACTGTTAACCGACACAGCTCTATCCTTGGTTCGCGATCCGGCAGAATTGAGTTCTCTGAGCGAACAGATACGAACGCTGGCCAAACCTCAGGCAGCTGATCGAATTGTGGATGAGATAGCAAGAATAGTGGAACACGAGAAAAGAGCGAATTGATGAAAAGGGTCTATTTCATTGGGATAGGAGGGATTGGTATGAGTGCTATTGCTCGCTACTTCCATGCAAAGGGATTTAATGTGTGTGGGTATGATCTGACTCCGAGTCCCATTACCGATCAATTGATCAAAGAGGGAATTGAGGTTCATTTCAGTGATGACCTAAATATGATCCCGAAAGCTTTTTTTTCTCCCACCGATTCGTTGATCGTTTACACCCCTGCTGTGCCGGCCGACCACTCGGAATTGACCTACTTCAGATCCAATGGTTATCGCGTGGTGAAGCGAGCAGAAGTTCTCGGCGAGATAACTCTGATGGAACGTGCACTCTGTGTCGCCGGAACACATGGCAAGACTACGACCTCTACTTTGCTGGCACATTTGCTCAAACAGAGCCATGTGGACTGCAATGCGTTTCTGGGAGGAATTTCCAACAATTATCAATCGAATCTGTTGCTATCGGACAAAAGTGATTTAGTAGTCGTCGAAGCAGACGAATTTGATCGTTCATTCCACCATCTGAAACCTTTTATGGCTATTATCACATCTGCCGATCCCGATCATATGGATATATACGGCACGGCAGAGAATTATCGCGACAGCTTCGAACATTTCACCTCTTTGATCCAGTCTGGCGGAGCCCTGGTGCTTAAGTACGGTGCACCGGTCAATCCTCGACTGGGAAGCGATGTCAGCTTGTTTACATATTCGTCTGACGATCGGCAGGCTGACTATTTCGCCTCCGACATTACGATCAGGGATGGTCGCCTTTTTTTTACTTGGCATTATCCGGGTGGACAACTGGAAGAGGTAGAACTCGGTGTACCTGTACGCATCAACGTAGAGAACGCTGTAGCCGCCATGGCTATTGCACATCTTAACGGCGTCACCGTGGAAGAACTTCGAAGCGGTATCGCCTCTTTCAAAGGTTCACACCGCCGCTTCGAAAAGGTCTTGGATACAGAGCGCGTAGTCCTGATCGATGATTATGCGCACCATCCGGTGGAATTGGATGCAGCTATTCGCTCTGTACGTGAAATCTATTCGGGAAAACATATCATGGGGATCTTTCAACCCCATCTGTATAGTCGTACGGCAGACTTTTATCAGGATTTTGCCAGAAGCCTTTCCATGTTGGACGAGGTGGTTTTATTGGACATTTATCCGGCACGAGAACTCCCTTTGCCGGGTGTGACCAGTCGTCTGATACTGGATTTGATCGAGAATCCCAATAAAACGCTGGTGAGCAAAAACGATCTGCTCGATTATTTACACGGCAACGAGATACCCGATGTCGTATTGATACTCGGAGCCGGCGATATCGATCGTTTAGTGATTCCTGTCAAACAATATCTCCAAACTTTATGCTAAAGAAGGTTCTTTATATACTGGGGTTCTTTCTTGTACTGGCCTATCTTGTTGCAGCCATAGTTTACTTTTCGGACTATTCCGATAGCACTCGCTGCTCAGGTTTGGACGTTCGAGTCGAGGGTAAGACGAAACATGCATTCATGCAAAAGGCCGATGTGGAGCGAGACTTGAAGCGTCTGGGTTTCACCCCCTATGGCAAGCCGCTCGACTCTATCGATCTTTACCGAATGGAAAGAAACCTTCGTACCAATTCCCTTTTCCGCGGAGCGGAATTGTATGCCTCTCCATCCGGCCAACTGTATCTGACAGTGGAACAAAAAGATCCGCTCTTTATGGTAGTACGATCCGACACCTCTTTCTATGTCTCTACCGACAGGAGCGTGATCGTCCCCAACTTGCAGTATGCTGCCCCCGTACTGATGGCCTCAGGGGATATATCTCTGTCCTTAGCTACCGGCCCTCTCTTCGACCTCATTGCATTTATCAGCGATGATCCATTCTGGTCAAACTTTTTCGCTCAGGTTTATGTGCCGGATAACGGTCAGATCATATTAGTTCCCCGTCTGGGCAAAACTGAAATTATCATAGGCAGTACACCTAATTGGGCAGAAAAATTGTCGAACCTACGCCTTTTTATGGACAAAGCCATTCCAAAATATGGATGGGACACGTTTAAAACATTAAATTTGGAGTTCAAAGATCAGGTGGTTGCCACTCCTTTTCCCTCTTCCCCTCTTTATCCTGCAGTTGCGCGTGCGCAAGTGCAATAGACGAGGAGAGATATTTCATTGCGAGTAGCTACCTTCACCATATAGTATGAGCAGAATGAATACAATTTATGCAGTCATTGACTTGGGCAGTTGGTATATCCGAGGTATGGTGGCTCGCAAAATGGAGGATGGACGGGTTTCTCCGATTTCTTTTTATGAGGAGCCTGCCAATAATTGCATCCGTCATGGATGCGTACACAATATCGATGAGGCAGCAGCCATTATTCGACGCATCGTCAACCAATTGAACGAGAATCTTGAGGACAATACCCATATTACTTCGCTATATGTTGGCGTGGGAGGACAGTCGATCGCTTCTCAGGAATTCATCGTCCGCAAAGCCATGGTGCCCGAGGGAGAAGTCATTCGTACAGAACATATCGAATCCCTCTGGGCTGAAATGCGAGGAGCCTCTTTCCCCGATAAGGAAGTTTTGGATGTGACTGATCCGCTCTTTTATGTGGACGGAAAACAGGAGATACAGGCCAAGGGAGTATTTTGTCATGAGCTTGAAGCCCGCTTCCAATTGATCACTGCTCGCCGTTCGGTAAAGCAGAATATCCGCATCGCCATAGAAGAACGTCTGGGATTGCGCTTGGCAGGCATCCTCGTCACACCGCTTTGCGAAGCACAGGTATTGCTCTCGGACGACGAGCTGACATTGGGATGTTGCTACGTCAATATAGGTGCCGGCTGTACATCGGTATCCATCTATAAAAACAGGCTGTTGGCCATGCTTCGCGTACTTCCGATGGGAGGTTATAACGTCACACGCGATTTGACCAGCCTGCGACTGACAGAACAGGAGGCGGAGAACATGAAGCTCAACCACGTGTCGATGATCAACGACAATAAGTCCAACGGATCATTCCGCATGACCTTTGCCGACAAATTCTCCGAAAGAGAGTTCCGCTCCTCCGAAGTCAATCGCTTGGCCAAGGCCCGCATGGACGAAATCACAGCCAACTACCTCAACATCCTACGCCTCTCAGGCCTCCTTGAAGATATCGGCGCCGGCATTATTCTCAATGGAGGTGGCGCCAAGATCAACAACTATATGGCTGCCATGAAGAAGATACTCGGAGAGGTTACTCCGGCCAAAATTCGAATGGATCGCATCGACACGGATAATGCTATTTCTTTTATCGAAGAGCATATCTCTACCATCGGTTTGGCATATAAGGCTACCCAACCCTGCACGGATTATATCACGACCAATTTGGGTGAACTGGTAAGTCAGATAGAGACCAAAGAAGAAATACCGGCCAACGATACCGTACAAGATCTATTCGCACAAGACCGACAAGCGGAGAGAAAGGAAAACGAACAAAGGGACAATACTGACCGACAACGTGAAGATACCCCCAGACAGACGCTCAAAAAGAAAGAAAAGATCGGGCCTTCATTTGGAGATAAGCTCAAGGGAGCTTTCATCAAGTTTGGCTCCTTGTTCGACGAAGACACTAATCAAGATAATAACAGATAGATATGGAAGACGAATTGCTGAACTTTAATTATACGGATTCCGGTTTGCCCGTTATTATCAAGGTAATCGGAGTCGGCGGTGGTGGTGGCAATGCTGTCAAAAACATGTACCACGGCAAGGTGCGGGATGTATCGTTCCTCCTGTGTAATACCGATGTGCAGGCTCTCGACCGAAGCGAGGTACCTGATCGGCTGGTACTCGGCCGTGAGGTGACCAACGGTCTGGGAGCCGGTAGCCGTCCGGAAGTGGCACGACGAGCTGCAGAGGCCAGCGAAGCCGACATACGCAAGATATTGGATGATGGCCATACCCGTATGGTCTTCGTAACGGCCGGTATGGGTGGCGGAACGGGTACCGGTGCGGCCCCTGTCATCGGTCGGATAGCACGTGAACTCAATATCCTCACTGTCGGCATCGTTACCATCCCATTCGTTTTCGAAGGCAAGCGCAAGATTCTGCAGGCACTCGAAGGGGTGGAGGAAATGCGCAAAAACGTAGATGCCTTGCTCGTGGTCAATAATGAACGGCTCCGCATCATATACAAAGATCTTAAGCTCGACAATGCTTTTGCCAAGGCAGACGAGACACTGACCAACGCAGCCAACGGCATTGCCGAAATGATCATGAAAGAAGGGACGATCAACCTCGACTTTGCCGATGTGCACACGACACTCAAAGACGGTGGTATAGCCATCATCAGTACCGGCTATGGTGAAGGTCCCGACCGTATGGAGCAGGCCATCAATGAGGCTCTTACCTCTCCTCTGCTCAATAACAACGACATTTTCAAGGCAAGGCGTGTACTCTTCAATATCTATCAAGGCACGGAAGATCCCCTGGGTACGGACGAACTATCGGCCATCAACGAACTCACGGCCAAGATAGAAACCGGGTTCGATACCATTTGGGGTTATACCACCGATCCGGAGTTAGGCAAGAAAGTGAAGATCACCATTCTGGCTTCCGGTTTCGATCTGGACACCACACGCGAAAGTATCCGCATCGGAGACAACCTTGGCAATGTCATCAACGACCCCATCTCTTCTCGCGAGATCGAGACGCAGAATGAACGGGACAATGATCTGATCAACCGTTACTATCGCCCCGATGAACTGGAGAAAGTGAAGGTGGTGGACTTCAAACCGATCATACTCAACCTTGACGAGTTGGACAATGACGAACTGATCATGGCCCTCGAAGAGAAACCGGCCTACAGTCGCACCGGGGTACTGCTCTCTCGTATCGACAATATACGCATGCGGATAGCAGAATCGGCCGGTCGTCTGAAGAAGGATGTTGTCCGATCGGAAGAGAGCGAACGACCTGCCTTCGAAAGCGAACGTCCAAGCTCTCCGACCACCATTTCATTCAATTAACAATACATCCGAACCAATACAAGCCTATACAATGGACTACTTTGAACTCATCAGCAACGATATTAAGACCGCTATGCTCGCTCGCGACAAAGTGAAGCTCGAAGCCCTTCGCGGAGTGAAGAAAGAATTTCTCGAAGCCAAGACAGCTAAAGGCAGCGATGGCACTCTGTCCGAAGATGCAGCCCTCAAGATCATGCAAAAGATGGTGAAGCAGCGCCGCGAGAGTGCTGCCATCTTTGTAGAAAACGGCAGACCCGAACTGGCCGAACCTGAGCTCGCCGAAGCCGAGGTAATCGAGGCCTACCTACCCAAACAACTCTCACGCGAGGAACTGACCCCCATCTTACAGGAAATAATCAGCCGTCTCGGCGTCACTGACAGTAAAATGATGGGCAAAGTAATGGGAGTAGCCACCAAAGAATTGGCAGGCAAAGCAGATGGCAGCCTCATCAGTACGATCGTAAAGGAATTGCTAAGCTGACAACAATCTCCCTCACTCTAACGGAAAAGCCATGAATCCCGACTATCGGATTCATGGCTTTTCCGTTGCACAACTCTCCCGGCAATAATCTTTTCGTTTTCATTAGACCGTTACACAATAACCCTTCCACCCCCTCATATTGATCAAGACAGACACAAGCATTGATTTGACAGAGAAAGGAGTGCTTCATGCAGTCTTTGCGAACCTCAAGTATATACCTGAAGGAAACTTTGGGAAATCTCTGTTTACTTGGCAGCCATAAACCTGCTCATTGATCTTTCCCTGAGATACAAAGAATGAACTCATACGAGAGGATACTATGGTCTCATACGAGAGGATACTATGGTCTCATATGAGAGGATACTATGGTCTCATATGAGAGGATACTATGGT
>OHBE01000363.1_pt1 | contig 52912 bp, 44 predicted proteins | sample 1577231 | NCBI WGS metagenome assembly OHBE01 (sample SAMEA3541506, study PRJEB24748) | human gut metagenome | biome: human gut; feature: human-associated habitat; material: faeces | place: China | collected 2012 | reverse complement strand
GGTAATAAATAAAGGACATTTGAGAGGTTTCAGCCTACCAAATGTCCATTACGCCTCAATGAACATTCCCATTCGCTTCCCCTCTAATCCACGGACTGATATTCGTGATGCACTTCCCATGCCACCAGTGTTCCGCACCGTAACACCAACGGTGCGAGCGAGCACGTCGTTGATATTAGAGGCTGTGCCTTGCAGTTGCCGCTGCCCGATAACAGATATGGGCATGGCTGACTCTCTTAGTTTTCGCATCTCGCTGTGGGTGGTTACCGTTACTTCGTCCAGCATATTGTCAATGGGCTTTAAGCGTATGTTGCAGCATACGCTGTCGCGCAAAGCTATCTCCCGACTTTCTGTTTTATAGCCCAAATATTGAAAGTTCAATCGCACTTGCTGCCGTCCTTGAATATTCAGAGTGTAGCGACCATCGGCATCAGCAACCGTTCCCTTCCCATCTTTTGCTATCGAAACCCCTGCACCAGCAATAGGCTCGCCAGTCTTGTCGTCGGTAATCTGTCCATATACGATGGCTTTCTGTGCTGATATAGTCAGTGTGCACAGCAGGCAAAGCAATGCCAAGCGGAATCTCTTTCCGTGCAACCGCACATCAGTTCTCCTCAATACTCCTGCCGATGGCTTCTTCTTGACTTCTGTCTTTTTCATAATAGATGTGTAATAAAAACGAATATTATTCATAATTGTTCAAAAATAAAGTGCGCTGTCTTTAATTCTGACAGCGCACTTTCTATATTAGGGCATTGCCCCATAGTTTTATTTCTTTTCCCTCTTGGTATCATTTAAAGTCATTTTGTATGTAAATATACAATTCGTGTGCAAAGGTAGGGTTAATATTATAAACTGTCAATACCTAAAAATGGGTAAATCTACCTTCTCGTTTATTATTAGGTTCTCTGTCTTGGATAGGCAAATAGGGTATGTTCAAGTATTTTTCATGGTGTAAAACCAAAACTGCTATAAATTATTTACACGTAAATAAATATTTTTCTACGTGTAAATAAATATTTCTTTACGTGTAAGTAAATTATTCTTTACGTGTAAATAATGTTGGAAACAATAGAATTTCTGACTTCTTTTGACGCAAATAGCCTCTTTCTCTCACCATTAAGCCGTTCCGTAAGATGCTTGTCTTGTTGTTGTAATAAATAGAATAGGTATAAGCAAGAAACGGTACGAATGCAGCAGGCATTTGGTCTGATTTTGTATATAAACCGTGTGTAGTGTGTCTTGGTATGGAAAAGAAGTTGAGAAATGTAAAGAAAGAAAAAGCAAAATTTTCCTTATTCTGTTTTATTCGTTCTCGTTAAAAGTTTGTACCTTTGCAGAAGTAAACAATAAAAATATAGAGAAGATTATGTATCGGACTAAGACTTGTGGCGAACTTCGCTTAATTGATGCAGGTAAGGAAGTAGTACTTGCGGGCTGGGTTCAGCGCTCACGTAAGATGGGCGGTATGACCTTCGTTGATTTACGCGACCGTTATGGTATTACACAACTTGTATTTAATGAAGCTGAAGATGCTGGTCTTTGCGATGAAGCTAACAAATTAGGGCGCGAATATTGCATTCGCGTGAAAGGTATTGTAAGCGAGCGTCAAAGTAAGAATAACAAGATAGCAACAGGCGATATAGAGATTATCGCTAAGGAACTGACGGTGCTGAGCAGCTCGCTCACTCCTCCATTTACAATAGAAGACAATACAGACGGTGGCGACGACCTCCGAATGAAATACAGATATTTGGACTTGCGACGCCCTGCGGTGCGCAGCAACTTGGAATTGCGCCACAGAATGACAATTCTTATTCGTAACTTCCTCGACAACTTGAACTTCATCGAAGTTGAAACACCTATTCTTATAGGTTCTACTCCAGAGGGAGCACGCGACTTTGTGGTGCCTTCTCGTATGAACCCAGGACAGTTTTACGCACTTCCGCAAAGTCCGCAGACACTGAAACAGCTGTTAATGGTGGCTGGTTTCGACCGCTACTTCCAGATTGCAAAGTGTTTCCGTGACGAAGACTTGCGTGCCGACCGTCAGCCAGAGTTTACCCAAATCGACTGCGAAATGTCGTATGTAGACCAAGAAGACGTACTTCAGGTGTTTGAAGATATGGCTCGCTATCTGTTCAAGGAGATTAGAGGAGTGGAACTTCCTGCTAAATTGGAGCAGATGACGTGGCACGATGCTATGAAGCGTTATGGTTCTGATAAGCCTGATGTGCGTTTCGGTATGGAGTTTGTAGAACTTATGGACGACCTGAAGGGTACGAGCGACTTCTCTGTATTCAACGAAGCGAATTATATTGGAGGTATTGTGGTGCCAAATTGCGCTGATTATAGCCGCAAGCAGCTGAACGAACTTACCGATTTCGTGAAGCGTCCGCAAGTAGGCGCAAAGGGTTTGGTTTACATCAAGTACGACGAGAACGGCGAAGCGAAGAGCTCTGTCGATAAGTTCTTTACACAAGAGCAGTTGCAAAAGGTGAAGGAAACAACGGGAGCAAACAATGGCGACCTTGTTCTGATACTTTCGGGCGACAATGCCAATAAAACAAGAGTTCAGCTTTGCTCACTTCGTTTAGAGATGGGCAATCGTTTGGGCTTGCGCGATAAGAATGTTTTCAAGTGCTTGTGGATTGTTGATTTCCCACTCTTTGAATGGAGCGACGAGGAGCAACGCCTTATGGCTACCCACCACCCATTCACTATGCCAAACCCAGACGACTTGCATTTGCTTGATGAACACCCAGAGCAAGTAAGGGCATTGGCTTACGATTTTGTATGCAATGGCATTGAAGTCGGCGGCGGCTCTATTCGTATTCATGATACAGAATTGCAGGAAAGAATGTTTGAAGTGCTTGGATTTACGAAGCAACAGGCAGAAGAGCAGTTCGGTTTCTTGATGAATGCTTTCCGTTATGGTGCTCCTCCTCATGCAGGTATTGCATTCGGACTCGACCGATACGTAAGTATTATGGCGGGACTCGATTCAATCCGCGATGTAATAGCGTTCCCTAAGAACAACAGCGGACGTGATGTGATGCTTGATGCACCATCGGTTGTTGCGCCAAAACAACTTGATGAATTGCAGATAAAGTTAGACTTGAAAGAGTAATATATGTTGATGTAAATCAATAAAATTCAACTTTTGAGTCGTTGTAGCTTTGAAGTTGTTAGTTTTTTATCAATAAATTAGTTTCATTGAGATATTTAACGTATATTTGCAGCAAGTAATAGCAGTTTGTTATTATCTGCTTCAGTAGTATTTAAATAAGTGATGAATAATTATGGTAGAAAAGAAAGAAGTTGCTAAAGCGGCAACCAAACGGACAACAACAAAGAAAACCTGTGCAAAGAAAGCTACGGTAAAGGTAGACTTGAGCTCAGAGAATGTAGGATTTAAAGCTGGCGACGTGTACAATGCACTTGCAGCAGAGAACAAAGGACTTACTGTTTCTGAAATTGCAAAGGCTGCAAAAATCACCGTTGAAGAAACTTATCTGGGTATAGGTTGGCTTCTAAAGGAAGGAAAAATAAATAGCGAAGACGACAAAATAGTCTTGGCTTAATAAGGAAAACGAAATTAAGTGGGGAGTCTGTATTTATGGTATAGACTCCTTTTTTTATGCGATACGAAAAAGATATATTGCTGTTGTTGATAGAAGCTGGCGAGAAAGGATTGTCAGTTGGTAAGATTTCGCGCCATATATTCAATACACACAATTCGTTCTTTCTGCCTTTAGATGTTGAGGAAGTGCATCAAGAGGTACAGCAATGCCTTATAAAGATGAGCAAGCGTGCAGACTCTATGCTGGGAAAAGTAAAGAAGGGCGTTTATTGCATTAATACTGAGAACCAACAAGTTAAACAATTGAGGCTAAAGTTCTTGGACGAACAGAATGAAATAAAGGAGGTTAGCCCTCAAGCCGACCTAAGTTTGAATTTGTTCGAGTAAGATAGAAAGATAAATACAAAGCTTGTCTTTTCAAATATTTATTTGTATATTTGCACTTATTCTATTTATAAATAAGCTAAGCCTAAAGAAGTTATGATACATACAAACAACCATCTTGTGATAATGGCAGGGGGAGTCGGCAGCCGATTCTGGCCTATGAGTACAATAGATAAGCCTAAACAGTTTATCGACGTATTGGGTGTTGGCAGGTCGTTGATGCAACTTACCTACGACCGATTGAAAGGTATCACGAAGCCAGAAAACGTTTGGGTGGTTACAAACGAGAAATATTGCGAGCTGGTTCACGAACAATTGCCCGACATACCTGTTGGTAATATCTTGAGCGAGCCGTGCAGAAGAAACACTGCACCTTGCATTGCATACGTCAGTTGGCGCATAAAGAAGTCCGACCCTAAAGCAAACATCATCGTAACTCCAAGCGACCATATCGTAACCAATCAAGATGAGTTCCGCCGTGTTGTAACAAATTGCCTGAAGTTCACCTCTGAAACCGATGCCATTGTTACGTTGGGAATGAAGCCTTCGCGCCCTGAAACAGGGTACGGATATATACAAGCCGATTTGACAGCACCTTCTGCACGCAACAAGGAAATATTCCGAGTAGACCAATTCAGGGAGAAACCAGATGTAGAAACGGCAAAGAAGTATATCAGTATGAACAATTTCTTTTGGAACGCAGGTATCTTTATTTGGAATGTATCTACCATTGTGAACGCCTTCCGTATATACCAACCTGGCATTGCACGCATCTTCGAACGTATTTCAGAGGTGTTAGGTACTCCCGACGAGCAGAAACAGATTGATGAGGTCTACCCAGAATGCGAGGGAATATCGGTCGATTACGCTATTATGGAGAAGGCAGAGGAAATCTTTGTATGCCCTGCCGACTTCGGTTGGAGCGATCTTGGCACGTGGGGTTCGCTGCACTTGCAGTCGCAACACGACCTTTACGGCAATGCTGTAATAGGGGATAATATACAAATGTACGATAGTAAGAACTGCATTGTCCACGCAACCGATGCCAAAAAGGTTGTAGTTCAAGGTCTTGAAGGCTATATCGTAGCCGAAAAAGACGGTATGCTGCTTATCTGCAAACTTGACGAGGAGCAACGGATAAAGCAATTCTCAGAGAACAATTGATGAATTAAAATAAACTTATTAAATAGCCGTTTAAAAGTAAAAGCGGAATAATAAATGAGCAAGAATATAGCATTAATAACAGGAATTACTGGTCAAGACGGAAGCTACTTGGCAGAATTTTTGATAGAAAAAGGTTATGAAGTGCACGGACTGTTGCGCCGTAGCTCTTCTTTTAATACGGGACGCATTGAGCATTTGTATTTAGACGAATGGGTGCGCGATATGAAGAAAGACCGTTTGATTAACCTGCATTGGGCAGATATGACCGACTCGTCTTCTTTAATCCGTATTATTGGCGAAGTAAAGCCTACCGAAATCTACAACCTTGCAGCACAAAGCCACGTTAAAGTCAGCTTTGATGTACCTGAATATACAGCCGATACCGATGCAGTAGGTGTACTCCGACTCTTGGAAGCCGTGCGCATCTGTGGCTTGGAAAAGGTTTGTAAGATTTACCAAGCATCAACTTCAGAACTGTTTGGTAAGGTACAGGAAGTGCCACAGAAGGAAACAACACCTTTCTATCCACGTTCTCCATACGCTGTTGCAAAGCTCTATGGCTACTGGATAATGAAAAACTATCGCGAATCGTACGGAATGTACTGCTGCAACGGTATTCTTTTCAACCACGAGAGTGAACGCCGTGGCGAGAATTTCGTTACTCGTAAAATCACTTTGGCAGCTTCTCGCATTGCTCAAGGTATGCAGGATAAACTTTATCTTGGCAATCTTGGTGCGCAACGCGACTGGGGATACGCTAAGGATTATGTTGAATGTATGTGGCTAATACTTCAGCAAGACGAGCCAGACGACTTCGTTATTGCTACTGGAGAGATGTACACGGTGCGTGCTTTCTGCACGGCTGCGTTTAAGGAAGCTGGCATAGAACTTGAGTGGAAAGGCGAAGGCATCGACGAAAAAGGATATAACAAAGCTACGGGCGAAGCTATTGTGGAGGTAGACCCTAAGTATTTCCGTCCTGCTGAAGTGGAACAACTGCTTGGCGACCCTACAAAAGCAAAGACGAAGTTGGGTTGGAATCCTCGCAAAACCACCTTTGAACAGCTGGTTAAGATAATGGTTGAACACGATATGAAGTTCGTTAAGAAGCTGTACCTAAAGGTACAAATGCCCGAATAAACAGAAAATAGACGGATAAAAAGATATTAGGTGGTTTTCGTTTTTTAATGGGAACCACCTATTATTAACGTAAGTTCGGCACACGAAAGCAGGTTGAGCAGGCAAAACTTGCAGGTATTTCTTAGCAAGGCCCTAATTGAAATAGTGAGAGCTTTTCGGTTTAATCTTGTAAAGATAATTCCGTTAAAAAGTGGTAACTGCGCTTTGGCATTGCGAAAGTGGCTGTTTTGCGTTGCAAAACCTACGCTTTTACCGTGCAAAACAACCGCTTTTGGAACGCAAAACAATAGGTTTTGTAATGCGTTGATGGTTAGATGGTTAAGTAGTAATTATGCTTGTGAAAAATATTTACACCTTTCTTGCCTTCCTTTCACTCGTAGAGCAATGTATTATAGTTATACACTGCTTGTTTAAGAAATTAAATAGAAATTCAATGAAATTGTTTCTCACCTTATTGCTTGCGCTTATTTCTGCATCAACCCTTGCACAAACCTATCCTAAACTGTTAGCTTTGAATGAACAGCACCATTTTAAGGAAACGGTTCCGAAAGGCAATTATAGTGGAATAACGTGGTTAGGGGGTAACCGTTATGCAGTTGTTTCCGATAAAACAGAGCACAGTGGCTTTTATATTTTCACGTTGGATATAGACTTAAACACAGGTGATATTAAGCAAGTGGTGTCTAATGGATTCTTTGCCTCGTCTGCACCAAATGCCGACGAAGAAGGTATTGCCTTCCATTCAGATAAGCATAGCATATTCATAGCACGTGAAGCTGACAATAGTATCTGCGAATACGACTTGTCGGGCAAACTTACTGGCAAGCAATTGCTTGTACCGTCCAACCTTCGTTCTGCTTCAAATGTCTATGGTTTAGAGTCTTTAACCTACAATGCCACTACACATTTGTTCTGGACTACTACTGAATCTACATTGGAAACCGATGGGAAACAGGCAGCACCTATGCAGCTGTTGGAAAACCGTTTGCGCCTTCAAGCCTTCGATGAAAGCCTCCAACCTATAGCGCAATATGCTTACAAGATGGACAAAGGCACCGTAAATAAGCCTGCGCAGAACTATGCTATGGGTGTAGCCGATATGGTTGCATTAGACAATGGCGTACTTCTTGTTTTGGAAAGAGAACTTTATGTTGCACCCAAGAAACTCGGTTCGTTTGTTAAAAACAAACTTTATAGTGTCGATACCAACACTTCGCAGCAAATAGACAGCGACAAACCGCTCACAGATGCAAGCCCTTATATGGAGAAACGGCTACTTACGGAGTGGAAGACATCATTAACCTTGTTTCATCAAGACTTCGCCAACTACGAAGGAATGTGCCTTGGACCTAAGCTGAACGATGGTTCGCAAGTTCTAATCTTGTGTGCCGACAGTCAGAATCAGTATGGTGGCATACTGCGCGATTGGTTTCGTACAATCGTTTTCCGCTACTAAGGCTTTCCAAACGATACCTTTATTTCAGGCGTTTTTGTAGTTTGCGCAATGCCTTGTTGCGTATTTGACGCACACGTTCACGCTTTATTCCCATTTCTTTGGCTATCTCTTCCATAGTGTAACGTTCGCCATTCTGCAGTCCGTAGATAAGCGTGATGACTTTCTGCTGCCTTTCGTCAAGTACGTCCATACCTTTTGCAATTTCAGCAGCAATAATCTGGCGTGTTAAATGCTCGTCGGCTTGTGGCGAGTTCTTGTTTTCCAAGACACTTTGCAAGGTGAAGTTGCCATTGCTGCCAACAGGTACGGGCTGGTCGATAGATAGCGTGTGGGCTTTGCGGGTGCGTTGTTTATCCTCTCCAGTATTCTGTACTTTATAGGTATCGAGCTGTTCTCTTATGGCTTCTTCCATTGCCTTGCGTATGTAGGTAGCAGCAAACTTGACGAATCGGGTGCCTTTTGTGCCGTCGAACTTCTGCGCTGCGTGCATCATACCAATGTTTCCTTCGCTTATCAGGTCGTCTTCGCCAAGTCCACGGTTCCTGTATTGGTGTGCCAACGATACAACAAACTTCAGGTTAGCCTTCGTTAGTTTCTCCAAAGCCTTTGCATCTCCAATCTTAATCTTGGCTGCGAGTTCACGCTCCTCAGCATCGGTAAGCAGTTGCTGATTGGCAATTTCCTCTATGTATTTACTGTTTGTAGCCATAATATCTAATGTTTTGTGTTATTCTATTCTTAAAATGGTAGCGTGTTATCATTTGCTTTTCCCTTTCTCGGTGTAGGTGTAAGCAGTGGATATTGCTCTGGCTTGCTGTCTTCAGGATATAAATCAGCCAGTAAATCTTTTGTTTCTACCAAGTTTTTCTTGATGGCAATGCCCAAAATTCTATTATATTCGTCCATCAAACCAAGTTCGTAGCAGCATCGGGCATAATATGCATAGCCTATGTTCCAGTCCTCTGACAGTCTTTGCAGATTAGCAGAAAACAGCTTATAGGCATCGCTCATATAGCCGTTACCCATCAGCGAAATAGCCATTTGTATGTATGTTTCCTCTTTTGCTTCTGAGTTTTCAATTGCTTTTGTAAAGTATTTGAACGCCTCTTCTACTTTCTTTTGGTTCAAATAAATATCTGCAATCGTAATGTTCACGAAGTTTTGCCTTGCTCCAACAGTAACTTTCTGAAAGCGTTTGTAATAGTTAATCGCTTCATCACCGTTGCCGATGCTGTATAAGGCATTGGCTTTGTTCAAGAGAGCGTCTTCGTCTTCGGGGTTGATAGCCAAGGCATATTCGCTCGCCGTGATAGATTCGTTGTATTCGCCACGAACGAAATGACACTCAGCCAATTCGTTCCAATAAGTAGTAGAGTAGGGGTTGCTGTCGATTAGTTCGTTCAGTACATCTTCGCTTTCGTTGCTTTTCCCTGTCCATAGAAGTATCTTTGCTTTCAGTTCCTTGTAGTCTTTCGCTTCCGTATCTTCATATTCGCTTAGCCATTTTTGTGCAAGTTCCACTAAACCGTAGTCGCAAAAGAGCGAAGCAACATCGAAAATATAGTCTTGTTGTTCGTCTGCTGCAATCTCGTCGAAGTGTTCCGAAAGATATTTGTTGGCTTCTTCGTGCTTGTTTTGCATCATCATTATCTCCGCAATCAGATAATAATAGTCCAAATCTGTTTTGTCTATAATCTCCTCTGCAAGCAGTTCAGCCTTTACAGGGTCTTTGTCTACAAACAGTGCAGTGCGCGCCAGAAAGCAAAGAGGGGCAGTAGCACCTGGAAAAACATTCACCGCATATGTTGCTGCTGCCCTTGCTTCTTCTTCCTTACCAGTTAGATGATAATATTCAGCAATATCAGCAAGTTCCTCGGAGTCGAGGAAACTGCTGCCATTCTGTTTACATAGTTCTTCGTATTTATGAAGAATATGCTTGAATTTATTGCTTTTAAAATATTCGTTCAATCTGCTTTATCCTTTATTTTGTGTTTTAGCCCATGCGTCTTTAAGCCCTACTGTCTTGTTGAAAACAAGCTTTTCGGCTGTAGAATCGGGGTCGAGTATAAAGTAACCTGTGCGCTGGAACTGCAAGTAATCGCCTGGTTTCTTTTCCAATAGATACTTTTCAACGTAGCAGTTGTTGTAAACCTTCAAGCTGTCGGGGTTGAGAAGCTCTCTGAAATCGCGCTCGTCGGCAGATGGATTTTCTACGTTGAAGAGTCTGTCGTATTCACGAACTTCTGCCTTCAGACAATGTTCTGCGCTCACCCAGTGCAGCGTCCCCTTTACTTTACGGTTGGCACCTTCCAATCCACTCTTGCTTGTTGGGTCGTATTCTGCCTGAATTTCCACGATGTTTCCTTGCTCGTCCTTCGTGCAGCCTGTACATTTAACAATGTATGCACTCTTCAAACGCACTTCTTTCCCTGGTGTCATACGGAAGAACTTCTTAGGTGCGTCCTCCATAAAGTCGGCACGTTCTATCCATAAATTCTTAGAGAAGGTAATCGTGTGTACGCCTTCTGCCTCGTTTTCGGGGTTGTTGATGATTTCCATTTCCTCGGTCTGACCTTCAGGATAGTTGGTTATAACCAACTTCACAGGGTCGAGCACAGCACTTACACGTGTTGCTTTCTTGTTCAAATCGTTGCGTACGGCAGCTTCGAGCAATGCCATATCGTTCAGTGCATCGAACTTTGTATAACCGATAGAGTCGATGAAAGCACGGATAGACTCTGGCGAATAGCCACGACGGCGCATTCCGCAGAGTGTAGGCATGCGAGGGTCGTCCCAACCACTCACAAGTTTCTCGTCCACAAGTGTGTGCAGTTTTCGCTTCGACATCACGGTGTAGGTCAGATTCAGACGGTTGAACTCAATCTGTCGTGGGCGGTTGTCGTTCAGGACATCAGCCGTATTGTCCGATTCTTTCAAGAAGTCGATGAGCTTATCGTAAAGCGGACGGTGAGGCACAAACTCCAATGTACAGATAGAATGGGTAACTCCTTCAAAGTAGTCGCTTTGTCCGTGTGCAAAGTCGTACATCGGATAGCAGTTCCACTTTGTGCCTGTACGATGGTGTGGCGTATGTATAATACGGTATATGATAGGGTCGCGAAAGTGCATGTTGGGGTTTGCCATATCCAATTTTGCACGCAGCACCATACTTCCTTCAGCTACTTCGGGTGTATTCATCTTCTCAAAGAGCGCAAGGTTTTCTTCTATTGGGCGGTCTCTGTATGGCGACGGTGTGCCAGGTTCGGTTGGTGTACCTTTCTGTGCTGCTATCTGTTCAGAGCTTTGCTCGTCAACGTATGCCAATCCTTTCTTGATAAGCCATATCGCAAAGTCCCAAAGCTTTTCAAAATAGTCGCTTGCATAGTATATGTTTCCCCACTTGAAGCCCAACCAGCTGATGTCGTGGAGAATGTTCTCTACATATTCGTTTTTTTCCTTCGATGGGTTTGTATCGTCGAAACGCAGGTTGCAGATACCGTTGTATTTCTCTGCCACACCAAAATCCATACAAATGGCTTTTGCGTGTCCTATGTGTAGGTAGCCGTTAGGCTCTGGTGGAAAGCGGGTTTGTATGCGTTTTCCGTTCTTTCCTTCGGCAATATCTTCTTCTACTAATTGTTCTACAAAGCTCAAACTACGCTTCTCTTCGTTTGTGTTACTCTCTATTGTATTCATAAACTATAATTTTTTCTTCTGCAAAGATAGTTATTTTTTTCTTCTTATTATATGTTTTTATTATTAATAATGTAATTCGATAACCATAAAGTGTTGCATAATGTTTCTTTTGCCGTAAATCTTAAAGCACTTTTATACTTGCATCGTATATTTTTGAAAAATAATAAAAAAAAAATTTGGTAGATAATAGAATTTAAGCTATCTTTGCACACGTTATCCTGAATACAATCTTTTTACCTTAAATGACTAATACCTATTGAGGTTGAGTGCCCGTCGCTGCGAAGCGTTGGGCATTTTTATTTTCTTTTAGAACTGTTTTATTCGCCTACGAAATATGTGAAGAAAATACAATAGGAGCAGATTTTTGATGGAGAAAAACCGACAGAAAATGGAAATAGCTTTGTAAATATTTTTTCAAACGATATTTCTTGCATAATTTCCTCGTTACCAATGTTTTACAAAACCTATTGTTTTACATTCCAAAAGCGGCTGTTTTGCACGGTAAAAGCGTAGGTTTTGCATCGCAAAAGAGCCGCTTTCGCAACGTCAAATCGCAATTGTCATTTTTCAACGAAATTATCTTTACAAAATAAAAGAACTTTTAGAGTGTTTTCATAAAGCAGCGTAAAGAAAGTTTTACAAAAAGAATGAACCTTTTTAACACTTGTTGTTGATAGATATTCCTATAAAAATACGGATTTGTTAAGAAGGTATGAATAAATTTGGATTTATGGATTTTAATGCCTAAATTTGCTACAAATAATAGTATTGATGTAGCTATGAATAATTTAAAGAAAGGAGTTCAATATGAAAAAGCATTTACTCATCTGTATAATCGGACTATGTATGTTCGCAATACCTGCTTATGCCGACGGCAATGAAGTCTTAACGCCGACAAAGTGCAGTATTGAAAACAAACTCGTATATGAGCCTATAAACGAGGTTTATATTACGTTTGCAAGCCATATTGGTATAGCCAAAGATGCGAAAGCAACGATAACGTGCGATGGTAAGACAATGGCAACTGGCGTAATCGGTTCTTATACCTATAAGGAAGAAGGCATTGCAACCGTCGCTTTCGACAAGATTGTTCTTCCAAAGGGCAAATCCTATAAGTTGGAAATACCCTCGGGAACTATCTATTTGGAGACTACGCCCACTGTGAAAACAGGAAATCTGAAATTCGACTTTACTGTTCCCGAAAAGATTACATGTGCTGAATGTACGGTGGAAAATGGTTCTGTGGTTGTAACGGAACGGTCCATATGGTTCTATTATAAAACAGAGACAGAGCCAATCGGCAATCCAGCCATGACGTTGTATCGTGAAGGCGTTCCTGTGAGGACACTTAAGGCGCACGTAGGCTGGGATTGGGGTCTGGGGCAGGTATATGCTGACTTTGGAAAAGAAATGAACTTCGAGAAAGGTGTGCACTTTTCACTTGTGTTGCCTGAAGGAAGTCTGAGTCCAAGGTTCCGCACAGACATTACCAACGAGGAAGCAAGGGTAGATTTCATCGGCGGATATACGAAGCCATTGGAGTCGATAAGTTACGTATGGTGCAGTCTTTTTGACAACCATAATATCGACGTGATTGACGAAGTTCGCTTCTTCTACAACCAAGCTGTTGTGCTTTCGCCCAATCCGAAGATACTGTTGTTGAAAGTAGACCAAACACTTATCAAGGAGGTAACACCAGTATTGACTGAAGAAAATGGGCAGTGGGTGGTGTCTTGCAACTTCGGAGGCGTGAAAGTTCCGGAGGAAGGCTGTTGCATAACTATTCCTGAAGGAACTGTCATCTCGGCTAATGGCGACGTGGTAGTTAATGCCAAGAACACTTTTGACGTGAATGTAACTACCAAGATTGGTAATGTATCGAACCGAAACATTGAAGTCAAGGCGTCTGACGGAAAAGTTGTTATCGACAACGCACCCATAGGCGGAAAGCTGTATGTATATTCTGCAGAAGGAAAGAAAGTTGCCGAACGATTTGTTTCTTCGCCATGCATCACATTGGAGTTGCCGTCGAAAGGCATCTACATTGTAGCCATTAACAGTAAGGCATATAAAGTCAATATACGATGATAGGTTCGTCAGAAGCTACCAGCATGCAATTATGGTATCAACAATATGGTAGAAAGAACTTCAAGCCATCATAATTGACAGAAAAGAAATAGCGTAAAGTGTTGCTCGTAGATACTTTACGCTATATCTATAAACTTTTGTCAAGTAGAAATAATTTTATTTTCGCTCTCTTAGAGCATCAAGTATGGAAGTGTAACGTATAAAATGAATAACGAAAAAGAACAATATGGAACAGACGAAACGTCTTCGCCCAGTGTGCGAACATAATGCAGGCATACAGTGTCCTTGCCCAAAAGAATGTCCGCGTCATGGCAAATGTTGTGCCTGCGTGGCACATCATCGTCGGCAAGGCGTATTGCCTTTCTGTTTAAAAGGCTTGGCATAATAATTACGCACCTTATTATATAGAAGCTACATCGGCGATGAAATAATATAAATGCACCGAACAAGATAGGAAAAAGAACAAGAGAAACAGAATATGAAAAGCTTTGGTAAGAAAGCGTGGATACTTCCACAGCCTGTGCTGATTATCGGCACATACGACGAAAACGGTAAGCCTAACGCTATGAATGCAGCGTGGGCAGGGCAATGGGACAACCATGAAATTATGATTTCAATGGGAAAGCACCAGACAACAGAGAATTTAAACCTTAAAGGAGAGTTCACAGTGGCTTTTGCTACGGCAGAAACGATGGTCGCTGCCGACTTTGTAGGCATTGTAAGTCAGAAGAACGACCCTGACAAGATGGCGAAAACGGGTTGGACAGTTGTAGCTTCTGAAAACGTAAATGCACCTGTTTTCACCGATTTCCCTATGACGATGGAGTGCCGCATCAAGGAAAAGCAGAAAGAATCAGCGACAGGTTGCTACATTATTGCGGAGATAGTGAATATTCTTTGCGACGAGAAGTATCTTGCAGAAGACGGAAAACCCGATGTTGAGAAGATGAATCTTATCACCTTCGACCCCGTTCACATGGGATATATTCAGTTGGGCAAGCGCGCAGGCAATGCGTTCTTAGACGGCAAGGCTTTGAAGTAAGGAGGGTGTCAGTCTCAAATAGATCGAATGATAATTTCTAAATAAAGGTATTTTAAATAAATAGTAACGATTATGTTTGAACACATTGCAGATTTCACGGCATGGCCAATACTTACGGGTATCCTCATCGGCTATATTGCGAACCGTATTATGAGTGGCGAAGGCAAAGGGTGTTGCATGAATCTTATCGTAGGTATCATCGGTAGTTATGCAGGAACTCTCATCAGTCATCTGCTTGATATAAACCTGTTTGGCAAGGGTTATATTACCAATTTCGTATTCTGCGTGCTTGGTGCAGTGTCAGTATTATGGATTTGGAAGAAACTTTTTGATTAGTATGATGCCCATTGATACTACCAATATGTGCTCGCACCTGCAGCAGAAACTGTTCGATGAAGGTGGTATTTACCATCATATTTGGACGGCAATGCAAGATGAAGACAACCTGACGGCAGTTGTTCGTTCTCGCCAATTGCATATTTACCGCAACGGAAAGAAAGTACTGGTGTTGGCAGGTAAGGCAAAACCAAAGATTATAAGAGAAGACAAGCTCTGCGAAATGATTTCTGAAGATATGCTGAAATGAAGCTGACGTATATTTTTCATAGTGGTTTTGCCATCGAAACAGACACTTGTGTACTTATTTTCGATTGTTGGAGAGACCCTGCAGGGGTTGTTTCAAAGGTTCTTTCTACCACAAAGCCAGTTTATGTGTTCGCCAGCCATTTCCACGAGGACCACTTTACAAAGGAGATATTGAAGTGGCGAAGTGCGTATCCGTCGCTTTCTTTCACCTATATCCTTTCCAAGGATATATTGAAGCACAGAAGAGCTGTCAAGGAAGATGCAGATGCGTGGCTGGCAAAGGGTGCTGAGTGGCACGACAAGCACATTAAGATTTATGCGACTGGCAGCAACGACAGTGGCGTTTCGTGGATAGTGGAAGTTGATGGTAAGCGTATTTTCCATGCAGGCGACCTCAACAATTGGTACGCCCGTTTTCTTACAGAAGACTATAAGGGAGGTACTATCTTCAGCGAGGAGTTCGGAGAGGTGAATCCGATGCAAGATGAGAAACGTTTTCTTGGCGAGTTGAAGGACATTAAGAAGATTGCGGACTCCTTTGATGTCGTAATGTTTCCGATAGATGGTAGAATAGGGAATGGATATACGCGTGGTGCCCGACAATTCATAGAGCAATTCAAGGTAGGCTTGTTTGTTCCAATGCACTTCGTGGTAAGCGGATTTGAGAGTGCCTGGCGTATGAAAGAGTTTACCGATGAATGCAATATTCCTTTTTGGAGCATTGCTTATGAGGGTGAAACAATAGAACTATAAATGCAGAAGTGTAACATGAATGCAGTAGCTTTACGCCTTCTTAATCAGCAGCTTATATGCCCGCAGTTCGCAACTGTCGAGGAAGTGGCAGATTATATGTGCGCTATGCAGGCACAAGACTATCGCATGATGCGTTGGGCAGTGGCAATGCGCACAAAGAAACCATCGGCAATGGCATTCAAAAAGGCGTTCGACGATGGGCACATCGTCAGGCTTCACCTGATGCGTGGCACGTGGCAGATAGTCTCGGCTGCGAACTATTGGTGGCTGTTGGAGCTGTGTGCGCCACGAGCAATCAGCGTTATCAAGGGATTCATGAGCGGCAATAAGATTGCCATTTCTGACGAAGAGCTGCTGCATGTGCGCGAAATCATTGCCCAGACGGCAGCCGATAAGGGCAGTGTAACGAAAGATGACTTCGTGCAAGCATTGGCAGAGAAGGACATTGTCATGGACTCCCATCGCTTGAGTTATCATATTCGTATGGCTGAAATAGCAGGCGTTATCTGCAGCGGAGCCTTGTTGCCCATGAAAACAACATATGCTCTCGCTGCCAACAAGGTAGCCCCCACTATGCCAATAGACAGAGATGAGGCACTGATGCGTATGGCACGGCTCTACTTTAACAGCCGCCAGCCTGCCACTTTGGACGACTTTGTATGGTGGTCGGGACTGACTATGCGCGACTGTCGCAAAGGCATTGCGCTGTTAGGCGATAGCATTCATAAGGAAAACTACCTTGGGCGAGAGTTTTACCTCACTGATGAGTGCCGCTCGAGAGGTTTCCGAAAGGGCAAGTATCTGTTAGTGCCACCTTACGATGAATACCTGATTAGCTACAAGAGCCGCGACATTGTGCTGCCACCCGAATACAAGTACAAAGCCCATAACAACAATGGTATCTTCCAGCCCATTATCGTTCACGATGGTGTAGTTTGCGGAAACTGGGCTCCATATAAGGATAGTCCGCAACCATCGTTCTTCCTCGGCGACCACGATACGGATTTGCAAGCCGAATGGAACGCCTACAAGAAATTTCTTTAGGTTTACTGATACGTGTTTGTGAAGGGCAAAAGATGGTAACAAATGTGCCCTTTGTCGATGTGTCAGTTATGTTACAATGTACAAATGTTATCAAAAGTGCATGCTAAAAATGCCGTGGCACAAGTTTTGCATGTTAGCTATCAAACAACATTAGTAACAAAATTAAAAACGATAGATTATGAAGTTCGAGAAAGGAAAAGTATTTGTAGCAAGTGAATTGGTAGACTATACAGAAGGCGGTGTAGTGAGTAAGGAATTGGTTCATAGCAATGCAGGCAGCGTAACGCTCTTCAGTTTTGATGCTGGTCAGGGACTTTCGCAGCACACTGCGCCTTTCGATGCGTTTATTCAGGTGGTAGACGGCGAGATGGTTCTCAATGTAGAGGGTACAGACCATCGTATCAAGGCAGGCGAAAGTTTCATTATCCCAAGCGGCGCACTCCACTCTGTGAAGGCAGAACAGTGTTTTAAGATGATAATAACGATGATAAGGGGATAAAATATTATTGCTGTCTGGCAAAACTTTTATATCATAAAACAGTTGCGGGGTTGCCTTTAAATGGGTAACCCCGTTTCTTTTTGAGCCAACCTTATCGGTGTAGTAGTAGGAACTTTCCAGTTTGAATTTGTAAAAATAATTCTCTTAAAAAGTGATAACTGCGTTTTGACATTGCGAAAGCGGCTGTTTTGCGCTGCAAAACCTACGCTTTTACCTTGCAAAACAGCCGCTTTGGGAACGCAAAACAATAGGTTTTGCAAAGCGTTGATATACAGGTTGTTATACAATAGCGATGCTTGTGAAAAATGTTTACACTTTTAATGCGCTCAACATCAATATTCTGTCTACGTCGGTGATGCCGTTTTGCTCGAACATATAGTAGTCGTTATCGAATTCTTCCTCTAATTTGGCGTCGGGGTGGTTTATCTTCCACTGCACGAGGTAGTTTTTTGCCTCGCTCGGATTGCCGTTCACCCAATGCGCATAGGCAATGTTGAGTGCATCGTCGGGTAGCGGGTCGGTTTCGGTGAGTGCGTTGTAGATGTGTAAAGCCTTTTCGCCGTTGCCGTTACAGATAAGTGCCCATGCCAAAAGACGCTTCACTCGGTTGTCTGTCTCGTCGCTTAGGTCGAGTTCGTACGCTTTGTTCAGTGCCGTTTTCGTATCGCCTGTGGCAATCAGACAAAGGCAATAGTTGATGGCGTATGGCTTAACGTCGGGTAGAAGTTCGCATAACTTGCCGTAACAGTGCAAACCGAGTCCGTAGTCCTTGCGTTTCAGGGCAAAAACTCCAGCTGTTTTCAGTACCCAAGTGTTGTCGGGCTCTACGCCTATTGCTGCCAAGAAGTGTCCCAAGGCTTCGCTTTCGTGTCCTTCTCGTTCGGATTTAAGACCCCTAAACACTTGATAGGTAGCCGTTTCGCTGTAAAAAGTTTCGAGTATTTCGTCTAAGTTGGCTTCGTGCTTGTGTTTGTGCAGGAACATTGCCAAGGACATCTTAGGTTCGATGTAGGACTCTTTCACAAACAAGTCGTGCATCATAAAGAATGCCTTGTAGCTGCCGCTCTTCTTGAAAGGGTTGGCAATGTCTTTGTTGAACGCCAATTTCACCTCGAAAAAGCGGTACAAATCCTGTATATAAAGGCGACGCAGGAAGTCGGGCGTATAGTCTACTGGTTCCGAAACGGGCAGTCCGATGCCGTCGCCAGACTTTATTACTTCCAATATATTGGCAGGCAACTGGTTGATTATCTGCGCCATTGTGAGGGCAAGCGAATACTTGTCCGACTCGCAGAAGAGTCCTTGCTCTGTCATTTTATCGAGAAACGAACTGTCGCCAAGCTTTTGTGCCACTTCTTTCAGCCCAGGGTGGTGGGCACTGAAAGGCATAAACCAATTGGCAATGTGGTCGAAAAAGGGGAAACGCTTCATCTTACTGAAACCACCAAAATAGATGTCGGAGCCTTGCTGCTGCATCTTCATCATCTTCTGGATACTCTCCTCCATCATCTCCATCTTGTGTTCATCGGCATCGGGGTGCAGAATGTTTTCCAAAGCGTCGCTCTCTTTCTCTGTAATGCCGAAACGGTTGAACTGCAAGTCGGAATTTTTCATAATGTTGGGCATTATGTCGCGCTGTATCTTGTCGTTGTCGCGCTCGGCGTCCATACAGTTGAACATCTGCTTTTGCAGGTTCAGCAGTTCGCGTTTTATATCCTCGCTGGCTGTCAGCTCGTCCATAAGCGATGCCTGTTCCTTTACAAACAGCGGATCATCGGTGAGCGACAGCACGCAGCCCACTAATGCACGCTGTCGCACTTTCTCTTCTTGGGCGTGTCGGTAAACATTTACGAGGGTGGAAAACTTCTTCACATCGTAGATTGTCATCGCAGAAAGGGTGATGGCACTAACGATAAGCATCTGGTCGGAAGCATCAATGGTGGGCGATGTGAGTAGGTCGGTATAGAATTTGGCATCGCTTTCAGACCATTGGCGCGATACCAAAAGGGCATTGAAAAGGCGTTCTATGAAGGTTTGGTGGCGTTCGTAGAGTTCCGTTTCCTTGTTTTTTCGTTCCGCTTCGGGGGCTAATGAGAGCATAGCAATGTCGGAAACGAAGTTTTCAAGCACAGAGCGCACGAAGTTGTGGCTGAGGTTCAACTGGTCGGCAGTGCGAAAAGCATCTACGAAAGTAGGCTTGTTCTTGCAGTTCCAGCTTAGCAACAAGTTGGCAGTAACTTTGTAGAGACGTTCCAAGAGCGATTTGTAGAGCCCTTCGCGGGCAGGGTCTTTGAAGCCACGCAACATATAGTCGCACATTAAATCGTAGTCGTTTGCAATGGCGATAAACTTGTCGTAGTCCACCAACGAGGGTTTGCCGTCGTATATTGGCTGCAATACTTTAATGGCTTCGTCTAACTGTTTGGCACTTAAATGCTCGAAAGCAGCGCCAATATTCATTTCTACGTTCAATGCTGTGTCTTCTTTAGTTCTGTTTCTGCGGTATTCCTATTCTGCCTCTGTGGTGTTGTTGCAAGTTGGCAGCTAAGTGTCGGACTTGTTTATGGAAGAATATTCCTTGCCTTGTTAATGGCTCTTTCGCGTGGTGCAATTACTCGTTTGTAGGTTATCTTAGGCAGTGCAGCCACCACTTTGTCGTCTACTTTCATGTATTTCTTGATGAGTGGCGCAAAGTATTGTATGGAATGACTGTTCAATATGTCCACCGCCTTGTTGTAAGCAGCCTCGAAAGCACGCTGATGTTCTATCTTTGGATTGTTCACATAGACAATTGCGCCAGGTATGAAAGTCTCATTTACCGAGCTGTATATCTCTCGGTTGCCCAAGAGTTTGGCTTGTGTGGTCTGCGGTTCGCTCGCCCAGATAGCGTCTATTTGGTTGTTGTTGAGCATTTTCAATCGAATGAAGATGTCGTTAATCTGCGAACCATAGAACCTTGAAGATATGTCGTGTCCAGAGAAAACGCGTATCGTGAGATACTGCATTATGGAGTTGAAGGTCAAACCGATAATCTTGTTGCCCAAGTCTTCGGGCTTTTTTACACCCGATTGCGGTGATGCCAAGAGCTGCCAAGTGGCGTTTGTCTCGGTCATATAGTCGAGTACGATATGCTTTTCCTCTTTCAGGTATTCCGCCCGAATAAGGTCTGTAACCGAAGCCTGTACACGTCCGTTCTGCATAGCTGTGTCGCAATTCAGCTGTGATGAATATTCCTTCAGTCGAATGTCGATGTTGTCGGGATTATACAGATTGCTATCCTTGAGCAAAAATATGGGCAGACAGTCCATAGTAGGCGTAACGCCCACCTTGAACGCACGTGCATAGGCAACTTCCTCTACCTTGTTCTTGCGCTTTCCGATTAGCGAATCTTCCTCGTCAGATACTTGACACCCAACCAATGTGATGGCTGCAAAGAGCAGCAAGTATTTTATTCTCTCCATAATATTGCAAAAGTAAATAATATTTTTGTAATAACGAAAAAAAAGAACTACTTTTGTCGTTAAATTATGACAAAAGACAAAACAGCCTACGTCTGCGATAACTGCGGGCAGGAAAGTGCAAAGTGGATTGGCAAATGTCCGAACTGCGGACAATGGAACACGTTCAAGCAAATCCGTATCGTCCCCAACACGGGGTTGAATACGGGCGAAAAGCTGGTTGCACACACCTTTGGCGCACCGAAACGCAACGTTCCGCAAGCCCTCAATGCGGTTTCTTCGGCAGAAGAAATCCGTATTGACATGAAGGACAGCGAGTTGAATCGTGTGCTTGGAGGTGGACTTGTGGCAGGCAGTATGGTGCTGATAGGTGGCGAACCCGGTATCGGCAAGAGTACGCTGACGCTGCAAACGCTGCTCGCTACCGACCGAAAGGTGCTCTATGTGAGCGGTGAGGAAAGTCCGCAGCAGATAAAGATGCGTGCATTGCGCATTTCCGAAACCATTCCCGACAACATTGTGATACTTTCGGAAACATCAGTGGAAAAGATATTCAGCTGTATCAAGGACGTGAAGCCTGATCTTTTGGTTGTAGACTCTATACAAACAGTTTCCACAGAAACAGTTGCAAGCAGTGCTGGAAGCATTACTCAAATACGGGAGAGTGCTGCTGCCTTGCTCCAATTGGCGAAATCGAGCGACATTCCTGTCATTCTTATCGGTCATATCAACAAGGAAGGTTCCATTGCGGGACCGAAAGTGCTGGAGCATATCGTAGATACGGTGTTGCAATTTGAAGGCGACCAACATTATATGTACCGCATTTTGCGCAGTATAAAAAACCGTTTCGGTTCTACTTCCGAACTTGGAATATACGAAATGCGCCAAAACGGCTTGCGCCCAGTAAGCAATCCGTCGGAGTTGCTGCTCACCGACACGCCCGACGACCTATCGGGGGTTGCCATTTCGAGTGCTATCGAGGGGGTGCGCCCCTTCCTTGTGGAGACGCAAGCCCTTGTTTCGTCGGCTGCCTACGGCACTCCGCAGCGTTCGGCAACAGGTTTCGACCAGCGTCGCCTCAATATGCTGCTCGCTGTGCTTGAGAAACGTGTGGGCTTTAAGCTGATGCAGAAGGACGTTTTCTTGAATATAGCTGGCGGACTGCGCATTACGGATATGGCAATGGACTTGAGTGTGATAGCGGCAGTGCTGTCGTCGAACGTCGATACTCCCATCGAGGCAGGCTGGTGTATGGCAGGCGAAGTGGGATTGAGTGGCGAAGTGCGCCCCGTAAGTCGCATAGAGCAACGCATTGCCGAAGCCGAGAAGTTGGGTTTCAGCCACATCATCATTCCCAAGAACAATGCGCAGGGCTTGAAAGGCAGATACAAGATAGCCACGCACCCCGTTGCAAAGGTGGAAGAAGCCTTGCGCCTGCTGTTCGGATAGTGGGTTGTATAAGGTGATGAAAGTGTAAATATATTTCGCAAGTATAGCTATTGCGTAATAGCTTGTATATCAATGCTTTGCAAAACCTATTGTTTTGCGTTCTAAAAGCGGCTGTTTTGCACGGTAAAAGCGTATGTTTTGCAGCGCAAAAGAGGCACTTTCGCAGTGTCAAATCGAAATTAGCGTTTTTCTTCGGAATTATCTTTACAAAATTGAGGCGGTTTTTAGGTTTTGTGATAGATTTTCTAGGAGTTCTAGATAATCTAGAATATTATAGATAAATTCGATGCTTTCTTGGTGTTAGGAGCGTGATGAAGCACGCCCCTAACTGTGTTGGGGAAAGGTTTTTGTGCTTGAAGCCCTATATATAATAAGGTGTAAGGATAGCAAAAGCCGCGTTGCAGAGTTTGCAAGGGCAACGTTATTCCAATTCGGAAAGTTCGAGCCAGCGCAGTTCTTTCTCGTCCAACTCGTCTTTTTTCTTCGGCAGGAGTTTGCTGATTTCGGTGAGTTGGTCTATCTCGAGCGTGCCCGAACAGAGTTGTTCCTCCATTGTGGCAATCTCGTTGGTGAGTTTTTCTATATCCGCCGTGAGCATTTCGTATTCTCGTTTCTCCTTGTAGCTCATACGTTTGCGCGTTTCGTTGTGATAGTCGCGCTGCGTTGTGGTTTTCTTTTCCTTTGTCTTGTTTTCTTCCACCGTCTCTTTGCTCTTCAAGGCTTGGTAGTCGCGGAACTGCGTATAGTTGCCTGGGAAGTCCTTTACCTGTCCGTCGCCGTTGAAAACGAGCAGATGGTCTACCACCTTATCCATAAAATAGCGGTCGTGCGACACCACGATGACACAGCCAGGGAAGTCTTGCAGATATTCTTCGAGTATCTGAAGCGTCTGAATATCAAGGTCGTTGGTAGGCTCGTCGAGTATCAGGAAGTTCGGATTGCGCATCAGTACGGTGCACAAATAGAGCTTGCGCTTTTCGCCTCCCGACAGTTTTGCCACGTAGTTGTGCTGCATTTCGGGCGTGAAAAGGAAGTAGTTGAGAAACTGCGACGCCGTCATGTGGCGACCGCCGCCGAGGTCTATGTAGTCGGCAATGTCGGTTATGATGTCGATAACCTTTTGGTCATCCCTGAATTTCAGTCCGTCTTGCGAGAAGTAACCGAAGTTTACGGTTTCACCAATGTCGAATTTACCGCTGTCGGGCTTTACCAGTCCGAGCAGCATCTTGATGAATGTGGACTTGCCCGTGCCGTTGTTGCCCACAATTCCCATTTTTTCGAATCGGGCAAAGTTGTAGTAGAAGTCTTTCAGTATGACTTTCTCGTCGAACGCCTTCGATACATACTGGCACTCGAATATCTTGCTGCCGATGTAAACGTTGGACGCTTTCAGTCGGATTTGCCTTTCTTCGATGCGTTGCAGTGCCTTTGCCTGCAGTTCGTAGAAGGCTTCTTCACGGTAGCGCGCCTTGTGTCCGCGTGCCTGCGGCTGCCTGCGCATCCACTCTAACTCGGTGCGGTAGAGGTTGTTGGCACGTGCTATCTCTGCCCGTGTGTTGGCAATGCGTTCCTGTCGCTTCTCCAAATAGAACGAGTAGTTGCCCCGATAGGTGTAGATGGTGCGGTCGTCGAGTTCGAGGATAATGTTGCACACGTTGTCGAGGAAGTATCGGTCGTGCGTAACCATTAAGAGTGTCTTGTTCCCTCTCGAAAGAAAGCCTTCGAGCCACTCTATCATTTCGAGGTCGAGGTGGTTGGTCGGCTCGTCGAGAATGAGCAAATCGGGTTCAAGTATCAGCACGTTTGCCAGTGCCACACGCTTCTGTTGTCCGCCGCTGAGCTGCCCCATAGGCTGGTTTAGGTCGGTTATCTTGAGCGTGGTGAGTATCTGTTTGGCTTTCAATACCTTGTCGGGGTCGCCCTTATGGTTGAAACAAGCGTCGAGAACCGACTCTTCGGGGTTGAATTTCGGACTTTGTACCAAGCAGCTGACGCGCAAGTCGTTGCGGTAGACAATGCTGCCCGACTCGTAACCCTCTTTTCCCGTGAGTATGGAAAGCAGGGTAGACTTGCCCGTTCCGTTCTTCGCAATCAGTCCGACGTGCTGTCCTTCTGCAATAGAGAAGGATATTTCGTCGAACAGGATTTGCGCTCCGAAGCGTTTCGATAGCTTTTGGACGTCTAAATAAGGTATCTGCGCCATAGCTTATTCGGCTGTATCGTTCGCCAATGCCGTGTTGATACTCTCGATGTAGCCCAACACTTCCTCTCTGCCCACCTTGCTTTCCGACGATGTAATGAAGTAGGGTGGGGTGATTTCCCACGTGTCTTCCAGTTTCTTCATCCACGCTTCGGCGTTGGCTTTCGCCTTTCCGCCCGACAGTTTGTCGGCTTTTGTGAAGATGATGGAGAAAGGAATGTTGCTTTGTCCTAACCAATCGATGAACTCACGGTCTATCTTTTGCTGCTCGTGGCGTATGTCGATAAGCACGAATACGTTCACGAGCTGCTTGCGTTGCAAGATGTATTGCGCAATCATTTGTTCGAGTTTGTTGCGCACAGTCTTTGAATTCTTGGCATAGCCGTAGCCAGGGAGGTCTACAATGTACCACTCCTTGTTGATGATGAAGTGGTTGATGAGCAATGTTTTGCCGGGCTTTGCCGATGTCTTGGCAAGTCCCTTGTGGTTGCAAAGCATATTTATCAGACTCGACTTGCCCACGTTCGACCGACCGATGAACGCATATTCGTTCTTCGTATCGTTAGGACACTTCGATATTGTAGGCGACGATATGCTGAATTCCGAAGTCTTTATTATCATGTCGGTGGATTTATTGCATGTCGTAAACTACCTGCATAAGTTTCTTGCCCAATGCATCGGCCTCGTCCATACTGCCTGCCTCGCTGTAAACACGAATGATTGGTTCGGTGTTCGACTTGCGAAGGTGTACCCAAGCTGTTGGGAAATCGAGCTTAACGCCGTCAATGTCGGTTACTTGTACGTCCTTTTCGTTTCCGTAAAGTTCCTTGACTTTGGCGAGAATGGCATCTACATCGGTCTCGGGAGTGAGGTCGATGCGGTTCTTTGCAATGAAGTATTCGGGGTAAGTCTTGCGCAGTTCGCTTGCTTTCAAGCCCTTTTGAGCTAAAGAACTAAGGAAAAGCACGATTCCAACAAGCGCATCGCGACCGTAATGGCTGTCTGGATAGATGACGCCGCCATTGCCTTCGCCACCGATAACAGCACCTACTTCCTTCATTTTGGTAGTTACATTAACCTCGCCAACGGCAGCAGCGTAGTACTTTCCGCCGTGTTTCTCGGTAACATCGCGCAATGCACGTGTTGAAGAAAGGTTGCTTACGGTGTTTCCCTTCACGTGGTCAAGAATGTAGTCGGCTACACTTACGAGTGTATATTCCTCGCCGTACATAACGCCGTCTTCACGTATGAACGCCAAACGGTCTACGTCTGGGTCTACGACAATGCCGAGGTCGTAGCCGCCTTTCTTCATTTCGTCCATAATGCCGCCGAGGTTCTTCTCTATTGGTTCGGGGTTATGGGCGAAGTCGCCCGTCGGTTCGCCGTAGAGCAATGTATATTCCACGCCGATTTGGTCGAGCAATTTGGGCAGAATAATGCCGCCAACGGAGTTCACAGCATCTACACACACACGGAACTTGCGGGCTTTAATGGTTTCCAAGTCAGCCAATTCGAGTGCTTTCACTGCGTCGATGTGGCGTTGGTCGAACGAGTCGTCCTCCTTGTAGCTGCCAAGTTGGTCTACGTCGGCATAGTTGAAATCTTCCTTTTCTGCTATGTCAAGCACGGCAGCACCATCTTCTGCGGTGAGAAATTCGCCCTCGTGGTTCAGCAGTTTCAATGCGTTCCACTGACGAGGGTTGTGCGAAGCAGTGATGATGATACCACCATCGGCACCCTCCATACGCACGGCAAGCTCGGTGGTAGGGGTGGTTGCCAAACCGATATTCACGACATCGGCACCAATACCCATAAGTGTGCCACACACAACGTTCTTCACCATTTCGCCCGAAATGCGTGCATCGCGTCCAACAACAATCTTTAGCTTCTTTCCTGGGTGCTGGCTTGCAATGTAAGTAGCGTAAGCCGATGTGAATTTAACAATGTCAAGTGGATTCAATGTGTTACCTGTTTGTCCGCCAATTGTACCGCGGATACCTGAAATAGACTTTATTAGCGTCATCTTCTATATAATTTTAAAGCCACGACTACACTGCGTGCGGTCGTGGCGTGTTATTGTTTTATCTTGTTAAACTCCTCGTTGATAGGTAATATCGTAGAAGCAAGCATACGTATTTTTGCTTGCCAAGGTCTGTCCTTGTGCCGATGGAACGAGCAGACGCACGTGCGCCAACTTGTCGGTTGCGCTTGTAATGCGTCCGAGTTTAATGTAAGGAAGAGGCACCAACCACCCTTTTGGCACAGATGTACTGCCGTATGCACGCACCATAACGCTGGAAGCCCTGTCGAACGAAGCCGTAAACGTTCCGCTGTTCTTCGTTACCAACATCTTGTCTACGATACCATTCCAAATCAGCGACTTGTTTGTAAGCTGCAAAGAATCGCCAGCCACGTTGGTTTCGTCGAAGCGGCAGAGTACGGTAGCGGTTTCGCCATTCTTCAGTTTCTCGCCTATGCCTTCTTCTACCAACTGCATATACACGCCCGTAGATTTGAACTGAACATACTGATTCTTCGTTGTATCGGTCTTGAAACCTTGACTTTCAAACTGTTTTTCCGAAATAACGTTTATCTTATGTTTCACTATGAACGCATTAATGGCTTTGCGTTCACGTTCCAACTTGTCGGCGTAAGTGTCTTGTTCGCGGCAAGAGCTGATGCTCATAATGCCCAATACTATTGCGAGTAGAAAGATAATCTTCTTCATTTGCGATATTTTAGTTCCTTTATATATTAGCTGCAAAGGTAGCAAAAGAAAATAAATTGGCACAAAGTGTTTCTATAAAATATATGAAATATTGTATTTCTGTTCCATTGTTGGTTGCTTTTTTACTTGAATTGGTTCAGGAAGATGTCGGCTTGAGGGTTGCCTAAGCTTTTTGCTTTCTCTATGTTGACAATGCCTTCTTGCTTTTGGTTGTTTCTGCACTGGGCTATTCCGAGTATCAGATAGGCTTCGGCATAGTCTGTCTTCAGTGCTACGGCTTGCTGGGCGGCTAAGATGGCTTCTTCGAGTTTGTTGAGTCGGAGGAGCAGGCTGCCTGCTTCGGCACAATAGATGGGCTCTGCTGGGTCGAGGCGGGCGGCTATCAAGATGTCTTGTAGGGCTTGTTGCCAGAGCTTTCCTTTTACTTCGCATTGTTCGCGAATGTAGTAGAAGTTGGCTTCCAAGATGCTACCATAAAGGTATTCGTAGGCGTAAAAGTCTTTTATTGCTTCGCGATATTTGCCCATTTTGTCTAATTGCTGGGCACGTGCAAGGAAGTATGGGGCTGCGGTTTGTGTGTAGGGTGTGTCGCAAAGTTCGATGCTCTTGTTCAGAAGCGATAGTATTTTCTCGTCGTTGCCGTTGAGATTCTCCTGACATTGTGCCATTTCCAAATAGAGTTCGGGGTTCTTTAGTTGTGTTTTTGTGAGTGCCTCGAAGTCTTGATACGCTTTTTGATAGTCGCCCTTTGCGTATGTAATTTGCGCTTGAAGATGCTTGTAAATGGGTGCAGGGTTCAGTTTGTAGGCTTCGTTGGCTTGGCTCATTGCCTTGTCTAACGTCCACCCTTGCGCCTTAGCCTTTTCTGTCAGTGCTGCCGTTACGGCTCCTTGATACATCAGGCGAGCATAGTTGTAGTGGGCTTCGTCCTTTGCCTTCACCTTCGCAATGGCTTGGAGCAGCACCTTTTCTGCCTCGCTGATGTTGCCTTTGTTGAACAAGTTGGTTGCCAAGGCGATGTAGCCGTTGTTCAGTGTAGGAAATTTCTGAAGGAAATCGTTTATGGTGGCTGTTCTTATTTCATCGTTCTTTGCAGCCGACAGCATCAGTGCGAGAATGGCTTCGTCGGCAGATTGGGGCAGTCCGATTCTGATTCCGCATTGCAATAGGGTGGGGTCGTTCTGCGAGAGTCCTACCAATGCGAAGTCGTTGGCGTAGCGGGCATCGGTTGCGCTTTGCAATGTGCCCGAATTGTTGTATATGCCTACGAGCTGTCCCTTGTCGTTCAGCAGGGGCGCACCGTTGTTTTTCTCGGGTGCGGAGGTGGCGAGCACGCAGTAGTTGTATTTCTCCATAAACTTTTCCACCTTGTCTACGCTGGCTTTTATTGGGTCGCCCGCCTTGGCAGGTATAACCACCCATGCGGTTGTGTTTGCATCAATGGAAGGTGCGAATGGGGCAGCAGTGGTTTTTGCATTTACCTTGAACTTTGCCAAGTCGTATATCTCGTTGGCACCGAGCATTGTTTCCACATCGTATTTCTGCCCGTTGTTGTCGATTACTACGGCTTTGGCAGCTCCTGCGAATGGTTTCCATGTGCTGATGCAGATGCCGTCGGTAGAAACAAAGACGCCGTTCGTGGTAGAAAGGATAGAGCCTTTAGCATCGAAGGTGGTAAGCGTGAAGGTGGCGTTGGCAGCCTTTTTCACTGCTGAGGACTGCGCTTTCGCCGTTGTGGCGATGCCGAGACAGAGGGTGAGAAGTAGGAAAAATATCTTTGTTCTTTTCATTATTCTATGGTTGTTTACGAGGGTTTGTTGCTGTTTAATAGTTCGCGGGCATTCTGCAAGGCTGCTTCCGAAATGTCTGAACCAGAGAGCATCTGTGCTATTTCAGCCACTCTTTCATCGGCTGTCAGTTCTCTTAGCTGACTGGTGGTGCCTGTTGGAGTGTCGCGTTTCTCCACTTTATAGTGTGTTGTGCCCAATGCTGCAATCTGCGGAAGGTGTGTTATGGAGATTACCTGCTTGTTGTTGCTGCCCATCTGCTGCATTACGAAAGCCATTTGCTGGGCAATCTTGCCGCTTACGCCTGTGTCTATCTCGTCGAAAATAATGGTTGGCAGCTTTACAGCACCGCTTATCATCGCCTTTAGCGAGAGCATAACGCGGGCAATTTCGCCACCCGAAGCCACTTGCGCAATGGGCTGCAGCAGACAGTTGCGGTTGGCAGAGAAAAGGAATTGCACCTTGTCGGCACCGTCGGTAGCAAGTGGCTTTGGCTCGAACTGAATGTCGAACTGTACGTTGGGTATGCCCATAGGCACAAGTTTCTCTTTCATCTCCTTCTGGATAGCCTTTGCTGCTTTCTCTCTGCCCTTGGTCAATAGCGCAGCCTGCTTGGTGCAGTCGGCTTGTTTCGCAGCAAGTTCCTGCTCGGCTTCCTTCAGAAGTTCGTCGCTGTTATCTATTCCGTCTAACTTTTGCTTCAATTCGGCTTGTATTGCGAGTAGCTCGCCGATGGTTTCGACGTGGAATTTCTTTTCAAGATGATAGATTTTATCCAACTGCTCGTTGATGTAATCCAACCTGCTGGGGTCGAAATCAATGTCGCCTGTCGCCCTGCTCACCTCCTCGGCAATATCCTTCACCTCTATATAAGCGGCGTCGAGGCGGTTGCAAAGTTCTTCGGCTTTAGGGAAAACGTTGGCTATGCTCGCTATGGCTTCGGCGGCAGACTTTAGTTGTTTCACTGCTCCTGTCTCGTCGTCGTTCAGTGCATTGTCGGCATTGTAGAGCGATGCCTTGATGTCTTCTGCATGCGAGAGCGTCTTGCTTTCGGTTTCGAGTTCCTCTTGCTGACCTTCCTGCAGGTTCGCACTTGACAGTTCTTCGTGCTGAAAGCGCATAAACTCTTCGTTTTCAGCGTTCTCTTTCAGTTGATTTCTTATCTGTTCCAACCTTTTTTCAGCATCTTTATACGCCTTGAAGGTGGCTTTGTAGGCTGCCATATCCTTGTCGTTGGCAGCTAATATGTCGATAACGTTGAGCTGGAAGTCTTCTTTCTGCAAAAGCAAATTCTGGTGTTGCGAATGTATATCCACCAACTGGTCGCCCACTTCGCGCATCAGGTTCAGTGCAACAGGCGTGTCGTTGATGAATGTACGCGATTTTCCGTTGCTGCCAACTTCGCGCCGCAGAATGGTTTCGTCGGCATCGAAGTCGATGTTGTTGTCGGTAAAGAACGTGTCGAACGCACCTTTGGGCAGACTGAACGTAGCTTCGATTACGCATTTTTTCTCGCCTTGCTTTATCTGTTTGCTGTCGGCTCTGTTGCCTAAGAGCAAGCCGATAGCCCCAAGAATAATGCTTTTTCCTGCCCCCGTTTCGCCACTGATAATGGAGAAACCGTTGCGAAAGTCGATGTCTAATTGGTCGATGAGCGTGAAGTTCTTTATATAAAGATGCTTGAGCATAGTTGTGTGTCTTATTGTTTAATCTTGTCCCACGATGCGTTCTGGCTTGCATTGATGCCGAAAAGAATTTCGTAGACAGCCTCTTTTTCCTTTTGCGTGCCCTTTTTGTAGTATATATTGGCAAGTTCGTCCTTCTTGTAGTCTGTCCAAATCTGTGGCAACATACTCATAGGCTTGTCTTCGTGTGCCTTTTTCAAGTCGTTTTGCAACGCCGTAGTTATGTTTGTTCTGCCTCGTTCGGGACTGTTTGCCATTTCGTCCAAGCCCGTTCGGTAGTAGTCGTATTGCAATTGGCGGAAAGGTTTCATACCTCCATCGAGGTAATCGTTGATGATGGCGAAGCGGTTTTTCGAGTTTTCAAATGCTTTCCAACCTGTAAAGCTAAGATTCTGCGCATTGTTTGTAAGGTTCATACAGCGTTGAAGAATGTCTTCGCCGCCCATAGGCGCAAACGAATCGAGGTTTAAGCCGATGATGAGGTAAGCGTAGTAGCCGAAAAGGGCAGTGAGTTGGTTGTCGATGTTCTCTTCGTTGAATTCTATTTGGTCGAACTGTGCAAACTCGAAGTTGAAGTCGCCGTCCTTAATGTTGAACAATGTAGAGGTGTATGCCGAGTTGTAGACAGGTCGGTTCGCCTGTATGAGTGCCGTACAGGTGAAGGCGTTGCTGCTTTGGTCGTATTTTGTAACGGTGATGTTGAAGTTGCAAACAATTCGTTCGTTCTTCTGGAACTTGAGATTTGTCCACTGTCGTTCGTTCACAAACTGTTCGAGGGTTTGCTGCAAGTTCTCGAACACCGACTTGTCGGTACCCTGTATCTGGTTGTGGTTGATGGTTATCTTTGCTTGCAACTCCTGCGCTGTGGCGTGGTTGTTAAAGAATAGAAACCAGCTCGTCAATAATGTCGCGAGCCACCAAGTGTTTACGCTTCTTTTCATATTCTTTCTTTCCTCCTTTTGAAATAATCGTTATTTGGTTGTCGTCAGTCTGGAAGGTTGTGCCGGCATTGCGTGTGGAGTTCAGCACGATAAAGTCGGCATTCTTTTTTACTAACTTTGCCGAAGCATTTGTTTCCTCGTTGTTTGTTTCCAATGCGAAAGCGACGATGCGTTGTTGGCTTGTTTTCTGTTGTCCCAAAGCGGCTGCAATGTCGTAAGTGGGCTGCAGGTCGATGTGCAGGTTGTCCTTTTCTCGCTTAATCTTCGTATCAGAGAAGTTCAGAGGCTTGAAATCAGCCACGGCAGCGCACAGTATGGCGGCGTCGGCAGCAGGAAAGGCTTGCTGACAGGCTTCGTACATCTGCTCGCAGCTTTCTACATCGATGCGGTTGATGCCTTCCGAGCACGCTATGTGTACAGGTCCAGCCACGAGTGTAACGTTGGCACCGCGCTTGAAACACTCTTCGGCAAGGGCAAAGCCCATTTTTCCCGACGAGTAGTTACCTATAAAACGTACAGGGTCTATCTTTTCGTATGTAGGCCCTGCCGTTATCAGCACGTTTTTCCCCTTCAAATCTTGTGTAGCAGCAGCGTTGTTGTCGAAGTATTGTTCTAAAAAAGCCACGATGGCTTCGGGTTCTTCCATGCGTCCCTTGCCTTCCAAGCCGCTTGCCAAGAAGCCACTACCTGCTTCTATGATGTGGTTTCCTCTGCGTTTCAGCGTGTCGATGTTCTCTTGCGTAGAGGTATGTTTGTACATATCGAGGTCCATTGCGGGGGCGATGAACACAGGAGCCTTCATGGAAAGGTAGGTTGTAACGAGCATATTGTCGGCTATTCCGTGGCACATCTTGCCCAATGTTGCGGCTGTGCAGGGCGCAATGAGCATAGCATCAGCCCATAAGCCGAGGTCTACGTGCGAGTGCCACGTGCCGTCGCGTTGAGAAAAGAAATCGCTGATGACTGGTTTCTGTGTCAGTGCCGACAGTGTGATAGGGGTGATGAACTCTTTTCCACTGGGCGTTATGACTACTTGAACTTCTGCACCCTGCCTTACGAGTTGACGAATGATAAGACAACTTTTATATGCGGCAATAGAACCTGTGATGCCGAGAACGATTTTCTTTCCTTTGAGCATAGCTATCGATTGTTAAATTCGCGAAGACGAATGCGTGTAAGCACTTGTTTGGTGTTGTAGGTGAAGTCGTTTGCCAATATCCAGCTGTAGAAACCAGGGTCTCTGCGCAGCACTTCTGCCACGTCCCAACCACGGTATTTGCCGAAGTTGAACACTTCGTGGCGGCGTGGCTGTCCGTGTTCGTCGAGCAAGGTGTTGCCGTCTTTGTCGGTAACATCTTTCCAAACGATACGCCCTGCAAAGTCTACATTGTCGTTCATACGCGAGAACTCTGCCAGTTCGCCCATGTCGTTGTTCAGTATGCGTTCTGGTTCGTCTTGGTTTTCAGCAGAATACATCTTAATCTGTCCTTGCAGTACGCGCCACGTTGCTTCGGTGTCTTCGTCGGCTTTGTGGGCTGTGAAGTCGTCTTCCATCTTTCTGCCACAGTAAAATTCGTAGGCAGCGGCAAGGTTGCGGCGTTCCATTTTGTGGTAAATGTTCTGTGCATCGATGAGTCGGCACTTCGAGAAATCGAAGTCTACGCCTGCCCGCAGAAATTCTTCTGCCAACAACGGAATATCGAAACGGTTGGAATTGAAGCCTGCAAAGTCGCAGCCCGTGAACTTGTTTGCCAGCTCGGCTGCCTTTTCCTTGAACGTTGGTGCGGCAGCCACGTCGTCGTTGGTGATGCCTGTAAGTTCTTCTACCTCTTGCGGAATTTCTTTCTCAGGGTTGATGAAAAGGTTTTCTCTTTCTTCTTTCCCATCGGGGAACACCTTTATATACGATAATTGTATGATGCGGTCTTTTACAAGGTCGAGCCCTGTCGTTTCCAAGTCGAAAACAATCAAAGGCTTTGTTAAGTTCAGTAACATTCTGCTATTATTTATAATGTATGTGGGCAGACTTCTGTTGAAAATCTGCCCACATATTTAATTATATCTTATTAATCGTTGAGCAATACAGGCATAACGAGCATAAGCACGTTTTCGCCTTCTGGCTGCTCTGCAGGAACAACGAGCCCTGCACGTGATGGGTCTGCCAGCTGTATGTTTACTTCGTCGCTTTGCAGGTTGCCCAGTATTTCCAAGATGCTGCTGCCCTTGAAGCCAATGTTCATTGGGTTGCCTTCGTACGTGCAAGTCATACTTTCCTTTGCGCTTGTTGCGAAGTCGATGTCTTCTGCGCTGAGGTCTAACTGTCCGTTTGCAATGTGGAAGCGAATGAGCTGTGAAGAATCGCTTGCGAATGGCAGCACACGGCGGATAGCACCAATGAGCGACTTGCGGTCGATGGTGATTTGGTAAGGGTTGTTTTCTGGAATCACGCTGTTGTAGTTCGGATACTTTCCATCAATGAGTCGGCAAATCAAAATGCCCTCTCCGAACGAAAATTCAGCCGAACGAGCGTCGAAGCGAACCACCACGTCGCCACCGTCTTTTGCTATGAAGCCCTTCAGCAATGCTGCAGGTTTCTTTGGCAAGATGAAAGCTGCGGGAACATCGCTCTTCACAGAGAACACACGGTTGCGCACCAACTTGTGTCCGTCGGTAGCCACAACAGCCAGGCTGTCAGCCGTGAGGTCGAAGTAAACGCCGTTCATCACAGGGTGAAGCTCGTCTTGCGCAGTAGCGAAAAGCGAGCGTGTAATGTTGTCCACCAACACTTCTGCACTCAGCGTAATGTTTGTTGCGTCAGCAGAAATAGGCTGTGGAATAGGAAATTCGTCTGCCTCCAAGATAGGGAAATTGTATGAACCATTCTGATAGCTGATGTAAATGGTGTGTTCGTCCATATTCACATCTACTGTGAGTGGCTGCTCGGGAAGTTCCTTTACGGCATCAAGAATATTGTGGTTGTTTACTGCAAATTTGCCCTCGCCCTCGAGTGCGTCAAGATTCATCGACATACGTACAACGTTCTCGCTATCCGAGGCAGTGATTGCGAGCTGCCCATTCTGCGCGTCAAATATGAAACAATTTAATATTGGCAAAGAATTTTTGCTGTTGATAACACGTGAAAGCGACAGCAATCTACTGCTCAAGGCAGTGCTTGAAATAGTAAATCTCATTAGTTCCTATATATTTTTAGTTATAACTCATTTTATGCAAGATGTTCCGATAAGCCCATAGGCTCAAAACCGAAATATTCTTCTTCATCGTACAAAAATACGAAAAAGTCGTGTGAAAAACAAAATTTACAGATAAAAGTTTTTGTTTTTAGAACTATTTTAGTAATTTCGCCAAAGTAATGCAACGAGTGGTACGAGTGTTTGCGCCCGAATGCTCAACCACAGCATTACTAATGCAAAGTATTTAAAGAAACAAATTTATTAATAACACCGCAAAATATAACATGGAATTACAAGGAAGAGTCATTGCAGTATTAGAGCCACGCGAAGGAACATCGGCACGTGGTCCGTGGAAATCACAAGAGTATGTAATCGAAACACACGACCAATATCCAAGAAAAATGGTCTTCAACATCTTTGGTGCCGACCGTATCGACCAGTTTGCCATCAAGGCTGGCGAAGAAATCATCGTAAGTTTCGACATCGATGCCCACGAATACAATGGCAGATGGTTCAACAACATACGTGCGTGGAACATTCAGAGAGTTGATGCCGCAGCTGCACAGGCTGCCAGTGTGCCACCCGCTGCTGCACCACAAGCACCAGCAGGCGGAAGTCAGGAACCATTCCCACCCGCTGCATCAGACAGCGCAGCCGACGACCTACCGTTCTAAAGCTCGGTAAAGGCAGCGTCAGTTGTGCCTTTCAATAGACAAACAAAAGGGGCTGAAACCACATTTTGCTGGTTTCAGCCCCTTTCGTTTTCTTACCTTTCCGCTACTTTGGTAAATTCTCTAATGCTTTCATAAGCCGCCCAAGTTCAGAGTAGGTGTAATCTCTGTCGTCCTTTTCTTTTTCTTTCATTGACTTCTCGGCATAGGTTATTGCGTTCTCGAGGCTTCCTTCATTACGTTCAAAATAACTATGCAGCCCATTGCTTTTACGAAAGAACTCGATAGTTTTTTCGTATTTTACGTATTTATTTAAATCTTTAATTAATAATTCTTGATTTCCGTATGGGCGAGAAGTGTAGTCGAAGTAGTAGCGAAAGAATAGCTCTATGCATAGATGGGTTTCAAAGAACTCTACTTTGCAGGAAATACCCTTCTTCGGCTTGTTTATTGGTTTTGTAAACTTAGCCTTTAATTTATTGTATTGTGTGCGTTCGGGTTCCTTATTTTTGGTGTCTATATCTATGATACAAAAGATATGGGTGTAGCCTTTTTCCGCAGCTTCTCTAATTTTTATTTCCAATTCCTTGATGCTTGTATGCTTTGGACAGTCTGGTTTGAAAACCACCTGTTTGTAAACATCGCGCAAGGATTGGAAGTAGTAGAACTCTGTAATGCCTTCACCAATAATGATTGCTTTATTGCGTAGCTTTTCCATACTAATCTTCTAAATCTATAAAGAAACTACCTAATTCAGGCTTTGCCCCTAATCGACCAATGCGATACGAATTGTAGAGCGACAAATTCTTGTGTAAACCGAACTCATCGGCACAAGTATATTCAGACGAAGCTGTTTCTTTGTTTTTCTCAACAAACCATACAACCCCTCTGTTTTCATTAATTAAGTCTTGAGCGAGCAGGGCTGTTTCTTGGCTCGTGATAATTAACTGCGACTTTTCCGAGTTGTAAATGAACACATTCAGATAGTAGAACAGCAAGTCGTAGTGCAGGTCTTCGCCTAATTCGTCTAAGAAATATACATGAGAACCTGTTATCATATCAAATAGGGCATCTAATATGCGTATGTATTTCAGCGTTCCTTGCGATTGCCATTCAAGCGGAATGTCGAAAATTCCATTCTTTGAATAGTTTGAAAAATCTATAGAATCGTATGTTGGGCTAAGCATAGCTTCTTTTATCTCATCTGGAATGTCTTCTTTTAAAATACTCTCACGAATCTCATTTGGGATAATGCGGTCTTTCACAGTAGGTACATATTCCATAATATTTAAGTCAGCCTTCTGTAACATTGTGTTATAGAACTTACGTTTTTTAGGGTTGTTGTAAACTAGCTTTAGAGTTTCAACAATTCCCTTTTCCCTATCACCATCAATTTCATGGTAATATTTCATAATCCAACCACCAAGAACTTTGAAAGGCACAATATCCTCTTTTAAGGCTGTCTTGCTATACACTGACAGTACACTGTGATTGTTTAGGGTGTTTTCACGAATACTTTCTTGCGTTTTAAAAGATATTTTTAAGCTCGTTCCAAACTTTATATCTGCTTGTATGTTTTCGCCTACAAATACACGCTTGTAAAACAATGCTCTCGACTTTTTTGGATAATAATGTAGGACTTCGTTTAAAATATATTTATCGTTGAACTTTACATTGTAGTCGTATCTAATGCCATCAGCATAAAACGATACATACATTTCTGTTGGCTCGTTCTTTGTAAGCGCAAAAGGACAATTTCCTTTAATCTTGGCAGTTGATTCTAAATTTGGCAATACCAATAAACGGAAAACTTGATATAGTGCAATCAACATATTTGACTTTCCCGAAGCGTTCGAACCATAGAGAATACTTAACTTATACAAGTACACACCTTTGGCAACCTCTGCAACAAGGGGCGATGAATCATCTTTGGCTATAAAGCTCAATCCTTGTTTGTCGCGAATGGAAAGATAGTTCTTTACCCAAAATTCTCTTATCATAGTAGAAATGTTTTATTCATTTAGTAACGTGTTTACAAATGTACGAGATATTTTTATTATTTCAAAGAAAATAAATGTAAATATCGTAGTAAAGTTACAGAAATAGCCTTATTGCCCCTGTTATTGCTAAATAACAGCCCGTTTTTGAAGGTTAGACATAGCAAAATCTCATCTGTAAAATCCTGTTTCCAGTGTTTTAGATAGACTTTAGAAATGGCATTGTTTTACAAATATAGTTCTATTGAAAATTGAAAACAGCGTTTTTGCGATGCAAAGCCTACATTTTCGTTACCCCCAATGGGCGATACCGAACCTGTTTTCACCTTTCCATAGCTTGAAAACACATTTTTCGAGGAACAAAAGATGGGCGATTTTTTGGCTGTTTGATACTTTTTTCTTATCTTTGTAAAACAACAACTTACAGACTGAAAGCTAACAATCAGGTAACAAATCAATTTTTGAACTATGAAAAGAGCAATTGTAATAGGTGCCAGCAGCGGCATCGGGCATGAGGTGGCAAGGCTCCTCATCATGCAAGGGTGGACAGTTGGCATGGCAGCACGCCGCACGGAGAAGTTGGAAGACTTGAAGAACTGTGCGCCAGAACGCGTATTCACAGCGCAGATTGATGTAACCAACGAGAAGGCAGACGAGGCTCTTTACCAGCTCATAGAGCAGATGGGAGGGCTGAACCTCTATTTCCATTCAGCAGGAATAGGGTGGAAAAATCCGACTTTAGAGCCCGAAAAAGAAATGAAGACAATGCAAACCAATGGTCTTGGTTTTGTGCGTATGGTGGGCGAAGCCTATCGCTATTTTGCCACACACGGCGGCGGACACATTGTCTGCATCACTTCCGTGGCAGGCACAAAGGGCTTGGGAGCCATTCCTGCTTACAGTGCCACGAAAGCTATGCAGAACACCTACCTGCAAGCCTTGGAGCAGTTGGCTAATAATCATCGTTATAACATTCGCTTCACGGACATTCGCCCCGGTTTCGTAGACACGCCGTTGCTGTCCGAATCCTCTCACTTCCCTATGCTGATGAAGACCGAGAATGTGGCAAAAAGCATTATGAAAGCCATAGAAAAGAAGCGGCACGTCAGTGTAATCGATGGTCGCTGGCGAATCTTCACAGCTGTGTGGCGACGTATTCCGAACTGGATTTGGAGGCGAATGAAGCTGAACAACTAACTGCATACCTCGCATATAGGTTCATAGAAAGCCGATGCAAATGTAAGGAATAGAATAAATTCTGCCCTGTAATTTGTTCGCATTGTTGGTATTGTACATAAGGGTGGTTTAACAAAAAACCGCCCTTGTTTTGTAAGGACAGCTCTGAACGTTAACGATAAGTTCGCTTTTGGTCTGTAAGATTGTTCAATGAATATTTATTGAACTGCACAAGCGGTTATTCATACTATGGTTCAATCATTCCGATAATGGCAAAACTGCTTCTTTAATCAAAGTAACTATATTGGTTTTTAAAGAAGTCTTCTATATCTTTTACCAGTGTTGGGTTACTTAATAAGGCTTGGTTATTTATCAATAGATATGCACTTTTTTCTTTATTCTCCTTGTGAAGAAAGTACTTATCGCTAAAATAGGTCGCAATAATAGTAGAATATACCTTGTATCTTTTGGTTTCGTTAGGTTTTTCGTTCTTTCTGTTGACTCCGATAAACCCGAATGACGCTTTGGGATTTTCTTTATAAATGCTTACCATTATATTTATACAAGTATTTATAATTCTTCTCGGCTCGTTCGTGCCTGTAAGCATTTGATATTTGTATTTGGAAAGTCTCCACATCTTGGGATAAAACTTTACCGCAAAAACATTGTGCTCGTATTCTTCAACGAGCACAATATACCATAAGTTTGATTTTGTTGATTTGAACCTATACAAGCGATTCCGTATATGTCCATTTTCTTTTATATTCTCATTTTTTATATGATAAAATGAGTATGAATTTGTGTCTGGATTCACAACAAATATTGATATACAGATATTCTTCTTCTTTGAAGTTCCTCCTTAGACACATCTGACAGTACAAAGGTACTTTTATTCTCCTGTACGTCTTTTTGTTGTTTTAGCCTAAGGTCTCCCATATTTATTCCATAATAGTGTAAATACCGATATTGCACAAGGTGTAAATGTTGATACTACACAATGTGCAAACATTGATAATGCAAAAGTACATAAAAGTAAGCTTATATCCAAATAAAGCTAATCAAATCTAAACAAGGCTAACCAAATTTAACTGAATAGTACGAAAAAGGTTTAATTGTTTGTTTTAAAGAGGAGATTTACCCTTTTCTTCGTATAACTGCAAGTTTGCTCAGCGGCTATTTTAAGGATAGCAACGGAAACTTATAATATTCCGTTTGGCTTACTTGATTTTGTAAAAATTATTTCGCCGAAAAACGATAATTTCGATTTGGCATTGCGAAAGCGGCTGTTTTGCGATGCAAAACAGCCACTTTTACCGTGCAAAACCTACGCTTTTACCTTGTAAAACAATAGGTTTTGCAATGCGTTGATAGTTAGGAGGTTATATGACAGTTTCGCTTGTGAAAAATGTTTACAGCCTTGTAGCCCTTTTTCGTTCAAAAGGCAAGTGGTTGTTTCTGATTTTCTATTGTTTCTTTGCTTTGGTTGTGAAATGAAAAATACCTTCTGATGCGGATAAGGAAAAGGGATTGACGTGCTGTTGGCTTCAGTCGTAAAACAAAAAGCAGCCCCAAACACGGTGGTTCAGGACTGCTTCTGCGAAAATAAAAGGGTTTTATTCTGTTGGAACTTTAAACTTTTTATTCTTTTGGTTTTAAGTTCTTATTCTGCAGGAACTTCAAACTTGTCGCCTGTCTGCTCTAAGAGTGCCTTGCGGGCAGCTTGGCTCATACCTGGACGAGCGGGGCGAGCGGCAAAGCCAGACTCGGTGCGTTCGAACTTACCGTCCTTTTCGGGCTTCACAGCCATATCGTTGAACTTCACGATGAGGTAGGTTGCGAGCTGCTTCCATTCGGCAATCATTTCGTTGCTCTTTGCTACTGAGTAGTCGTTGAGGAACTTAACGGCTGCTGCCTTGTCGGTAAGGTAAAGCTCTTGTGCTCTTTCCTCAATCTGCTTGCGGTCGGCTTCGTAGCCTTTTTCCAAGCGGTCGCGTACGGCTTTGAGTGCTGGGAACATCTGAGAGTAGCGTGGGTAAACCATATTTGCCACCCAGTTGCATACCCAGAATGCGTTCTTGTCAGAGAAAGTAACGGCGTCGGCACCCGGTGTGTTGAAACATTCGGCACGTTCTACGTTGCTGCAATAGATTGGAACGTAGGCTGCCATATTGGCGTCGTCGTTGGCAAACCAGATGATACCGCCGATTTCGCGTGGCAACCACGAACGCAACTGGCATACATAAGAGAATGCGCTCTGCTGTGTAGAGGCTGGACGCTCGGTGAAATACTTCTTTCCGTTGTATTCGAATACCAGTGGAGTGGGGCGATAAGGCATATCCCAGTTGCCCTGACCGCAGTCGTTGAGTGTGCTCAGCGGTGTGCCTTCGTAGTGGTCGCGCATGCTCATCTGCACGTCGGCGAGGGTTAGCTTGCGGTCTGGCTGAATCCAGAGAGGCATATCCTCGGCGTTCTTGTCCTTACCGAGTGCCCAAGGCAAGTAGCGAGACATATCCTTGAAGTGGTTGAAGAAGCTCCACACGCGTGCATCGCAGTAGCGACGGCCACCGAAATCGGGTGCTGCGTAAACCATTTTCCAGTTGAAGTCCTTGTCGTTGCCTGTGAACCAGCCCTTTTCGCGAGCGAACTTGATGCAGTTCTTCGATGTCATAACATCAGTGTTGTAAGTAGAGAACTGTCCGATGCGTGCTTGGTTGGCGTGTCCTGAAATCATTCCGTCAGGTATGCGCACAGCTACCCACACCACTTTCTGCTTCTTGTCGCCACCGCAACCCATCATTTCGAGAATCCAAACCTCGTTAGGGTCGGCAATGGTGAAGCTCTCTCCGCTCGATTGGTAGCCGTATTTCTCTACCAATTCGGTCATTACCTTGATGGCTTCGCGTGCTGTCTTTGCGCGTTGCAAGCCGAGATACATCAGCGAACCGTAGTCGATGATACCTGTTTTGTCTATCATCTCCTCGCGTCCGCCGTAGGTTGTCTCGCCAATGCTGAGCTGATACTCGTTGATGTTGCCGATAACGTTGTAGGTTTCGGCAGCTTCGTCGATGAATCCGTGGCTTTCGCCAGAGTCGTAGTCGATGATTTCGCGCTTCGTACCCTTTGCGTGCTTGCCTGCAGCGTAGTGGCAGAGGTTAGTGAACAAGCCGTAATCGTCGGCACTGTAAGTTACGAAAACCGAACCGTCGGTAGTCGCTCCCTTTGTTGCAATGAAGTTTGTGCAAGCCTTTGCTGCTCCGAAAGAGCATACGGCGAGCACGGCTAAAAGTAGTTTCTTCATAATTATATAATTTAAAATTAAAAGTTTGACATTATTAATATATCAGTTTTGTCGTGTAGGTTGCCACGTTCTGTCGGCGGTCGGTGGCTGTAATCTGCAGTGTGCGCTGTGCCTTCGTGGGGCGAATGGGTGTCTTGCGCAGGTCGCAGAAGATGATGGAGCGGTCTTTTCCTTGCTCGAACAGCACGAATTTGCCGTCGATGTAGGCTTCGTAATCCTTTATGCCGCTACCTGTATCGGACAGTCGGAAGGCGAGAAACGTCGGACTTACCGAGGTTTGCTGTATTGTTGGCAGCGTGTTGTCGCAAGCTGCATAGTACACCAAGCCCAGGTCGCGAATGTTTCCCTTCAGCCAACCGCCCTTGTAGGTGCCTCCGCAGTACATCGGAGGTGTGCCTGCGCCACTGCCTGCTGCCACGGCTGCCATGTACAACTTCGATGGGTCGGTGGGTGGCGTGGCTATCTTGATGTTCAAATCGGTATAGCCGAGCAAGGGCAAGAGCGACGGTGCAAAGCGATAACCTGCCGAAAAGGCACCTGCTATGTTGCTTTGTTGAGGCTGCAAGAGGCTGTTGCGTGCCAAGAGTGAGCCATCAACGTGGAGCAAGGCTGCACCGAAAGGCACGCGGTTGGTGCGGTTGGTGAGCAAAGCCGTGCTGCCGTTGCCTATGGACTGTGCAGGCTGAATGGCTTGCGGAGTGCCCACAACGTATATGTCTTTTACGGTTTTGTTGCCGTAGTAGTCGCGGAAGACGTATTGCAGGTGGTATTCGCGCTGCTGGTTGAAGTCGATAATGCCACGTGCGTGGTTGGTTTTAATGAACGGTAGGCGGTTGCCTGGCTCAAGGAAAGACTTCAGATACCACGTTCGATGACTCGCAAAATACTCGTAGTCGCCCCACACGTTTATCATTCGGTTGCACTTTTGGGGTATGTTGTTCACATCGCTTTTGCAGACTAACTTGCCGTCGCAGTAAAGCTCGGTGTAGCGCACGCCGTAGCTGTTGTACACGCCGTCCATGTGGTCGTAAGCCCATGCGCCGAAGCCAACCTTACCCCACGCTTGGTAGCGGGTTTGTCCGAACGAGCAGATGCGACTTTCCTGTGTGTTCTGGAAAACGCCCTGCCCACGTTGCGGATAGCTTTTGAACGAGTAGGCGGTGGGTGCCTCGGTGTCGGGAACGATGTGCGAGAGCCAGTTCAGCGGGTCCATCAGATTGCCCGTTGCCGTCTGGTGCATTTCCAAATGTAGGTGCGGACCTTGCGAAGCCCCCGTGTTTCCGCTGAGCGCAATGAACTGTCCCTTTCTTACAGGTATTTCGCCAGGGCGGAAATGTATGTCGCCGTTGAACTTGCGGTGCGCATATTGCCAGCGTTCCACGGCTGCCTGCACCTGCGGAGCAAAGCGGTTGAGATGCACGTAGAAACTGGAATAGCCGTTGGGGTGGGCTATTACGAGTGCGTAACCGAAGCCGTATTCGCCCACAATGGCACGCGAGATGTAGCCATCAGCAATGGAATAGATGCCAAAGTTTACGCCACGTTCGGTTTTCACGTCGATACCGCCATGGAAATGGTTGGGTCGGGGCTCGCCGAAATTGCCCGCAAGCTGTACGGGTATGTGCACTGGCGAGCCGAATGAGAGTGCTGTGAGCAGTAAACTTATGATAAGCTGCATCTGTCTTGTCGTTGTTTTATCTTGTTTTTTCGTTCCTCAAAAGGTGCGTTTTTTCGCTGTGGCAGTGCTCAAACAGGTTGGGCAATGCTCGTTTGGTTTAAGGAGAACGTTCTTTTTGTTCTTCCTTGTTGTTGTTTATGTAGTTGTCTTGTTGTTCTGTTCCTTTCTTTACAAGGCGTTTTCAGCAAGTGTCTTGCCTTTATTCAGCGAGCAGTTTGCCGTCTTTATAGGCACGAAGGCTGTCCATGTTGCCTTGTAGGACGACCTCGCCGCCTATCCATTCCGTTGCAGCAAGCTCTTCTGTGAGGGGGAAGCAGCGCACCACCGTCTCGCCAACGAGTTCAATTATGGCAGGCTCTATGCGCTCGTTGCCGCAGATTGCCGTGTTGGCAGCTACTCTTCTCATCGTGTTACAGGTATCTGCAGGTTCTTTTCGCTCAGGGCTTCTTTCGGTGTGCTGCGTTTCAGCATAACTGGCTGGTCGGTTCCCGATGCAGGTTCGACTTGTAGTTTCTCCACTGCTTCGCCGCCCACGTTGCGTATGGGGTAGGTGGTATCGGTAGAATCGCTTGCTTCGGTTGCGGCAGTTTTGCTCTTGTGCATACGAATGAGCTTGATGTTGGTTACTGCCAACAGGCGGAAAGTGCTTGATGCTTCTTGCGGTTGCGGCATATAGAAGTAGCCACGCACCCGCTTTATGCCCACGTTGGCGTTGTCGCGAATGGACAATACTTGGTGGTCTTCGTTGTAGATGCGTATGGTTTCGGTGGCTACGCTGTCGTTTCCGAACGTTACGGAGAACACGGCAACACCCTCGCGAGTGCCGTCTTGCACGATGAATTGTGGGTCGAATTCGAGCGTTAGCTGGTCGCCCTTGTGGTAGGTGGTGTCTGTTTGTATTTCAAAATATCTGTAATTGTCGGGCGATTGTGGCATCAGTATCACTGCTCTTGCCTTGTTCCACACGTTCGTAGTGTCGCCCTTGAGCGATGCTTCGCCATATTGGCTGAAGTCGGACGCCGATGCACCTTGTGCACGGGCTTCCTTTTGCAACCTTTCGTCGATGTTCTCGTACATCTTCTTCAGCCGTTCGGTGTGGCGCATATAGTATTGCAACGACTTGCTGAACTCGCTTTCGTTCACGTCGTGGCGTTTGAATACAGCCAGCTTGTAGGCTTCCTGTTCGGTTGGGGTTGCGTTTTTAATGGCTGCCATCGACATTGCGATGTGGTAGTCGTATAGCAGGTCTTCCATATCGCCGGGCTGAATGTAGTCTGACGGTACGGTGGGTTTGCACGAAACCAACACGAGAACGAGCAAAATCAAGAGTTTTGCCCATCTTCCTTGTGTGTTGTTGGGTTGCTGTGTGTGCATTCCTAATATCTATTTTTCGGTGTTTTCTGTTGTTTCCTCTATGCTTTCAGCTGTCGGCGGCGTTGCCTTGATATTGTTGAAGTCGTTTCGGTAGAATAGGAAAAGTACCACTACGCCCACCGAAATGCAGGCATCGGCAAAGTTGAATATCGCCGAGAAGAAAGTGAAGTCCTCGCCTCCCCACACTGGGAACCAATTGGGGAAAGTGCCGTGGAAGAGCGGGAACGAGAACATATCTACCACGTTGCCCATCAGTATAGATGCGTAGCCTTCGCCCCACGGCACGAGTTGGGCAGGCGGCAAGTCGGTATAATAGGGGTGCGACGCCGTGAAGATTTCGCCATAGAAGAGCGAATCGAAGATGTTGCCTGCTGCTCCGGCGTAAATCATACTCAGTACGACGATGTAGCCCATGCGTGCGCCCTCTTTAATCTTCTTCCAAATGTACCACGTCAAGCCACCTACGGCAACGATTCGGAACAAACTTAGGAAGAGCTTGCTACCGATTTCCATACCGAAAGCCATACCGCGGTTTTCTATAAATGAGATGCGAAACCAATCGAACACGACGATTTCCTCGCCGATATTCATATTCAGCTTCACTGCAACCTTAATTGCTTGGTCAATCAGCAGCAGCAAAACGATGATTGCTGCTGCGATTGTACATTTCTTTTTGTTGTTCATCTGAACCTTTAATGGTCTTTGTTAGCCTGCTTCGATGCCACGCTGAGTGTTGCGTGTGGCACTATTCTGAGGCGTTCCTTGGGGATTAGCTCTCCCGTAATTCTGTCTATGCCGTACGTTTTGTTGTCAATACGTACCAATGCAGCCTGCAAACCTTGTATGAACTTCTGCTGACGCTGTGCCATCTGCACGAGTTCCTCCTTGGTTTGGTTGGTACTGCCTTCTTCCAATGCCTTGTAGGTGGGCGAGGTGTCGTTCACGTCGTTGGTGTTCTTGTTCATCAAGACCTTCATCGTTTCCTCGTAGTCCGACTTGGCAATGTCTAATTTCTTGTTTATGATAGCGCGGAACTCCTCGAGTTCTTCGTCGCTGTAACGCTTCTTTTCTTCCATAGATTGTTAGTTAAATGGTGTTCTACTTAGATTTACTGTTCTCTGTATGTATGTTTTTGTTGTTCCTTATATATAATAAGGTGTACTGCGACGTGGTGGAAGAGCGTTCAGCCACCACGCGCAGCCTGCCTTGTTATGCTTTTTGTACGAGAATGTTGAGCTTAAAGTCGTCGAACTCTACTTCTGTTCCGCCGTTTTCAGCCACTACAATATCGTTTGCCAGCACCTGAGTCTTGACGAGTTCGCCGAAGGCAGCGATAGCTGCGGTGGTTTCGTCGTTAGGTGCTACGGTTACGATGATGCGGTCGGTGATTTCAAAACCTGTTTCCTTGCGGAGGTTCTGAATGCGGTTTACAAGCTCGCGTGCCATTCCTTCCTTCTTCAGTTCGTCGGTAAGCTCCACTTCGAGTGCCACGGTGAGGTTGCCCTCGTTGCTTACCAGCCAGCCTGGCATATCTTCCGAGATGATTTCAACATCGGCTACGTCTACGTTGATGGTTTCGCCTTGCAGGTCGAAAGCGAAGTTTCCGCTCTGTTCGAACTGTGCAATCTCGTCTTGGTTCAGGCTGTTCATCTTTGCCGCAACGTCTTTCATAAGCTTGCCGTACTTCTTACCCATAACGCGGAAGTTGCACTTCACTTTCTTCACGAGTATGCCCTGACCTTCCACGAAGTTGAGTTCCTTCACGTTTACTTCGCTCTTTATGAGGTCTGCCATAGCTGTAATGTGCTGACGTTGTGTGTCGTCGATGGCTGGAACCATAATCTGTGCGAGCGGTTGGCGCACTTTGATGTTCACCTTACGGCGCAAAGCCAGCACCATAGAAGTGATGCGCTGTGCCATATCCATACGTGCTTCGAGGTCGAGGTCGATGTTTGCCTTATCGGAAACGGGCCACTTGTCGAGGTGAACGCTTTCTTTCTTGCCCCCAAGGTCGTGATAGAGTTCGTCGGCATAGAACGGTGCGAGCGGTGCGACGAGCTTTGCCACCGTCATAAGGCAGGTGTAGAGTGCATCGTAAGCACTGCGCTTGTTGCCGCTCATCTCCTTTCCCCAGAAGCGTTTGCGGTTCAGACGCACGTACCAGTTGCTCAAATCGTCGTTCACGAAGTTGTCTATCAAGCGTCCTGCGCGTGTTGGATCGAAGTTTTCAAGCTCTGTGGTAACCTTGTCTACCAGGGAATTGAGCTTTGAAATAATCCAACGGTCTATCTCTGTCGCATCTTCCGTCAGCACTGGTGTGCCTTCGGCAGGTATCTCGTAGTTGTCTACGTTGGCATAGAGTGCGAAGAAGCTGTATGTATTATATAATGTGCCGAAGAACTTGCGGCGACATTCGTCTACGCCTTCGGGATCGAACTTGAGGTTATCCCACGGTTCGCTGTTGGTCATCATGTAGAAGCGCACTGGGTCGGCACCGTATTTCTCCATCATTTCAAACGGATTGGTAACGTTGCCCACGTGCTTGCTCATCTTGTTGCCCTTTGCATCGAGCACAAGACCAGTTGAGATTACGTTCTTGAACGCAACCGAATCGAACACCATTGTTGCGATTGCGTGGAGCGTGAAGAACCAACCACGTGTCTGGTCTACACCTTCGTTGATGAAATCGGCAGGGTAGAAGGCTGGTGGAACGGCTGTTCCGCTGTACGAAGAGCTTACAAGCTGCTTGCGATATTCGTCCTCAGACAATCCTGTCTTAGCCAAACCGTCCTTGCAGATTTCGCCTTCAAACGGATAGTGGAGTTGTGCGTAAGGCATAGAACCGCTGTCGAACCACACGTCGATGAGGTCGTCTTCGCGTCGCATAGGCTCTCCTGCGTCGTTTACGAGTACGATGTCGTCCACGTAAGGGCGGTGGAGGTCGATGCGGTCGTAGTTTTCCTGACTGTAATCACCCACTACGAAGCCACGTTCCTTGAGCGGATTGCTCTTCATAACGCCTGCTGCGACAGCCTTATCTATCTCGTTGTAGAGTTCTTCTACCGAACCGATGCACTTTTCGTTGCGCTTGTCGTCGCGCCAGATTGGCAGCGGTGTGCCCCAGAAGCGCGAACGGCTCAGATTCCAGTCGTTCAGGTTCTCCAACCAGTTGCCGAAACGTCCCGTACCAGTTGATTCCGGTTGCCAGTTAATGGTCTTGTTGAGTTCCACCATACGTGTCTTGGCTGCCGTGTCTTTAATGAACCAGCTGTCGAGTGGATAGTAAAGAATGGGCTTGTCGGTACGCCAGCAGTGCGGATAGTTGTGCGTGTGCTTCTGAATGTTGAAGGCTTCGCCCGCCATTTTCATCTCCATACACATCACGATGTTGAGGTCTTCCGACTTCTCGGAAGCCTTCTTGTCCCATACGCCGTCAGGGTTGAAGCGTGGGTCGTAGGCGTTCTTCACGTAGTCGCCTGCGTGTTTGCCGTAAGCGTCCTTGTCTACGCAGGCGGCAATGAAGTTGTTGTCGAGTTCCTCAAAGGTGTAATACTTACCCTGTAAGTCCACCATTGGGCGTGTTTCTCCTTTTTTTGAGATGAGGTAGAGTGCCGGAATGTTGGCGTCTTTAGCCACTTTGGCGTCGTCGGCACCGAAAGTGGGAGCGATATGCACAACACCAGTACCGTCTTCGGTAGTAACGTAGTCGCCAAGAATAATGCGGAAGGCTTCGCTTTCCATTTCTACAAATTCGTCGCGACCGTCTTCGCTCTTGAATACTTTCTCGGTATGCGCCTTGGCGTAGTTGTTTACGAATGCAGGAGCTACCTCGCCAGTGCGCTCAACAGGCTTAATCCATTTCATAAGCTGCTCGTAGTGAATGCCTTCGAGGTCGGTACCCATTGCCTTTCCTACGATACGGTAAGGCAAAACCTTGTCGGTAGGTTCGTAAGCAGGCATTTCGCCTTCCTTCACTTCGCCTTCGGGCTTGAAGTAAGCCGTCAATCGGGTAGATGCCACCACCACTGTAGCCTTTTCGGCAGTGTATGGATTGTAGGTCTCTACTATCAGATATTCAATCTTCGGACCCACGCAGAGTGCCGTGTTCGATGGCAATGTCCAAGGCGTTGTAGTCCACGCAAGGAACGATGGCTTGCCCCAAGTATTGGTTTTGATGCCTTGTTTCTGGCAGAAAGCAGCCCAATCGTTTTCCACAATGGTGAAGTGCACCGTTGCAGTGGTATCTTTCACGTCGCGATAGCAGCCCGGTTGGTTCAGCTCGTGGCTCGAAAGTCCAGTGCCTGCGCCTGGCGAATAGGGCTGAATAGTGTAACCCTTATAGAGCAAACCCTTGTTGTAGAGCTGCTTCAAGAGCCACCAAAGCGTTTCGATGTATTTGTTGTCGTAAGTAATGTAAGGGTGGTCGAGGTCTACAAAGTAGCCCATCTCCTCGGTAAGTTTACGCCATTCGGCTGTGAACTTCATCACGTTTTCACGACATCTGTGGTTGTATTCCTCAGTCGAAATATATTTTTCCGATTCCTTGTTGTCGATGTCTTTCTTCGTAATGCCCAGTTCTTTCTCCACGCTGAGTTCCACAGGCAGTCCGTGTGTGTCCCAGCCAGCCTTGCGATGCACCTGAAAACCCTGCATCGTCTTGTATCTGTTGAAAGTATCCTTAATGGCACGTGCCAACACGTGGTGTATTCCGGGGTGTCCGTTCGCAGAGGGAGGACCCTCGAAGAAGATGAACTGAGGCGCGCCCTCGCGCTCATCAATACTCTTATGGAAGATGTCTTTGTTCTTCCACTCTTCTAACACTTCCTTGTTGGTGTTTACCAAGTTCAGTCCGTTATGTTCGGCGAATTTCTTAGCCATAATTGTATGTTTGTTTTACCTGTTTTCTTTGAAACTGCAAATTTACGCAATTTATTTTAATTATGGCCGATAAAAGCCGAAAAAAAGACCCAACCGAAATTTGCAGGAAACAAAAATGCACAAGAGTACGGTGCGGCAAAAAGGGTAGGGGCGAGGTTTATCACGTTCCTAATGCCAAATGCAGCAAACCGATAACCATCGAGAAAAGCAGCATTTTCTGCGTAGGAACGTGATGAATCACGCCCCTACGCTCCCTTGCATAGCCTTGCCCACACTCCCCCAGCCGCTATCCCCGCACCCCATTTCGCCTTTCCATGACCACGAAATATCTTTACAGAAAATCGGGTGTTTTTCTTCTGTTTTCCAAAAGCGTAGGTTTTGCGCTGCAAAACAGCCGCTTTTACCTTGCAAAACCTACGCTTTTGCAATGCGAAACAATAGGTTTTGGAACGCCAAAGCGTAGTTGTTGATAATCAATGAGTTACGCAAGTCAAACTAAAACAATATTTGTAAAGATATTTTGCAATATTAAAAGGCATTACAAATGATATTTCAGAAGGGGTAGGGGCGTGATTCATCACGTTCCTGAAACCAAATGCAGCAAGCCGATAGCTACTGAAAGAAGTCGCTTTCTTTGTATAAAAATGTGATAAACCACGCTCCAACGCCACCCGAATACCCGACAAAAATAAAAATATATTACGAAATATTTGGCATTAAGAGATAAAAACGTTATATTTGCGAAAGTAAATGGTAATAACTAAGAATATAAAACATAGTCTGATTAACTTAATTAAACGCCCACGTCTCTGAAACGGCGTTGCTCTTGAAAGGAGTTTTAATGGGGAGGCACTACTACAATGAAACCACATTTACTAAAGAACGTGTATGCTACTATGGCTGCACTGTTCATCGCAATGTTTGCGTTGCCCACTACGGCGCAGGCACAAGGTACGGCAAGAATTATTCTCGAGGCACACGATGTATGGAAAGATGGCAGCGGCTACCAGTTGTTGCTCGATGCCGACCACAATCTTTATGGCGACAAGATTCCTGTCGGAGGACCGCTATGGAAAGACGCCAATCCGCCTGCCGACCTTTACGATGGCTTCGAATACAAGATTCCAGCCAATGCCGACCCCTCTACGAAACCTCAATATATGGTTGTAGACGGCGAGGATTTTGTGGATATTCCTGCAGGAATCTACGATTTCTGCATCGCAGCACCACAGGCTGATAAGAAAATATGGATTGCTGGAGATGGTGATGCGCCCACAAGAGACAACGATTACAAGTTCGAAGCGGGCAAGACCTACCGCTTTGCTATGTATAAAAGCACGCAGGACGAGAACGATGCGGCAAAACTGACGATTACCGAAAGCGGAAACGTTACAACCTATAAGCTATGGATTGGCGGCACGCAGGTTACCTCAGACAACTGCAGCGACCTTTCCCACACGAGCGGAACGGTGAGTTACGACCCACCGACCAGAATGCTTACACTCGACAATGCCACCATTAACGCATCTGACGGAAGCGAGGGTATCTGGTCGAAGATTGACGGACTGACTATCTTCATCAAGGGAACCACTTCCATTACCACCAACGGTGCCGCTGCAATCAAGACCGAAGCATCGCATTGTACCATTGGTGGCGGCGAAAAACTCAAGCTTTCGGGAAAGAATTTCGGACTGAATGCTGCATCGAATGCCTTTGTAACCATCGTTGATTGCGACATCGAATGCGACGGCTCTTTCGGTAACGACAAGAACGATGCCGATATAACCATCAGAAACTCTAAGATAACGGCAAAGGGAAAAGGCTCGCCAAGTGTCTACGGCATTCAGAAACTCACCCTCGAAGCCTGTGGCATAGCACAGCCCCAAGGTGCCGTCTACGACCCAGCACTATTCGGTGTCGCCCTCAACGGACAGTTGGTAACAGAAAAGGTGGTTATCAAGACGATAGAGAACTACGACCTCGAAATAGCAAACACAAAGGTAACTGCAACCAACTGTGGCGACCTCTCTGTGATTAACGGTGTAAGTGGAACGGTGAACTACGACCCAACGAACAAGGTTCTTACGTTGCAGAATGCTGCAATTGTTACGGAAAACGACAACGCAATCTTGTCGAATATCGACGATTTGACCATTAAGTGCATCGGCAACAATAGTCTGTCGGCACAGAAAGCAGCCCTTACCTTTAGAAATTCGCTGACCATTAAGGGCGGAGGAACACTCGATGTAGAGAGCCAGAAAGACTGTGCTGTCTTTGTAAACGGAGGTAATCTCACCATCGACAACTGCACCGTGAACGCCAAGAGCAAGATGTACGGTATCTCTGGAAACAACGGCGAGAACGAAATTCTTGCTGTCAAGAATGCTACGGTAACGGCAGAAGGAACAGAAAGAGGCTCTGTCGTGGACTTTGCCACACTCGAATTGACAGGTTGCAGCATCACTCAGCCTACGGGAGCTAAGTTCGACCCAATGAAGCATTGCATTGTTTTGAACGGCGAGAAGGTAAAAACCAAAGTGGTAATTACAACCCCAACTGCCATTGAAGCCCCAACTGCCGACACCGCAGCCACACAAGGCATCTACACACTTAGCGGTATCCGTCTGTCGGGCGAACAAAAAAACTTGCCAAAAGGTGTTTACATCGTGAACGGCAAGAAGGTCGTGAAACTGTAAAATAGTCTCGCAGGCGTGCATAAAGTATCTTGCAGATATGCAATGCACTACTTTCCTGCACCCTTTCGGATTAAACATTAAGTATTGAAAACAATAGTAGGAGCGTGAGCAATTTGCGCTCCTACTTTTTTTGTACGGTCGTCTCGCCCCGCCACAGATACATTCTACACGCCCTATTTCGCCTAACCACGACTGCGAAATATCTTTACAGAAAATCGGGTGTTTTTCTTCGGTTTTCCAAAAGCGGCTGTTTTGCAGCGCAAAACAGCCG
>OHBE01000360.1_pt1 | contig 53237 bp, 36 predicted proteins | sample 1577231 | NCBI WGS metagenome assembly OHBE01 (sample SAMEA3541506, study PRJEB24748) | human gut metagenome | biome: human gut; feature: human-associated habitat; material: faeces | place: China | collected 2012 | reverse complement strand
CCTCTGTTTCATCGAAGCAGAGCCTCTGTTTCATCGAAGCAGAGCCTCTGTTTCATCGAAGCAGAGCCTCTGTTTCACCCAAAAGAAGTTTCCGTTCCATCGTATCAACGCTTTTGAATTTCTCCTTTCCGGCCTTTTGTGTAAGCAAGGATGACTTCGGCAAATATCGTTTTTGTACGGGAGCAACCCCCTCCGCCTCTTCATTATATAGAGAGTTGCCTTGCCACGCGACCGACAAAACCGGTCGAACCGCACCTCATCTTAGCCCGCAGAACGCCTCTTCATTTGTAAACACAGATGCTTTTCAACGCAACCGCCCTGTATCTGTGCCATTTCTCATCATTCAATAAAAACAGCCGATTTGCCCGATCGCTTCTATTTTGTTTCTGTAAAAATGGTTGTTTTACGAAATATTTTGTTTCCTTTGTAGTGTTCTCAATATTGATACTTACTGCTGCATGAAACGGAAATGGGTAAAACGGGTGGGCTGGACGTTGCTTACCCCTATATTGCTATTCGTAATACTGATTGTGTTACTCTATGTTCCTCCTGTCCAAAATCTTTTGCGACGCGAGGTGACTGCTTACGCTTCGAAATCTACAGGGATGGATATCCGCGTTCGCCGGATCGACTTGCGTTTCCCTTTTAATCTGTTAGTGCGCGGAGTAGAAGTAATTCATTCGCCCGATACCCTGTTGTCGTTGGAGAGCTTGAATGTCAAAGTTCGCCTGATACCGTTGCTCAAAGGAACGGTGGTAGTAGATAATGTCTCTCTGCAACAAGCCTCCGTCAATACCGCCCATCTGATAAAAGAGATGCGGATACGGGGCGTTATCGGGAGCTTTATACTGAGAAGCGACGGAGTCGATTTAAAAAAAGAAACCGCGCTTGTCAATCGTGCCGAGCTTTCCAATACCCATGTACAGCTGCTGATGAATGATACGATAACCGTTGCCGAAGACACGACGGCATCTTCGCCGGTGAATTGGAAGATCGATCTTCGCCGGTTAAAACTGGAAAACGTTTCTTTCAGCATGCTGACACTTTCGGATACGGCGCGCGTCGCGGCTCACATCGGAACGGCAACAATGAAAGAGGGGATGATCGATTTGCAACGGCAATTCTACGGATTGAAACAGCTTCGGCTCTCAGAAGGAAGTATGCGTTATGACATCGGCGCCTCAGAACCTCGCGAAGGTTTCGACGCTTCGCACATAGCCGTGCGCGATCTGCATATCGGATTGGACTCTTTGCTCTACCAAGGCAGAAACATGAAAGCAGTGGTCCGCGAGTTGAGTATGAACGAGCGTTCCGGCATAAACGTCACTTCTTTTACAGGAGAAATCTTCTCCAACGACTCCATTATTGGAGTGCCGCGATTGAAACTGCTCACTCCGCATTCGGACATATCGCTTTCGGCACGCACTCATTGGGATCTGATGAATGCTTCCGCCGGAGGAACGGTTTTCGCCCGATTGAAAGCCTATTTGGGAAAAGAAGATATCATCTTGTTTGCCGGCGGATTACCGGAATCTTTCAAGGAGTCATATCCTTTTCGCCCGCTGATGATTCAAGGCGGGATGGAGGGCGACCTGAAAGAAGTGAAGCTATTGCCTCTTACCATTGATTTGCCGGGAGCTTTCTCGATGAAAGGAGAAGGCTTTCTGACCAATTGGTCCGATAGCCTGAGCCGTTCGGGGGAGCTGGATTTAGATATCCTTACCCAAAAACTTGATTTCCTGGCAACCCTGAACGGAAAGCCTCTTGACGGATCGATTGCAATTCCCGACAGTATGAAGCTGAAAGGAAAGTTCGAATTGGAAGGACCGCAATATAAAGCCGGACTCCATCTGCAAGAGGGAACCGGCAACATACATCTGTCGGGCGCATTAAACAGCTCGTCCGAAATGTACAGCGCCCGGCTGAAAGTAGACAACTTCCAGCTTCACCATTTCCTGCCGAAAGATTCCATATACGAGCTGTCTCTTTCTTCCGATATTAGCGGAAAAGGGCTGGATTTCTCATCTTATGGCTCACTGGCCAAGGTAACTCTTTCGGTAGACACCCTCCATTACATCAACTACCACCTGTCGAATATTCATTTGGACGGGAACCTGAAAGGGGCTTTAGCCACAGCACAGATTACGAGCGATAATGATTTGCTGAAAATGACAGCTGATGGAGCATATAATCTGGCGCGCAAATATCCGGACGGAGAATTGAATGTCGATGTAGACCGAATCGATTTGTACAAACTGGGAATAGTCCCCAAACCGACGAAACAGGAAACAGCTTTTAGCTTTGGAGCCGAGTTTCGTAAGAATCAAGTATTAACCCGCTTGGTTTCCGGAGATATGGATATCCGCCTCGATGCTCTCTCCGGCATACAGCCGTTTATACATCAGACCGGAGAGTTTGTTGAGGTATTGAAGAAACAACTCGATGAAAAAATGCTGAACCATGCGGAATTGCGCCAATCTTTGCCAACAGCCGTTTTCTCTTTTTCCGCCGGAAAAGAGAATCCGCTGGCAGATTATCTGGAAATGAAGGATATTGATTTTCATGAGATTTCCGTAAAAGCCTCCACCGCCCCCGACTGGGGGATGAATGCCATCGCGGCTGTTCATTCGCTGAAAGTAGACACCCTGCAATTGGATACTATCTTTTTTACGGTGAAGCAAGATACCGCGCAAATGGATTTCAAGGGAGGCGTAATCAACGCGCCCAATAATCCGCAGTTTTCTTTTGCCGCCACATTGACGGGGACTGTACGCAACCGGGACGCCGAATTGATGGTTGAATATAAAAACAAGCAAGGACAACAAGGAGCTTTATTAGGCGTCAATGTACGTCCTTCGACCGAGGGGGATGGCAAAGGCGACGGATTGATATTCCGGCTTATCCCCGAAGAACCCGTCGTCGCATTCCGCAAATTCCATTTTAAAGAAAACAGCAATTGGGTTTATCTGCATAAAAACAAACGGGTATATGCCAATGTAGACATGGCCAGTGATGAAGGTATGGCTTTTCGCGCCCACTCGGTGGAAGAAGACACAACGTCTCTGCAGAATATCAATGTCGAAATTCATCGGATTCGTTTGAATGAACTAAGCGACATGCTTCCTTACTTCCCGGAAATAACAGGTTTGTTTTCGGCCGAAGCCCATTATATTCAGTCGGAGAAGGAACTTCAAGTTTCGGCGGAAGTGTTTATGAACGAACTGGCCTACGAACGTCAACCGATTGGGAATATCTCATTGGGGGCTACTTGGTTGCCCGGCGAACAAGGAAAGCAATATTTGAACGGATACTTGACTCATGAACAGGAGGAAGTCATGACGATTGACGGTAAATTGATTCCTGCCGGACAAGGAAGCGATAATGTAGAGGTCATCACACAATTAGCACGTTTCCCGCTTCGCATAGCGAACGCATTTATTCCCAATCAAGTAGTGACGCTGTCGGGAGCCATGAATGGAGACTTGCATATAACAGGGCAGACCGACAAACCATTGGTAAACGGCGAGCTGGTGATGGACACCGCTGTTGTGGCGTCTCGCCAGTATGCCGCCCGATTCCGGCTCGATCATCGTCCGATAAGACTAACGGACAACCGATTGGATTTTGATAAACTGGCTATTTATACCACAGGAAATAATCCGTTCACAATCGACGGGTATATCGACTTCCGCGACATGAAACGTCCGGTAGCAAGTTTAAACATGTTCGCCGACAACTATCTCCTGTTGGATGCCGACCGCACCCGTGAAAGTTTGGTATACGGAAAAGTATTGGCCGACTTGCGGGCATCTGTCAAAGGACCTTTAGACGGGTTGGTGATGCGTGGGAATATAAACCTGTTGGGCAGCACGGATGTGGCGTATATTTTAACCGACTCGCCGCTTACGGTGCAAGATCGTTTGGGAAGCATGGTTACCTTCACGTCATTCAGAGATACCATCGAAGTGAAGCGCAAGGAGGTTCCAAGCGTTTCCCTGGGCGGACTCGATATGAATATGACGGTACACATCGACCCCTCGGTTCGCTTGAAAGTTGATTTGGACTTAGAGGGCAATGACAGAATAGAACTCGAAGGAGGAGGCGACTTGTCGTTGAAGCATACTCCGCAAGGAGATTTGAATCTAACGGGGCGTTACACCTTGACCGGCGGATTGATGAAATATTCGTTACCGGTAATTGCTGCAAAAGAATTTGAAATAGAAAACGGAAGTTATATAGACTGGGTGGGCGATCCGAGAAAACCGACATTGAAGTTCAAAGCGACCGACCGCATACGCGCTTCTGTAGCCGACGGAGAACGTGGAAATTCGCGAATGGTAAATTTCGATGTTTCTATAATTGTCAAAGAACGGTTGGACCGAATCTCTTTCGCCTTCGATGTAGAAGCCCCCGACGATGCTACCATTCAGAATCAGCTTGCCGCTATGGATTCGCAAGAAAGGGGTAAACAGGCGCTTTATATTATGGTGGCGAAAACATATTTGGGAACAGGCCCGATCGGCAGCGGCGCCCGAAGCGGAAATCTATTGAATATGGGCGCGGCAATCAACTCTGTACTGACCAGCCAGATCAATGCGTTGATGGGAAATCTGAAGAATGCCAGTTTTTCCTTCGGCATCGAAGGACACGATGACGCAGAAGCCGGCGGGAAACGAACCGACTATAGCTTCCGTTATTCGCACCGGTTCCTTAACAATCGTTTCCGTATCGTTATAGGCGGGAAAGTATCTACCGGACAAAATGTAGAGAACGATGCCGAAACCTTCATCGACAATTTATCTTTGGAGTATCGCTTAGATCCGGCAGGCACTCGTTACGTCCGGCTGTTCTACGATAAAAACTACGAGAGCATACTTGAAGGAGAAATAACGGAGGCGGGTGTCGGAATGGTATTCCGTAAAAAGTTGGACAAACTGAGCGAATTGTTCATCTTCAGAAGGAAGAAAGATAGAAAAAGCAAAAATGACACACAATAAAGAAAAGATTCGGAAATATGAAAGGTTTATTATATAGCAGCAAGAAATGCGGGGTTTTGTTGATCGTCTGCTCCTTGTACCTGTTAAGCGGCTGTTCGCTTACAAAGAACCTGCCTAAAGGAGAGGTGCTTTATACAGGACAGAAAACAAAAGTCTTGAACGAATCGAAAACTCGCACGGGGCAAACAGCGATGACCGAAATTCACGCAGCTCTTGACAAAACTCCCAGCACGAAGATAATGGGAGGTTTTCTGCCAATTCCCTTTAAAATGTGGATGTATAATAATTTTGTAAATTATGAAAAAGGATTGGGAAGATGGATGTTTAAACGCTTTGCAGCCAATCCGCCTGTATTCATTTCCACAGTCAACCCCGATATCAGGGTAAAGATAGCCGGCAACATACTTCGCGACTACGGATATTTCAATGGGAAAGTAACCTACGAAACAATCTTCGACAAGAAAGACAGTTTGAAAGCGTCTGTACGCTATACGGTAGACATGAAGAACCCTTATTTTATTGATACAATTTATTATCACCGTTTCACTCCTCATACATTGGAGATTATAGAAAGCGGACGACAAAACTCTTACATTACTCCGGGAGAACAGTTCAATGTCGTGGAACTGGATGAGGAACGCACCCGTATCAGCAGCTTGTTGCGCAACAGGGGATACTTCTATTTCCGTCCGGATTATATGACATATCAAGCAGATACGACATTAGTTCCCGGAGGACACATCAGTCTTCGCCTCACACCTGTGCCGGGTTTGCCGGCTGCTGCCCAAAGGCAATATTATTTAGGCAATGTATCGGTTTATCTGTTTGGGAAAAACGGAGAATCGCCCACCGACAGCCTTCGGTACAAAGATATACTCATTCATTATCATGAGAAACTGAGAGTGCGTCCCAACATGCTTTACCGTTGGTTGAACTATCAGGAGTATGTGAAGAATGAGCAAAAACGTATGTCCGGCTCCAATCGATTGTACAATCAGCACCGACAGGAGCAGATTCAGGAGAAGTTGAGTCAATTGGCTATCTTCAGTTATCTCGATTTGCAATATATCCCTCGAGATACCATTGGGGTTTCCGACACACTCGACATACAGTTACAAGCCTCTTTTGCGAAGCCTTTGGATGCCGAACTGGAAGTAAACGTGGTTACCAAGAGTAACGACCAGGCAGGACCGGGCGCCTCTTTCGGCGTAACCCGGAACAATGTGTTCGGAGGAGGCGAAAGCTGGAACGTGCAATTAAAAGGCTCTTACGAATGGCAAACAGGATCGGGGAAGAAAAATTCATTGATGAATAGCTGGGAAATGGGACTTTCCACATCCCTAACCTTTCCGAGGGTTGTTTTTCCACGTTTCGGCAAACGAGAGTTCGACTTTCCTGCCACAACCACTTTCCGTGTATATGTGAACCAACTCAACAGAGCCAAATATTATAAGCTGCTGTCGTTTGGGGGAAATGCCACTTACGATTTTCATCCCACACGTGTAAGCAAACATAGTCTTACACCCTTTAAATTGAATTTTAATGTATTGCAATACCAGTCGGAGGAGTTTAAAGAGATAGCAAAGGAAAACAGGGCGCTTTATACCAGTTTGCAGAATCAGTTTATTCCGGCTATGGAATATACTTATACGTACGATAATGCTTCGTTGCGCAGAGTGAGAAATCCGATATGGTGGCAAACGACAGCCGCTTCGGCAGGAAACCTGACTTCGGTAATCTACCGGGCTTCCGGAAAGCCTTTCGATGAAAAAGAAAAGAACTTGTTGGGCGCGCCTTTTGCTCAGTTTATAAAACTGAATTCGGAGTTCCGCTATCTGTGGAACATGGATCGAAACAACAAAATAGCCACCCGCTTGGCTTTAGGCGCACTCTTCACATACGGCAATGCTTTGATCGCTCCCTATAGCGAACAGTTTTATGTAGGAGGAGCCAATAGCATACGGGCTTTTACAATACGCAGCATCGGCCCCGGAGGCTATCATCCGGAAGAAAGCCGTTACTCTTATCTCGATCAGACAGGTACTTTCCGCATGGAGGCGAACGCGGAGTACCGCTTCCGTATATTCAAAAGTCTTTGGGGCGCCATGTTTCTGGACGCAGGCAATGTGTGGATGTTACGTGAAGATGAGAAAGGAGAGGATACTCGGCTCCGATTGAAGACGTTTGCCAAACAGATTGCCTTGGGAACCGGAGCAGGCCTGCGCTACAACATGGATATCATGGTGTTCCGGCTCGACTTTGGAGTGCCTTTGCATCTTCCTTATAATACCGACCGGAAAGGATACTATAATGTTACCGGAAGCTTCCTGAAAAATTTAGGTATCCATTTTGCCATCGGTTATCCGTTTTAAATAATAAAATTCGTACTTTTGCAGTAAGATCTGATGCCGTTGACATCACTAACCTTTTAAAATATTACAGAACTTATGAAACCAACTTTATTCTTATTGGCGGCCGGTATGGGCAGCCGTTACGGAGGACTGAAACAATTAGACGGACTGGGGCCTAATGGTGAAACAATCATGGATTATTCCATATATGATGCGATCAACGCGGGATTCGGCAAGCTCGTCTTTGTTATCCGCAAAGATTTCGAGCAGGATTTTCGTGATAAAATTATCTCTAAATACGAAGGACACATTCCTTGCGAAATGGTTTTCCAGTCGTTGGACGCTCTCCCCGAAGGTTTTACCTGCCCTCCGGAACGTACGAAACCTTGGGGGACAAACCATGCGGTAATGATGGGATCGGAAGTGATTAAAGAGCCTTTTGCCGTGATTAATTGCGACGACTTTTACGGACGCGACTCATTTCGGGTAATGGGAAAATTTCTTTCCGCTCTTCCTGAAAACTCAAAACACGTTTACTCCATGGTCGGTTTCCGTGTGGGAAATACTTTGAGTGAAAGCGGAACAGTGTCTCGCGGCATCTGTGAAACCGATGACCGCAATCTGTTGACTTCGGTTGTAGAGCGCACCAAAATTCAGCGTATCGACGGTGAGGTGAAGTATATCGATGATAACGGCGAATGGGTAGCCACTCCCGACAATACACCCGTCAGCATGAATTTCTGGGGATTCACGCCGGACTACTTTGCTTACAGCTACGAATTCTTCAAAACATTCTTGAGCGATCCGAAGAACATGGAAAATCTGAAAAGCGAGTTCTTCATACCTTTGATGGTGGATAAATTGATAAACGACGGCACAGCGACAGTGGAAGTACTCGATACTACCAGCAAATGGTTTGGAGTAACTTATCCTGAAGATCGTCAGAGCGTGGTAGATAAGATTAAAGCATTGGTCGATGCAGGCGAATATCCTGCAAAATTGTTTTAAACAAACATTCCCGTGTGATTTTCGTGTCCCCACAGGCTCCTCCCTTTTGACAAAACAGAAGGGGACTGTCGGAATATCCGACTGAGCCTTTGGATGGAATTCACGAGGTCAAAATTCAAATACAACGAAGATAAACTTCCAATCTGAAACTTGACAATCTTGAGTTGCTGTAAAATAGCCCTATCATTACCTCAAAATGAAGTTTGATAGGGCTGTTTTATATTTGTCTCTTACAATTCACAACTTTCCCGGGTCTCAGTTTAATTTTGACACGCTCGCCTTTTTTCAAAGCCCGCCGTAATTCCGCAAGACCTCAATAGTAACGTTTTAAAAAAGTTATCGATTGAACAACTCGAATGTGAACTTACATCCCAATTGATCGAACTTCCAGTTCCCTCCTCCTATAAAAAATCCGAAATCAAAGATATGCGTTCCTATGCCATATCCGGCCTCTATATAAGGACGCAAGTGAGGCATCGAAAGCGCACTGAGGTAAATACGTTCATTTTGTACATAACGGGTACGCTTCATCAGATGTTTCAAAACCAGGAATGGAGCTTCATAAGTGAAATGTGCCCTTAAATACCTGCGGGAAGAGTTATACCAACGTGCATCAAGCAATTGAAAAACTCCGCCGATCTCATCATTCCAACCGACAGGCAAATTATGACGGGAGAAGTTGGCAAAGTCTACAAAATATAATTCATGCTGATTCGTAAACATCCCCATACCCATTCGATAATAGATATTACGCATCAAATCCATTTTCACTTTATGCTGAATATCGAACTCCACTTTCTCATATTCGCCTGTACTATGAAATATCCCTTTGATACCACGTTCATAATCGATGGAAAAGGTGGGATAATAAGAATGCAGATTCATTTTCCGTTTTCCGTTCATATAATAATACATACCCGGTGTCCACTCCACACGAACACGAGGAGCAAAACTGATATACGTATTTTTAAATTTGCTCAAGAATTCATCAGAAGGTACGGGGGCACTCCCATCGAAAACAAATTTGGAGCGTTCTACCGCTTTTCGCTGATGAGATGAAAATCCTAAGCTAAGCTCCAACCCATTCGTTATTTCACAAGAATGAAAAACATTCAGGTATAAGTCTTTAAAATAATCGAGATGTATTTGGTTAAAGTCAAATATACTATCGGGTATCTCTTTCAACTCTTCCAGCACTTTACTGCTGTAAATTCGGTTCCCGCTTCCGGCGTTCAGCCGTAAGAAGCCTCTCTTTTGAGGCCAATATTCAAAAGAAGCATTCATCGACCAATAGAGCTCCTTACGTGTGAAGTTGTAGCCCAATTTCGGTACCACCCGCAACAACCTATCTCCTTTAAACAACCTGTTGTAACGAAAATCCTGACGATAAGAAAGACCATTGCTACCGCTATAACTGAACAACAAGGGGTTGATGAAAGGTGAGAAACGCAAACTCCCTATATTAGCCAAGTTGATTTTATAATCTTCTACCATCAAATCACCTACAGTACCCCAGAAAGACTGTCCTTTCATTTTTTTCATTCTCAACGCCGTATCTTGCCGAGATTCATATTTTCGATACAGCTCTTTCTCTCTTGTATCGAGAGGAATGGGACGAAGAGTGGCAAAAGTAGAAGGATCGGTTTTATAAGCGTTCGTATCACATTGTAAAGAAAATGATTCCGAAAGGTTATATTTCTTTTTTTCTTTCTTACGGACATTCTTTTCTTTCAACTCAATTGAGTTATAGCTCAATGAAGCCGTATAGTTGCCATCAATTTTATTTCCCACAAAGTTAAAAGAAGCGTTAACATCATAACGTAACGGTAAAAACTCATCGGGTTTGTTTACCTCTCCCATTAAAATACGACATGCGAAAGTTATTAGTTCCGACCGTCCCGAGAATTCTATCTTACGCACGCTCCATACATTGCTGCTGACAATCATGCATCCGCTAACCAATTGATCACTCTTTGTCTTAGGAATAAAACGTATCCGATAATCCAGACTATTAGGGTCTCCCATAATACTGTCTATCCGATATGTGTAATATTTATGGCCGTTCTTTGCAAGGGGTGAAAGCAAACGTTCGTCTTTCAACAAAGAAGAAGAATAGATGTTTATATTGAAATATTCGAGGAGTCCGGGTACACCTTTGGTTCCTCTTACCGTTCCCTGGGCAGCTTTCACTTTCTGATCGTAAATGTTAGGAGCGGTATAATGCAACTCGCTATATGTCTCGAGCAAATATTCGCGTACTCCTTTCTGCAAACGAAACATCGAAGGAACGTAACGAAGAATAAAATTCTTTTTTCGAATATGTATTTTGCCCTTGATATAAAGATTGGCGCGATATTCGTCCACAATAGTTTCATAAGCAGGAGCAAAAGTCATGACACGTTCGATAATGGAATCTACCGATATCTCTTCACGGGTATAGGGATTCAGTACAACGCTTGCTCCTCCCATCAACGGGAACAGAAGGAACAAACATATTATCCATCCTATCGATATGTTATCTTTCAATGATTGTCATTTCTTAAGCCTATAAAGGCACAAATATAAAAAAGATTATTAGAATCAATGACATTCAGCAATTCTTTTTAAATATGGGGTTATTTAAAAGCCACTTGGAGCGCGCATAACAAGAATATGGCTTATATCTTATTAGATAGGAAGACTGTTATGTAAATAGCTGTTGGCAGCATCAATTACTTTATCGATTCTTTCCAAAACATTTGTGGTCATCTGCTCTACCTCATCAGAGAAGTCGGATCCTCGTCTGGTTTCGAGCCATTTGAGCGCAAGTAAAGAATCGGAAGCATTGATTATTGTAAATAAGGGAAGAATCTTGTGTGCCATATCCGATATTTTGTCTACATCTTTGTGTTCCAAAGCTTGTTTCATCCACGAAGCATTTTTAGCGGTTTCCTCAATAAAGGTCCGGACAATGTTTCGGGCAGCCTCCGGATCATCTCCGGAAAACGCTGTCAACGCAGAGAAGCAAAGCGAAGAGGAAGGTTGTGCCGGCATATTAAGGGATGTATCTGCGGCATTCCTCATTATCTGCTTGATACCAATCGCCGAAATCAGCTCTGTCACAGTAAAGGGTTTATGCAGGCATCCTGTAAACCCATGTTCACGCAAGGCAGCCTCATCCATTTCACTCCGTGCTGTGACGGCTATCACAGGAATCTGCCGCGCCTGAGGTATGTTCGACGCTCTCAGTAAGCGAAGCAAATCAAACCCATCGATAGCAGGCATCTGTATGTCCGTCAGCAAAAGGTCGAAAGTAGAATCCCGCAGTTGGCACATAAGTTCGTCAAGTTGCTGGCAGCAAACCGCAATAATTCCTTGCTCTCGGAGCATTGCAGCTGTCAGCTCAAGTTGAATTTTATCATCATCTATCAATAAGATACGGAAATCTTCGGCAGAACCCGCCCCTTCGGTATTCCGATCCTCAGCCGGCAAAGTCTCGGTTTCTTTATGATCATCATCGCTACAAACACTTTTTGCCACCGGATACAACGGCACAACAACAGTAAAACGGCTTCCCTCACCTAATGTACTATCTACATATATCTTTCCTTCGAGCAGAGTTACCAACTTATGGACGATTGAAAGGCCCAATCCGAAACCATCCGCTCCTTGAGCTCCGGGCAAGCGGGTGAATTCTTGAAAAATACGTTCACAATCTTCCGCCGCTATTCCCTTGCCTGTGTCGGTTATTTCAATCGTCAAGCGTGAGTTTTCGTAAGCGGCAGTCAAAGTAACGCTTCCTTGTTCGGTAAACTTCACAGCATTCGATAATAAATTATTTATAATCTGACGAAGACGTAGCGGATCGCTGACATATCTCTCCGAAAGCTCCGGCTCCACAAAGCATTTCAGCGTCAAGCCTTTTTCATCCATTATCGGTCTGAAACTTACAGCTATCTCTTCGAATAGTTGCGCCGGAGTAAATGAAACACGGTTCACTTCCGCTTTATTCAAATCGAGCCGATGAAAGTCGAGAAGATCGCTTACCAGCTTCAACAGATGGTCTGACGAACTCTTCATATTGTCCAAATAGAAACGTTGACGTTCATCTTCCGTCAAGCGAGAAAGAAGTTCGGTATACCCGATAATAGAACTTAAAGGAGCTTTAAAATCATGCGTAATGGTCAGCATCAGTTTCTCACGGGCGGCCAATAACGCCTCGGCTCTCTTATTGGCTTCTTCCAACTGTTTACGATAGCGGTTTTTTCTGGTTATATCCCTCATCACCAACATAAGAAATATAGCCGAAAGCAATACGCCGCCGATCGCTATTCCGCCGATAATGTGAGAAGAACGTTTCCTGACAGACTGATAAAGCTCGGCTTCTTGTCTGGATCGTTGCAGTATATCTACTTCATATGTTTTAATCAAACTATCCATTCGGTTAGTCAACAACTCATTCATTCGCTGGTATGCGTCACTGTTTCTGCGGATGCTTTTCTTTGTCCGGATTCGTTTTTGCCGGGTAGCCATGCGTATTTTGTATTGGAGAGAATCCGTCGCAGCAAACGGTTCAAGGATCGTATCGGTGGCAAATTCAAGAGAAGTGTTAACCAGCAAAGCAGTTTCCTTTTTCGAAGGAACAAACACTTCGCCCAAACGTTTGAAAAAACCTTTTTTCTTAGGTTTCGTCACCAACGTATCCCGCTTGGTGATCACACGATTTTGCACCCGATGCCGTGTAATTACAGAGTCTTGTTCCGAAATAATTTCTTCTATCTCCGAAGCGGAAAGTAAACTGTCATTGGCCTCATTCAGCACACGTAACATTTCAATCGTATTCCGGTCTTTTTCATGCAAAAGCAATAACAAGCTGTCTGTTTTCAAATCCTGCAAATTATCCGCCGTAGACAAATTCTCCATCTCATGGTAAACAAATACCAAAGAAAAAATGAGCATGGCAAGAAGCAAAGAGTAGCCAACAGCTATTTTCAGTTTTGTAGAACGAAAAGAAGACATAAGGCTGTTTTATGTATTAAATGTCAAGTTAAAGGCCGCAACTTGATTTGCTGCCGAAAACGTAACCAAAGCATTAAACCGGCACTGGTTAGCCCAAAAGGAAACGCCATCCAAACACCAATTATCCCCCATCCCAATGTAAATCCACAAAAGTAGCCAACAGGAAGAGAAATAAGGAAGTAGGCTATAAAGGCGATGAACATCATCGGTTTTACATCCGAAATTCCACGTAAAGCGTTGGCAAAGGTTATTTGCAATCCATCGCCAAACTGATAAATTAAAAAGGGAAACACTAACGAAGTAACCATTCCTGCCACTTGCGCGCTGTCGGTAAACCAGCCTCCCAAATAATTGCGACAAAAAAACACAATCGAAGAAAGGACGAAGCCCAATAGCATCATCAAATGAAAACCCGCGTAAGCCGAACGACGTACGTTCACCATATCGTTTTGCCCCTTAAAATTGCTGACTCTCACCGCAACAGCAGCTCCCATGCCGTAATACATCATAAAGGTAAACTGAGAAATGGTAAGCATGATTTGATGAGAAGCCAGAGCGATAGTGCCCAGCCAACCGATCATTACGGTACTCAAACTGAAAGAAGCGGCTTCCATGCCCATTTGAAGTCCGATAGGCCATCCGAGAGCATTTAAACGACGAAGTACGGAACGAGACCAACCCAAACGGAAAAAACCTATCTTGTAACGAAGAAAACGAGGGCTCCGGGCAAACACTGCAACAAATACCACCACCATCATGATACGCGAAAATAAGGTACTGATTCCGGCTCCCAGCAATCCTAACTCAGGAAAGCCAAGTTTTCCATAAATCAGCAGATAGTTACCGATAATGTTCAGCACATTTCCTCCCAACAATATCCACATGGCAGTTTTCGTATCCGTTATTCCATCGGTAAATTGCTTAAATCCATTAAACAACATCACAAATACCAACGATGCCAAAAGCACAAGATAGTATGGCTTTATCAATGGGATTAATTCTTCGGGCTGGCCTAAATTTTCTACATTCAGCCAAAGCACTCCCATAATCAGAGTAAGTAATACAGCTACCAGAAAGTTGGCCAAGAGACTGCAACGCAACGCCTGTCCTGCCGGTGGAAACTGACGTGTTCCATAAAGGCCGCCGACAATAGGCGTAAGCCCGTACGAGAATCCGGTGCTGAATATAATGGCTAAATTAAAAACATTATTGACAAAGGAAGCCGCTCCTAACTCTAGCGTACTGTGATGCCCGATCATCAATGTGTCGGCAAACCCGAGAACAATTACTCCCACCTGCCCGATCACAATCGGCAATCCAAGAAAGAACAACGCTTTATAATGCGATTTATATGTTCTATAACTATTTATCATTCTTTTTCCTTTTTGCTATAATATTTTTGAAGTGATATCCATTAGAAGAATAAAATTGTATTCATACATATCTGACAACCGAATTTATTACTTATTCTCTGTACGGTTGTAAAAAAGCACTACCCGATTCTCTTTTTTGAAAGCATCGCGCGCCACCCTTTGCAGGTGTTCGGCGGTGACCGAACGATAACGCGCTACCTCTTGTTCCATATCTTCAGCTTTATTGAGCAATTCAAACCATGCCAGATTGGTAGCAACATTCAAATAATTAATATTCCCGAAAATCTGAGTAGATTCAAACTTATTCTTCACTTTCTCTAGTTCATAATCCTCGACAAATTCTTGTTGCAAATGTTCCAACTCTTCGTACACAGCCGCCTCTGCCTGCTCCAATGAAACACCGGGCAACGGTTTCCCACAAATATGAAACAAACCGGCATCCACACTGCCGGATATATAAGCGTCGATGTTAGAAAACAGCTGCTTCTTATGAACTAAGCGCTGATTCAATCGGCTGGAACACCCGTTACTCAATAAATCGGACAATATATCAAAAGCATAATAATCGGGATGATGATGATCGCACATATGATATGCTATAAATAAAGCATCGAGAGGAACATTGCGTTCAACAGTCAAACGTCTCTCCTCTGTTTGTTGGGGCTCTTGCTGCAACTTCCGTCGAATCACTTCGCGACGAGGAATAGAAGCAAACCATTTTTCGGTCAAAGAGATTGCCTTTTCAAAAGAAATATTGCCAGTTACGGATAATATAGCATTATTAGGCGCATAAAAACAAAAGAAAAACTCTTTCACTTCATCCAAAGTCGCATTGGCAATATGAGCCAATTCTTTTCCGATAGTGGGATATTGATAAGGATGTACCTGATAAGCCAAGGGGCGCAAGATATGCCCGACATCCCCGTAAGGCTGGTTCAAACAGCGTTGTTTGAATTCTTCCATCACTACTCCCCGTTGAATATCTAAACTTCGTTCGCTAAAGTTCAAGCTTAACATTCGATCGGACTCCAACCAAAATCCTATTTCAGCATTTTGACGCGGAACAGTAAGATAATAATTGGTAATATCATTATTTGTCCAGGCATTATTTTCTCCACCGGCCAATTGAAGCGGGGTATCATAATCGGGAATATGAAGCGATCCTCCAAACATCAAATGCTCGAACAGGTGAGCAAATCCTGTATGATCGGGATGCTCGTCGCGAGCACCTACATCATATAATACATTCAAAGCTACCATTTGGGTGCTTTGATCTTGCGTATGTATCAGACGCAACCCGTTATCAAGAACATGCCTGTTTATCTTCATTACCAAGAAGAAATGATATAACCAAATTTACAATACCACCACTTTCAAAATTTTCACATCTTCTTCCGGACGGTCACTGCGATCGGTTTTGACACATTGTATCTTCTCTACAACTTCCATTCCTTCCACTACTTCTCCAAACACGGTATATTCGCCGTCCAAATGAGGAGTACCACCGATTGTCGTATAAGCTTTTATCTGTTCTGCCGTAAAATGAAAATCCGGTTCTTTCGCAGCCTCTCTTTGAGCCTCTTCAAAGAGTTTTTCCTGAAGCTCGTAAAGTCCGTCTTCATCATTCGCTTTCCGCATCTTATAAATTTCTTTCATATGCTTCTGCGCCAATGTGTTGAAAATAATATTCACACGGTTTTCATTCTTCTGATTTTCCATGCTCAACAATGTAGAGTCGTTGAACACTTTTCCTGTTACAATGTAAAATTGACAACCGGAAGACTCTTTTTTCGGATTCACATTATCTCCTTGACGGGCAGCGGACAAAACTCCTTTTTTATGAAATAATTGAGGATATACAAATTCTGCGGGAAGAGTGTATCCCACATCACCGCTTCCTAGCATTTTTCCCTTCGGAGCATTCTTTGAATCAGGATCTCCCGCCTGAATCATAAAATCTTTTATTACACGATGGAATAGGGTTCTTTCATAGGCTCCCTGTTTTGCCAACTTTATAAAATTATCGCGATGTTTGGGCGTCTCGTTATACAACTTAACTTTAATATCCCCTAAACTCGTTTCAATTGTTACCAACGTTTGGTTATCCATATTTCCTTCTTTTTTAGATCCGCTTTTACAGCTGACAAGACCGCAAAACAGTATGGTTAATACTAACAATAGCGTATTTTTCATAACACTTTTATTTAATTTAAGTCTGCAAAGATACTATTTTCACATGGAATCTCTTATCTTTGTCCCTTAAAAGAGGCAAAAAGGTCGCAAAATGAAATCAATATTAATTGTTGAAGATGATATTACTTTTGGGATGATGCTGAAAACCTGGTTAAGCAAAAAAGGATTTCAAGTATCGTCTGTGAGCACCATTGCCCGTGCTCAAAAATATATTGAAGTACAGACGGTAGATCTGATTTTATCAGACTTGCGACTACCCGACCAAGAAGGTATTGATCTCTTAAAATGGATGAACAAAGAACAAATAGCGATACCTTTAATCATAATGACCGGCTATGCCGATATACAATCGGCAGTACAGGCCATAAAATTAGGCGCAGGCGACTATATAGCCAAACCGGTGAATCCTGAAGAACTGTTGAAAAAGATATCGGAAGCATTGAAAGAAAAAAGTACTTCTACCGTATCTATCGGGTATAAAACAAGTGCAACAAAGAAAGCGGAATCTCAAACTGACGAAAAACATCAAAGCTCTTTTCTCGAAGGGGAAAGCGATGCGGCCAAACAACTCTACGGATACGTGGGGCTAGTAGCTCCAACCAATATGTCGGTTCTCATCAACGGCTCCAGTGGTACAGGGAAAGAATATGTAGCTCATCGCATACATCAACTAAGTAAACGTAGCGACCAGGCGTTCATCGCGGTCGACTGCGGGGCAATTCCAAAGGAGTTGGCGGCATCCGAATTCTTCGGACATGTAAAAGGTTCTTTTACCGGAGCCTTAACAGATAAGACGGGAGCTTTTGTTGCAGCTAACGGTGGTACGATCTTTTTAGATGAGATCGGTAACCTCAGCTACGAAGTGCAAGTGCAGCTACTTCGTGCCCTGCAAGAGCGAAAGATTCGTCCGGTAGGCTCAACCCAGGAAATTAATGTGGATATTCGTCTTATATCCGCCACTAATGAGAATCTGGAGCAAGCTATAGAAAAAGGAGCTTTCCGAGAAGACCTCTATCATCGCATCAACGAGTTCACCTTACAAATTCCTGATTTGAAAGATCGCCGTGAAGATATACTTCTTTTTGCCAACTTCTTTCTCGACCAGGCCAACAAAGAATTGGATAAGCAGCTCATCGGATTTGATTCCAAATCATCTCAAGCCTTACTTAATTTCCATTGGCCGGGGAACCTGCGCCAAATGAAAAACCTTGTAAAACGGGCAACTTTATTAGCTCAAGGGAAATTTATTACTATTGAAGATTTAGGAGCTGAGATTTTAGAAACCCCTCCTGTCTTTGACAACATGGCGTTGCATAATGAAGAGATGGAAAAAGAACAGATTCTGGAAGCGCTTCGCCAGACAGGAAACAATAAAAGCAAAGCTGCCCGATTACTGAATATAGACCGGAAGACATTGTATAATAAATTAAAATTATATGATATTCAATTATAGCAAAAGTGTGGAATAAATCCACAACTAAATCCACACATTCCACACATCCTCAACACACCTCCACATTCCATCAGAATCTTATTTATCTAATAATCAAAAGATTGCAAACCTCAAATTGGTTTGGCACGAGCTTTGACTATAAATAAATAGAAAAATAAGATATGTCAGACATTAAAATAGTAACAACCGATTCCTTAACTTGAAACGAGAGATTTGAAACTTTTATTGAAGAAATCATTAAGCAAACAGTAATGAAAAAAATTGTCTTAGTAGTAGCAATGTTTATGTTTGTTTGTAGTGGTTCATTCTTGGTGAAGGCTCAGAACTCTGCAAAAGCTGTGATAGCCCCTGCCGATGTTATGCTGGCTGTTGCCGTCAATGACACAATTGTCAAAGATACGACTGCCAAAGACACAACAGCAGTACCTGAGCCCACCAAGGAAGAGCCTAATACTGAACCGACAGAACAGTTTGCCGAACAACAGTAAGCACACTACAAAAAAGCCATCCCTACTTGTCTATTCCGGGGATGGCTTTTTTATGCTATCCAAACTCTTTCCACAAACTACCATCCGGTAAAGGAGCCTCAAGTTCAATAAGTCTTTTCGAAACAGGATGTACGAAAGATATTTTCCGAGCGTGCAAACAAATGCCTCCATCCGGATTCGAACGTTGAGCCCCGTATTTTAAATCTCCCTTAATAGGGCATCCCATTTTAGCCAACTGACAACGAATCTGATGATGCCGTCCGGTTTTTAAATCGACCTCAAGCAGATTGTAAGTCTTCGAATGGCTAATCAGACGATAATGCAAAACAGCCTTTTTGCTATTCGGCACTTCCTTTTCGTAAGCATAACTTTTGTTTTGCTTCTCATTACGCACTAAAAAATGAACTAATTCCCCTTCCGGCTCTTTCGGAACATTTTTTACGACAGCCCAATAAGTCTTTTTCACTTCGCCCGTACGAAACATTTCATTCAAACGGGCCAGCGCTTTTCCGGTTTTTGCAAAAACAACAAGACCGCTCACCGGGCGGTCTAATCTGTGTGTAACACCTAGAAAAACATTTCCGGGCTTTTGGTATTTCTCTTTTAAATACAGCTTTACAATATCCGAAAGCGGAATATCCCCCGTCTTGTCTCCTTGTACAATTTCAGAAACGGTCTTGTTGACTACAATAATATGATTATCTTCGTATACAACAGTCATCCTGAAGAACTACATATTCATACCACCATCTACTTGCATCACCTGACCCGACACGTATGAAGACATGTCAGAAGCCAGAAAAGTAGCGATGTTTGCCACATCTTCAGGAGTGCCGCCACGACGCAAAGGAATTTTTTTCGCCCACTCTGCTCTTACTTCTTCTGAAAGAGCGGCTGTCATATCCGTCAGGATAAAACCGGGCGCAATAGCGTTCGCACGAATACCGCGAGAGCCCAGTTCCTGAGCAATAGATTTAGCCAAAGCAATCATTCCGGCCTTCGAAGCAGCATAGTTGGCTTGCCCGGCATTGCCGTGAACACCTACCACAGAAGCCATATTGATAATACTACCCGATTTTTGGCGCATCATCACCGGCGTACAAGCATGTATAAAGTTAAATGCCGACTTCAGATTTACATTGATTACCATATCCCATTGCTGTTCGCTCATACGCATCATCAATCCATCACGAGTAATACCTGCATTGTTCACCAGAATATCAATGCGTCCAAAGTCGTTATGAATTTCTTCTACAACTTTTGCCGTATCTTCAAAATTGGCTGCATTCGAAGCGTATCCTTTGGCTTTCACCCCCATTGCCTCCAGCTCTTTAGCTGTTTTTTCGGCATTCTCGTCAATAAGAAGGTCAGTAAATGCAATATTTGCCCCTTCGGAAGCAAACTTCAAAGCAATTGCCTTACCAATACCGCGAGCAGCACCGGTAACAATAGCTGTCTTTCCTGTTAATAATCCCATACTATAAAATTAGTTTAATTAAAATTTTGTCCTATGCAATGCGCCAAATACAATATTGACTACATATTTCTTTCTTGTTTCTTCATCTAAATGAGCCCCTATCTGGCCACGAATATAAGGGACCTCAATTCCTTTCACACAATAATGCACCAATTCAGCAGTCATTTCAATATCATCAATCTGAAAGACTCCTTTTGTTTGCCCTTCTAAAAGAACAGCCTTAAAAAGTAGCTTTTCTTTTGCGTCAAACTTCTTTCGAACTTTTTCTACGTTCCATATATCACGAAAAAAATTGGCTCGCAACGTACCGTTGCGATAAACCACTTCCTTTACCGCATCCAATCGAGTGTATATCATTTCCAGAATCTTTTGATCCGGTGAAATATCTTTTCCGGCTACTCGCTTCATCATATCCGATAGCATGTCGAGTTCAGATTCCACAACGGCCAAATAAATATCATCCTTACTTTTAAAGTAGGTGTAAAGGGTCCTCCTGCCTTTTTTAGAAGCAAGAGCGATGTCATTCATCGTTGTATTTTCGACCCCCATCTTTGCAAAAAGCTGGCGGGCGACATCAACCAATTTGGCTTTTGTTTTGGATACGGTCATAGGTTATAAACTGCACAATGCTAAATATTTTGAGCAAAAGTAATTCTTTTCTTTAGACCACACAAGAAAACAGACAGAATATTTAACACTCCCACAATGAATTAAGGGTCCAAATAAGAAATATGTACCACCCTATATTTCAACAAAATAAGGAAAGATAGAAAAGTTTTATCGAAAATAATATAGAAATAATTTGTTTATTCAAAAATAAGCAGTACCTTTGCACCCGTAAAACATCGCGGAGTGGAGCAGTTGGTAGCTCGTTGGGCTCATAACCCAAAGGTCGTCTGTTCGAGTCAGGCCTCCGCAACTAATAAAAAAGCTGCCTCAAAACAAAAATGAGGCAGCTTTTTTTATAATTTACCTGTAGAAACATAACAATCCTCTTGCTTTAGTCTTACATTGTTTTACACAATCAAAACTAAAAGAAGGGGATTTTTTCTTTAAAAAGGAATTTCGTTCTATCAAGATTCTCTCACTTTTTAAAATGCACCCATAGCAAATTATCTCAAAAAGGACTTTGGGTAAAAGGATATTAAATAATACGACGTAAAGAGCTAAACATTTGTTTATCATGTATAAACTACCTACCTTTGCGGACTTTTTTATATTCACAAGTCAAAAAAGTAATGAACAACAGAACCAAGGGCTTTATTTACGGAGCAATCGCCGCAGCCAGCTACGGCATGAATCCTCTTTTTACGCTTCCGCTATACGCAGCCGGCATGAGCGTCGACAGCGTGCTATTCTACCGCTATTTATTAGCCGCCATTGTATTGGCAATTTTGATGAAGATCCAACATCAATCTTTCGCCATTAAAAAGAGCGACATTCCGCCATTGCTCATCATGGGATTTCTTTTTTCTTTTTCCTCCTTATTCCTATTTATCAGCTACAAGCACATGGATGCCGGAATCGCCTCAACCATATTGTTTGTTTACCCGGTCATGGTAGCGATAATCATGGGAGTGTTTTTTAAAGAAAAGATTTCAGGCATTACAGTTTTTTCCATCATGTTGGCATTGTCGGGCATCGGCTTATTGTATCAAGGAGACGGAGAAAAGCCTTTATCCACTGTCGGTATCATTTTTGTTCTGCTTTCTTCGCTCTCTTACGCCATATATATCATAGGAGTGAACCGCTCTACCCTAAAACAAATGCCGACAGCCAAACTTACGTTCTACGCTCTCCTTTTCGGCTTATCGGTATATATTGTCCGCTTGAACTTCTGCACGGAACTCCAAGCTATTCCATCTGCATGGCTATGGGGAGACATATTCGCTCTGGCTATTCTGCCCACCGCCGTCTCATTAGTATGCACGGCAATGGCTGTTCATTATATTGGTTCTACACCGACTGCCATATTAGGAGCATTGGAACCCGTGACAGCTTTGTTTTTCGGCGTGCTCCTCTTTAAAGAGAAACTTACCCCCCGACTAATTATCGGCATTGCGATGATTATAACTGCCGTAACCCTTATCATCATCGGCAAGACGATCATAAAAAAGATGAGTGTGCTGTTGCAGATTAGCAAAAAATAATATACTTTTGCTAATCATTCAATCGAATAGCAACTTAAAAGATCAAAAAAGATATGGTAGACGTAAAAACTTGCCTTGACCATGCACAAGAAAAGATGGACATGGCCATTATGTATCTCGAAGAAGCGCTCGCACATATCCGTGCCGGCAAAGCGAGTACCCGACTATTGGATGGAATCCGGGTAGACTCTTACGGAAGTATGGTACCCATCAGCAATGTAGCAGCCGTTACTACTCCCGATGCCCGTAGCATTGCTATCAAACCTTGGGACAAAAGCATGTTCCGTGTGATCGAAAAAGCTATCATCGACTCTGATCTCGGCATCATGCCCGAAAACAATGGAGAGATTATCCGTATCGGTATTCCTCCTTTGACTGAAGAACGCCGCAAGCAATTGGCAAAACAATGCAAAGGAGAGGGCGAAACGGCAAAAGTCAGTGTCCGGAACGCCCGCCGCGACGGCATCGACTCTCTGAAAAAAGCCGTAAAAGACGGTTTGGCGGAAGACGAGCAAAAAAATGCGGAAGCTAAACTTCAGAAAATTCATGATAAGTATATCAAGCAGATAGAGGATATGCTTGCGGAAAAAGACAAAGAAATTATGACTGTGTAAAAGCAGGCTTGAAAAAAGAAATGGAGAGTTAAAAGCTGACTGCGCTTTAATGCCGCACTCTTTCTAACTCTCCTTTTTTCTAAGATACAATCGAACCACAGCTAAACGAACCGGTAGACACCCGAACTCTTCGGAAGTATCAGATTGAACGAAAATTCTCGCTTCATGGGTGAGCCAATCAAGAACTAAGTAGTTGAAAACTTTTTTTACTACACATTTTCGGGATCAATATTGTATCCACTGCTAAGCACATATCTTCTTCGGCCGACTTCACTCGGTTGACAACTATCAAAACGGTTCAAAGAAGAAACAGTATCTACAAATCTTATAATCGAACAACAATATATAACTAGCCGAAGCATGAAAGGATTAGTAATCAAAAACACGGGAAGTTGGTATCAGGTGAAAACCGATGACGGAAGGACCATTGAATGCAAAATCAAAGGAAACTTTCGCCTGAAAGGAATTCGCAGTACAAATCCTGTAGCTGTGGGAGATCGTGTCCGGATTGCAGTCAACCGAGAAGGAACAGCTTATATTCATGAAATAGAAGACCGTAAAAACTATATCATCCGGCGATCTTCCAATCTTTCCAAGCAATCTCATATTTTAGCGGCCAACCTCGACCAGTGCATGCTTATCGTAACGGTGAACTACCCTGAAACATCAACGACTTTCATCGATCGGTTTCTGGCATCCGCCGAAGCTTACCGGATTCCCGTGAAACTGATATTCAACAAGATAGATGTATATAACGATGACGAGTTGCATTATCTCGACGCACTCATCAATCTATACAGCCAAATAGGCTACCCCTGCTTCCAAATCTCGGCTATAGAAGGTAAAGGAATTGAGACCATAAAGAAAGAATTGGCAGGTAAAATCACTCTTTTCTCAGGACACTCCGGGGTGGGTAAATCTACACTGATCAACTCCATACTTCCTGAAGTTAATTTGAAAACCGGAGAAATCTCCGCCTATCACAACAAAGGGATGCATACCACTACTTTCTCCGAAATGTTTCCCATAGACGAGGGGGGATATATTATCGACACTCCGGGAATCAAAGGGTTCGGAACATTCGATATGGAAGAAGAGGAAATAGGGCATTACTTTCCCGAAATATTCAAAGCATCCGTTCACTGTAAATACGGCAATTGCACCCACCGACACGAACCGGGATGTGCTGTGCGGCAAGCAATAGAACAACACCTCATCAGCGAGTCTCGTTACACCTCTTATTTGAGTATGTTGGAAGACAAAGAAGAAGGCAAATACCGTGCTGCCTACTAAACCTTCAAATTCTCGCAAAATGCCGATAGCCGGATAAGCATAAAGAGATGAAGGGATACTTGCACAAAAGATGCCAAATATCCCTTCGTGTTTACAACTATTTTTTATCAGCGAATGAATGCCGCGTAATAATCCTACTCTTCTATTTATTTGAGCAACAAGGCTTTATCTGTTTAAAGAAATCGTTTCCTTTGTCATCAACCAGAATAAACGCCGGAAAGTCCTCTACTTCAATTTTCCAGATAGCCTCCATCCCTAGTTCAGGGTATTCCACGCACTCAATACTTTTGATATTATTCTGGGCCAGAATAGCAGCCGGGCCTCCAATCGATCCAAGATAAAATCCACCGTATTTCTGGCAAGCGTCGGTTACCTGCTGACTACGGTTGCCTTTTGCCAACATAATCAAGCTACCACCATGGCTTTGGAAAAGTCCGACATACGAGTCCATACGCCCTGCAGTGGTGGGCCCCATAGAACCGCAAGCCATACCGGAAGGAGTTTTAGCCGGACCGGCATAATAGATGGGATGATCCTTAATGTACTGCGGCAAGTCCTCTCCACGATCCAAACGTTCTTTCAGCTTGGCATGAGCAATATCCCGCCCCACAATGATAGTACCGTTCAAAGATAAACGGGTAGCTACCGGATATTTACTCAATTCTTTCAATATTTCCGGCATCGGACGGTTCAGATCGATCTTCACGGCATCACCTTCACCTGCATTGCGGAGCTCGGCCGGAATCAGATTACCCGGGTTGGAATCCAATTTTTCAATCCAAATACCGTCTTTATTGATTTTACATCTGATGTTCCGGTCGGCTGAACAAGAAACACCCAGCCCCACCGGACAAGAAGCCCCGTGACGAGGCAAACGAATAATGCGAACGTCGTGCGCCAGATATTTTCCGCCAAATTGGGCACCCAACCCGATCCTATGAGCCTCTTCTAAGACCTGCTTTTCCAGTTCGATATCGCGGAAAGCACGTCCGAACTCATTTCCGGTAGTCGGCAAATTGTCGTAGAAACGAGTGGAGGCAAGCTTTACCGTCAGCAAGTTCTTCTCGGCCGACGTTCCGCCGATAACAAACGCGATATGATAAGGGGGACAGGCAGCCGTCCCTAACGTTTTCATCTTCTCTACCAAAAACGGTACCAATGTGGCAGGATTCAAGATCGCCTTTGTTTCCTGATACAGGTATGTTTTATTGGCCGAACCGCCACCTTTGGTTACACAAAGAAACTCATACTCCATCCCTTCGGTAGCTTCGATGTCGATTTGCGCAGGCAAATTACACTTCGTATTCACCTCATCATACATGTTCAACGGTGCGTTTTGCGAATAACGCAAGTTTTCTTCAGTATAAGTCTTGTAGACTCCCAGCGAGAGGGCCTCTTCGTCACAATAGCCCGTCCATACCTGCTGCCCTTTTTCTCCGTGAATAATGGCAGTACCGGTATCCTGACAGAAAGGAAGTACCCCTTTTGCCGCTACTTCTGCATTACGCAAGAAAGTCAGCGCAACGTATTTGTCATTATCGCTGGCTTCCGGATCACTCAAGATCTTGGCCACTTGTTCGTTGTGCGAACGACGAAGCATAAAGGACACATCGCGGAAAGCGGCATTAGCCATTGCCGTAAGGCCTTCTTTCTCAATTTTCAAAACAGGTTTCCCTTCAAACTCGCTTACCGACACATAGTCTTTTGTAAGCAGATAGTACTCAGTCGTATCTTTCCCTTTCTCGAACATGGGTTGATACTTAAACGGAGGTGTTGCCATAAGCTTTTTTTATTACGTAAAGTTAGTTAGTGACACAAAGGTAATGATTAAGAATGATTCATCAACAGAAGAAGCCGTTTTTTTCATGCGTTGGGAATACCGGAGATCCGCCGAATCAGTTCATCGCCCAATGCCGTTTTTTCTTCAATGTGCTTCAATACCGCTTTCACGAATAAGTTGCTTTCAAAATCTCCGCGTACCTGTTCAAAATCCATCTTCATTTCATCACGGGTTCCATCAGCCCCAAAGCCGGTCATGGAAGAAAGAGAGAATTCTTTTCGAGCGTCATCGTATACCATTCGGTCCAGCCCGACGACAGCCTCTTTCCAAGCTTTCACAATGGCAATTATATCTTCAGCCGTTATCTTATCCGGATCCAATCCATAAAACTCCCGTATTTTATGATATGCCCAAGTCCATTCATAAGTATAATAATTTTCATGCATTTCCGCAAACGAGCTATTAATCGACTTCAAGCGGTTGACAGAACCATTTTCTATGCCATCGAGCAAACGGTCTATTTCACTTTTAGGAGCTATCAGCCCCGAAATATCCACCCATTCACCCGTACCGATTTCCGTATCAGGCTTCAACCGTCGGCGAATCTCTTCATTACTTTGGAAATTAATACCCTCGAGTCGTTTAATAATTGAGTTTCCGAGAAACTTATGAATCGCTATTTCGTACAACCTAATTCCATTATTCAAAGAAGAATTCTTAATTTTGGCGCTCTGAAAAGAATAAATCTCGGATGTTTCGCCGGAGACACGTTTCAACTCTTTCAGGATAGCGCGTCCTTTGAACATTTTTTGAATTGTATAAGGACTCAGCAGGTTATAATTAATGTGATCCAAACAATTCGGATCTTTCCGATTATCCCGTTTCGGCCATTTCTGAGCATCGCGGATAGTACCCACACTTCTCAAATTCACTCCGGGAACCAAATAAGTTGTATTTTGTTGTTCAATCAAATACGAGAAAGGAAGGTTAGAAGTGTCGGCATGATTCACATGGCGTCCCATCACCAATGAGAAAGCCCCCACACGTGCCGGCCACAAAATGTACGAATCAGAAGTTGTCTTCGCTCCTCTTTCCATTGTACCCTGATGAATAGGGCCCAATTTATACATATGATTGCTCTGATTTGATCCCGAACCTGCGTTCATAAAGGAGAACATCCCGGCAATGAGCAAAGTGGACTTATGATGTGTCACGGTAAAAGGACCGGCAAAAATAGCGCACGCCTCACCGTTTTCCCCTTGGCAGTTACTAAAGAATAAAGAATCTGAAGCCGAATAATTATGCCCCAACTTGCAAGCTTGTCCTACAAAACAACGAGTTAACATCGTCCCATCGTCCACATCGGAACCGGAAGAAATAATAAAATCGTCACAAATCACTCCATGCCCCAAATGCACGGGAGCTGTTACGTTACTGTTGATACTTCCGTTGGAAAGACGGCTGGTTCCGCAAATATGGCAATAATCACCTATCCGGACATTTTTTATCGATCCGGCATTTACAATCATTACATGGTTGCCTATGCTACCTACGGTCGAAGCATGCTTATTAGAATAATAGTCCGTAATTGCTTTCATACGGTTAATCAACTCCGGACGATGCCGGTAAAGCGCTAGAATATATGCCTGATGCGCCGACAGCTTATCATTGATCAAAACTTCCCGCCCTCCTGTTTCGTTGAGTACCGACACTTCCACCCCATTACCGAAAGTGCTTACTCCGTCTACCAGAATGATATCTACATTTTCGATAAACGTGTCATTGCCAATCTCATAATTGGCAATATAATTTTGTATATTCTCAATGCAGCAGTTATCTCCCACCGTTACATTATGCAACGTAACATGCCGTAATCCCGAATGTTTCCTAATACCTCCGGGCAATGTAAAATCCGCATCAAATACGCCTAATTTTACTTCTCCGGAGAAACGGGTATGATGCACATACTCACCATTGAATCCATTGGCTACCAAAACTTTTCCCCAATCATCAGCCAGACATGATTGACTCTTTAACTGAAGAACTTCATCTTCAGTCAACCTGCGATAATCTTTCATAACGGATATATAATGTATGGATACGCCGTTCTCCCATTCACATGAGCGACCTATCAATTATTACTCTTCCTCGTCGTAAATCTGATAAAGAAAATCGTTATAGGGATATTTCTGAACGTGCAATTCTTTCACTCTTTTGTAAACAACACTTTTCAGTTCATCTATATGGATTCTGTCACGGGCGGAAATAAAAAGGCAGCTATCCTCCATTTTAGCCATCCATGTCTTCATCAGATCTTCGAGTGTTAAGTTTTCTTTTGTCGGGGGGGTAAGGTCGTCAGGAGCTTTTTCTATATAAGTATAAGCATCTATCTTGTTAAAAACGAGAATCATAGGCTTTCCGCCACCTCCGATGTCAGCCAAAGTTTTATTCACAATCTCAATTTGCTCCTCAAATCCGGGGTGCGAAATATCTACCACATGCACAAGCAGGTCGGCCTCCCTCACCTCATCCAATGTAGATTTAAAAGAATCCACTAAGTCAGTCGGCAGTTTACGAATAAAGCCTACCGTATCGGACAATAGGAAAGGAAGGTTATCGATAATCACTTTGCGCACGGTGGTATCCAGTGTAGCAAACAACTTATTCTCAGCAAAAACTTCGCTCTTCGACAGCAGATTCATCATAGTAGATTTGCCTACATTGGTATAGCCTACCAATGCCACACGAATCATCCGTCCGCGATTTTTACGTTGCGTGGCTTTTTGTTTGTCTATTTCTACCAAACGCTCTTTCAGCAACGACATACGGTTTAAGATAATACGGCGGTCCATCTCAAGCTGTGTTTCACCCGGTCCGCGCAAACCGACAGAACCTCCTTTCCCGCTACCGCTACCCGATCCGCCGCTCTGGCGTTCCAAGTGCGTCCATAAACGCTGCAAGCGCGGCAACATATATTTATATTGCGCCAACTCCACTTGAGTTTTGGCATTTGCCGTTTGTGCGCGCATGGCGAATATATCAAGAATCAGCGAAGTCCTATCGAGAATTTTTACTTTCAGTTCAGCTTCAATATTACGAATTTGTTTCGCTGAAAGTTCGTCATCGAAAATGACCATCCCTACTTCCCGCTCCTCTTCCTCCTCGTTAAGTATATATTGCTTTATCTCATCCAGTTTTCCTTTTCCCACATAAGTCACCGAATTAGCTGTCGGCAACCTTTGCGTAAATCTTTTCACCACCTCAGCTCCGGCCGTTTCGGCAAGGAAAGCCAATTCGTCCAGATATTCATTCGTCTTACGTTCGTCTTGTGCCTGGGTGATGAGCCCCACCAGCACAGCGCTCTCTACTTTAGCTTCGGATATTATAAATTCTTTCATGTATCGTCTTATAACAAATCGCCACAAATATACATGAAGCTAATCTAAAAGTCAAACTTAAGTTAATTGAATTTGCGTTCAAATAATAAGAAGAGCAAATATTATACTCCACTTATAAAAAAATAAGTAAGGCTATCAACTTCACAGAGTGAATGAAGCAGCCTTACCTATTTATAACATTAAGAACGATTAGGCATCTAACATCGAAAAGTTTGGCATAAAACTTTCAGATCTCCTAAACGGTCCTTATAATAAACAACTTCTACGGTTTAGGAATAGTCGCTATGGGATTATTGTCCTCTTTATTAAGTCCTTTGTTTTGATTAATTTCATCCTCCGGAATCAACCATAAAAAAATTTGAGACTCTGCCGGAAGATTGAAAGCAGCAGCTGCAGGATAATTCGCTTCTGTTCTGTCCAATGGTTTCTTCAAACGCATAAGATCAAAAAAAGAAAAACCTTCACCCCAAAGTTCAATCCGGCGTTGAAGCCAAATATCATCAACCGTCACACTTGCCTCATTCCAACTTTTATCTCGTTCTTTCATCAATTCTTTCAGAGCAATTGCTGCCTCTCCATTCTTGTCCTGCTGTGCAAAGGCTTCAGCCCTAATTAATATCATTTCTTCAGCCCGCATCAATGGGAAATCACATGCATTAGTCGGATTATTATAAATATTCTTATATGGACCAAACTTAACATTCAAATAAGGTGCTCTCCAACCTAAATATTCAGCAATATTATAATCTTGGCCTCCCTCATTAATTTTCCAAGTCCAGTCTACATTACGAGACTTTGTAAAATCATAACCTACAAGCTCTCCATTCTCTATTATTTCTTCCGCTTCAGCCCACCATCCTTTTCTTACATCTGTTTCAGGAATCTGATCATATAATTTACTGTTTATATAGCGTGCGGCATAACCGGGGGAATACCCATTCCCTGTAAAAGAACACATCATGGATGGGAAATTCAATATACCTGATTTAACAATATCATTTTCTTCAGTCACGATACTTGCCCATAGCCATGAATCATTATCTCTTGCATCATTGAATGTCGGTTTGCTTACTGCTTCTCTTGAGTAAGGAGAGTATCCCAAAAGAGCCTTTCCCGCATCTTCTGCCGCAGCTTGCCAATTATTCATCAACAGATTAGCACGTGCACGAATTCCGTATGCTACATTCAGGTTCACCTGTGATTTATCAGAACGATCTTCAGTTAATAAAGTAACGGCCTCATTCAAATCCTCCATGATACGTGTATACACATTCTTCACCGATGCACGCGGATTATTATTGATTTGCTCAACAGTCATATCTTCGGTAATAACAGGTACTCCAGGGGCTTCCTCATGGCCCTTGTATGTAAACTGATAAATTTGTATCAAATTCAAATAAGCCCATGCACGATTGGCAAGTGCTTGTCCACGATATTTTTTCAATAGCACACTTTCTGTATTTGAGGGAGCTATTTGCAAAATATCATTACACTTTTTTATATGACTATAAAACTGATTCCACATAAAATATGTTACACGCCCAGTCTCAGTACGATCTGTCATTAACAGTTCATCATTATACCAATTATATCCGGTATTTTCTGAAGGCATATCCATCCCACTTGTATCTAACATCAAGCAGACAGAAGAAAAACCAAAATCAAAATGATTCATTCTTCCAGCCCAGTCATAAATAGCTCCATACTTTGTAAGCAATGCCGAGAGTGCTGTCACATCAGCCTCCAATTTAGACGGATCGGAAGATTGAACCTTTTCTTTTTGATCCGTTGTCATAGTTCCTCCTTCAGGGACTGCATCAAGATCTGTGCATGAAACCGCCAACATTAAAAAAGCTGTGGGAAGGATATATATAAACTTCTTATACTTATTCATATTCTTAAATATTTAAATATTACAAGATTCTAAAATGTAATTTTTATACCGCCAGAAATCGTACGCATGGGCGAATATGTATAAGCATTGGCCGATGTGTAGGATTGCCGCGGATCAAGCCCTTTTCGTTTGGAAAAGAGAGCCACATTATCTGCTGCCAAATATACGCGTAAGCTATTCACTTGGACTTTTTTAATCAAAGAGATAGGCAAAGTATATCCTAATGTGATATTCGTAATATCCAAGTAATTAGAGCTTATAATAAATCGATCGGAAGCACTATTTGTGTATTGATCGGATGCGTTAACTCGAGGAATATCTGTTTTACTGTTTGCCGCCGACCAAGACTTCAAAATGTCCTTATGCCAGTTTTGACCGGCACGAGACGCACTTCCCGGATGCATAAATGAGGCATAAGCTCCATCGTATATCTTACCTCCCAACTGGTAAGCACAAGAAATAGAGAAATCGAAACCATAAGCATTAATTGTAGTTCCGAATCCACCATATACATCAGATAATAAATCACCTGTTTCAAAACGGTCTGCCTTATTCCATTCGGTAGTAGTGCCTAATACTTCTTTCCCATCCGCATCTTTAGTTTTGATATAGTAAAGAGCCTCTCCCTTCTCACTGACTCCCGCATATCTCCTAAGATACATTTGATACATTGATTTGCCTTCTTTATAGATACGGCTCCCATCAATTAATTGGCCCTCTAGTTCCGGAGCTAGTTCGTTAATCTTATTTTTAATAAATGTAGCATTAATATATACATTCCAATTTATGTCTCTATTTTTTACAACATTGTAATTCAGATCAAACTCTAACCCACTATTAGAAATTGAGCCCACATTCTTCGGATAAAAAGCATACCCATTCGATGGATTTACAGGCATGTAATACAACAAATCAGTAGTCTTTCTATTAAAATATTCTATACCTCCATTTAGTTTCTCCTTAAATAAAGTAAAATCAAATCCAGTATTGAAAGAGTAAGACGTTTCCCATGTGATATTTTTGTTTCCTTTATACTCCAAAGATGTAGCAAAATTATCATTGTTATTAGAGATTTTATATTGGTCCATATAGGGATAATAGTTCTGTGTCTCTTTATCTGTAAAAAGAAGGGCATCATTACCCTGAACTCCATAGCTCATTTTAAACTTCAAGAAGTCTATCCAAGTAAGGTTTTTCATAAAATCCTCCTTGGTTACCACCCAAGCCCCTCCCAAGGAACCGAAATTACCCCAACGATTTTCTTTCAAAAATCGCGAAGAGGCATCGCGACGATAAGAAGCACTAAAAATGTATTTCCCATTATAATCATATTGAATGCGGCTTAACCAACCTTCTGTCGCATAATTATCAGTATATGAATTTATTGACGGGTTTTTAATAGCATTATCAATCTCAATTATCGATGGGTTAAACAATTTCTCCTTACTTCCTCTAAGATAATTATATTTATAGTCATAAGCTTCATGACCTATAAGGAAATCAAAGGAGTGCTTCCCAAACTCTTTCAAATAAGTAAGCAATTGTTGCTGGTTAAAACCATATGTGCGATTCGAGCCCGCATATACGATACCACCTACCTGAGCATATTGTCCATAATATGCATTGTACAAACGTCTATAAGTTGTATTATCTACATCAAGCCCAATGTTATAAGTAAACTTTAACCCTTCGTATAAATTTACAGTAGCATACCATCGGCTACTTAACACATCAGCCTTATAACTGCGCTTATCTAATTCCACCATTACAGCCGGATTAGATCCACTCATGAATGTACGTTTAAATTTCCCCCCGGTAGTTCGATCACCAAAATCATATACAGTAAATCCATAGCTGTCTTTTCGAATATTACCTTCCGCATCACGGCTATACATCGGATAGATAGGAGCGATATTATTAGCTATATAAAATAAATTGGCAGAAGAATTACCTGACTTATTATCCTGACTTGCCGGATACTCCATATTATAGTTTGTATAGGCAACATTCGCACCGATCTTCAACCATTTTTTTGCCTGATAATCAGCCTTTAATCGCGTAGAATAGCGTTTAAATCCCGATCCTGCAATCAAACCGCTATCATCCAAATAGCCGGCAGACATATAATAATTTATTTTTTCAGAAGCCCCAGAAATAGCGACATTATATTCTTGACGAAGATTACCTTTATCAAATAATTCATTATACCAATCGTCCGGCGTATAATAGTAAGTCCCATCCGAATATCCCAATGTCGCTTTGGGATTCAACTTACCATCCATACCTATCAGATACTCTCCGGCCGGAACAGTATATATTTGGTATCCCAATCCACCGCCACTATTAGTCGGAAGTAAGGCATTAGCCCTTTTATGGGCAGCTTCCACTGTGGGATATTTACTTGTCCCGAACACGCTATTGTAAATTGCTTCATAAGCTTTTTCCAAATACGTTGCCGGGTTCTTGAGCACATCGTAGTTAGGAACTGCTCTTGAATTAGTTCCCCATTTTGCATCTAAAGTAATAACTGCATCTCCTATTTTTCCCTTTTTAGTAGTTAACAAGACAACACCGTTTGCACCACGAGCACCATATAAAGCATTGGAGGCGGCATCTTTCAACACTGTCGTCGACTCAATATCTGAAGGATTAAGAGTAGACAAATCTCCATCGAAAGGAACCCCGTCAATAACATACAACGGCTCATTACCAGCAGCCATTGAGCCTACACCGCGAATACGCAATTTAGACGCAACTCCCGGCTGCCCCCCGGAGTTGCTACTGGTCACCTGCACGCCAGCTACTATACCGGACATAGCTCCAGTTATATTGGAGACTTGACGTTGTTCTATTTTGTCTGCTTTAACAGTCGCTGCCGAACCTGTAAAAGAAGACTTCTTTGCTGTTCCATAAGCCACTACCATCACCTCATCAATCTGTTGAGCAGCAGATTTCAAGATGATTTTCAAATTCGCTTTAATCCCCACTTCCTGTGTCTGCATACCAATGTACGAAACCTGCAAAGTCTTTGCGGAACTTGGTACATTGGGCAAAGTGAAATTACCATTCATATCAGTAATCGTACCTTGAGATGTACCTTTTACTAATACGGAGGCACCAACAACTGGCTGCCCATCTTCTTCGGAAATCACAACACCTGTGACTTTCAGTGTTTGGGCAGTTACCAGGCCTATACCTACAAAAAGGCAAGCCAACAACAGCATTAATTTTCTTTTCATAAATTCTCTCTTAAAGTTAAACCTTACATTAATTGTTTCTTTACTCTAACAAAGTGCAAATATATTAATAAAACTGAAACGAACAACTATTTTATTGAAAAAACCTTGTAAATCTATCAATTTATTAATTAAACATGTCACTTTATGCTTAATAACAGATTTTTCACACTTAAAAAAACTAAACTGGCTTATGTTTACTATCACTATGATTCTCTCTTTTAGGATGATTTTTCCAAGAAATACACATATTTTAAAACAAAATGGTTAATAAATAAGCCGCTAAAACAGAGAACGGACCTGATTTTGAAACAAATTGAGAGTTCCCGGAGGCTAAATACCGATTAATAGCTAAACACAAAAAGACACTTTTTAGAGATATTAATTCTTATTCTAATCCCATCGAGCACAGAATATCGTCTTATTTGTTATTGGTATTAATTAAAATCAAGTAAAATGAGTAAGATTATTTACAATCTAGTGTACAACAGAAAAAGAAGCCTGAATAAAAAAGGAATGGCATTGGTACAAGTAGAAGCCTATTTGGACAGAAAGAAAAAGTATTTTTCAACCAAAGTTTATTTAAAGCCAGAACAGTGGGACAATAAAAAGCTTATTGTGAAGAATCATCCTAATGCAGATGCGCTGAATAGATTGATATATGAGTTCATGGCTATGATAGAAAAAAAAGAGTTGGAATTGTGGCAGCAAGGAAGGCGTATTTCATTAGAGTTACTAAAGGATGTTTTGAGCACAAGCGAAAACAAAACCGCTTTTATTCCTTTTTTTAGGCAAGAGATAGCAAACTCTACTCTAAAAGAAAGCACAAAACGAAATCATCTCTCCACTCTTTCATTATTACAACAGTTCAAAAAGGATGTAACCTTTTCTGATTTAACATTCGAATTCATATCCTCCTTTGAATATTTCTTGCAATCAAGAGGTTATCACACAAATACGATAGCCAAACATATGAAGCATCTGAAGCGACATATAAATGTCGCCATCAACAAGGATTATATGGAGATACAAAAATACGCTTTTCGAAAGTACAAGATTAAAACTATAGAAAACAAGCATACGCACTTATCTCCTGAAGAGTTGGAGAAGTTGGAGAAATTAAGCTTGGCTGGCAGATATACTAAATTGCAAAAGACTTTAGATGCATTCTTGTTTTGTTGCTATGCAGGAATGAGATATTCTGATTTTATCAGTTTATCACCCGATAACATCGTGGAGATTCGTCAAGAAACCTGGCTAATTTATAAATCCATAAAGACGAGTACAGAAGTCAGATTACCTCTTTATCTCTTATTCGAAGGAAAAGGGCTTGTTATTCTGGACAAATATCGGGATGACTTACAAAGCTTCTTTCATTTAAGGGATAACTCTAATGTGAACAAGGATTTAATTGTGATTTCCCGCCTAGCTGGTTTATCAAAAAAAATTTCATTTCACACTGCTCGCCATACTAATGCAACACTATTGATTTATAATGGAGTAAACATCACAACGGTGCAAAAATTATTGGGGCATAAAAGTGTTAAAACCACACAAGTGTATACAAATGTAATGGATATGACTATAGTGCATGATTTAGAAAAGAACCATGCACTCATGCCTTTGCCTAAAAAAACACGAACTTAGCATAGCCAATACTACACTTTCATATCGTTAGTCATATACTTCTCCTTTAAAGTCTGTTCATTCACTATTCAGTTTCAGTTTGCTCGCTGCAAACTCACTGCATACGTTTTGCAGTACCACTGCATATTGTTTGCAGTATCACTGCATATTGCTTGCAGCCGCACTGCATATTAGTTTGCAGTATCACTGCAACAGCTTTGCAGTATCGCTGCAATAGGTTTGCAAAGTTTTGCAGTGAGAAATTGCTGAGAATCAATTAAGTATAGTATAGTGTAAATAGAAGATTGACATTGGTGTGTTATCAATATTTAAGACTGATTGGAGGTGTGGAAGCAAATTTTGCTTCCACACTTTTGCATTGCTTCCACAGCGTCTGTAATGCCGATGAATAGAGGGATACAAGGAGCGGGTGGAAGTGTGGAAGCAAAAATGATGAAAACTGTTATGAAGAAACAACAGTTGTCTTGATTGTTTAGCTAATCACAAAGTTTTGAGTTTACTGTTTTTTGAAGCTATTGAAATATTCTTTTACATAGACTTTAGTACTTTCGCTAATAAAATGACAATGTAGAGTAAATGCTTCATTGAAAGCAGCTAGGATGATAGATGTTGACAAAAGATATTCTTCATATAAGAGGAAGAATCATTTAAAATCTTTAAGCAACGTATTAACTTTATGATATACATATGATAACCAAGTCATTAATCCAACAAATAGTATCACAGCAGTAAGGTTTTATACATTGTACCCCTATACATACACCTTGTGAGAAAGGAAATTTCGCTATAGTGATTTCTATTACATGGTATAATCGCTTGATTATTAATAAAATAAGAGTGTTGTAGTTCCGCGAAAACTCTGGTGATTTCGTACATTGGTATGAAAACTCAAGAAGTAAGTATTAGGGCAAATATGAAAGTATCAATGAAGCCCGATACTGAAGTTCTAGACGAAGTGGTGGTTACTGGCTATGGGGTACAACGAAAGGCATCGTTTACCGGAGCAGCAGCAGTTGTAGGCAAGGATGTCCTTGCTAAAAAAACTGATGCTAATTTCGTAAAAGCATTGGAAGGTGCAGTACCTGGTATCCAGATGAACAATTCAACTAGTATGCCAGGTATATGGGGATCTATCTATGTACGTGGTCGGGGTTCACTCAATTCAGGGACTCAGCCACTCTATGTTATTGACGGTATGCCGGTTGATTCTGATACCGATGATAATTCACTTACTTACTCTACAAATAATACAATAGATCCGATGTCTTCGCTTAATCCTGCTGATATCGAAAGTATTACGGTATTGAAGGATGCAGCGGCTACTGCTATCTATGGTTCACGCGCCGCTAATGGAGTAATTGTTGTTACCACTAAAAAAGGTGCGGAAGGCAAATTCAACATTAACCTCGATATTAAACAAGGATTTGTTACTACTGCCAATAACAATATGGATTTTGCTAATGCACAGCAAACTATGAAACTTTTCACTGATGGCTACACTGCAGCACAAGGAGGAGATTGGCAGGAAAATTACAATTACTTGGCAGATGATTACTTTGGCTGGGATCGTAAATCTTCCTACGACTGGATGGATGCTATCTCTCGTAAAGGTTATTATCAAGATTACAATTTGAATATGCAAGGACGTACCGGTTCCACTGGTTATTATGTCGGTTTAGGCTATTTGAACACAGAAGGCCTAATCATTGGATCTGATTTAGAACGTTTTTCTGGACGCCTCAATTTGGATACAAAATTTAAATGGGCTACTTTGGGGGTGAATTCATCATATAGCTATACTACACAAAACGGTTTTTCCTTATCCACAGCCGGTTCTATGAGTAGCCCTCTTACAGCAGCTGTTTCCAGCCAAACTCCTATGGACCCTTTTTACGACTCAGAAGGCAATTATGCTAATATCAATAATTATAATCCATTAGCATTAATGGATGAGAAGACCGGTGAGTTAAATCAAAGTAATACTCAAATGGTGAATTTGAATCCTTATTTCCAAATAGATTTTGGTAAGGGAATCTATGCAAAAACAACATTAGGAGTAAATATCAATGAACTGCGTCAATATCAATATTGGAGTGCACTTTATAACCCGCAAGCTCAAGATTATAATGGCTTAGGACAGCAATATAATTCAAAGAGTACGGTTGTTACTTGGAATAATATTATTGGTTGGAATTATAAATTTGCCGACAAACATGATATTAGCCTGATGTTGGGTCAAGAAATGCAAAAGAAGAGTTATTTCTATGAATATTATGCTAAATCTGATTTTCCGTTTGCTGCTTCTGGTATGCGTGACCTTACAACTGCTGGTACTGACCAGGGAAATGAGTATTACAAGCAAGAGGCGCGTTTAGCGTCTTATTTCGCGGATGTGCACTATTCCTATGCTGATAAATATTATCTTTCTGGTTCTTTCCGCCGTGACGGTTCATCTGTATTCGGTACAGACAATCGTTGGGGTAATTTTTGGTCAGTAGGTGGTAAATGGCGTATTTCGGGGGAAGAGTTCCTGAGTGAAAACGAAATCATAACAAATGCTACGCTTCGTGCGTCTTATGGTACAGTAGGTAATCAGGATATTAGCTGGTATGCTGCCCGTGGATTTTATTCATCAGGATACAATTACAATCAAATGCCCGGTATGAGACCGACAAGTATCCCTAATCCTGAATTGACATGGGAGGTTTCTAAGAAATTTGATATTGGTTTTGACCTTTCATTCCTGCAACGTATTCATTTGACCTTCGATTTCTATAACGAAGAAACTTCTGATGCCTTGTTTGAAATACCTTTGTCTATGACTACCGGTATCTCAAAAACTTATCAGAATATCGGTTCTATCCGTAATCGGGGTATTGAGTTCTCGATAAATACTTCCATCATTCAAAATAATGATTTAAATTGGAACTTCTTCGCCAATCTGACATGGAACAAGAACGAAGTAATAAAGCTATCTACTGATGACCCTCTAGAATATACATATCAAATCATTGAACAAGGACATCCTTACAGCCAGTTCTACATGAAAGAATATGTAGGTATAGATCATGAGACCGGTAAACCATTATGGTACCTTAATAAAGAAGGTGACGAAACTACATCTGATTACAATGCAGCTGCCAAACGATACGTAGGGGATGCCGACCCCAAGGTATTGGGAGGCTTTGGAACCAATCTTACATGGAAAGGAGTTGATTTCAACCTTAACTTCAATTACCGTTTAGGAGGAAAAGTCTATAATTCAGGAGCTGCTTTTACCGGCTTTGGTATGGCATTCCGTACACCGCTTGAGGATGTAGCCCTTAACTCATGGACGCCTGAGAATAAGAACGCTAAATATCCTCAATATATTTACCGTGATCCCAATAACGCTACAGCTACATCTTCCCGTTATCTTTATAGTGGCAACTACCTGCGTATCAGTAATGTTACATTGGGATATACACTACCTAAGACATGGACGCAAAAAGCATTTATCCAGAAGCTACGCGCCTATGTATCAGTAGATAATCTCTATACATTTACAGCAAGTGATTTTGTAGGATATAATCCAGAGACTTCTGCTAATGGTGTCATTGCATGGCAATATCCTGCTACGTGTACCTTCATCGGAGGTATTCAGCTCACCTTCTAAAAGATAGTATAACAGTAATTAAAAGCAATATATGAGTATGAAAAAGAATATATTAAAGACATTCATCATATTAGCCTTAGGAGCTGGTATTTCAGGATGCGGAAATAGTTTCCTAGAAACCAACTACTACAAAGGCATTGATGTGGAAACGGGATTGTCTACGGTTGACAATATCTCGACGGCACTTAATGGTACTTACTATGATTTGTTCTATTACTATTTTGCCGGAAATTATGCAATCAATATCGGTGATATTCCAACTGATATAAGTTATTGGAATGGTAAAACCGGACACTTTGATGGTATATACACTTATACTTATACAGATACAGACACCTACCTGAAAGCAATTTGGGAATATGGTTACAAGACTGCTGATAATGCAGCCCGTGTTATTGAGGCTTCTAAAGCTCTTTACGAAAATGTCGCAGCAGAAGAAAAGTCTGAACTAGATCGCTGTATGGCTGAAGCCTATGCTTTGCGTGGGTATGCACAATTAATGTTAGTCAATGTCTATGCTCATCAAGTAAAAGTGAATGGTACTGACCATTCATCTGCTCCCGGCATCGTATTGATAGACAAACCTATTGAAGCTCTTTCTCAGGTTAGCCGTTCGACAGTTGGACAAAGTTATGAAGCTATTGTATCGGATTTCAACTTGGCAATAATGCACTTTGATGCCGCTGGGGGTGATAGGCAATCCTTGGTATTTTTCAATAAAGCTGCTGTATATGGTTTGTTGGCACGTACACATTTGTATTTGGAAGATTGGGACAAGGCAATGCAATATGCACAAATTGCTCTTGACGAAAAAGGAATTGCCGAATTAACCTATGGTACCGCTAAATACAAGGCATTGTATAATAACGAGGCATCCAACACTGAAAGTATGTTTGCATTAGCCATTACCCAAACAGACAACTGGTCGGCTAATTCGTGCGGTACATTGTGGTCTAGTTACAACTATAGTCCGAGTCCTAAATTGCAAGCCCTTTATGGTAAAAACGATTGTCGTACAAGTATCTTCGAATGGGATGCTAAATCTTCTCCAACTGTGCCTATATTCAAAGCTGGTAAATTTTCACATTATGATTCTGGTAACCCTGCTTATGGAACCAATTATATTGTGAATGCTCCTGAAATGTTTCTAATAATCGCAGAAGCAAACTTAAAAGGTTCAAACGGCAGTTTAACCAAAGCACAAAATGCCCTGCTAACAGTAGCTAAGCGTAATGCAGATATTACATCTGTATCTGATTTGCCTGCTACATCTGATGGCTTAATGAAATTCCTTAAGGACGAACGTGCGCGAGAATTATTTCAAGAAGGTTTACGTTTGTATGACTTAAGACGTTGGGACGAAAATGCAGAGGTATATGCTGCTAAAGCCCCTACTGTATCATTCACTTATACTAACTACAAAATCTCCAATTTGGTATTCCCCATTCCAAGTGCAGAAATAAATGCAGGTTTTGGAGTTGAACAAAATGATTGGTCAAGTACTTTACCGAGGTAAATCGTTGGAACTTGTAAATAACGCAATTCGATTATAAAATCGGATTTTATAAATAAAGTGTTTTTGAAGAGGTTGTGTCTTTTGTGACACAACCTCTTTTTTTATTCTAGACTCTCGCAACAACAATCAACTTTTAAAAAACAATAACTATCAATTATCCATAATCTTATAAAAATATCGTATGTTTGCAATTAGATAAATGCATGAATATGGATTCTAAAAAACAACTCTACATCATTAGTGGTTGTAATGGTGCTGGTAAGACTACGGCATCTTATACTGTGTTGCCGGATGTTTTGGAATGCAAGGAGTTTGTCAATGCGGATGAAATAGCTCGTGGATTATCTCCTTTTAATCCCGAAAGTATGGCCATTGAAGCCGGACGGTTGATGTTGCAAAGAATCAATGAATTGCTGAAAAATCAACAAAACTTTTCTATAGAAACCACACTTGCCACAAGATCTTACACTCGCCTTGTCCATCGTGCACAAGAACAAGGATATAAAGTTAATTTAATATATTTCTGGCTGAGTTCGCCCGACTTGGCTATTCAGCGTGTAGCCCAACGTGTACGTAATGGTGGACACGACATTCCCAAAGAGGTTGTGCTCCGGCGTTATCAAGCAGGCATTGATAACTTTTTCAATATTTATATGCCTTGTGTGGACTATTGGCTATTGGCAGATAATAGCGAAACACCCCGTATAATTGTTGCTGAAGGTGGACGAGGAATGGAAATGCATATACATCACATTGAACGATTTAATAAAATACAAAGTTATGTCAGAGAATGAACGAAAAGAACTAAGCGAAAAGTTACATTTCGGTTTGGCATTAGCCGAACGTCGTATGCTTGAAGAAAAAGCATTGCGCAATGAATGCATTATACAAGGCTTGCCCAATGGAGAGATTAAAAGTGTACCGGCACGTATCATACTGCGTAGACTTTATGGAGAAGAGCTGAAACGATAGAAATATCCTCTCTTCAATAAACAGCAAACCTGAATTGTCTGCACGACACGAGAGCCAGTGCGGATTACAAAAGTACATTCTTTATTCCCCTGAATTATAATAAAAAATATATCCACTCAGTCTTCGTTATTCTATGTAGACTATATTCTCTTACAAGAAGACTTCCTCATTACGTTTTTGACATGCTCCAAACAGTAGTTTTTCATAGCTATAGAATTCTTTACTCCAATTACTTTGTATTTGGAATAATCTCCATTTATAAGATAGAGACAATTACATGGTGTTCTATGCATAAAATGGATAAATAGGTAGGATAGTATTTATGTAACCATTATAAATTCAATAGTATTTTACATAAGGGTTTACATTCTCATAGATGGAATAAACAACACGAGTAAATAATTGACAAAAAGCAACTAAATGATAGATATTGACAAAGCCCTTCTAGTTTTTGAGAAAAAAGATCCTAACGTTATGATTATAGCACATCAGTACAGAATTAAACACCTTCAAATCAGGATATTACCATTACAAATAGTATCATATAAGTAGATTGTCATTTACAGTGGATATGTATAGAGTATCTTCTCTAGAGGAATACTTTATTTCAGGAGCTCTTTTTGTTTATTTTGTATTGCTTATTATCAACAATATAGACATATTGTAGTTCCGCGAAAACTCTGGTGATTTCGTTTGTTGGTATGCAAACCCAAGAAGTAACGATCAAACCTCATGTAAAGGTAATTTTGAAATCCGATTCTGAGCTGCTTGAAGAGGTTGTAGTTACCGGTTACGGTACATTTAAGAAAGCATCGTTTACCGGAGCTGCTTCTACTGTAAACACTTCCACCTTGGAAGATGTACCTGTTCTTTCTGTTGCCGACAAACTTTCTGGTAATGTCGCTGGTGTTACTTTTGGCTCAAGTTCAAGTAATCCGGGTTCTGTAAGCAGTATCCGTGTACGTGGTATGGGTTCCATCAATGCCGGAAACAATCCGCTTTATGTTATTGACGGAACACCGGTCACAAGTGGAGACTTATCCGAGTTCACTTATAGTGATGCAGGAACTGATATTTTGTCTTCACTCAATACCAATGACATCGAGTCTATCACAGTTATCAAAGATGCGGCTGCTGCCTCTCTTTACGGCTCGCGTGCTGCTAACGGTGTTGTGGTCATTACGACGAAAAGCGGAAAACAAGGCAAAACAAATGTAAGTTTCCGTTCCGACTGGGGTTTCTCAAACATGGCAATAGATTATCGTCCTATGCTCGACGGTGACTCGCGCCGCGAACTCTTATGGACCGGTCTCAAGAATTACGGGTTATACACCGGAAACATGTCCGATGCAGATGCCGCAACTTTTGCAGACCAGAACATCGAGGATTTTGCTTCAAAACCCTCGACCGGATGGACGGATTGGAAAGACCTGCTTTTCCGTAACGGTTCTCATCAGAACTACCAGTTGAGCGTATCTGGCGGTAACGACCGTACCAAGTTCTACACCTCAGCTGCTTATACCAATCAGGAAGGTATCATTTACAAACAAGGTCTGGAACGTTTCACTGGTAATGCAAACCTCACTCATAAGTTTGGAGACTTTGAAGTTCAGGTTACAAGCCAATTCTCAAAAGTAAGACAAAACAAAACTAATGAAGCTACCTCCTATGATGGACCTGTGGCCAATTACGCATTCTTCCAAAGCCCCTCATCAACCCCTTATAATGAAGACGGCACATTAAACAATGGTTGCGGCGTATTTGGAGTCAATCCTTTGTATGAAAGAGAACACAGCTCTGACGTTTATACCCTGATGAAGGCATTCAATACAATCAAGTTGACCTATAATATTTGGGACAAGTTGAATTTAAGTGAAAAGATTGCTTATGATTACGCACAAGGAACCAATGACGTTCTTTGGGACAGACACTCAAACAATGGTGCCCCCGGTGGTGTCATGCAGCGTATCGTCAATCGTAATGACCAACTGAATACACAAACCCAGCTCTCTTACATCAACTCTTTCGGTCTGCACAATATTGACGCCCTGCTTGGTTTTGAAACACAAGATACGGAATATGCTTTCAACTACATGGCAGGCCAAGACTATCCGGGTGATTTGTACGAATTGACAAATGCCGGTTCAACAAGTGCCGAAACCAACAGACAGAGCTATCGCATGACTTCGTTCCTCGGACGTGCCAATTATAACTACGCAGACAGATATTATCTCGGTCTCAGCTATCGTACCGACGGAAGTTCACGTCTGGCAAGAGAAAACCGTTGGGGAAGTTTCTGGTCGGTTTCCGGAGCATGGAGATTCATAGACGAAAGTTTCCTGAATCCTGTCAAGAATGTATTGACAGATGGAAAGCTCCGTATGTCATACGGTGTAAACGGAACGCAACCATCAGACTATTACGCTTATATGAATCTTTATAAATACGGAATCATATACAATGGACAGTCAGGAATGTCCATCGTCGGAATTGCAAACCCGGACCTGAAATGGGAAAAGAACAAAACATGGAATATCGGTCTCGACCTTTCATTCATCGACCGTATCTCTGTAACATTCGACTACTATCAGCGTAAAACCAGCGACCTTATATATGACCTCCCCGTATCACAAGTCGGCGGATATTATGATGGCAATTATGGGTATACCACCCCGCAAAACATCGGTTCACTGAAGAACTCCGGTTTTGAGTTGACCATTACATCAACCAATTTCAGAAACAAGGATTTCACGTGGACCACTTCTCTGAACATGGCACACAACAGCAACAAACTGACCAAATTGGATGGCCAGCAGAATGAAATCGTATCAGGACCGCTGATTCACCGTGTAGGCGAACCTTACTATTCATACTATGTTTATGAATACGCCGGAGTCGACGCAGAGACCGGTAAAGAAATGTTCTATCTGAATGACGGAACAGAGAATGCCCGCAAGACAACTACAAATATCTCTGAAGCCAACAAAACTATTGTAGGCAAGCATCAAGCTAGTATAGAAGGCGGTCTTACCAACAACCTCAAATGGAAGTTTATCGACTTGGGCTTCACTTTCACTTATTCATTGGGTGGTGATGCTTTTGACTACTCCACTTGGCAGCACTCCAATGGCGGTTCATATCTATACGGTGGTGCCGTACCGACATACTATGACATCTCAAAGATGTGGACAGGCCCGGGCGACACGAATGCCACATTGCCTAAATTTGAATATGGAAGCGCTGCTTCACTGTCTTCACGCTGGCTGATGCCTACTGATTATCTACGTCTGAAGAACCTCACATTAGGTGTAAGCATTCCGCAAAACTATATCAGCAAGCTTGGGCTCAGCAAAGCCAGAATCTACTTCTCTGGTTCCAACCTGCTTACATGGAAGTCTAAAGACTTATTTGTAGATCCGGAAATGCGTGTAGACGGACTATGCACATTTGAGACTCCGGCATTGAGAACATATACATTCGGAATAGAATTGAATTTCTAACTAATAAAGATACGAAAATGAAAATATTAAAGACATTATACACAGCAACGCTTTGCGCAGCTATGGCAGTCAGCACTTCATCATGCCTCAACAGTTGGCTGGATCAGTCACCCGCAGACGGAATAGATGCTGAAACCGCAATCAAGAACAGCGATGATTTGGCCAATGTGCGGACGGGACTTTATGCTGCCGTTAAAGGTAACAGTAGCCTGATTAATTATTATGGACGCCTCATGTTCGTATACGGTGACATGAGAGGGGAAGATATCCAATATGAATATAACGGTGGAAGTGGAAGAGCAAACTTCTACTACTATATGGAATATACAACTGCCGACAATTTCACCACCTCAACAGCCGTATGGCAGATGCCTTATGTAGTCATAGCACGCGCCAACCGTCTGATTCAGGCAGCAGAAAGTGGCAACCTGACCGACGCGGCAGAGGCAAAAGCCACTATTGACCAATATGATGCAGAAGCAAAAGTTCTGCGCGCCATGGCACTGTTTGACCTTACACGTATCTACGGTAAACCTTATACGGTAGATCAAGGCAGCTCACTCGGTGTGCCCATCGCTACCTCCCCACTAGAATCGACAGAAAAGCCAAGCCGCAGCACGGTAGCTCAATGTTATGAGAGTATTGAAAAAGATTTGACAGATGCAATCAACTCAAATGCACTGCCCAAAACCAATGAAGTGGGTTATGTCAACCTTTGGGCTGCCAAAGCCTTGCAGGTACGTGTATATATGACAAAAGGCGAATGGAGCAAGGCTTTATCCGTAGCAGAAGACATCATATCAAACTCGTCTTACAAACTTTGGGAACCGTCAGAATATGTTGCAGCATGGAGCAAAAGTGATGCCAATCATTCAAAAGAAATCATGTTCGAGATTTCCATCAACAACAATACTGACTGGACAGACCGTGAAGGTATTGCCTATTTATATGCCGACAAGGCTGGCGCTTCTCCCGGATATGGAGATGTAATTGTCACAAAAGACTTCTCTGACATGCTTACATCCGACCCGGCAGACATCCGTAACGACATATTATTGGCAGCGGCAGCAGGAGGATTTGACAAACGTAAAGTTTACATCAACAAAATGCCTGCTGTAAACGGAGATGTACGTTACTCCAATGTCCCATTGCTGCGCTTGTCAGAAGTTTACTTGTCAGCAGCAGAAGCAGCGTTCCAAGCCGGAGACAAGAACAAGGCTGCCAACTTGCTGAACGATATCATCTCCAACCGCACAACGGATGAAAGCAAGCAAGTAACCAGCGGAAACATCACATTAGACCGCATCTACATCGAACGCCGCAAGGAACTTGTAGGTGAAGGACAGCGCTACTTCGATGTTATGCGCCGAGGTGAAACCGTTACACGCTACACGGACGTTAATGACAGAGGATGGCACGACGTACTGAGCGAAGAAGCGCGTACATTCAACCGCGACTCCAAGAAAGCGCTCCCGTTGATTCCCGTCGGTGAAATCAATGCCAATCCGAACATAGAACAAAATCCAGGCTATTAATCAATAGTAGCCTAAAGAAACTTGGGAATTCTCCCAATGTGTTTTTATAAATAAAGTGTTTAGAGGAGGTGTGCCAGTGATGGTATGCCTCCTTCTTTCAATATATCCACCAATATCGGTTTCACTCCGCTGACAAAACACTCAACGGCAATAACCATCAGGATAAGTCCCATCAGGCGCATCATCACATTGTTTCCCGTCTCACCCAGGATTTTGACCAACCGCGTGGAAGCACGCAATATGAAAAAGGTAATCAGATAAATAAAGGCAATCATTCCTATAAGAACTCCTTTCATCTGAATGGTATGGGCATCCTGCATCAGCACAATGGCATTGGCTATGGCACCAGGACCACAAAGCATCGGAATTCCAAGAGGAGTAATGGAAATATCATCGGCATAAGTCTTGATTTCCTCGTCTTTCAGCTTCATTGGGGTATAACGGGCTTGCAGCATATCGAAGCCAATCTTAAAGATAATAACTCCACCGGCAATACGGAAGCCATTGGTAGAGATACCGAAGAATTTAAAGAGGAACTGTCCCGCAAACGTAAAAACCATAATCGTAATAAAGGCAACCAAAGTGGCGCGCGATACTACCGACTGCCGTTCACGGTCCGTCATTCCATGCGTCATGGTCAAAAACACCGGCATGGTGCCGAGAGGGTTTGTCAACGTAAAGAAGGAGGTAAAACAAAGTAAAGCGAAAGGTAAGATTGTGTCCATAGCTGTATAATATACGTTTCTGTAGACAAAAGTACAACTAAAAATTTCAATGTCACAGAATCTGCATCAATTCTTTCAGATTACTGATATGATAAGTCGGTTGGAAAGGCAGTTCTTCCTTCCCCGTTACATTATAAAACACTTGGTGCATACCCACTCCTTTGGCTCCTGCCACATCATTCTCCCAACTATCGCCTATCATCAAAGAATCACGCACCTCGGATTGTGTGGCAGAAAGGGCAAAATGAAAAATTTCGGGCCAGGGCTTCAAGATACCGATGTCATCAGAGAGAACAACCTTCTTAAAAAAGCGGTCGATACCTGCCGAACGCATCTTATGACATTGCAGTTCTTGGAAACCATTGGAAAGGATATAGAGGTTATATTTCCCCGCCAAATATTCCAGCACCTCATAAGCATGCGGCATCAGCCGATTTTTTGTGGGAATGACCGAAAAGAAATCATCAGAAAAAGCCTCAGCCAAAGCAACATCCCTCGCCCCTACTGCCTCCAGAGGATATAGGAAACGCTGGCGGTTCAACTCTTCCTTACTGACCTGCCCTCTACCGTATTCTTCCCACAGTTCTGTATTACGATGCTGATAAAGAGTATAGAAATGCAGGAAAGAGCGAAAGAAACGACCATAGTCATACTTGTGATACATTTCTTCGAATGTATCACGTGCATTAAGGGAAAATGCCCAAAGCGTATCGTCCAGATCAAAAAAGAGGTTTTTATATTGAGATGCCATAACTTAAAGGAAAGGTATATATAAAAATAGACGCAGATTATCAATTCCAATAACCTGCGTCCGTTCTGTATCAATCTTATAACAGTGTTATTTTACTTGGATTACCAAATACTTGGACACACTCCAGAAGTCTTTCGGATTTGTAATCTTCAAAGTCAGCTGTCCTTTATCATCTTTCTCCAACGCATAAGAGCCAGCAGGATGAGTGGTCAAGATATCAGCATCTTTGGAGTATAGTTTAATCTCTTTTGTCGTACGGATATCCACTTGTGTAAAGTAGTCCTTGTTGATATCAGAATCTTTCAGCACCTGGCCTTTTTTGAAAAGCCCGGTATTTGTCAATATCTTCTGGTCTTTCAGCTCCTTCTTTGTGCCAAACACAAACCAAGCTGTGTTAAGTGCCTTATCTTGCTCGGCAACGGTTTTGGCCTTCGCCTCATTTTCGGCAGTCAATTCCTCCTTCTCACTAGACAAGCCGGTCACGGCAGCATCCAGTTCCTGGATACGGATATTCTTGGAAGCCAGCTCAGCCTGCAATTCTTCAATACGCTGAGTCTTTGCCACCAACTCCTGAGTCAAAGATTCTACAGCTCTCTTCAACTGAACAGAGTTGTTTTTGCTGTTCTTCAACATAGATTGCAGTTTGGCAATCTGCTCCTTGTTCTCTTCCATCTGTTTACGGATAAATTCAATGTCCGACGCAATCTGCTGCTTGGCATTCAAAGAGCCTTCTGCCACAGCACCACGCTGCAAATCCACACGGCTCTCTGCTGCATTAATCTGGCGGAATCCCTCTGAAATATCATTGAAAGTGCCCATCATCTCGTCCAATTCAGCATTACGCTGAGTCAGTTCCATCAATAAAGAATCATTTTCAGCTTTCAGCTGGTTCTTACTGCCACCAGAGAAGCTGTCACACGAAGCCATTACAGCCGCGCATACAATTAAAACTGCTAACTTTTTCATACGCTTTCGTTTTACGTTTGGTTAATGAAGTTATTTAATCGTCTATTCCTGTTACTACAATCACAATTTCACCGCGCGGTTCGTTCGCCGTGAAATGTTCAATCAATTCTGTAAGCGTTCCACGCACCGTTTCTTCGTGCATCTTTGAGATTTCCCGCGAAACAGAAGCCTGACGTTCGGCACCGAAATGTTCGGCAAACTGCGTCAAAGCTTTTACCAATCTGTGGGGAGACTCATAGAACACCATGGTACGACACTCCTCGGCCAATGCCTTCAGGCGGGTCATCCTTCCTTTCTTCTGTGGAAGGAAACCTTCAAAACAGAACTTCTCATTCGGCAGTCCGGAAGCCACCAATGCCGGTACAAAAGCTGTCGCTCCCGGCAAGCATTGCACTTCGATGCCGTTACGCACACACTCTCTGACTACCAGAAAGCCCGGGTCGGATATACCTGGCGTACCTGCATCCGAAATCAAAGCTACAGTTTCTCCCCCCTTTATTCTATTAACAACACTTTCAACCGTTTTATGTTCATTAAATTTATGGTGAGATTGCATCGCATTCTTTATTTCGAAGTGTTTCAGCAATATGCCGGAGGTACGTGTATCCTCAGCAAGAATCAAATCCACTTCTTTCAGAATCCGGATAGCACGGAATGTCATATCTTCCAAATTTCCTACCGGGGTAGGCACTACATAAAGTTTTCCCATACTTATCGGTCGTTTAGCTGAAATATTTTTTGAGGAGTTCCATAAAATCGACGGCGGCTTCATTTTCTTCATCCGGGTGCACTTCCGAAGCAAAAATATCCATAGCCTTGTCCAAAGAAGGAGCCTCACCCAAACGTCGTACCACTTCATTCATCCGTGCAGCATCGCCTGCGAACAGTTCGCGGACAAAACGGAATGAATCGTTCAGACTGATGGCATGTTTCAAATCCTTGGCAGGCTTGATGCGTTCTGCCAAAATAGGAACTGTTTCCGGTTCCTCACATACCATCTTCACTGTATCAGGAATAACCGATTCGACCGGAGAAACCGGTTCGGTCAAAGGAGTAGTAACAGCAGGGGGTTCCTCCAGGGGCGACACAACAGCCGTTGGCGCCTCCTCAAGCAGTTCTTGCAACGCCTCCAAGCGTGCCTTCATCTGCTGGATATTCCGTTTTGCCACAATCTTCAATGTCGGATTGGCATCACTTGAAATGGCCTGCATCAAACATTTCAATTCCTGAATATCTAATTCTATGTCGTTTAATAGGGTTTGCATATCCTTTACACAGTCCGTGTTAACGCTACAAATGTAGAAATAAATAATGAAAAAATATCGGAAAGCAAACAAAAGTGTTACTTTTGCGCTTAAATATAACACTCGAAAACATGGTATTATTTTCAGAAGATCATATACAGGAAACCAAACGCAGGGGAAGAATTGAGGTCATTTGCGGTTCCATGTTCTCCGGCAAAACCGAAGAGCTGATAAGGAGACTGAAACGGGCAAAATTTGCCAAACAACGCGTAGAGATATTCAAGCCTGCCATAGACACCCGTTATTCCGAAGCCGATGTCGTATCGCATGACAGTCATTCCATAGCCTCCACTCCCATCGACTCGTCTGCCAGCATTCTGCTCTTCACTTCAGAGATAGATGTAGTGGGCATTGACGAAGCCCAGTTCTTTGACAGTGGCCTGATTGATGTATGCAACCAGCTTGCCAACAATGGTATACGCGTCATTGTAGCCGGACTGGATATGGACTTCCGCGGTATTCCATTCGGCCCTATGCCGGGACTGTGTGCCATTGCAGACGAAGTTTCCAAAGTACATGCCATCTGTGTGAAATGTGGCCAACTTGCCTCGTTCTCCCACCGTACCGTCAAGAACGACAAACAAGTACTGCTGGGAGAAACCGAAGAGTACGAACCGCTATGCCGAGAGTGCTATCAGCAAGCCATCCAAGCCGACCAAAAGGAAAGCGGTCATTAACGAATACAAAAAACAGAGCATTATGGAACGCAAAAAGATTACATTCGACAGTTTTATCCGCGGTGTCATACTCGGTGTCATTATTATCGGCATCCTTATGCTCTTCAAGCGTCTAAGCGGCGTATTGCTGCCATTCTTCATCGCATGGCTCATTGCCTATCTGATATACCCCCTGGTCACCTTCTTCCAGTACAGATTAAGGCTCAAGAACCGGGTCATATCCATCTTCTGCGCCTTATTCAGTATTCTGATTGTAGGAGGAACCGCCTTCTATCTGCTTGTGCCTCCCATGATGGACGAATTCGTCAGGGTAAAAGATTTGGTAATAGACTACTTTTCCAACGGAACCCACGACGGCAATGTGCCCAAAACACTCTCTGAATTCCTTCGTGAGAACATAGACACCCAGTTTGTCACCCAATTGTTCAAGGAAGAGAATATGCTGAACGCCATCAAGGAAACCGTTCCCCGGCTCTGGTCCTTGCTGTCAGAATCCGTCAATCTACTGTTCAGCTTCTTCACTTTCTTTCTCATTCTTCTCTATATAATCTTCATATTGCTGGACTATGAAAGCATTTCCGAAGGGTGGCCCCACCTGGTACCACAGAAATACCGGCCCTTCGTAATCAATGTAATGAACGATGTGAAAGACGGCATGAACAGATACTTCCGCGGACAAGCATTCGTGGCATTGTGTGTCGGTATTCTGTTCAGTATAGGTTTTCTGATTATTGATTTCCCACTGGCCATTGGGCTCGGCTTGTTCATCGGTGCTTTAAACCTAGTGCCCTATTTACAGATTATCGGCTTTATACCTACCATCGTGCTGGCCATACTGAAAGCAGCGGATACGGGAGGAAACTTCTGGATTATCATTGCATCGGCCCTTGCGGTATTCATCATAGTACAAGCCATTCAAGACGGATTCATCGTACCGCGTGTCATGGGGAAAATTACGGGCCTGAACCCTGCCATCATCCTACTGTCTTTATCGATTTGGGGGTCATTGATGGGGATGCTGGGTATGATTATAGCACTTCCGCTTACCACCCTTATGCTCTCCTACTATCAACGTTTCATCATAAACAGAGAAAAAATTCACAAGTTTGAACAGACTGATAATCAACAAGAAGAGTAAAAGCAGAAGTCGTTCTCAAAACTTTTTCCCTTAATCCATTTGTTTTTTAAACAAAAGTAGCTATCTTTGCACCCGCTTAACAGCAATAAGGTCTGATTCGCTAGCTCAGCAGGTAGAGCACAACACTTTTAATGTTGGGGTCTTGGGT
>OHBE01000359.1_pt1 | contig 53251 bp, 30 predicted proteins | sample 1577231 | NCBI WGS metagenome assembly OHBE01 (sample SAMEA3541506, study PRJEB24748) | human gut metagenome | biome: human gut; feature: human-associated habitat; material: faeces | place: China | collected 2012 | reverse complement strand
AGAGCGCATGATTCATAATCATGAGGTCCCCGGTTCAATCCCGGGTCCCGCTACACAAAACAAGGTATTTATGAATTTGTTTCATGGATATCTTGTTTCTCTTTTATTTATATTGGACTTATTTTTCTTTTCATATAGAATCACATTTGAATAATTTTATGTAGATTTGTAGATACAAATCAATCAAAGTTGTAGTTTTTGCTGAATTATGAAAAACGCATCCTATATGGAAGGGAATTTGTGGTTATATAGATTATATTTTAGGGTGGTAATTTTATTATGGCTACCTGTATCCTTATCGGCCGTTGACCTTCCGAATTTAACTTTTCGTACTATTACTATTTCAGACGGCCTGTCTAACAATATTATTAATACTATTTATAAAGATAAAAGAGGCTTTATTTGGTTGGGTACCCAGACCGGATTAGATCGTTTTGACGGTATCAATGTGAAAAGTTTTCTTCAGTTTTCAGGACGTACCATTTTTTCCATAGCCGAAACAGATTCTGTTTATTTGTGGGTGGGTACAGATAAAGGATTATGGAAACTCGATAGGAAAACAGACCAAGTGGAATCGGTCACTTTAGATACAAAATCGTTGGAAGTTAGATCAGTCTTTGTAAGCCAGACAGGTCGATTGCTGGTTGGAACCACTCATGGACTTTTTATCTATCAAGAGAGTGCTTTCAGGAAGGTGCTTTTCGGGTCAAATGCTTTGTCTTCTATCAATTTTATCACTGGCATTGTTGAAGGATATAAAGATACTTTTTGGCTGACTTCACAAGGTGGTTTGATTGAATATAATATTGAAACCGGTCAATCGAAAGTCTATACATATCAGGATGATGAGAAATTTGTTAGTTATTTTTCCTGTCTGGCTCTTTTAAAAGAAAAGCTATATTTAGGAACGGCCGGCAGTGGTATGCTTGTTTTTGATATCGGTAAGGCGGCTTTTTCTATTTGTCCTGAAGTGGAAAATGGATATATAAAAAGTATCATTACTGTTAATGATGAGATATGGGTGGGAACAAATGGAAGCGGTATTAGAATAATCAGTGCGTCTACAGGAAAAGAGTTATCGGCTATAGAGCATACTTCGAATGCGGATGCTATTTGTTCTAATGCAGTTTATTCTTTATTGAAAGAGGATGATATGCTTTGGGTAGGTACTTACATGGGCGGATTAAGTTATACTCCAGCTCATGGAAGTTTCTTTTCTGTTTATTCTTATCCAGAGCTTTTTAATTCTTATAATATGAATGTACGTGCTTTTTGGGTGGATGCAGATGGGAAAAAAGTAATAGGCACTCGTGACGGACTTTATTATATTTCTGAAACGGAACAAAGGATAAGGCATTATACACATCGGAATTCCATTTTGCGTTCGGATATAATTTTGTCTGTAAAACCTTTCAATCGGGATTTTTTAATTGGAACGTATGGAGGGGGCTTGTACTTGCTTCACAGGAATACGGGTGAACTTTCCTTTTTTCAATCAGATCAATGTTTTATGCAAGGGTCATTTAATGGATATGAAAGGGATGGAAACAATAAATTATGGATCGGCAGTTCCAAAGGTGTGTATGTATATGATCATTTGACAGGGGAATATGAGGTTTATAACAGTCGTAATTCTTCTTTGTCAGTTAATTCTGTTTTTTCATTGAAGGCAGATTCGAAGGGCAGGATGTGGCTGGGCACAGGAGGGGCCGTTTTTATGTATGATAGGGCTGCTGGGGTATTTAAATCGGATGTTTTTCCGGAGCATGTTTTACCATATACTAAAAGTGTACGATTCATTTATGAGGATAAAAAGAAGAATTTGTGGTTTTGTGATGATAAGGAGGGGGTGGTTAAGGTAGATGAGTCTTTTACGACATTTGAACACATCACGATCGATGATTTCTTACCGAATAATTCTGTGATGAGCATAGTGGAAGATCCTAAGAACGGCGGATTATGGTTTGCTACTCAGAGGGGGTTACTATATATAAAGGAAGAGGAAAATTATCATAAGATTTTTTCGTTATACGATGGCATTCCCGGATATATTTTTAATTCTCCGGTACAGATAACGGATGATAATACAATTTGGTGGGGAAATGAATGCGGATTGGTCTGTTATGATGCGGCAAAGAGCTGGAGTGAGATAGGAACAAAAGAGGTCCAGCCTCCCGTGATTACTTCCATTTCAGTCGCAGGCAGACCTTTGTGCCCGGGAGAGACATTAATGCCCGTTTCTGCTCCATTTATAGATGAGGTGTTTCTGTCTGTAAATGATAATAATATTTCATTCACTTTCTCAGCCTTGAATTATGCAGTGGAGAATACGGATTTATACGAGTATTGTTTGGAAGAATATGATAAGGAATGGAAAACTTTGATGAAAGGAAATCAGGTTTCTTATACAGAACTTCCTGTTGGCGATTATATGTTTAGGGTCAGGGCGGCTTCCAATCCTGCAGCAATAAAAGCGGTAAGGGTGGTTGTTGCCGGAAATACGCCTTTTATAAGATGGATTGTGGTGTTAAGTGTAGTCGTTTGTTGTATTCTTATTTATTTTTACTCCGGGTTATTGGGGAAGTATCGCACAATGAAGGAATATATAAATAAAAAGACGGAATCATCCGAAGAAAATCGGAAAGAAAAATATCAAAAATCAAGGATGGAAGAGAAAACGGCCATGCTCATTATTGGGAAACTGAATGAGTGTATGGAGAAAGATCGGTTATATTTGAATCCTGATTTAAAGTTGCAGGATGTGGCAAAAGTGGTGAAATGTAATACTGGAGAGTTGTCCCAAGTGTTGAATATGTTTATGAATATTGGTTTCACGGATTATGTTAATAAATATAGGATAGACGAATTCATAAAAAGAATACAGGATAAGTCTGCTTCCAGATATACCTTGGTTTCTTTGTCGGAACAATGTGGTTTCAGTTCTCGTACTTCTTTTTTCCGTTCGTTTAAGAAGTTTAAGGGAATGTCACCTGCCGAATATATAAAGGAACATGGGATATTTATTGAGTAGCGTTTGGAATAGAGGCGTTACTCTAGTGATTGGATAGAAGAAGAGAGTTCCATATTTTTTTGGAACTCTCTTCTTCTATTATGCAATTTGTTGATTCATAGTGTTGTATGATCTTTTTTGTCTCATTTAGTAGGTTGGGATTAATCCTGCTTTACAGAATGGTTGAAAAGACATTTCAGTTTCTAATTTTGCTGATAGAAAAATATTTTTATCCATTAAAGAAACTGATATGATTATGAAAAGCAGAACTTTTTTTATTCTTGTTTTTATCTTTTTAGTTAGCCTAGGATGTTTTTCGTGTAAAACGACTGCTACTGATGATTTTTCTATTGATTCGGAAATTGCGTATTGCCGGTCTCAGGCTATGCGGACGCTGGTTTCTATTCCTTCGTTAGATAAAATTCCTAATTCCATGGATTTAGATAGTATTAAATGGCGTTATACACAGGTAGGCTCTTGGACTTGTGGATTTTGGCCCGGTATCCTTTGGTATTTATATGAGGATACTAAGGATAATATGTGGAGGGAAGCAGCAGGGAAAGTAACCGATATGATTGCTCCCTTGGCTTACAGGAAAGCAAAGAGTCATGATTCCGGTTTTATTATGATGTGTAGTTTGGGCAACGGTTATCGTTTGACAGGAAAACCGGAATATAAGGAAGGATTGCTGCATGCCGCAGATTCTTTGGCTATGCTTTATAATCCTGTTGTGGGTACTATTTTATCTTGGCCTGGAATGGTGAAAAAAGAAAACTGGCCGCACAATACTATTATTGACAATATGATGAATTTGGAACTTTTGTTTTGGGCTGCGCGGAATGGAGGGGGGCAGTATTTATATGATATTGCCTGTAAACATGCGGAAACGACTATGAAACATCAATTCCGCAAAGATTATTCATGTTATCATGTAGCGGTGTATGATACGCTGGATGGTCATTTTATAAAAGGAGTTACCCATCAAGGATTGAGTGATGATTCTATGTGGGCCCGTGGACAGGCATGGGCTATTTATGGATATACCATGGTATATCGTGAAACACATGATGTACGTTTTTTGGATTTTGCCCGGAAGGTATCGGATGTCTATTTGTCCCGTATTCCCGAAGACATGATTCCTTATTGGGATTTTAATGCTCCGGAATTATCCTCAGGTGAACCGAAAGATGCATCGGCTGCTGCCATAACGGCCTCTGCCTTATTGGAACTTTCCACCTATATAAATAATAGTGATTCTGCATCTTTCTATCGGAATAAGGCTGTGGAAATGCTTCAGATACTATCTTCTCCGGCATATCAGGCTCGCAATAAAAAAGATGCTTTTTTATTGCATTCGGTTGGGCACATGAACAAGGGATGGGAAGTTGATGCTTCTATTAGTTATGCAGATTACTATTATTTGGAAGCATTGGTACGATTGAAACGTTTGAAAGAGAAACAATCTGTTTTGGCTAATTTATAAAATCATTGTTAATCCGTTCATATTATGAATACACAATCTATTGATATTAGTCTTTATCAAAAAGGGGATATAGCCTTGGAAGATATTTATAAGAAATTTAAGAATTGTTTTATGCGGTATGCGGGCAAGGTGTTATCTAGTGAATTTTATGCTGAAGATGTAGTGCAGGATGTATTTATAGGGTTATTTCAGCAGACAAATTATTTTGTATCTGAGGCTGCAGCCTTAAAATATATTTATGCAGCAATATATAATCGTTGTATTGATTTGGTACGCCATAGGCAGATAGCGCAAAGATACGAGGAAATCTATAGTAACGAAAAAAATAGAGTGGTACATATAAATGGATATAACGATTTGTTGGCAAAAGAGTTTTTTGTGATTGTGGAGAAAAGGATTAATTCCCTTCCTCCTAAATGTAAACAGATATTTATCATGAAATTCCAAAAAGAGTTTTCTAATCCGGAGATAAGCAGAAACTTAGGCCTATCATTGAGAACAATAGAGAATCAGCTATATATAGCTAGGGGAGTTCTTCGTAAACAGACGGATAGATATTTATGTTCTTGAATATGTGAGTGATAGAAAATATTTTTTCTGTCTTTTGAGTGTATTTTATTTTAGATTCGTTTAATAAGTAAAAAAAGAAAATGAAAAATAGAATGATTTAATAAATTAAACTTTAAGTACATGCTATGAAACAGAAAGACAAATTTTTATTACTTATGGTATTGTCTTGTTTGCCGTTAGGAAATGCGGTTGCAGAGCAAACAGGTGCAGGGTTGTACTCTCCGATTAATCAAGAAGTATTGCAGAATACGGTGAAGATTACGGGACAAGTTATTGATCCAAATGGAGAACCGATAATAGGTGCTACAGTAATGGAGAAAGGAACTACCAACGGTATTGTAACTGATTTGGATGGTAATTTTAGTTTGACTGTTTTTCCTTCTCATAAGTTACAGATATCTTACGTTGGTTTTCAAACTCAAGAATTGAATATTGGTTCTAACCGTTCTTTCAAGATTGTTCTAAAAGAAGATACTGAGCTGTTGGACGAAGTTGTAGTGGTAGGTTATGGTTCGGTAAAGAAATCGGATTTGACAGGTGCTGTAGCTTCTGTTTCTACTCAGGATTTGATAAGAAGTGGTAGAACGGATGCAGTAGGAGCTATGCAAGGGGCTTTGCCAGGTGTGCAAATTCAACGTTCTAATAGTAAACCAGGAGGGGAATATAATATTCTGATTCGTGGTTTGAATACAATTAGCGGAAGTACATCTCCCTTAATTGTTGTAGATGGTGTGCCAGGAGCTTCTTTATCTAACCTGAATCCGGATGATATAGAAAAAATTGATATTTTGAAAGATGCATCATCTACCGCAATCTATGGTTCCCGTGCTACTAATGGTGTAGTCATGGTTACTACTAAAAGAGGTAAGATAGGTAAAGTAAAAATAGATTATAGTGGATATGCCGGATATAGGAAATATACGAATATGCCCGATATGATGTCTGGTGAAGAATATGTGCAATTGGCACGAGAGGCTAAAAGAGCCGGAAATAATAATAAATATGTGGATGATAGTCAGATTTTCACAGCATCAGAGTTAAAGGCTATTCAAGATGGAAATTATTTTGATTGGGTGGATGCTGTTTCTAGTCCGGCCTTTATGACAAATCATACTATATCGGCTACCGGAGGTAATGAGATGGCTACTTATGCTTTATCTGCCGGATATTATTTTGAAGATGGTATGTTGGAGCCTCAAGAATATTCCCGTTATAATCTGCGTGCTGTTGTGGATGTAGAACCTAGCAAATACATGAAATTTGGAATTAATATGTATGGAACCCATTCAGTACGTGATACGGGTAACTCTGACTTGTTACAGGATGCTTTTCGTCTGCGTCCGACTTATCATCCGACTGATTTGGTGACAGGAGAAGAAATGTGGGCTTATTCTAATGGTCAGTATAATGCGTTAACTACCATGAAGAATGAACTGAATAAAACCAAAAAGTACAATTTGCTGAGTAACATTTATCTGGCAATAACTCCAATTAAAGGATTGACTTTGAAGACCACTTTCTCGCCGGATATAAATTTGGAAGAAATTGGCCAGTACAGAGGTAAATACACTAAAGCTAATAAAGGGCAAAATAAGGCAACCAGTAATTATGCGAAAAATAGCTATGTAGATTGGGTTTGGGATAATCTTGTAAATTATAACTTTGAATTGAAGGATCATCGCGTAGATTTGACCGGAGTGTTCTCTATGCAGCAATCACAAGATGAAAAGTTAAAAGGAATTGGTAATGGATTGTCATATAACTCTTTGTGGTATAATTTGGCAGGAGGATCGGCAAGTAATACTTCTTCTTCCGGTTTTACCAAAACGAATTTGATGTCTTATTTAGCACGTGCCAATTATGTGTATAAGGACAAGTATTTTGTAACAGCAAGTATTCGTTTTGATGGTTCGTCAAAATTAGCTGAAGGCAATAAGTGGGGAAGTTTTCCATCAGCAGCTGTAGCATGGAGAGTGTCAGGAGAAGAATTTATGAAGAGCTTGTCTTGGTTGAGTAATTTGAAGTTACGTTTAAGTTATGGTCAGACCGGTAATGATAATGTAAGTGCGTATCAGACGCAAGGATCTATTAGTGGTGCCAAATATTATACATTCGGTTCTAGTGAGTCTATTGGATATGTTCCCAATAATTTACGGAATTTGGATTTGGGATGGGAACGTACTACAGAATATAATGTAGGTCTTGACTTCGGATTTTTCAATAATCGGATTTCGGGTAGTGTGGAATATTATAATCGTTTGACAGAAGACTTGATTATGAATAAGACAGTACCTGTTACTACCGGTTATTCTTCTGTAAAAGCAAATGTAGGGTCTGTTAGAAATGAAGGGTTTGAGGTAAATATTAATTCGGATAATATCCGTACTAAAGATTTTTCATGGAGAACTAGTTTGAATTTTGCCTATAATAAGAATAAAATTGTAGATTTACAGTATAAGGAGAATTTGACTTCCCGTGGATTGTCTTTAGCTGGTATGAGTGGTGATTATAGTAATCTTTGGATTATTGGTCAGCCTATTGATATAAATTATAATTTGATGACATTGGGAGTATGGCAGCTGGATGAAGCTGAAGAAGCAGCTAAATATGGTTGTAAACCTGGTCAATATAAACCTTTGGATTTGAATGAGGATGGTGTGATTGACGATAAAGATCGTGTGATTGATGGTAAACGTACTCCGGATTGGACAGGTGGTATGACTAATACATTTACATATAAGGAATTTGATTTGTCATTTCAAGCAGCTTTCCAAGCAGGGGCAAGAGCTAGAAATCAGTTCTATGTTTCGTATGCATTGGAAAACAACAATCTCAATTTTAATAATTTAAGAAAAGATTATTGGACTCCGGAAAATCCTACCAATGCTTCTGCACAGCCTAGTAACATGGGTACTTATCGAAGCAAGGCAGGATCATGGGGAAATGCAAAATCGGAAATGTCACATACGATGTTTTCCAGTAATTTCCTTAAGATTTCTTATATTACTTTGGGATATACTTTTAAACCATCGGTTCTTGAGAAAATGAAATTAGGCAATTTGCGTTTATATGCAACAGTTCAGAATCCATTTATTTTCTGTGCAAAGGATGTGGTTGATCCTGAACAGTTGAATGTCAGCATCAATACATCGGATGCAATGACTCGCAATGTAATATTTGGTATTAATTTATCATTCAAATAATTAGGATAGTATGAAAGCAAAAAATATATTTACTAAAGGTTTCCTGTTGGCATCTGTGTTTGCTCTTTCGGGATGTTCGTCTTTTCTGGATGAAAAAAATTGGTCTAGCCAGTCTGCTGAAGAATATTATGCTACGGCTGAAGGATATGAGTCTCTTATTAATGGAGCCTATTCCACATTAAAATCTGTTTATAATACAACCAACTATTTTCTGTTGACCCAACTTGGTACGGATTTGGGGACTCAGAATGACGGAACAGCAACCAATGCTTTAAATCAGTATACAGTAGATTATACCAATGATAATGGCACTGTCTATAATCAGTGGAAGGTATTATATGAGTCTTTGAAAAATGTAAATGCTGCTATTGGTCGTGCTGCTATGGTAGTTACAAAGGATCAAGATATTTTTGATGGTATTGATAAAGAAATCTTGGCCCAACGGGTTGCGGAAGCTAAGTTCTTGCGGGCGTTATATCTTTTTGAAATTGTAAAAAATTGGGGGCAAGCTCCATTGATCTTGGAAGAACCGACCTCACCTTCTACAACTTCGCAATTGGATAGTGGATCTGATTTTTACAGACAAATTCTGGCAGATTTGCAGGACGTTATGGATTCTTCTCTTCCCATGAAGCAGACTTCGGCGAATTATGGACGTGTATCAAAAGCGGCTGCTAAACATCTTCGTTCTCTTGTTTATTTGACTCGAGGATATCAGAGTTATGCAGAAGCTGATGATTTTAAAAAGGCTTACGATGATGCTGTAGATGTAATTAAGAATTCCGGACATACATTATTGGATGATTATGCAATGGTTCATCGTCAGGCAAATGAAGAGAATGATGAAATTATTTTCAGTCTTAACTTTTCTGCCGGAGCAGGATGGAATAATAATATTCAGACAGAATTCTATTTGTTTGTTTATCGTGAAGGTTGGACTGATTTGGGCTTTTCTTCAATTTATTGTAATGATTATGCTTCTGTTATGCCAACCAAATATAGTTATTTATTATTTGATTGGAAGAAAGATAGACGTACGGAAGTTACTTTTATGAGTCCATTGAATGGTGACCCGGCTACTTCTATAGACGGACGTGCTTATGGTAGAAATTGGTTTGAGAGTACAAATGGGGTAAATGTGGCAAAGGGTGATACCGTAATTTATTTCCCTGTTCCCGGAGAGAGTGGTTATAAACAATATACAGATGCTGAAAAAGCGGCTGCTAATAATCGTGGACGTTTTTTCTATAATTATCCTGAGGGTTCTTATGCTGATGCTGGAAATGATGATTATTATAAAACCGGTTATCAAAGCTTTAATGCAAAATCACGTGTTTGGCTTCCTGTTTGGAAATTTAAAGATTGTAATACCCGTTATAACAGTTCGGGAACAGTAGAAAATGGAACTCGTGATATTTATTTGTTCCGATTGGCCGAAACTTACTTAATTGCTGCTGAGGCTGCTGTTAAAATGGGAGATAACTCTAATGCTTTATACTATATAAATCAGATACGTAAACGTGCCATGAATAATGCTCCGGAAGGTGGACTGCAAGAATATGTTGGTACTGTTACATTAGACAATGTATTGGATGAAAGAGCATTGGAACTTTATGGAGAAGCACCACGGTGGAATGACCTGCAGCGTACAGGAAAATTGGCAGAAAGAGTTTTGAAATACAATTGGGATGTCACTAATATTACAGGTGGATTGATTCAGACCCAATTAAGTGAAGCTACCTTTAAAAGTAAATATGGTCTTCGTCCTATTCCTGTTACATGGTTGAATACTTTATCCAACGGTCAGGAATTAGGAAATAATCCGGGTTGGGAGTAATTGAATTATCTTAATATTATAATAAGTTTATAGCGTATTCTTCCTTTTTTGTTGATCTATAGTAAAGACGGTTTTTTAATCTGTCAATGACATAAAAAATAGAGAGTACGCTATAAATGTATAACTTTGCAAGGTATAAATAGTTAGTATGATGAAAAGATTATATATAGGTGTATTATGGATGGTATTTTCTTTATCCATCCTTCAGGCAAAAGAGATAAAGATGTCCTCGCCGGATGAAAAGTATCAGTTTACTTTAAGTGATGAGGGTGGGAACTTGCATTATTCTTTGAATTGGAATGCTAAAGAAACGATAAAACCATCTTTATTGGGTATTAAGGCTAATACTATATGGCGTGATCATTTGTCATTAGGTGACATGACAACTGCCGAACAGGATACTGTCTGGCATCCTGTATATGGAGAACGTAGCACCATAAAAGATCAGTATAAAGCTTGGTCGGTAGTCATTAACCGTCAGAATTCTCGTGACAAGTTGGTTTTGGATATACGGGCGTATAATGAAGGGATTGCATTCCGTTATCGGTTTCCCGGCGGACAATATTTGAAGATCACAGATGAATTTACTGAATATACTTTACCGGAAGGAACAAAAGCTTACTTTACATCCAGGGCTCAGACTCCTTATGAATTTCTCCCATTGGAAGGATGGCCCGGTGAATCAGACCGTCCGTTGCTTTTGACATTACCTGAAGGTCCTTACGTATGTCTGGCTGAAGCGCAAGTGGTAGACTATGTGCGTACAAAATTCAAGTTATCGACAGAAAAAAAGAATACGATTCAATCTGCTATGTATGGTCCCGTAGAAGATATTGCTCCTTATCATACTCCTTGGAGGGTGATTATGTGTGCTGATAAACCGGGACAAATATTGGAACATAATGATTTGATTCTGAATTTGAACCCTTCTTGTAAAATAAAGGATACTTCATGGATAAAACCCGGAAAAGTGGTGCGTGAAGTGACATTGACTACAGAAGGAGGAAAAGCTTTGGTCGATTTTGCCGTGAAACGCAATCTGCAATATATTCATTTTGATGCGGGATGGTATGGATTTGAATATGACAAGGTTTCTGATGCTACTACAGTGACATTAGACCCTCGTAGAAATCCGGATATAAATGCTTTGAACCTGAAAGAGGTGGTAGCTTACGCTAAAGAACGGGGTATAGGAGTTATCCTGTATGTTAATCAACGTGCATTACAACAGCAATTGGATGAGATTCTTCCGTTGTATAAGTCTTGGGGGATAGCGGGTATTAAATTTGGTTTCGTACAGGTGGGATCACAAGTATGGACTAAATGGATGCATGAAGCGATCAAGAAATGTGCTGATTATGGCTTGATGGTTGATGTACATGATGAGTACCGTCCTACAGGGTTCAGTCGTACATATCCTAATCTGATGACTCAGGAAGGTATCCGAGGTAATGAGGAATTTCCTGATGCAACACATAATGCTACTCTTCCCTTTACCCGGTTTATAGCTGGAGCGGCGGATTATACCATTTGTTACTATCGTCAGGATTTCGGTCGCTTGAATGCAGACAAGGATAGTTATGGTGTTCCTCGTTCTAAATCTATCCAGACCACTCCTGCGCATCAATTGGCTTTGGCGGCAGTTTATTATAGTCCGTTGCAATATATGTATTGGTATGATAAACCATCAGATTCTCAAGACGAACCCGAGTTGAAATTCTTTGATGATGTATATACTACATGGGATGATACAAAAGTGTTGCAAGGGGAGGTCGGTGAATTTATTACTATAGCCCGTCGTAAAGGAGAGGAATGGTTTATCGGTTCGATAACAAATAATGAGAAGCGTGTTTTATCTGTAAGCTTGGATTTCTTGCCCGAAGGAAAGAACTACATAGCGGAAATTTATACGGATGGGGATAAATCAGTGAAAACACGTACTAAAGTCAGAGTTTCTACTTATCGTGTGAGCAACAAGACGAAATTAAACTTTTGTTTGAAAGCATCCGGGGGGGGGGCAGTTCGTTTAGTTCCTGACGATGGAAATATAAAATCTGTCAAAAACTATAAGCAGCAGCGGTTATGAGAAAGTTTAAAATATCAGTCCTGTTGAAATTGGGTTTCTATTGTCTGTTTTTGAGTATAGGACTTGAGATGCAGGCCCGAAAATTTGTGCATCCGGGAATATTACATACAACAAAAAGTATTGAGCGGATGCGTGCTCAAATCGCTGATAAGGAATATCCTGCCTATGGTTCTTTTGAATTATTGAAAAGTCATCATTGTTCTCAGGCGGATTATCAGCCTTTCGGACCTTTTGAAATCATTTCAAGAGATGGTGAGTTTCGTCATACAAAATCAAAAATGGAGCAAGACTTTAGTGCAGTCTATCAGAATGCATTGATGTGGGTTTTGACTGGTGAAAAGACTCATGCCGAGAAATCTTTGGAATTATTGTTAGGCTATGCCGGAACACTTAAAAGAATTCCGGAAACGAATGATGCCCCTTTGTTGGTGGGGTTGGAAGGATTAAAGATTATTTATGCTACTGAAATACTGCGTCATACTTATAAAAAGATGACAGTTGTTCAGTTTAATGAGATCAGTAGAATGATAAGGGAAGTGTTCTTGCCTGTAATGGAAAATTTTTACCATCGTAAGCCTTATACAAATGGGAATTGGGGACCTATTGTGACTAAAGCTTATATGGCAGCTGCTATTTTATGGGATAATGAGGAAATGTATAATAAGGCGGTTGATTTTTATCTTCATGCCAATGATAACGGAACAATAGCTCATTATATCAGTGGGGATACCGGTCAGATACAGGAGAGTGGTCGTGATCAGGGGCATAGCATGTTGGGTATAGGTGCCCTGGCAACTGTTTGTGAAATAGCTTGGCAACAAGGTGATGATTTATATTCGGCTCTTGATAACCGGCTTATGAAAGGGTTTGAGTATGTCGCAAAATATAATTTGGGGTATAATGTTCCTTTTGCTGTGTGGAAGGATGTCACAGGAAAATATAGCAACTGGACTGAGATATCTAATAAAGGAAGGGGTAGATATATGCCGATTTTTGAAATGACCTACAATCATTTTGTTATACGGAAAGGGATGCAGATGCCTTATACGGAACAGGTTCTTCGGCAGATTCGTCCTGAAGGATACGATCGTGATCAGCCTGCTTTTGGTTCTTTGTTGTTCAATGAAGCGGGGACTAAAAAGAATTATGTTGACTTGGTAAATCCTTTTGTTGACAGTCACCGTTCCCGATGGTTTTTTTTCAGTTCGGCATGTCGTCCGTTTGGTATGGTCAGCCTTAGCCCTGATACGGATACCGAGCACTCTTGGGGATCAGGATATCTGTATGACTCAAAACAAATACGCTGTTTTAGTCATGTTCATAATTGGCAGATGTCCGGTGTGGCGGTGATGCCTACCGTTGGCGAGTTTAAAGGGCATTTGGGTATGAATGCTTATCAATCGGCTTTTACTCATGATGGAGAGATAGCTAAACCGGGATATCATAAAGTGAAACTGACAGATTATGACATAACAGCAGAGTTGACTTCTACTATGCGCGTAGGCTTTCATTGTTATACTTTTCCGAAAAGTGATGCCAGTTATATTTTATTTGATACGGGAGCGTTTTTGGCACATGGACCTACAGCTTATTCGGAGGTTTGGAAAGTAAGTGATAAGGAAATAGCCGGATGGGAGATGATGGAACGTACAGGACGTCGTCCTAAAGATACTCCTGTTTATTTTTATGCACAATTGAGCAAGCCAATGGATAAGGTTGTATCTTGGCGCGAAGGCCGGATAGAATCTAATAGCAATCCGGAAAGAATATCAGGTAAGAATGCGGGTATGGCAGTCCGATTTAAAACAGAAAAAGACGAAAAGGTGATGCTGAAAGTGGCGATTTCATATGTCAGTGTAGAACAGGCACGTAAGAATATGTTAACGGAACTGTCAGGCTGGGATTTTGAGCAAGTAAAGCAGTCTTCTTTTTCCGAATGGAATGATTGGCTTGGAAGGATAGAAGTGGAAGGCGGTAGCAGAGAACAGCAAATAAAACTCTATACGGATTTGTGGCATGCCTTATTGGGACGCCATGTAGTCAGTGATGCCGATGGACATTATATGGATATGACTTCCGACTTTCCGCGCATACGGCAAATTCCTTTGGGAGAAGATGGAAAACCTTTGTATAATCATCATAACTTTGATGCATGGTGGGGAAGTCATTGGTCACTGAACATACTCTGGTCTATGGCATATCCTGAAGTTATGGATAATTTCTGTAATACAATGATAGATATGTATCAAAACGGAGGTCTGATTCCCCGTGGACCATCAGGAGGAAATTATACGTATGTGATGATTGGTGATCCGGCTGTTTCTTTTTTTGCTTCGGCTTATAATAAAGGAATTCGTAATTATGATGCGGAACTGGCTTATGAAGGTTTGCGGAAAAATGCTTTTGTGGGAGGTATTCGCGACCATGCCGGTTATGAACATAGCAAGACAGCTTATTCCGGTGGCATGAAATATTATGAGGAATGGGGGTATGTGCCTGACGGACGGAAAGATGTTGAAGGGATGCATACTACCGGAGCTTCCATGACATTGGAATATGCCTATCAGGATTGGTGCTTGGCACAGATGGCGAAAACAATGGGGAAATTACAGGATTATGAGTTTTTTATGAAGCGGTCAAAGAATTATCGTAATCTTTGGAATCCGGAAAGTGGTTATATGCAACCTCGTGGAGAGGATGGCAACTGGTTACCTTATTTTGATCCGTTGGAATTGACAGAAAAAGGAGGATTTTGCGAGAGTAACTCTGCTATTTATTCACACTATGTTCCACATGATATGGCAGGATTGATAGAACTTTATGGAGGTGCCGACCAGTATGTTAAGAGATTGAATGCTAATTTCGAAAAGAGTGAGTCGTATGGGTTTTTCCGTTCTAATAAAACAAAGGAAGGCAATTGGACAGATTATGGTAATCAGCCGGGGACTGGAATGGCTCATTTGTTTAGTTATGCAGGAGCACCTTGGCTTACTCAGAAGTGGGTGCGTAAAGTAAAAGCTGCTTATTGTGATGTGACTCCCTATGGAGGCTATCGGGATGATGAGGATCAGGGACAGATGGGGGCTTTAGGTGTTCTGATGGCAATCGGACTGTTTGAGGTGGATGGTGGTTGTGCGGAAAAGCCTTTTTATGAGATTACTTCTCCGCTTTTTGATAAGGTTACTATTCATTTGGACAATCGTTATTATTCCGGAAAGACTTTCCAAATCATAACGAAAGGAAATTCAACTGATAATATGTACATTCAAAATGCTTCCCTTAATGGGAAAAAGTGGAATAAATGTTGGTTTTATCATGAAGACTTTATTAAGGGGGGGACTTTGGAGTTGAAATTAGGGGCAAAGCCTAACAAAAAATGGGGTGTAGAAGAACTTCCTCCTTCATTTATATCTTCAAAATAGAGATTAAAAGATTCTTGTTCAAAACATCGGTAAAGGATCTGTGAACATAAATTAGATGTGAACTGATTATTTACCGATGTTTTAATGAAATACTGTATTTATAGGAATCTGAATATTCCTGTCATTCCATGCTGAGTTAAAATGGTGGGAGGTTTAGGGCGTTATTTCGAACTGACCATGTAATCTGATGTCTGTAGAAGAAGCTCCGAGCATTACTTTGAAACTACCCAGTTCCACACGGAAATTCATATTTTTGTCCCATAATCCTAAATCTTGTGGTCGCAATCTGAAATGAACAGTTTGTTCTTCTCCAGCTTTCAGACTGATACGTTCAAAGCCGCGTAATACTTTGGTATAAGTGGTAACGCTGCTGATTTCATCCCGTAAATAAAGTTGTACTACTTCATCTCCTTTTATTTTTCCTGTATTTTTGATTTTACAACTTACATGGATATCTCCTTGTACTCCTTGGTGTGATGGTGATATATGTAAATCACTGTAAGTAAAAGTAGTATAACTTAAGCCATGCCCGAAAGGATATAACGCTCCGTAAACGGAAGTAGAGGAACTTTCGTCTGACCCTGGTTTAAAGGGAAAAGCAAAAGGAATTTGCCCTACAGATTTAGGAAAAGTAACTGCCAGTCTTCCCCCCGGATTATAATCGCCGAACAAGGCTTCGGCCACAGCTTGTCCGCAAAATTCTCCGGGAAACCAAGCATGTAAAATGGCAGGTATATGAGCTGCTGCGTAATTTATAGAAGAAGCGCGTCCGTCGAGCATTACTAGAATGATCGGTTTCCCGGTTGCACAAACAGCTTTTAAAAGTTCTTCCTGCCGTCCGGGAAGGTTAAGGCTGGTTCGTGAACGATCTTCCCTGACGGTCAGTTCATTCCCTCCTAATACCATGACTACCACTTCGGCTTGTTTAGCTGCACGAATGGCTTCTTCCATTAATTGGACTTCTTCCGCAGTTTTCGGAAAATCAAGGATTTCACTTTCTGGGAAATGAGGATCTATGATGTCACATCCTTTTTTATAGATCACTTCTGTATGAGGCAACAGTTCTTTTATACCTTGGTAAACGGTTTTAATAGGAGCATTGGCCGGACCGTATCTGCAAATCAATTGAGTCTGTTCGTTGGCGTTGGGACCGATAACAGCAATGGAACGGATAGATTTGGATAAAGGAAGCAGGTTAGTTTCATTTTTTAGTAATACCAGCGACTGACGGGCAGCTTCCAATGATACAGCTTGGTGTTCCTTACTATGGACTATTTGTTCTGCTTGTTTACCATTGCCACGATAGGGATTGTCAAATAAGCCTAGCCGGAATTTGATACGAAGTATCTCGGCTACCCGTTTGTCGAGAGTCTCCTGAGAGATTTTGCCATTATCAACAGCTTTACGAAGAGGCAAGATAAAATCGGCAGGCGGAGTGAAATGGGTACGGATATTCAGTCCGGCATTGACCGCCTGTGCTATTCCGTCTTCGTATGTATCTGCTACTTTATGCTTGTTGGAGATAAATTCCACAGCTTCACTATCCGATACTACGTATCCTTTAAATCCCCATTCTTGACGTAATATTTCGGTCAGAAAATGGTAGCTTCCCGTAATGGGTTCCCCGTCATAGTCATTATAAGAGCTCATTACTCCCAGCGCTCCGGCTTCTTGAAATGCCATCCGGAAAGGTTCTATATATAAGGTACGCATTTCTCGTGGGGCTACGTGTGGGTCGGTTCGTGTCTTTCCGTCACGTCCGCCTATCGGGATACTATAAACTGCAAAATGTTTCGGAGTAGCTACCAGATTATATTTTTGCAAACTGGTAATCATTTGTTTTCCTAATTCTCCTACTAAATAAGGATCTTCTCCGTATGTTTCTACACATCTTCCCCAGCGAGGGTCTTGGGCGATATCAAGAATGGGAGAATAGATGTTGGTATATCCTAATGCCACTGCTTCTTTAGCTTCCACTTCTCCGATACGGGCTATTAATTTTTTGTTCCAGGTGGCACCCTGTCCGCACTGGGCGGGGAAGTAGGTTGCCCGGTCATGACATAATCCGCGAATACCTTCATTGGTGAAATCTACTGGGATACCTAAACGTGTTTTTTCTACAAACCAGCGTTGAATGGTGTGTTTGGCATTCACATGTTTGGCGTATGGAAAAGAATATTCGGACTTGAAAGCCCCTAATCCGTTATGTTCTTCATCTATGTTTCCTATTCCGTCTTTCCATACTTCTGTTTTCCAATTGTTTTGAGGCAACGCATCTTTTAGTACGCGTCCTGAACCGTAAAGTGTGGCCATTTGACAGGTTTTTTCTTCTAGTGTCATTTGTGAAAGCAGGTCTTGTACTCTGTCTTCCAGCGGGGCTTTAGGATTTTCATATAGATCCATTTTCCCGTTCTTGTTGAAGTCTATCCATCCTTTGTGGTAAATTCCGTCCGGTATGCCCCCTGATATTGGGGTACAGAATAGGAAAGTGATTGCTACAGATAAAGTGTGTTTATTCATGCTATTTAAGTTTTGTATATGTATCTAATACGTACAAAGATAGGTTTTTACTCATTTCTTTGGAAGATAATTTTAGAATAAAGTTGAGTGTTTCTTGATTCTGATTCGTTTTTATAATAAACAATGAAGAGGACGGAGCTTGTGAATTAACTCAGAGAGATAGTGTCTGGTGCAAACTATTTTATGAAGCAAACTCGTATCAACTTGGAGTTTTTGGTTAATCCCGTTAAAGATTTTTGAGTGATTTAAGATTTTTTTAATCTTAAATAATTTGGGTGGTAACACGGAAAAATTTCGTCCCTAAGATTTTATCTTAGGGATTTTTTTATAGAGAAAATGGAGGTATATATGGCAAAGTTTAGAGAACTTTCAAAAGAGTCCGTTAAGGATAGAGAAATGAAAATATCTGAATATTGGAATGAGATAGATTTGTTGCATGAATCTGTAAATTCAAGAGATGGACATGATAATTATATTTTTTATGATGGTCCTCCAACAGCAAATGGTAAACCCGGTATTCACCATGTTATAAGTCGTACTTTAAAGGATATGACTTGTAGATATAAAACTATGAAAGGTTTTAAGGTAAAGAGAAAAGCAGGTTGGGATACTCACGGACTACCCGTTGAAATTGAAGTTGAAAAGAAATTAGGTCTTTCAAGCAAAAAAGATATTGAAAATTATGGAGTAGAAAAATTCTGTAAGGAATGTAGAGATTCTGTTTTCGTTTATGAAAGTAAATGGAGAGAAATGTCTGAAAGAATGGCTTTCTTGGCTGATATGAACAATCCTTACATCACTCTTGATAATAATTATATTGAATCAGTTTGGAATCTTTTAGATGAAATTTTTAAAAAAGGTTTAATGTATGAGGGAGCGAAGATTTTACCTTATTGTCCACGTTGTGGAACCGGTCTTGCGTCTCATGAAGTAGCCCAAGGTTATGAAATGATTAAGACTACAACAGTTTATGTAAAGTTCAAGAAGAAAGATGAAGATGCTTATTTTATTGCGTGGACAACAACACCTTGGACTCTACCTTCTAATGTTGCTTTGACTGTTAATCCTAATGTAACCTATGTAAAGGTAAAATATAAAGATGAATTTTTCTATTTAGCTGAAAATCTAGCAACTAAAGTTTTAGGAGAAGATTATGAAGTTGTAGAAAAATTCCTAGGAAAAGATATGGAATATTGGGAATATGAACAACTTATTCCTGAAATTGAAACAAAACAAAAAGCATTTTTTGTAACTCTTGCTGACTATGTAACTGTTGAAGACGGTACAGGTATTGTTCATACTGCTCCGGCTTTTGGGGAAGACGACTATCAAACAGGAAGAAGATACAATCTTCCGTTGATTAATCCTGTTAATGAGGAGGGAAAATTCAGCACTACAATATATGAAGGCAGACCTGTTATGGAATGTGATGCTGATATTATCACATATCTTTTTGAAAATAATAAGGCATTAAAAAAACAAAAGGTTGAACATAATTATCCACATTGTTGGAGATGTCATACACCTTTAATTTATTATTCAAAACCATCTTGGTATATTGAAGTTACTAAATATAAAGATAAATTAATTGAAAATGCAAAGGCTGTAAATTTCTATCCTGATTTTGTTGGGGAAAAGAGATTTGGAAACTGGCTTGAAAACTTAAATGACTGGGCAATCAGCCGTTCAAGATATTGGGGAACTCCTTTCAATGTTTGGAAATGTGATTGTGGTCATTGCACAAGTGTAGGCTCAAGAAAAGAATTGGCTGAAAGAAGTATTGAAGAAATTGACGAAAATATAGAATTACACAGACCATATGTAGATAATGTTCATTTGAAATGTGAAAAATGTGGTGGCACAATGACAAGAGAAAAAGACGTTATTGACGTTTGGTTTGACTCTGGATCGATGCCTTTTGCACAACATCATTATCCTTTTGAAAACAAGGAAAACTTTGGAGAATTATTTCCTGCAGATTTCATTAGTGAAGGAATTGACCAAACTCGTGGATGGTTTTATTCATTACTTGCAATTTCAACATTAATAACTGGAAAATCTCCATATAAAAATGTTTTAGTAAATGATTTAATTTTGGATAAAGATGGCAAAAAGATGAGCAAATCCCGTGGGAATACAATTGATCCGATTGAATTATTTGATAAATACGGAGCAGATGCAGTGAGATTTTATTCACTTTATGTTTCACCACCTTGGGTTCCAACTAGATTTGACGTTGAAGGACTTAGAGAAATTGAAAGTAAATTTTTCAGATCTTTCAAGAATACTTACAATTTCTTCCAACTTTATTCAGGAACTGATGATATAGATCCAAGAGAGTTCTTTGTAGAGTATAATAAGAGACCTGAAATAGACAGATGGATACTATCTCGTTACAATAATCTTTTGAAAATGTATAATGAAAATATGGATAAATTTGAAGTTACAAAGGTTGTTCGTGCAATTTCTGATTTTGTAATTGAAGATTTATCAAATTGGTATATCAGAAGAAATAGAAGAAGATTTTGGAATACAGAAGTAGATGACGATAAAAAGGCTGTCTACAATACAACTTATGAAATACTACTTGGAATTTCAAAGATTATTGCACCTATTACTCCTTTTGTTGCAGAAGAAATGTATCGTAATTTAACTGACAAGAAGAGTGTTCATTTAGATTTCATTCCTGAATGTGATGAAAGTCTAATTGATGAAGCATTGGAAGAAAAAATGGATATCGTTAGAAATCTTGTAACAATCGGTCGTGCAAGTCGTGAAAAAGTTAAGATTAAGGTTAGACAACCACTTTCTGAAATAGTTGTTGATTTTGATTTAAAAGAAAAAATTGGCGATTTAGAAGAATTGATTAAGGAAGAACTTAATGTTAAAAAAGTTGTATTCGAAAAAGATTTATCAGGCTTTATGAATTATATGTTAAAACCGGATTTCAAAGTTTGTGGTAAAATTTTAGGAGCTAAAATTAAAGAATTTGGAAAATTCTTAAATGAAACAAATGCAAAAGAATTTTTAGAAAAATTTGAAAAAGGATCTGTTTTTGTAAATCTAAATGGAGAAGAAACTGAAATCTTAAAAGAATATGTTGACGTAAAAGTTAGTGCAAAAGAAGGCTTTGACGTTACAATGGAAAATAATCTTTTCGTAATTTTAGATACTACTTTAACTGATGAATTACTTGACGAAGGCTTTGCAAGAGAAATAATTTCAAAAATACAACAAATGAGAAAATCTGCTGATTTTGACGTTCTTGATGAAATTAGAATAAAATGTGCTTGTTCAGAAAGATTGAAAAAAGCAGTTGAAAACTACAAAGAATTTATAATGAATGAAACTTTGGGTGTTGAATTGACTTTTGTTGACAGCTTGGATACAGAAGAAGTTGATTTCAACGGAGAAGTTGGAAAATTATTTGTAGAAAGAGTTTAATAAAAAACTTTGAAAAACAACGGGTAAAAATCCGTTGTTTTTTTGTGCTAAAATAAGGCATAGAAAAAGCACAGGAATTCTGTGCTTTAATTTAAATTTTTTATAAATTTTCTCTAAATAGAGGCATACTCATACATCTTGGGCCCCCACGTCCTCTAGATAATTCACCTGAATCAATCTTATGAAGTTTTACTCCTTTTTCTTCAAGTAATTGATTTGTAATAGTATTTCTATCATAAACGATAGCTTCTCTAGGTGCGATAGCTAAAGTGTTATATCCGTCAGACCATTGTTCTCTATGAGTATCTAAAAGTCCGCCTTTTCCTTCACGGATAAAGTCAATTTTATCAACATGTAAATATTTTTTCAATACAACTTCTATATCAGTTGATTCAACTTCAACTTTTACTTTTCCATCAACTAATTTTAATGAATAAATTTCCAATGTCTTTTCAATTTCAGGGTGAAGAGTGAATAAATCTCTATCAACTGAAGTTAAAACAGTATCAAGATGCATAAAAGCTCTGTTATTTGGAATTACTAATGCAAGTACAGTTTTTACACCGTTTTCATCTTCAAGAAGTCTTTTTGCAATAGTTTCAATTGCCATTGGTGTTGAACGTTGAGAAATACCGATAGCAACAACATCTTCAGATAAAACTAAGATATCTCCACCTTCGATAGAAGGAATATCTGTTCTATCATACCATTTTTTAATACCTTTAAATTCTTTATGATGTTCAAATATATACTTTCCAAAAAGAGTTTCTCTTCTTCTAGTAACTGACCACATTGTATGAAGACTTACACCGTCTTTAATGAATGAAAAAGGATCTCTTGTGAAGTATAAATTAGGAAGTGGTTTTGAAATAAAGAAATCATGCTTTGAAACAAGTTCGCTCAAAGTTGAAGGTTCTTTTAAATCTACTTCATTTTTTCTAACACCTTCCATCATTTTTAAAACTAATTCTTTATTGTCTTTGATAGAAAATAAATACTCTTTTAATAATCTCTTTTCGTTTTCTACATGAACATCCGCATTATCTAAAAATTCTTCAATAAAAGCAGTTCTTATACCATCATCATAAAGACTTTCAGCACACAAATCTTCAAGATAGAACACTTCACATCCATTTTGTCTAAAAATGTTTGCAAACATATCATGTTCTTTTTGTGCATTATCCAAAAACGGAATTTCATCAAAAAGAAGTTCATCAAGTAAATAAGGTGTTAAGTTTAAAAGTTCTTTATGAGGTCTGTGAAGCAAAACTGATTTTAATTTTCCAATTTCAGAATTTACATTAATTTTCATAGCTCCCTCCTTAAACTTACTAGCTATATTATAACAAATAAAATATTTAAAGACAATACATTTTTATAGATATATTGACAAATACGAAACAAAGTTTTACATAATTCACATTATATTTTTTTGTAAGTTTAAATAATAAATAAAATATATTTTATTTGCAAAAAAATGTAAATTTATCACGTGAAAACAATTAGCAAAGTAAATCTCCTAATACGTCATCTCGACCAGAGTTGAGCATAGCGAAACGAAGAGAAGCTGAGTGTAGCGAATCTAGCCCTAACTTAGATTATTTACTTGTAAAGAGAATTAACTAATTCACGTCAAAATAGTTAGCATAGTAAAGCTCCTTACACGTCATCTCGAGCGTAGACAATCTAGCCCTAACTTTGATTATTTACTTGTAAATAATCAATAGTAGGTCTGACGGGGTCATTGTAGCGTTGTTTGATACAATGACTTTGGAGATCTCATACTTTTGCTTTAGCAAAAGTAAATGTATCGAAGATACATAAAAAATCTTCTAGGATTTCTTTCAGAAATGCCATTGCTTGTAAATAATCTATAGTAGGTCTGACGCAAAGATTGTCCAAATCTTGATTTGGATACAATCGACTGTGGAGATCTCATACTTTTGTTTACAAGTAAACAAAAGTAAAATGTGTCATAGACACATTTCTACTCACAAAAAAACTGACTACCATTGCAGTCAGCTGTTAATTCGTGTTTATGATTTTTCTTTATAAAATTTTTATCTGTAAGTTTTTTTTATTCTTGTAGTTAAAACTAAAATTGCAACAAATGTAATTCCCATTTGAATTAAATTTGGCAATGTCCTTGAAACGACATAGTACCAAAATCCTTTACCTCTTGTAATGGATAGCCAAAAGCTGTCTAAAAATATTGTAACAGCAAAAGAAAGAAGAGATATAAGCGCAACTTTTAAAATTAAAGAAAATTTGCTTTCTTTCTCAATATTTTTTCCGATTATAAGCCCCGGAAAAAATCCTATTACCATATTTGTAAGCATATATCCTGGAAAATACATTCCCGGAGAACCCAAAGTCATAAAATAAATTAACGGATCAGAAGCACCGCCAATTATTGTTCCAAGCGTAGGTCCTAATAGTATACCTGAGAAAATCATCGGTATAAATCTAAGTGTAATTCTTCCACTTCTAGGTGGAAATAAATAGATATTTTGATATGACAAAATAACTGTTATAGCTATCATAAGACCTGCAATAGCTAATTGTGTAGTTGTAAACCTATTTTTTTTCATTTTTCTCCTTTCAAAAATCAATGCCAACAGTGGATGCGAAAACTAACCACGAGAAATCTCTTCGTTTACAAGCAACATCCCATCTTGTAACACTTAATGCAAGTTTCCTACTCTGCCTAAAAAAATAGGCTACTATTGGGTATCACACGAATACAGAGTTATTTTATAAGATTTTTATAACAAAGTCAAGATTTTACTTTAAAACATAAAATATATTTTTAGTTAATTTTTTTATGAAAATTTGTAAATTATGAGTATTTATGGTAAAATATTATGCGTGAGAAAATATATATTTTAGATAGAGGTGAGTTATGGGATTTTTTAATGATATTTTTAATTCTTCTGCAAAAAGAGTTAAAAAGATAAATCCAATTGTAGACAAAATAATGTCTTACGAAGAAAAATATTCAAAATTAACAGATGATGAACTTAGAAATAATACAGAAATATTTAAAACTAGATTAGCAAATGGAGAAACTTTAGACGATATTTTACCTGAAGCTTTTGCAACTGTTAGAGAGGCAGCTCATAGAGTTTTAGGTATGAAACATTATAGAGTACAGTTAATTGGTGGGGTTGTTCTTCATGAAGGAAGAATTGCCGAAATGAAAACAGGTGAAGGAAAAACTTTAGTTGCAACTTTACCTTCATATTTAAATGCTCTTACAGGCAAGGGTGTTCATATAGTAACAGTAAATGATTACCTTGCAAAGAGAGATAAAGAGTGGATGGGTAAAATTCATGAATTTTTAGGTTTAAAAGTTGGTTGTATTTTACACGGACTTTCAAATGATGAAAGACGTGAAAACTATAATTGTGATATAACTTATGGTACAAACTCAGAATTCGGTTTTGATTACTTAAGAGATAATATGGTTGTTTATAAAGAAGAACTTGTTCAAAGAGGACTTAATTATGCAATCGTCGATGAGGTTGACTCGATTTTAATTGACGAAGCTAGAACTCCACTTATTATTTCTGGAGAGGGAGATCAATCAACAGACTTGTATGCACTTGCTGATAGATTTGTAAAGAGTTTAAAGGGAAGAATTGCAGATCCAAGTGAAGAAAATGAAGATTTCTATAATAGAGAACTAAGAGAAGAAACTGTTGATTTTGTAGTTAATGAAAAACATAAAACTGCAAACTTAACTGAAATTGGTACTGAAAAAGCAGAAGAATTTTTTGGACTTGTAAACCTTTCAGATCCAGTTAATATGGAAGTAGCGCATCATATAAATCAAGCTTTAAAAGCAAATAATACAATGCAAAGAGATGTTGACTATGTTGTAAGTGATGATGGAGAAATACTAATCGTAGATGAATTTACTGGACGTATTATGGAAGGTAGAAGATACAGTGAAGGACTTCACCAAGCTATTGAAGCTAAAGAAGGTGTTGAAATTAAGTCTGAATCTAGAACTCTTGCAACAATCACTTACCAAAATTACTTTAGAATGTATGAAAAACTTGCTGGTATGACAGGAACTGCAAAAACTGAAGAAGATGAATTTAATGAAATCTATCATATGGACGTTATTGAAATTCCAACAAACAAACCGGTCATAAGAATAGATCATCATGATAGAGTTTATTTAACTGAAGAAGCTAAATTTAAAGCAATTGTTGAAGAAATAGAAAGAATTCATGAAACGGGACAACCTGTGCTTGTTGGTACAATTTCAATTGAAATTTCAGAATTACTAAGTGCAATGCTTAAGAAAAAAAGAATAGAACATGATGTATTGAATGCTAAATTCCACGCAAGAGAAGCTGAAATAGTTGCCCAAGCCGGAGTTTATGGCAAAGTTACTATTGCAACAAATATGGCAGGCCGTGGTACCGATATTCTTTTAGGTGGTAACCCTGACTTTATGGCTAAACATGAAATGAAGAAAAATGGAACGCCACAATATGTTTTAGATAATTTAGATGCTTTTTGGGAAACTGATGATGAAGAAATCTTAAAAGCTAGAGAAGAATTCAAAAAATTATATGAAAAATATAAAGCTCAAACTGATGAAAATGCTAAAAAAGTAATTGAAGCAGGCGGACTTTTCATAGTTGGTACTGAAAGACATGAGTCAAGACGTATCGACAATCAGTTAAGAGGACGTGCTGGTCGTCAAGGAGATCCTGGTGAATCAAGATTTTTCGTTTCACTTTCAGATAATTTGATGCGTTTATTCGGTGGAGAAGCTATACAAAAATTTGCTATGAATAGAAATTATGATCCGGATGAAGTGTTGGAATTCAAATCAGTTACAAGAGGAATTGAAAGATCTCAAGAAAGAGTTGAAGCAAACAACTTTGGTATCAGAAAAAATGTATTGAAATACGATGACGTTATGAATGTTCAAAGAAATGTAATTTATAAAGAAAGACGTGCAGTTCTTGATGGAGAAGATATGAAAGATACCATTCAAGAAATGTTGATTGAATTCATAGATTCAACTGTTGAACAATATTCTAACGGAAAAAATATTGAATTAAATGATTTGAAAATGGCAATCGAAAATGCATACTTACCACATAATCTTTTAAATTTTGAAGAAATGAAAGGATTGAGTAAAGAAGAATTAAAAACTTACATTACTGATGTTTCTCAAAGATTCTATGCTGAAAAAGAAGAACAAATCGGCGAAGAACAAATGAGAGAAATCGAAAGAGTAATTATGCTTATGGTTGTCGATAGAAAATGGATGGATCATATAGATGCTATGGATCAATTAAGACAAGGTATCGGCATAAGATCTTATGGACAACAAGACCCTGTAAGAGCATACGGAGCGGAAGGCTTTGAAATGTTTAACGAAATGAACGAATCAATCAAAGTAGACGTTCTAAAAGGATTATTCAACATTCAACCTGCAGGAGCTGAAATCGAAAGAGAAAGAGCTGCAAAAGAAGTTTCTACAAATGTTCAAGACGAACAAACAACAGTTGTTAAAGGAAAACAAGTTGGAAGAAATGACCCATGCCCTTGCGGAAGCGGTAAAAAATATAAAAAATGTTGTGGAAGAAATAAATAGATAGATTAGGGGCAAATATTAAATATTTGCTCTCTTTTTTATTATGAAACAACAAGGTTCCCGGGAACCCACCCGATGTGAAACATCGTGGAAGGGTGGGGTTCTTATTTAAATAAAAAAGGGATTTATTATGATTAAATCTAGTGTATAGATACTTTTTATGGTATAATAAAAAAGTAATTATTGTATTATTATAATTCGTAAGAAAAACACATTCCATATATGAAATAAATATAATTTTTGAGGAGTGAAAAAATGACAAAACAAAACTATAGTCTAAATTATGGAGAAAAAATAGTATTTAAAACATCATGTGTAAAACGAAAAGGTTTTAGTGCGTATAGGCAAGAATTAATTCTAACAAATAGAAGTATAATCTTAGAAAAATATGGAGTTTTTAATAATTTTGTAGATATGGAGAGATATTACTATAGAGATATTAACCAAGCTATACAAATTGAAAATTCTAACGGAACAAAACAACTAGAATTGTATTTTGATGATAAAATAGAAATATTTATTCTCCTAAACAACGAGGAATGTGAATTTAAAGTTTTATTGAAAGTAATAAATGATCAAATGAGCGAAGATGCAGAATATTATGATTTTAATTATTATAACGAATATCTTGCAGCGATAAAAGAAGATAATAAATTAAATTTATTTAAGTTATTATCAGATAGTGATGAAGATAATGCAGAAACTGAATTTTATGAAAAAGGTATTAAATTTGCAGGAAAAGCTGCAAAAAATATACTTAAATCAGGAAATTTTGGAATAACAGGAGTAGCAAAAGGTTTGATAAAGACAGCTACATCCCAACAGACGAAAAACTTAAAAAAAAGTGTTGTTAATGGATTTTTTGGGACAGATGATGAAGAAGATAGTATACCTAAAAACAAAAATTATGTTGAACCAACAAAAAAACTATCAAATGTAGAAAAATTAGAGTTACAGAAATTAGATGAAATTAGAAGGAAAAAAGGAATACCAGAGGATAAAGAAGAAAGTAAAGAAATTGATAAAGAAGAAAATTTTGAAGAAGAGATTATTAAAGATGTCAATAAATCAAATTTATCAATAGATGAGCAAATTCAAGCATTGATAAAATTAAAAGAACTATTAGATGTAGGTATACTTACTCAAGAAGAATTTGATAAGAAGAAAAAAGAAATAATGAATTAAGAATTATATAAGCTAGAAATAAGTATGCTAATATGATATAATATTTTATGAATTAAGAGATTAAATCTAAATAGTAAACTAAAAAATGTTGTGGAAGAAATAAATAGATAAGTTAGAGGAAAGAGTGAAGTTATTTCGCTCTTTTCTGCTAATAGAAAGGTAATATATGGGAAGAAGAAAGAAAAAATATATAGAGGGAATAATTGAAAAAGTCAATTTTCCAAATATGTCCGAATTTACTTTTGAAGATAAAAAAGTAAATTTCAAAGGTGGTATTGAAGGACAAAAAGTTTCTGTAGTTGTTGGAAGAAAAAGAGAAAAACATATGGAAGCAAAACTTTTGGAAATTTTAGAAAAAAGTCCACTTGAAACTAATCCAACTTGCCCGAACTATTTAGAATGTGGTGGTTGTAGTTATCAAAGTGTTCCCTATGAATACGAGCTTAAATTAAAACAAAGACAGATAAAGGAACTTTTTCAAGATGTATATTCAGAAGAACCTGAAATATTTGAAAGTCCATTAAAAACAGCATATAGAAACAAAATGGAATACACTTTTGCAGATATGTATAAAGACAGTCCAATAATGCTCGGAATGCATAAGAAGAATAGATTTTATGAAGTGGTTGATACAAAAGAATGTAATTTAGTACATAGAGATTTTGAAATAATAAGAAATGCAGTTATCGACTTTGTAAGAGAAAAAAATCTTCCGTTTGTTAAAAAGAGAACTCACGAGGGACTCTTAAGACATTTAATCATTCGCTATGCACTAACAACTGGTGAAATAATGGTTAATATCGTAACTACAACACAAAGTGAATTTGGTAAAAAGAGTTTTGTAGATATGCTTTTAGGATTGAAACTTGAAGGGAAAATAAAATCAATTGTGAATACTGAAAACGACTCACTTGCAGATGCAGTTGTTCCTGAAAAAATAAATATAATTTTTGGACAAGAATACATAACAGAAAAAATATTTGACTTGGAATTTAAAGTAACACCATTTTCATTTTTCCAACCAAATGTATTTGGAGCAATAAATCTATACTCAAAAGCAATTGAACTTTGTGGAGACATAGAAAATAAAGTAGTCTTTGACCTATATTCAGGAACGGGAACAATAGGGCAGATTGTAGCTAGAAAAGCAAAAGCAGTCTATGGAATTGAAATCGTAGAAGAAGCAGTCGAAAGTGCGAATAAATCCGCAAAAGAAAATGGACTAACAAATTGTACTTTCATAGCCGGAGATGTGCTAGAAGAAATTGAAAACAGAAAAGAAATGGTAGATGTAATCATCGTAGATCCACCAAGAGATGGAATAAACCAAAAAGCATTGGAAAAAATAATCTCCTGCGGTGCAAAAACAATGGTATACATTTCTTGCAATCCAAAAACACAAAAAAGAGACACTCAAATCCTACTACAAAATGGCTACAAACTAAAAACATTAAAAATCTTCAACCAATTTCCAAGAACAGTACATTGTGAGACAGTTGCATTATTGTCCAAACTTAATTAAGGGAAACATTAGATTAGTAAACTACACCTCTATATCTTGAAGATGAGATGTGTAATTATAGTATGGATTTAAAGAAGATCATTGCTAAAAATGAGAAAGAAGGATATTATGCGAGAAATGAGAATTATTCAAACATTGACAGAGTATCAAATGATTAAAGAGAAAGAGAAGTTTAGTTTATTTTTGTTTGGTTCACAGGCTTGTGCTCCGTGCAAAGCACTTAAGGAAAAAATTACAATTTGGAGTGGGACACATCCTCAAGTGTTCACTGGCTATGTATCAATAGAGAATAATATTTCACTTGCAGCACAAGAAAACATTCTGGGAGCACCTGCAGTACTAGCTTTTGTTGAAGGGAAAGAAGCGATACGAAAAATTGGATATTTCAGCCTTGAAGAAGTGTTTACCGCATTGGATAGATATATATCATACAGTGATTAAAGTAAGCCAAACTTATTTTGTTATCAAAGAAATTATCAGAATTAAAGAAAAAAGTTAATATTTAATTAGTTATTTATTAATATTTGGAGGTTAATAGATGTATATATTAGAATTATATCAAAATAATTATTCAAAAGATTTAGTAGCATTCGATTCTTTAGAAGAAGGAAAAGAATTCGTATCTAAAATACCTGGATATACAATAGAAAAAGAAGATAATTTTGAATATGAATATTTTAATCCTAAAAACATACCTGATTATATGGAAATTATCTATAACGAGAATATTGTACCTTTATCCAGATTTATGTTTGATTCTGAAGAGAATGTTGAAATTATTTGGAAAGAAATTTCTAATCTATCAGTTAAAAAAGATAAAATTATAGATGGATATTCAAAAATAGATGCCTATGTAATTAATAATGAAGAAGTAAAAGCTTATATTGAAGAAAGAGAAACTAAATACAATATGATAAAATATTTCTTAGAAACAAATGGCTATGAAGTAGATAGAAGCTTTTTCGGAAGTGAAGATGGGGAAGCAATTTTATACAGAAAAAAAGAAACAAAAGATTGGAACTTCCTATGCCACTTAGATCCAGGGTTCTTAGATATAGAAGATTTAAAAGGATATGTTAAGGAAATAATAGAGGATTTGTAGTAAAGTTATGAAGTTTTTTAAGATAGTTATTGTTTATTAAGTCATCGGGAGTAATATGATAGGACTTTTTGACTTTTCTGCTTTGTCGGTTAAAAAATAATGGGAAAACACCAGATATTACTTAAAATGATATAATCAAAATGATAATTGTGAATATAGTGAGGGAAGAAGCAATGGACAAAAAGGAAAAAATATTAGAAGCATGGATTATGGTTGAGCATCTATCCGAGGGTGATATTAAGCTTAATGATAAGGATTTAAAACAAATTGAAATTTCAGAGGATTACAACTATTATTCAATGTTTTACTCTGAAATACAAAGAGAAAGACTTAAAAAATATCAAAAAGGTGGAGTTGTTTTGTATTTCAATATTTTTCCGTTTAAAAAAGTCGTTACATTACTTAGAGAGAAATACAATCTTCCAGAGATATATGAAGAAATATCAGTAGGAGATAAATTCTCTTTTGCAATATATTTTGATAAGGAACTGAAAGTTGTAGAAGAAATGACTTTTTTCACAGCGAGTTATTACATTTTAAAAAATGGAAGTATTCCCAAAGAGAACGAATTTTTAGATTTTGAAAAGAAAAATAAGGAATATATAAATAGTATTTTTGCTTGTCCTGAGGAAGAAGATTATATTGAATTTTTTAACAAAGCTTTTGTAAAACTTTTAAAAAAATATTCAATTCAGATTGAAGATAGCAGAATGAAAGTATTGAGTAATTTAGAAACGGATGCTACTAATTTACATTCTTTTTTTGTTGACGATTTAGAAAAAGCAAAGAGTATTAAAACAAAAAATTTAGATTCATATTTGTTGGGGGAGAGTAAGGAACGAATAAATCTTAATAGTAAGACAGATACTTCAAGTTTTAATCCAAGAGTTTTTCAGGATATTTTACAGCCTGAAAATTACCCGGTTGCACGTTATCCAAGTAATGCCAAATATTCACTCTCATTGATGCAACAGATTGCTGTAAATTTGGCAATAGGATATGATAATGAAAAAATGAGAAGTGTAAACGGACCTCCGGGAACCGGAAAAACTACATTATTGAAAGATATATTTGCGGAATTACTTGTTGAACAGGCATATGAAATAACTAAATTAACAAATAAAGAGGTTAGTAAAAATGATAAGTTGAAATATTATGATAAAGCATATATTGGTGTGATGCCTAGTTCTATAGCAGATAAGGAAATTGTCGTTGCAAGTTCTAATAATGGTGCAGTTCAGAACATAGTAAATGAGTTTCCTCTTATTAGTAAGATAGATAAGTCTTTCCTTGATGAATTAAGAAAAGCAGATTATTTTTGGAGAATATCAAATTCAAAAAATTCAACAGAATGGAGAAAAAATGAAGATGGTAAGCTAATTGAAATACTAAAATCTGAACCTTTTACAGATGAAAAGTTTTGCGGACTACTTTCGCAAGAGGGTGGAAAGAAAGACAATATGGAAGGAATCATTACTGAAATAAAACATGTTTATGACTATTTGAATAAGGAATACGAGCCAAATAACAAAGTTTATGATGAATTTTTAAAAAGATATAAACAAGTATGTGAATATAAAAATGAAAGACAGCATATTGCAGATAAATATGTAAATCTTTTGAAATTACGAGAACAAGTCGAAACCAAGCGTAAAAATCATGAGGAGAAGAAAGTAAAATTTGGAGAAGAACTTAAAACTATTGTTGAGAAAAATAATGCTGATGAAGTTTTGTTAAAACAGAACTTAGCTGAAATAGAAGAGAGGATTAATTTAAGTATTTTTGACATTGAAAAAAATATCAAAGAGATAGATAATGTTGAACAATCAATCAAAGCATTGGAATTGCAAAAACCATTTTTTCTTAGATTTAAAGCAAGAAAAGAATATAAAAAGCGAATGTATCCTTTTTCTGAAAAATTATTAGAATTGTCAAAAAAGAAAAACGAGTTAGATTTAGGACAAGTTAGTTTAGAAAAAGAGAAAAGAAATATTGAAAAAATACTTATAGAAAATGAGGAAAAAGTGCCTGTTAAGAAAAAAGATATTGAGAGAATTATTCAGTCAGATACAAATGAGATTCAAGAGCTTGATTATAAAATTCAAAATATTTCATTTGAATTACAAAAATATTCTATAAATGAACTTAATATGTATATTGATTATGATTCACTTCAACTAAGTAATCCATGGTTTGATGAAGAGTATAGAAAATTACAGTCAAAACTTTTTATTGATTCATTAAGAGTCAGAAAGCAATTTTTGTACGAAAATCGAAAAAGTATTAAAGCTGCTTTCCTCGTTTGGAATAGGCAGAAGAAATATATAGATAATAAACAGGTTATTATTGAAGCGTGGAATTGGATAAATATGGTAATACCAATTATTAGTTCAACTTTTGCAAGTTTTTCAAGAATGTGTGCCAATCTTGAAATAGAATCTTTAGGCTACTTGTTTGTAGATGAGGCTGGACAGGCACTTCCTCAATCCATTGTTGGAGCAATTTTTAGAAGTAAGAAAGTAATGGTAGTAGGAGATCCTGCTCAAATTAAACCGGTACTTACTTTAGATTCATCAATATTAAGTATGATAGGAAAACATTATGGAGTATCCAACAAATATTTATCCGATTCTGCTTCGGTTCAGACTCTTGTGGATGATATTAGTAAATATGGTTTTTACAAGAGTGATGACGAATGGATTGGGATACCTCTTTGGGTGCACAGGAGATGTAAAAATCCAATGTTTGATATATCAAATGCGATTTCTTATGGTGGGAATATGGTACAAAGTACGGATGTTTTAGGAAAATCTATTTGGTATGATATTACTGGTAGTGCATCAGATAAATATGTTAAGGAACAAGGTCTTTTTCTCAAAGAGAAAATACTGGATATGATTAAACATAATCCTGATATCATAGATAAATCCGAAAAGGATATTGTTTATGTAATTTCTCCTTTTAGAAATGTAGCATATCATTTATCTCATAAATTAAAAGAAATAGGATTTACACGATACGGTAATGATGGAAAACCTACAAATGTTGGAACAGTTCATACTTTTCAAGGTAAAGAGGCAGATATAGTATTTTTAGTATTAGGTTGTGACGAAAAAAGTCGAGGTGCAGCGAGATGGGCAATGAGTTCAACCAACCCAAACATTATGAATGTGTCCGCTACGAGAGCTAAAGAAGAATTCTATATTATAGGAGATTTAAAACTGTTTATGAACATAAATAGTGACGTGATTAATCAGACTTATAGTATTCTAAAAAAGTTTAATAGTGTAGAAACAAAAAATCAAACTAATTAAAGGGAAGTAAAATTTCTAAAATTTAAGAGATATTTATATAGTTTAAAATAATTATGATTATAAAGTATTAAATCATATAACAAGTAATAATTATAAACAAATAAATTTGTTGTAGAATATAACTTACTTAAATATTAAAAATGTGAGGAAGGTCTCAATGTCAGAAAAAAATGATAATTTATGTATAGTTTCAATTAGAGAATTAATGGGGGAAAATTTACGTATTCCTATATATCAAAGACCATATAGATGGAGTACTGATTCAGTATTAACTTTAGTTATGGATATATACGAAGCTTTTTTAAATGGACTTTTAGAATATAGAATTGGTTCAATAGTCCTCCATAGGATAAATGATAACAAAAATGAAGTATTAAATATAGTTGATGGTCAGCAGAGACTTACTACTACAGTTATAATGCTTTATGTTTTTCAAGAACTACTTGGAGAAGATTACAAAATAAAAATGAGTCTATTAGAAGTGGAATACAACGATTTGTCTTATAAAGCTATAATAGAAAATTTGGATATTATTAGAAGAAAGCTAAAAGAATTTGATAAAAAGCAATTGAAAGAGTATTATAATTATATTCTAGAAAATTGTACTATTGTTAAAATTGTTACGGATAATGAGCAAGAAGCTTTTCAGTTTTTTGATTCTCAAAATTCAAGAGGAAAAGAACTTGCTCCGCATGATCTTTTAAAAGCATATCATTTAAGAGAAATGAATGATGAATCTGAAGATGTAAAAGTTGCAATAATTAATGATTGGGAAAATTTAGAACAAAAGAAATTAGCAGATCTTTTTTCAAATCATTTATATCCTTTGGTACGATGGTATAAATTGAAATCCGGAATAAATTATTCAGTTAAGGATATCAAAGTATTTAAAGGGATAAAAAAAAATAACAATTATAATTTTTCTATATACAATAGAGCAGCTAATATGTTTATTGAGAATTTTAATTTAGATAAATTGTATGAAATTACAACGGGAAATGCAATTAATCAATTTCAATTAACTCAACCAATTATTGCAGGGAAAAGATTTTTTAAATATAGTCTTCATTATAAAAATTTGTATAATAAAATAATTAACTTGATATCTTCAAAATATGATAAAGAATTAGTATCTATATCAGGTTCAGGGGATAGATATGTATATAATTTGTTTATAAATGTATTAATATTTTATGTTGATAGATTTAATATTGAATCACTTAGTAATACAAGAATATTTTTATTATATAAATGGGCTTTTTCATTAAGACTTAAGATGAAAGCTGTGTATATAGAATCTATAAATAATTATGCAATGGGAAAGTCTGATAGAATAAATAAAGGACTAAATATGTTTTCAATTATTTCAGAAATGCAAGATTCAAATGAACTGGATTCAATTAGTTTAGATAGTATTCCAAAAGAGGAATTTGAGAAGTTAACTTTAAATAAAAGGTCCAATAAAATATATGATTTTATTTTTAAAGAGGATGGTAAAAAGGATGATTGAAAATATGGTTCAACCACAAGAATGTAGTATAGAAAATATTTTTTTAGAACATGAATATATAATACCGATTTATCAGAGGAATTATGCTTGGTCAAAAGAAGAGATAGAGCAACTGTTAGATGACATTAATGATATTAATAGGAAATATTATTTGGGAAGTCTTATTGTTAATGAAATTGAAAGAAATAGATTTGAAGTTATTGATGGACAACAAAGGCTTACTACTTTATTTTTACTACTTTCTTATTTAAAATATGATTCTATTAAAATTGATTCCTTAAGATTTGAAGCTAGAGAAAAATCAAATAAGACATTAAAAGCTATTTATGAAACAAAAGCTGGTTATAAAGAATTTAAAAATGAGGAAGAGTATTCTACTGATATTATTGAAGGCTATTCTATTATAGAAAATTATTTTCTAGGAAAGGATGCAGATTTTATTTCGAGGTTTGAAAAGAAAATTTCGTCAGTTTATATAATTCGGACACAAGTTCCTAAAGATATAGATTTAAATCATTATTTTGAAATAATGAATACTCGTGGAGAACAATTGGAGCTTCATGAGATTGTAAAAGCAAAAATTATTGGGGCTATCGAGACAGATGGAAAAATTACTGACGATGATAGAATAGATAAAGTAATAGCAGGAGAAATATGGGATGCTTGTGCACAGATGGATAAATATATACAGATGTCTTTTTCCACAGATAAAAGAAAAAAGTTGTTTTCGGATAATTGGGATTCTTTTAAATGTAAATCTTTTGATGATATTAGAATAGCATTCAATGGTTGTTCTAGAGATGAAACTAAATATGAATCAGAAACATCTAAGTTAAAAGATATTCTTATTAAAAAACAAAATAATTTAAAACAATCAAATGATGAAGATAAGGAAGAAAATGAACGTTTTGATTCAATTATATCATTTCCAAACTTTATTCTTCAAGTGAATGAAGCTATGAATATATTAGAAGCTGAAAATGAAAATGATGCAGGTCTTGATGATAAGAAATTTATTGAATTTCTAAAAAATAGATGGAGTAATAAAGAAAAGTCGTTAGATTTTGTTTATTCTTTACTTAAGTATAGATATCTATTTGATCGTTATATAATTAAAAGAGAATATTATGGAAATCATAAGTCTGAAGGAAAATGGTCTCTAAAAAAATGTGAAATCAATAATTATGATAAAGGTAATAAACCAATTTATAAAACTACATTAAATACTGATGAAGAGGATAAAAACAATCTAGATAATAAACAATTGACTTTATTGGAATCATGTCTAAGAATAACTTATACTTCTCCAAAGACAATGCATTGGATAGCAAAGGTAATATCAGAGGTAAATAAAGGCAAAACGGGAAAAGAAATTATAAAAATACTAGAAAAATATTGTTGTAAAAAAGTTGACGATTCTGATTATAAAAATTCAAAAGGTTTTGCAGTTGAACGTATTGTTTTTACATATTTGGATTATATTCTTTGTAGAGATAATCTTAAAAAATATGAAGATTTTGAATTTCAATTTAGAAAATCTATTGAACATTTTTTTCCGCAACATCCGATTAATAAAGAATATAAAATTAAAGATGAAAACAAAGATAGTTTTGGAAACTTAGCTTTAATTACAGTTTCTGCTAATTCAAAATTTTCTAATATGCTTCCTATTCATAAGGTGGAACAATATGAAGAAGTAGTTAAGCAAAGTCCTAAACTTATTCAAATGAAAAATTTAATTTTAGATAATAATCGCAAATGGGATGATGAATGTATAGAACAACATAATGATGAAATGTTAAAATTATTAGAGGATGAAATAAAAAAACATAATGACTTTTAAATAACAAATATGGGAGGATAAAATAAGTGGAATACTTGAAAATTGGTATTATAATTATTGTTATACTGTTAACAGTGTTATTAATTTACATTCTTTATAAAAATAAGAAAAACAGCAAATTAAAAGATTTAGAAGTTGCAACATTAACAACAATAGAAAATGATAATTTAGTTGAAATAACTAAAAATTCAGAATCTCATGATAAAATTATTTTTGATATTAACATTGATACAGTTTCGGAGAATATTTTTGATGATAACAAATTAGTAGAGATAAATGATAGCAAGGTGATTTCACATGTTAATAGTTTGATTCCTGGGTTAATTCAAACTGGTATTTCTGTCAGGAATCTTGTTAATTCTACTAGAGATGTTTATAGAGTAGTATTACCTGCAGGAGCAAAGTTGGCCAATTCTAAGACAATGAAAGGTGCTTTTCGTGCTATTTATCATGGAGCTGATGGAATAAAAGGTCATGCTAACTTAGTAAAAGATACGACTCAAAAAGGAATTGGTATAGTTACAAATTCAGTTTCTTCTGTAATGAATATAACATCAATGGTTGTAGGGCAATATTATATGTCTCAAATTAATAATGAACTAGATAAGATTAATAATAATTTATCAGAAATAAAAAATTTTCAAGATAATGAGTATAAAGGTAGAGTGATTTCTCTTGTTTCACATATAAAAAATATTGCCGATTTTAAAGTTGAAATTTTAGAAGATAATGATTTACGTCTTTTAAAGATTAATAAGTTGGAAAGAATGGAAGAAGAATGCACTAAACTTCTAGTACAAGCTAATCTTACAATTGAAGGTTATTCTAAAAAAACTGATTTGAAGTATGAAGAATATGAAAAAATAGTTGGAGAATCTCATAATTGGTTTATGTATCAGAATTTATTATTATATACTTTATCTAAGATTTCAGATTTAAGTTATACTTTGAATTTGGGCAAAGCATCAAGAGAACAATGTAGTGATATATTAACAAAATATAAAAATGATGTTAGTAAGATTCAAAATTCTTTAAATAGTTGGCATAACGAAATGGTACAAAGTTTAAATATAAATTTGGAGTCAAATTTGATAAAAAGAGTAGGCATAGATAAAGTAATTCATTATCCATTTATTCTTGTTAATGAAAAATATAATTATCGTTCAATTGATGAAAATACTACAAAAATGATAATAGGACAATCTCCTAAATTTGAGATTCAAAGTAACTATGATACATCTGAACTATACAATGAAGATGTTCAAATAATTTCAAAAGGAGGAAAATTATATTATCTTCCTTTGGATAAAGAAAAATAAATTAAAAAGGTATTGTAATTAAAATGTTAACAGAAATAAAATCATACTGGCATAAATTAAAAACAGAATATGAAAATAGATACAATAAACCATTTTTAAGAGATTTTGAAAACTCAAAAGAATATCTTGAAAGAATGAAAAGTTATCTTTTAGAAAAGCAAGAAGAATATCCGTCAGATGTTGATGTTGTTTGTACTCTTGCTTCTGTTTGTGTGGAACTTAGAGATGAGAAATTTGATTATGTAAAATTTCTATTGAACTTCTTAAATGAATTTGAAAAATCTTTAAGTGATATTGATAGAGCGAGAATTTATACTAATCTAGCTTTTTGGGATGATTTTTCTAAAGATAGTTTAAAGTATTTTAATAAAGCTAAAGACTTGAATTCTTCATATGTAGAAACTTATACAGGTCTTGGTCTTTATTATTTTAGTGAGTATGAATACTCTAAAGATGAAAAGAACTTATTAATAAGTCATGATTGTTTCAAAACAGCAAGAGAAATGGATGAAAATTATATTACTTCTTTTAACTATGCAGTATCTTTATTTGAACTTAAAGAATATGAAAAAGCAAAAGAAATATTTTTAAACTTACTTGAAGTTTATCCAAATAGAATGCGTCTGTTATTGTGTTTGGCTTATTGTGAAGTGTGTCTTGGCAACAAAGATGAAGCAATGTCTTATGTAGAGAAAGTAAAACCTGGACAAGATTTAAAATATAATCTAAATACAGATGATATTTCAGAAGATCAGATTATTGATGTCTATTATGCACTTGAAGAGTATGATATATTTTTAAATCTTTGTGGAGATTGTGTTGAATACTATTATATGGCAGAATGGGAAGAATATTTTTATGTTCTATGGTTAAAAAATCAAAAGGAAAGATTTTTTATTCTTGAAGAAAAGAATCGAAAATATTTTGAAGAAGCTATAAATGAAGCTATTGCTGATGAAGATTATGATAGTGAAAAAGAGAAACAAGACACTATTGCTAGTTGGGAAGAGGATAAAAGAAAGTTTGAAGAAATGATTTTTCGTATAAAGAGTGGAGCTTCAAGACCTGAGATTAAATTGAAGTTATATCCTGAGTATTCTTGCTTTATGGTTGATTGTGTTAGACATAAATTTATTTAATGAATTTCGGTTTATAAGGATAAAAAAGAGGAGATTAATGGATAAACTAATTAATTTTTTGAAAGACAAGATAACTGATAAAATTTCATTGGAGGAAATTGTCAATGTATTCGAACAGATGTGCAATATACCATTTGAAGAAGATATGATTTTATTTGAGACAGGAACATTTACTACTTTTAGAGATGAGCCGATGTTTCAAATTTCTTTAGTTAGACAATTTCCAAATGAAGATGAAGAATTTTATCAAATCCATGTGGATATTTTATATGAGCCTGATAATGAAAATAAAATGATGATTGAGTCAATATGGGATGAAGATTTAAGTGAAAATATATTTACCTATATTAGAAATTCAAAAGTTTTTGCTTACGCGAAAAATAAAAAATATAGTAAAGTGAAAATATGGTGTGATGAAACTTAAATTGGCAACTTTCGTTTTCCGGAGCTGACTATTTAATTGTAAATTTAACAGCGTATTATCTTTTACTAATAAATAAATTATTTTTATGAGGATAAAAAATTAATGCAGAATACACGATTAATACTGACAAATAACACTAGCGATAAAAGAGCTTATTTGGTATAGTATATATGTCTAAATATATAAAAAATTGACAAATAATGGAAATTTTAAATACGGATTTATAAAGCATGTTATATGTAATTAGTAAGAGTATTTACCTGATGGATAGGTATGTATTCTTACCAATTTTTTATAAGAAATACGGAGGATAAAAACAATGAAAAGGTTAGTAAAAAAATCTATGAGTTTAGTTTTGGCACTACTAATGATGTTCAGTGTATTTGCCGGTGCTACAAAAGTATTGGCCGAAGAAATGCCTGAAAAAGAAAAGAAACTAACAAAAGACAATTATTGGGCTGAGTTAAGTTGGTATAAAGATTCGACTCATAAAGGGGTTATGCCATCTTATTTAAAGGATTATTTTGCAAGTAGTCGTGTAAAATGGGCTAATAGACTAAATGAGTATTCTTTGGTTCCTTTCTTTCCAGATGCAGGAATTTCTTCAGATGATGAGGTAGATAAAGATGTTGAAGAGATGGTAACACAATATTTAGCTCCATATGCTAAAGATTATCCGCATAAAGAACATCCTGATCCAGCTCTTAATCGTTGGAAAGGTGGAAAACAATGGAATCCATATAACTTTAATTATGCGAATGATCTCTTAACGGAAAAAACAACTGATTATAATGTGCGTGCGGATATCAAAGAAAGAGGTCTTTCCAGTACAGCTATTTCCAATCATCGTATAGGCGATAAAATCAATTTAGATTTTCATGTTGATTTATCATTGTTTAGAAAGATTAAAAATACTGTACTTATTGCTGTAATTAATTCGGAATTTCCGGCATACTATATGATGAAAAATAATATGCCTGAAACTGCAATTACACAATCCGATGCTGAATTGGTATTTGTCTTAGATTTGCCAAAAGGTTTAGAATCTCTAGATACAACTAAATACAAATTATCCGGTATTGATGGTTTTGATGATTTATCTGTTACAAAAGAAAAAGGTGGCAGAAGAATTGTTGTAAAAGCAAGACTAAAGGCACCACATACTTATGAAACATTAAAGGAATTATACAAAAAAATTCAAAAGGTTAAATCAGCAACACTAAGTGTGGACGGATTACAAGTAACTTCTGATGTTGAAATTAACAAAAACAATACTGTTACAGGATATGCTTATGGTGCACATGAAAATATCTTTACTACTGATAATAATGTTATTTTTAATAAAGATGATTCTGCTATTCAAAAGGATAATAAGCATTATTTCTTCCGTCAAGCTATTGTTTATGCAGCGAAACAATCTGTGGATGGAAAAGATGAAGCCGGTGATGTTAATAAACCTAATTTGATTACTTATACATTCAGAGTAAATCATAATAAGGTAACTTTCATGAACGATAGTGCAACGTATGCAACAATCAATGTGGAAAATGGCAAAGCAATTGATGCAGACAATTTGGCTGATCAATCTATGCCTGCTAATCCAAGTAAAGCAGGATATACATTTAAAGAATGGAATACATCTGCTGATGGAAAAGGTATGAAGTTTACAGGTACAACTGTTGTAAATGAAGATACAACTGTGTATGCTATTTACGACAAGAACGTATCTCCTATGAATGAAGCACCTACACTTGAAGTTAAAGACAAAACTATTAAAAAAGGCGAAAAATTTAATTTAATGAGTCTTGTTGTATCTGCTAAAGATAAAGAAGATGGTGATTTAACTAAAGATGTAAAACTTATTGATGATGGTGGTTTTAATAAGGATAAGATAGGTAAATATACTGTTACGTTTAAAGTAACTGATAAAGATGGAGCAAGTGTAACAAAGAAAGCTGTTGTTACAGTTGTTGAAAAAAGCAAACCTGCTCTAAAACCTGATAATAATTCCGGAAAAAAATTACCAAAAACAGGTGACGATGCAAACATAATCCTATATGCTACATTATTAGGATTATCAGGAGCAGTGCTTACTGCAGTAGGAATTAGAAGAAAAAAAGAAAATTAATTTTAGATAGGACTTAAATATATAGTTCATTAATTAAGGTTTGGGGAGTAAATTTTAAAAAATACTCCCTAGCTTTTTTTATTACATAAAAAATATAAAATAACTTAAAATAGTTGTAATCTTGATTTTTACATTTTTAATTTATAAATAAATGAAATAATATTTAAAAATTTGAGTGGATTTTAGTATAAAACTGATTGTTACAAATTACTAATATCTTTAAAAGGAGTATTATGGAATTAATTAGATATTTGAATGCATATTTTGCTTTTAGTGTTTTAGGATGGATATGGGAAAGTATATACTGCACAATCGACCAAAGAAAATGGCAAAATCGTGGATTTTTGTATGGACCATTATGTCCGATTTATGGTTTTGGTTCGATTTTAGGATTGATTTTTTATGATCTTATTTCAATGGGTAAAATTTCTCATCTGTCATGGTGGCAAATATTTATTATGGGATTTGTTGCTAGTATGGTATTAGAATATCCAACATCATATGTACTTGAAAAATTGTTTCATGCTAGATGGTGGGATTATAGTGATATGCCACTTAATATAAATGGAAGGACTTGTGCGATTACTTCTGTTGGTTTTGGGATTGGAGCAATTGTTATAATGGAATTTTTTATTCCACTTTTTGAAAAAATTTATGTGACAATTCCTAATAATTTTTCAATAGCCCTTGCTGTTGTTTTACTGGCTATACATTCTTCTGATTTTACTCTTACAGTATCAGGATTGACTAACTTCCAAAGAAATATTGCTGAACTTGAAGAAGAGTTCCAAGATAGAATGACTTTGACTGTAGATAAAATTTTTGAAAGACATAGCAGATTATATGGTAGAACATTAAGCAGAATTGCTTCTTTTAGGATGGGTGAATCTCGTAATATGATTGCGGATAAATTAGTAAAAATAAGACGTGATTTAAAAAAGAAAAAATAATTTGTTTTATTGATTTGTAGTTATAAAAAAATATTAAAAAAATTTCAATTTAGGTATTGACAAAATGTTTTTTGTCCCTTATAATCTATAGCAAGACGTTGAAGAGAAGAGTAGAAAGTTATTCAATCAATACAGAGACATTTCGTTTGGTGAGAGAAATGAGAGAGAAGCTTTCGAACATGGCCTTGGAGTCATCACATCGAGATCTATTTTTAGATTTAGGTTGTGACGGGTGTGCCCGTTATAGCATTGCGAGTATGATAGTACTCAATAAGGTCTTTTTAGTGATAAAAAGATGAATTAAGGTGGTAACACGTGAGTTTTCGCTCTCGTCCTTTGATGGACGAGAGCTTTTTTATTCTCATAACTAGGTGCGCAACTAGTTCCTTAAATCTTTATTGTACTTCTCATTCTCTTTAATAAATATGTTTAAATACAAAGGAGAAGATTATGAAAAAAGAAAAGAAAGATATTTTTATAGTAGGATTAGCACTATTTGGGTCCTACTTTGGTGCAGGAAATCTTATATTTCCACCTCTATTAGGATTTTTATCAGGAAGTCAATGGTCTTTGGCTGCAATAGGATTTTGCATTTCAGCAGTTTTAATGCCAGTAGTTGGATTATATGTAATTTCGAAAAATGGCGGTTCTCTTGAAGCTATGACTGAAGATATACACAAAAATTTTGCTAAATTTTTATTATTATTTATAATGGTTTTTGCAGGATGTATTTCTGTGCCTCGTACAGGAGCGGTTGCTTATGAATTAGGATTTAAATCACTTTTTCCAAGTATATCTATTGTATTATTTATAATTGGATATTTTGCTATTGCACTATATTTTTCATTGGATATAAATAGAATGATTAATAGTGTTGGTAAATTTTTAACACCAGTTTTGGTAGTAGTATTACTTGGAATTATTATAAAGGGAATCTTTACTCCAATAGGAGTTCCAACATTTCCACAACAAAGTGGAGTTTTTACTCATTCATTTTTAGAAGGTTACCAAACTGGAGATTTAATAGTAAGTTACCTTATAGGTACTGTTTTTATAGGAGATATTGTTTATAGAGGATATCGTACAGGCAGAGAAAGAAATAAATTAACTGCTTATTGTGGAGTAATAGCTTTAATTCTTTTAGCAGTAATTTATGTAGGACTTATATATTTAGGAGCTTCAGTAAGTAGCTATTATCCAAAAGATATAGATAGAAGCTAGCTATTATTGGCAATTGCTGAAAGAGTTTTAGGAAAGAATGGAATGTTATTCCTTTCAATAGCTGTAGTTTTGGCTTGTGTAACAACTGCCATCGGTCAAATTACATCAATAGCAAACTTCTTCCATGATTTTTCGAATGGAAAGATACCACACAAGATAGCTGCTGTAGTTTCATCAGTTGTTGGTGCTACAATTGCAGTACTTGGAGTTGAAAACATAGTTTACTATGCAACACCAATTTACAAGGGAGTTTACCCTAGTTTAATAGTATTAATGATTTTGGGTATTTTCCGTAAATTTATACCTAGTAAACAAAGTTTCAGATATGCATTAATTTTTACATTGGCAGTAAGTGTATTAGAAGCAATTTTATCTGTAGCTAATGTCCCTAGTATCAAGGCATTTATTGATATACTTCCACTAAGTGGTCTTGGATTTGCTTGGGTATTACCTGCTACACTTGGACTAGTTATAGGAGCTGTAAGTGGCAGTGAACCTATAACACAATTTGAATAAAATAATTTTAAAGGAGAAATAAAAATGACAAAAAAATATAATACAAGCACAATCTGTGTACAAGGTGGTTATGAACCAAAAAATGGAGAATCGAGAGTGGTTCCAATAGTACAATCAACAACTTTCAAATACGAATCATCAGAAAAAATGGGAGATTTATTTGATCTAAAAGATTCAGGATACTTTTATACAAGACTTGCAAACCCTACAAATGATGCAGTAGCAAATAAGATTTGCCAACTAGAAGGTGGAGTTGCAGCAATTTTGACATCATCAGGACAAGCAGCAAATTTCTATGCAATATTAAATATAGCTAGTGCAGGGGATCATATAATTTCAACTTCTGCTATCTATGGTGGAACTTATAACCTTATAGCAAATACAATGAAAAATTTAGGAATTGAATCAACTTTTGTTGACCCTGATATCTCAGTTGAAGAGTTAGAATCAAAGTTTAAACCAAATACAAAATTAATTTTTGGCGAAACTATATCAAATCCATCACTTAATATTTTAGATATAGAAAAATTTGCAAAAGTTGCTCATAAAAATGGAGTACCTCTAATAGTTGACAACACATTCCCTACACCAATCTTCTGCAGACCTTTTGAATGGGGAGCTGATATTGTTACACACTCAACTACAAAATATATGAATGGTTCTGCAAATGCAGTTGGTGGAGCAGTTGTAGATTCAGGTAATTTTGATTGGACAAAGTATAGTGAAAAATATCCAGGTCTAACAACTCCTGACGAAACATATCACGGAACAGTATATACTGAAAGCTTTGGTAAGGGTGCATATATTACAAAAATGACTACTAACTTAATGAGAGATTTAGGTTCTATTCCTTCACCACAAAACTCATTCTATCTTGGAGTTGGACTAGAAACTTTACACTTAAGAATGGAAAGACATTTTGAAAATGCATTAGCACTTGCTAAACATTTAGAAAAACATCCAAAAGTGTCTTGGGTTTCTTTCTCAGGATTAGAAAATGATAGCCAACATGAATTGGCACAAAAATATTTACCTAACGGATCCTGTGGAGTAATATCATTTGGAATCAAAGGTGGTAGAGAAGCTGCAGTTAAATTTATGGACTCTCTAAAACTTGCTGCAATTGTTACTCACGTAGCAGATACAAGAACTTGTGTTCTACATCCAGCTTCAACAACTCACAGACAAATGAATGATGAAGAATTAATAGCAGCGGGAGTATCTCCAGACTTAATTAGACTTTCAGTAGGTATAGAAGATATTCGTGATTTAATAGACGACATTGACCAAGCTTTAGAAAAATAAATTAAATAAAATACTAAAAAAAGAGTTGTTTATAGTTGATATTACTATCAATTATGACAACTCTTTTTTTAGTAAAACTAAAGAGAAAAGAATTACAAGTTGTGATATAATATATTTGATAAGTTTAACTATGAGGGATGATGTAATTTGGATAGGAAAGATAATGAAAGTACTCGTTCAAAAATTTTAGGTATTTGTTTAATTTTATTTATTTTAGCAATTGCTTTTTTCACATTTAGTCAGCTTCTCGTAAGAGATGATACTTATGTAAATATTGAAAGAAGTGGACAGAGAATTGGAAATAGCATTTTTTATAAATATGATAATAAGATTTATGCACTTATTCCAAGTGGTGGATATTATATTGTAGAGGATGCAGATATAGATTCTTTTAGTGTTATTAATTCAGAGAATTCTTATGATTCTCGTGTTGTTGGAATTGATAAAAATCGTGTTTATTTTGGAAATGTAAAAATCGAAGACCTTAATCCAAAGGAAATAACTAATGTTGGAAATGGATATTATACTGATGGTAAAAGTACTTATTTTTGTTCTTCACTTTCTGAGAGAAATGATGAGCTTTCCTATGTTTCAGAAATTTTTGGACATATAGTTCATGCTTTTTTTAAGGATAAAAAGCCTAAGTCATATATTTATCCATATCATAAATTAAATACTGAAAAGAAAATTTCGAAAATTAATAATTTAATATATTTTGCAACAGATGGAGATGTGCTATATTACAAGGGAAAGGCTCTTGAAAACGCAGATGCAAATACTATAAAGCAGGTTTCTAAACATGGAGAGTATTTTTGTGATAAAAATAATGTTTATTACAAAAATGAACTTTTACCAATTAAAAATAGTGGGGAATTAGAAGTCATTTCAGTTGAGCAGGGGGACGATTTGCTTTATGATAAAAAGAGTGGAGAAGTCTTTAAAGGTAATCTTAGATTTGACGAAAATTTCACTCCTTATAGAGTAATTGGAAATAGTAGTTCTCATATTTATAATCTATTTTTTGCTTCAAAAGATGGAGTATATTTTTATAATCAAAGAAAAAAGAAGCAAATAAAAATTGGAGAAAATAATTTTAAAGGAAATATTGAATTTTTAGATGAAAATGTATTTTGTGATGAAGAAAATATGTATTTTTTAGATTCTTATGAAAAGTATATTGTTAGATTTAGAGTTCCACATATTAGACGATTGTATTCAAGAAATTCTCAAATAGTTAGCTTTGATAAAAAAGAAGGTTGGGAAAAAGTAAAAGACATACAAAGTAATGTAATAGGCTCCGTTTGGACAAAAAATGGAAAATACTATTATTTTGACAATTTAGGAAATAGCCAACTTATTAATGATACAGTTTTTGAAATTACTGACAAAGAAGTATTGAACGAATTATTATCAGATGAAGGTAAAATAACTGTCGATAGAATTAGAGAAATAATAGAAGATGAAAAAATGCAAGCTGTATCAGGAGAAGTGAAATACACAGCAACTGTAAAATATAGTTATTACTACCTTTATATGATTTTATTATTTCCTTTTGTAATTGTTGGTAGCATATTAAAACAAAAAGGAAGAAGAAAACTACTTAAATATAATGAAAAATATAGGTAAAATATATACTACTATTAGATTTTTTAAAAATGTTTGATTAAAATAATACAGAATATATCATATAATGTCAAAAATGTTGATTTGTGAATTTTTGTGTGATTACAATGGTTATAGATAGTTGTATTCTAAATAACTTTGTGGTATAATTACACTGAAAAGTTATCAAAAGTATTGACAAATGTCGAAAGATGAAAGTTGTTTATTTATTTTTATACGGATAAATGAATTTGTCATTTTGATATGGAGGAAAATAAAAAAGGAGATGAAAAGATGAAGAACAAAATTAAAAAGTTCCTTTCTTTTTTTACAGCGTTAGTGATAGCTTTAGGTGTAATAATACCCGGAGCGTCTTCTGTTCATGCTGCAAATACATTAAATGTAGCACAATATACAAAAACTAGTGGAGTTGTAAAAGGAGTAAAAGGTAGCAATTCCGGAACTTATGAAGGAAAGTGGGATGCAAAGATTCCAATGGGAAAAGTGATGTCTGGAATTGAAAGCGAAATGAAAAAAGCTGCAGATTCTGGGTATTATCCACATGGAAAAGATGGAAAAAACAAGATAGCATATGTTGAATACAAAGTTACATTCCCTGAAGGTGTAACTATTGACAGTGCTAAAATTACAACTGATAATTCAACTAGTATGTTTAATAAGGCGGCATTTACTCATACTGTAAACGGACAAGTTGTTACATTCAAATTCCCGTTACGTGATGAGAATTGGGCAGGTATATATAAACACTATAATGAAGATGGTGGTGCTGCTTCAAATAAAACTTTAGATATCAGTATTCCATATACTGTAAAAGCAAATAGTCTTAATGAAGCCAAAGCCTTAGAATCTAAAAATATAACTGCAAAAGGTGATTTTGAAACACATGCTAGTGGCTTTTGGTATTCAATTACTAAGAAGGTTTACAATACAGATGTTAGTACAAAACCATTAGCATCTGATTTTTCAAAGTCTGATGTATTCGTTAAATCTACAGAACAAGATATTTCACAAAAAGGAAATTTAGACGGAGATTTATTGGTTAATGGAAATACACAACACGATAAGGTGTATGAGGCTAACAAAAACGATTCATTGACTATGACCGGACTTTTAAATGTTTCTCCTATAAAGAAACAATTGAAAGAACTTGAAGATAAATATCCTTCTTCCGGTGTTGCAACAGATATTAAAGTAGAAAATGTAAATACCAGCTTTACAGCTAAAATGACTTTGCCGGAAGAAATGAAATTTGCAGATGGTTATACAGTTGAATTAGCCGGAGCAAATGGCAAGTTTAAGATTGCTGAACAAAAAGTAACCGGCAAAACAATTACTGTTACTCTTACTGTAGCAGATAACATCAAAACTTTTAAAGAAGTTAAAGAAGCTGTATATGGAGTAGAAAATGATTTAAAAGTTAATGTAAAAGGTGTTAAATTTGATACAGATAAGGCTAAAGCTAATACAAATTATACAATTAACGGAATGGTTTCCGGTAAATTCACAGCAAAGGCTACAAACATTCTTACAGGAAATGTAATCAATTTTGATTATATTTGGGAAGGTGTTCAACTTGCCGGAGGAGAAGATTCAACTGATCCTACTACTAAAGATATAAAATTAACACTTAAATATGTAGAAACTGCTGAAAATACATTCGAAGCAACTCAAAAATTATTAGGAGATATCTTAGTAGGAGATAATACAGAACATGATAAAGTTTATGAAGTTGAAAAGGGAACAAAAGTTGTTTTTACCGGTTCTTTAGATGTATCACCGGTTAAAAAACAAATGAAAGATATAGAAGAACAATTCAAAAAGACAAACACAGACCCTTCAACTATTAAAATTTCTGATTATAGTTCAACTTTTACAGCTACATTAACATTGCCTGAAGAAATGGATTTCGAAGGAAATCCGCAAGTATCATTATTGAATGATAATGGAAAATACAGGATAGTTAGTTCAAGTGTGAGCGGAAAAACTATAAAGGTAGTGATGACAGTAAATAAAGAAGTAAAATCATTTGCTGAATTAAAAGATGCCGTAAACGGAATGGAAGATAAGCTTAATGTTGTAGTTAATGGTGCTAGATTCAATAATAAAGCATTAGAAAATACAAATTATACAGTTAAAGGAACAATGACCGGAGAACTTAAGGCAAAAGCTAGAGAAACAGCAACTGGAAATGTGATTAACTTTAAGCTAAACTGGTATGCAGAACAACTACCGGAAGGAGCTGATGCAATTAATCCTACAAGTAAAGACATCACATTTACATTAAAATATGTAGCTAAAAAGCCACCGGTTAATCCAACAAATCCAACAACACCTGGTAATAAGAAACCAAATAATAAATTACCAAGAACAGGTGCAGGAACAAGTATAGCTTTATATACAGTTCTAATTGGAATATCAGGAGCTTTAATTGTTGGATTAAAAAGAAGAAAAAATGAAAATTAATAACTGTTAATTTCATAATAAAACATAAATAAATCGACCTTTGGATACGACTGAGCTATTTCTAGAGGTCGATTTTTGCATATTTATAATGTTTTTAGTGGCTTAATTGTAAGGGAGAAGATAATGGGAGTAATTTATTTCTTTGACAGGCATTTTAAAAGGTATCTTTTGAAGGGTACAAAAGCACTTAGTCCATCTGATACCGGTATTTTTCCAAATGGAATTTCATGTGTCAGGGAAGCGGATGTGAATATGTGGTTTTATACTAAAGATGGTAATACTATTGCCTTTGATTCAGGACATATGAATTTTCCGAATGTCAATCTTGAGTTTGAAAAAATTAATATAAATCCGGATAATATTAAACATGTTTTTTTAACTCATGTTGATGTAGATCATGCCGGTGGAATTGATAAGAATGGAAAGAATATTTTTCCAAATGCTCAAGTGTATATTGGCGAAAATGACGAACAATATTTAACAGGACAACTTTATAGAATAAAGAAATTAGGATTTTTAAAGCTTAATATTGGTGTAAGTTTATCTCCTGGATACAAGCTTATCCAAGACGGACAAGTTTTTGATATTGAAGGGATAAAAATAATTGCTATTCATATTCCTGGACATACAATTGGACATATGTGTTATATTGTTGATGACAAAATTCTTATAAGTGGAGATTGTTTAGCTATTAATAAAAAAGGTGGTTATCCATTCTTTGACTTTTTCACACAATTTCCGGAAATGAATAAAAAATCCTTAATTAAATTAAAAGAAAAAGTTAAGAGATATAACATTGAAGCAGTCTGCACCGGTCATAGCGGATATAGAAAATTTGATGATAATACTTTTGCTCATATTGGCGAGACTGCAGACTTTGGCAGGAAAAATCATTTTGATGAAGATGCTCCTGATGACTGTATGAAATATTAGTTATAAATGAAAAGTTTAGTATGAAGATAATTATATATTCTATCTTAATTAATATAAAATTAAATAGGCTCCTGAATTACTGCTAGGAGCCTTTTAAGAAATTCAAAATATGTTTTAAGGATTATATTTAGGGCAAATTATAATAAAATATAGAGCATATTATGAGGAGTACAAAATGGAATTAAAAAGTGTAGTTGAAAAGCAAAAAGAATTTTTTAACACAGATGCGACAAAATCTGTTGGATATAGAATTAGTATGTTACGAAAACTTGAGAATGTAATTAAAGAGAACGAAAAGCAAATACTATCTGCATTAAATAGTGACCTTTCAAAATCAGATGCAGAAGGTTATCTTACTGAAATTGGAATAGTATATGGTGAAATTCGTGAGGCATTGAAAAATGTAAAGAAATGGAGTAAGCCTAGAAGGGTAAGGGGAAGTCTTGGTACATTTCCCGCTAAAAGCTATGTCTATTCAGAGCCGTATGGAGTTGTATTAATAATATCTCCTTGGAATTATCCTTTTAATTTGTCGCTTTCTCCACTGGTTGCTGCTATTGCTGCAGGAAATTGTGCTGTTATAAAATGCTCAAAAGAGAGCAAAAATACATCAAAAATAATTAGAGATATAATAAATAAAACATTTGAAGAAGAATATATTTACTGTGTAGATTCTGAACTTGATTATGATAAAATTTTACATCAAAGATATGATTTTATATTCTTTACCGGAAGTGCAAGAGTCGGGAAAATTATAATGCGTATAGCGAGTGAAAATTTAATTCCTGTATCTTTGGAATTAGGAGGAAAGAGTCCTTGTATTATTGACGAAACAGCTGATATTAAACTTTCAGCAAAACGTATCGTATGGGGGAAACTATTAAATGCGGGACAGACATGTGTTTCAATAGACTATATTGTTGTTCATAAAAATGTAAAAGAAGAACTTATTAAATACTTGCAAAAAGAAATTGGATTGAGATATCCTGATGCTGTAAATAACAAATCTTATCCAAAAATTATTAATACTCATCATTATGAACGTCTTTTAAATTTAATAAAGACTGAGTCAAAAGTAATTGGCGGAAAAAGTAATGATCGCGAAAGAAAGATTGAACCTACAATATTTCCTGATGTAGATTTTAATCACGAGATTATGAAAGATGAAATATTTGGACCTTTGTTACCGATTATTGAGTATTATGATATAGATAAAGTTATTAATATTATTAAAGAAATAGAAAAGCCATTAGCATGTTATATTTTTTCTCAAAGAAAAGAAAACGCCGAGAATATTATTAACAGTCTTTCCTATGGAGGAGGTTGTGTTAATGATACTATAATGCAACTTGCAAATAGTCATGTTCCTTTTGGTGGAGTAGGAAATAGCGGTATGGGCTCTTATCATGGGAAACATGGTTTTGATTTATTAAGTCATAAAAAAGGAATTGTAAAAAATAAAACAATTTTTGATTTACCATTTAGATATGCACCTTTTGATTTGAAAAAATTGAACATATTTAAACATATTATGTGATATATATATGAATAAATGT
>OHBE01000343.1_pt1 | contig 54096 bp, 34 predicted proteins | sample 1577231 | NCBI WGS metagenome assembly OHBE01 (sample SAMEA3541506, study PRJEB24748) | human gut metagenome | biome: human gut; feature: human-associated habitat; material: faeces | place: China | collected 2012 | reverse complement strand
CGTTCCCTCGCTCTTGCTTTCTCGTTGGGCTTTGAGTTCTTCCCCACTAAGGGCAAGAAGTGTCGTTGGAGTTCTCCCAATACCTTGCAGGTGATTCTTCAGAAGCTCGGCACTCACCGCTCCATATTTGTAGAGCAAGGTATTGTACCCTTGTTCGATTTCCTCCCGAAAGGCTTGCAGGCGTTGGTTGGTCTTCTTGTCCGTTGTTTCTCCTTGTTTCACGCTCCAATCGTGGGGATTTGTGTTTTCTCCTGTGGTTATCACTACGTTCGCCCCGTCAATGGTGATACGGCAAAGGATTGCCGTTGTGCCGTCCGCCTTGGTCTTGTTCTTATTGATATAGAATAGGATTTTGAATGTACTGCGCATAGCTCTTACAAGGTTAAGGTTAGCTTTTCAGTGAAAGAGAGAAATCGCTCGAACTCATCGAAGAGCTTCTTCGGGGTAACGTGGGCGTATCGCTCTGTCGTTTGGATGTTGCTATGCCCCAACATTCGGCTCACTGTTTCGATGGGAACGCCACGTTCCAAAGTAATCAAGGTTGCAAAAGTGTGCCTTCCAACGTGTGCCGAAAGAGGAATGGAGATACCTGCCCGAAGTTGTAAGGCTTTGAGTTGGGTAAGGTAAGCCGAATAAGCAATGGGAGCAAAGAGTGTGCTGCGCTCCTCGGACTGATACCGCTCTATCAAACGCACCGCTTCGGATAGGAGCTTCACACGGCAAAGGGTATTGGTCTTTTGTCTGCGGAACTTCAGCCACAAAGCTCCCTCATCATCTGTAAAGAGGTGCTCCCGATTCAGAGCAACCATATCGCAATAGGCAACGCCCGTATAACAGGAGAAGAGAAAGAGATTGCGAGTGGTCTCCAACTCCACCTCATACGGCTCAAAGGTCAAACTCTGCAACTTATCCAACGAAGCCCTATCCAATGCCCGAGGCAATTTCTTATTTCCCCGTTCCACCTTACTGTTCTCGAAAAGGAGTCTATCGGCAAAGCCTTTACGATATGCCAAACGACAAGCCTTCTTCAAACAAATGGAGAGGGTATGGAAATAGCTTTGTGAGAAACCTAATTCACCTTTGATATACTGCTCAAAGAGAAGAAGAAAATCCTCCGTGATTTGACCGAAGGTAATATCGTCTGTTCTGAATTGTCGATGAACGAACGCCACAAAGTGCTGACGAGCCGAATAATAAATTCTCATTGATATAGGTTTTAGGTCAATCCCGACACGCATCTCCAACTCTTCCAACATCAGGTCATAGCACGCCAAGAAGGAGGTCTGGCTCTGCATACTTCCTTGAAACTGCTCCTTGATGTCTGTTGCCGTAAAGACCGCACCTCGCTCACAAAGGGCTCGATAAGCCGACTGTACCGAGAGAAGCAAGCGTTCCAACTTGCCATTCGTTGCCACTGCTTCACGGCTTTTGCCGTTCAGTCTGCTCTCACGAGCATTCCACAATTTCGGGTCGCACGAGAGTTTACAACTGAATTGGGCGATGGTTCGCCCATAGGTTATACGCCCCATTATTGGAGCTTGCCCCGACTTGTCCAATCCGCTCTTTTTGAGGTAGAGCAACACCTTGAATTTGTCTGTTTGCATACGCTTCTTTTTTATGGGCAAAGTTACCCGTTACCGAAGCGTTTTCAGCTACGCAAAACATTGTGGTACAAAGCGTAAGCACCGAAACGACAGAAAGGTGAGTTACCGAACACTCTTCTGTCGGTTACCTTCTCCTGCCTCCTCGTTACCAATAGGAGAATGGACTAACGATTTGGTAACGGAACTTCTGCACAAATCCACATCTTCTGCACTTTACCCCTCTGTGCAAACCACCGAGACATAGTGCAAACCCCTCTCATTTCCATTCACTTACCTTCAATCCTCTCCCTAAGACCCTTTCCCCTAATAGTTGCCTAGAGAACTTTTCGCCAAAACTAATATTAGATTTCACTGAAACCACTAGTAGATTTCGTTGAAACCACTAGTAGATTTTTCTGAAACCACTAGTAGTTTTCGCTGAAACCACTAGTAGTTTTTTTCTGAAACTAATATCAGATTCGACGTACTGAAAAATTAAGTCTTATCAAAGCACACTTGGTACGGCTTTGACCGCTCTACTTTTCATTCCATGAGCGATTAACGCAACTCTTCTTCGATTACACGGAACTCGGTACGACGGTTCAGTTGGTCGCAGACTGACTGCTGCTCCTCGGTCAAAGGTGCTACGAATTCCTCGGTGAGCACATCGCCTTCCTTCAGGAAATCGTGCCGTTCGGCAATTTTGGCTGTCACCGTCTTGGGGACAGACTTACCGTAGCCTTTCCACGTAAGCCTGTCGGCCGCTATGCCACGACTCGTGAGGTAATCCACCACGGATTTGGCTCTGCGGTCAGATAGTCCGAGGTTGTAAGCATCGGGGCCTTTCCTGTCGGCATGCGAACCCAATTCGATCCGAATATCCGGATTGTCCGTGAGGATACGAATCAGTTCGTCCAAGCTCTTCATGCTTTCGGGGCGAAGAGTGGCTTTATCGAAATCATAGAAAATATTTTGCAAGCCCTCGGCTTTCTCACGCGATGCAAGGAAAAAGTCCACATAGTAGGTCTCACTCTGCTTGGCGGTATCGGTCTTGAGTTCTACGTACTGATTCAAATAACCCGATGCTCCGGCAAGCATTACATAGCGAGTATCGCCCTGCACGCTCATCTTATAGGAGCCATCGTCACGAGTAGTCACGAATCCCTGTCCTACGGGGCCGCGTTCGCCTACGATCCTGACAGTGGCTCCGGCTATGGGATTTTCTTCTCTGTCCATCACATAACCTTGAATCTCGGTGTAGATAGCCGGCAGTTCGAAATGGAAGAGGTGCGGCCATCCGCGTGCATCGCCTCGGTTGGAACAAAATACGCCTTTGACTCCGTTGTCCGGCAAAGCTCCTTCTTTGTTTTTGCCTTTAGGCTCCACAGCCAAGCCGAAATCATCGGCAGAGGAATTGACCGGTTGTCCCATATTGACTACATGCCATCGGCCGGTAGAGTCCAGCGTGGCTTTGAAAATATCCAGTCCTCCCAGACCGGCGTGTCCGTCCGAAGCGAAGAAAAGGGTACTATCCCCATCTATGAAGGGAAACATTTCGTCCCCCGGCGTATTGATATCAGGCCCCAAATTCTCCGGTGAACCATAAGAACGATCCGACACCTTGACACGATAAATATCCTTGCCGCCATAGCTACCGCCTATATTGCTGACGAAATACAGGTAATCGCCGGATGCCGACATAGAGGGATGAGCAGCCATACGGAGCGAATCGCGCATAATGTCCACGAGCGAACCGTTGCTCCAACCGCCTTCTCCGCTCCGAGCGGCGGAATAGATCTGTACCGTACGGTCGTAATCGGCCCCTTGCTGCGCCAACGTATAATATATGGTACTACCATCGGGCGTGATCGTTGGCACGCCTTCATCCCATGGAGTATTGATTCCTCCGGACACACTATCGGGACGTCCCCATCGTCCTTGTGCATCTCGTTTGATGATATAAATGTCGTTGGGTTTCAGTCCCGTTATGCTGCTATTATCCAAACCGTCGTCTTTGCTTCTGCTCGATGTGAAATAGAGAGCCGAAGCATCGGGTGCATAGGCCGGGCCGAAGTCGCCCCGTGCCGAATTCCACTCGGCAGCTCGCCGTATCCGGTAACGTGTAGGATATTCCTTTTGCTGGCGGGCAAAGAGACACCCCTCCAAACCGATAGCTGCAAAATAACTTTTCGGATAAGCTTCCAAATATCCACGGAAGAGTGCCTCGGCTTCCTTATAGTTACCTCCTTGCTGATAAGTCTGTGCCAAACGGAGCAGTACCACAGAATCCGGATACCCGTAGCGTCTGGCATTCAGATAGCCACGCAAAGCTTTGGCTTGTCTGCCGGCGGCACGATAGTTTTCACCGGATCGGAAAGCCGTATAAGCTTTCATCTCCACCTGCTTTCGTCGGGTACGCCTGTATAATGTATTGTACATATCGGCAGCCTTGGTATACTCTTGGCGATCATGTGCCTTCTCCGCATCTTTCAACTTCACGCTCTTGCAGGCAGCAAAAGCAAGGCATACCAACAGGATAAGAAAAGGATAATGGATTTTATGATGTCCGCTGTACATATTAAGAAGAAAAGGGATAGGCTATGGGATATGAATCAGTTTGTGCATCTGTATGCTCAGACGCCAAGCAGGAAAAGCCTTGACGAACTCGACGCAGCGAGTGATGGCAGAAGGATCGGGCTCCATGGCATCGTCTCCCGCGAAGATGGGGCTGACAAGATAATGCTGAGCAGTGGGCAATTCGTCGATCGGTGGAGGTAGAGGAGTATCGGATCCTAACGGGAAGCGAAACTCCCCCACTCCATCAGGGAAGTTTTCTTTCAGTTTTCCTATGGCTTCGGGCTTGGGACTACAGGAAATATAGTCTATACCTTTGGGTACGGGGCGAGTTCCGTTGGTCTCTATAGCTTGATAATAACCAAGCCTGTGAAAATAAGCCGTAGCTTCTTCTGTAAGTTGCAGAGTCGGTTCTCCACCTGTCCAAATGAGAAAGCGTGTGGGATAATGTTCGATACTGCGGGCAATCTCCTCCAATGACATTTTTTTTCCTTGGGCAAAATCGGTATCACAATATGGACATGCCAAATTGCAGCCTGCGAGTCTGACAAAGACAGCAGCTCGTCCGGTATTGGCTCCTTCACCCTGAAGGCTGTGAAAGATTTCGTTTACGAGCATTGCTCCGTATTATCCTGTATTATAATGTATAGGAGGCCGAACACTTACGAGTCTCGTCCACCCGACAACCGATCAGCGTTACTCCCGTGCCGGCCAACTGCATCGGCCCTACCACTTCTGTCAGATAAACAGCCATATTCTCCGCGGTGGGATTGAACGGTACTGCAACCAGATCGTCCGGCACAGTGGCACGCAAAGCAGGAAGCAACGGATCCTGCTCCCATAGCATCATCTTGTGATCCCAATGATCTTCAAGCCACTGACATAGCAACTCTTTGATAACGCCGAAATCGACTACACGCCCGATCGAATCAAGAGCCGGTGCACTGCAAATAAAGTGGATACGATAGTTGTGTCCATGCAGATGTCTGCACTTGTGATCGTGCCCCACTACGCGGTGTCCCATGCTAATGTCGTGATAACGTTCGGCTGTAATCATATATTGTCAAAGCTAAGTTTCTGCTGTTCAAAGGTAATCAAATAATCCCCTGCTTCACGTATTCGGCTGTTCGGGTCTCGTCTGAAAAACATTTTTGTAATTTTTTGAAACACTCTTCAGATACACATTTTCAGGTGAAAATTATCTGTTTTTGCTCTTGCACTCGTAAGTGATTGAAATAATGGCTATTAACAGTTTTTCATGCGTGATTTGTCCAAATTGCACCTTAATTCGTTAGTTTTTTTGTACATAAATGCGTGATTTGTCCAAGAAAATGCGTGATTTGTCCAAGTCTTTTCCTTAATATATCCCTTCATTTGTGTGACTCTTAAAGTGTAAGAGCCCAAAGTCACAGTTTTAATCAATCTAAAATTTTTCAATTATGGAAAAGAAATTAGTACCGCAATCCATTTCAAAAGAAAAATTGCAGAAATTGGAAGCACAAGCAACTCTTACTCCTCAACAAGAGGAAGCGAAAGCCCGTAAAATCGAAAGAGAGAAAGTCAGACTAAAAGAACTGAACATTCCTACCGAATCTAAAGAATCCAAAGATTGCAGCCCTGCAGGGATGATCAATCCATATGCACTTACTGAAGTCATTTTAGAAAGACCATTGGATTGGAGCAACCCACGGGCTACCGATATAGTAGAACGCGTGTTGGGTTCAAGCATGCAAGATCTATTATCCAAAGGCGACTCTGTATTAAGAGCCGGAAGAGACCAAAATGCTGAGGTCAAAATCGTGGATTCAGTTTTGACTAAGACCCAAAGAGGGCAGGACGGTCTGGAGAGAATCCTTGAATCGTTCAACGATTATGACATGCCTCCCGAAGAAAAAGAAGAAGCTGCTCCAAAGGCAAAAAAAGCAGCCCAAAAACTCGACATCGACGACCTCAGAGAGCAAGCACTGTCATCCACTACTATCACAAAGGAGATCAGCAAGATCATCCTTCCGACAAAAAATTTAAGAGATAATCGCAATACAGTACATCAGTACAGAGAAGTCGGCTTCCAAAGCAATGGAGCACATAACCTGTGGGATACAGTAGTCCAAGGAGTCGCTGCGGATGGTTACTTGCTTGCAGCTTTGTCGGCTATAGCTTGGGTATGGCCCGCTCTATTGAATATGGATGTGGACATCATGTCTAATCAAGATGAATGGCGACTCTATCGCTGGTTTATAGGGTGCTCTAAACAGACATATGCACGCCCGTCGGGATCAGGTACCTCCACCAATGAAATTCTTCAGGAAGGATATTACAAAGTTCCGATCTTTGCAAGGAGTCGCTATTGGTTCAACGGAGAATACTGGCCGGCTCTTTTCGAACAAGCATATGCCAATTGGAAATTCCCTAATGATTCCAAATACAACGCAATCCTACAGATTGGAGGTGGCTGGCCTGAGGAAGCACTTTGCGAGCTGAGTGGAGATAGCTGGTTTACCTCCTCGGGAAAACTCATGCTTTCTTTTTTCACAGATCTGTCATTGCTGAATTTTATGAAAAGCATGTGCTATAGTTGGAAGACGATAAAACCGATGGTGATTGTAACCCCAAGCTGGGAGCCTCTACCTCCTATGATGCCCGGAATTGTAGCATACCAGGCCTATACAGTTTTGGGATATACAGTTTCCAATGGAGCCTATTACCTGATTATCCGCAATCCATGGGGAGTGACTGAGCCAACAGGAGATGGAGTGCTAAGTAAAAGAGATTGGGTTATCCACTTCGATAATATGAAGTGGTTCAATCTATCCAAAGACGATGGCATTTTCGCACTCCGACTTGATAAAGTGAGAGAGAACTTCTGGTACATCGCATATATGTATTGATATCAGATTATATTATACGGTTTGAGAACGATGGAGGCTGCCCGGTAGAGCGGGCAGCCTCTTCTCTTTTCTGTACACGTCAGGCAACAGGCTCTAACCATGGATCTATCTGCCCAATTCGGAATCGACAAAGCTCCATGTTATAGGATTGACAAGATTCTTCCATCATATCGCATCCCCACCGATGAGAGTTTCATCCGAGAGCTTAGGAGCTTTTCGCGGAATAGCTTAAAGTACTTGGCTGAATAGTTATAACTATTTCGTCGAATAGTTAAAACTATTTCACCGGATAGTTAAAACTATTTCACCGGATAGTTATAACTATTTCTCCGAATAGTTCAAAGTATTTGGCGGAAAGCTTAATAGCTTTCTGTGAAAAGCTGATTAGCATGTATTCCTCTTCGGTCAATGAGCGAAAGAGAAACAAGGGACGACTAAAGAAGATTTAATTTGATTACTCCAGCCTCGACAATCGGTTGGGCTGGAGTATTTCTATGCTTTTACCATCCACACGGATGATACCCTCTTCCTCAAGCTGAGAGAGACTGCGTGCCAGTGATTGCCTGTTCACGCCAAATCGATCGGAAAGTTCTTTCCATGAAGATTCGACAACAATCCGATTGCTGCCATCCTTCGTATAAAGTTGAAACAGGTAGTCTCCGATCTTGCCCTGCAAACTTCGCAAGCTGAGCTGATGGATTTTCTTCATCAGGAAAGCACTGATATCGGAAATCATGCCTATGAAATTCTCCATCAGAGTAGGATACTTATGCATCATCCCTTTGAACTCTTCTTTCCCGATGCGGAAAAGAACACTGTCCTCATTAGCAAACAGGGTAACGGGTAAAATATTCTCCGAAGCAAAAAGAAGGGCCGGAGCCAAGATGCGTCCGACCGCCAAAGTATCTATCAGAATCTGCTTGCCGGAAGGCCCCACCATCTCAGCACGAATCTCACCTACACCCACGATTCGCAGGTCTTGGAGCTTGTCTCCACCGATAGCATATAGCTCTTCGGCTTTCAGCCGTTCCACTCTGTATGAACAACTCTCAAGCAGGGCTAAGAGCTCATCGTCTTTCATACCGACAGAGAGTCCGCTGCTTTTCCAGGCTTTCAGAAGAAGATCGAATTCGGGATCCATCGCAGCATCGTTTCTTTCAGTACATATTTTTCCGCTCCCATTGGTCGATGGCATCACGGATATCACATAGTTCCTGACGGATTTCTTTCAGACGACTGATGACTTCTTCCCTGCGCGTAGTACCATCATAGTCGTTCTTGAGAGCTTGCTTCGTGCCTGCAAGTGTGAGTCCTTTTTCCTTAGTAAGGTGGTGGATGAGCCGCACCATTTCGATGTCCTTGGCTGTATAGCGACGTGTGCCGCCGCCGGAAGTACGTGGCTTTAATGCCGGGAACTCCTTCTCCCAAAAACGCAGAGTGGAATCCGGCAGATCGAACATCCGCGCCACTTCGCTGATGGAATAAAATAATTTTCCCTGTTTTTGCTTTTTCATTTTTCAAGCCATACGGAAACAAACTCTGATCATCTGAGGATCAGGACAAACTTAAAAAATTCTTTCAAGCAAAGTCTTTCTTTCGAGTCGGAGAAACGGCAAATACCGAGAACCAAAATGCCAGCAAATAGGCACCTCGAACGAAGATCAGAGGGGATTCGACTGCCATTATCAGGAGGATAGCAGGCAGGAAAAGGAGGAAATCATATCGGCGATCGCGATAGGCAAAATAAAACAAACCGCCTACGAATACAACCAAAACAACCATCCCGGGAATACCAAGCTGCATACCATCGGCCAGAAGCTGGTTGTGCGGATGCTTCAACAAAATATCCGTATCGATCTGCGCCTGCAATATATTGTCCATAGTGCCTAACCGAATACCTGTCAATGGATGCCGATTGATAGCATTCATGGCTATATCACGCATCTGCATGCGCTCTCCGTCCGCAAAAAAACGATGAGACAAGAGGCCGTTGAAGATAAAACCTCCTACAATGATAAGGATGAAAGAGACGAATAAAAGTTTCTTTTTCTGGGATAGGAAAAAGGCTCGTACCAAGAAAAAGAACATGATGGACATAGGAATGAAGAGCATGGCCAAGCGGCTTTGGGTAATAAAAGCAAAGCATGACAAGGCAACCAAACCATAGATCATTTCCACCGTAGATACCGTTTGCTCCCGATAGAAATACTGACGTACGGCGACTGCCATAAAAATAGCGAATATGCCCAAGAAGATATAAGTGGGATGGGCAAAATGCGTCCAATGGAGCATACAGAAACTCGATGCAGGCATTGGGATATGAGCCTTGAGATAGAATTTATCGAAAGAGAAAGGAGATAAAACGGATTGACCGAAGTATTGGGTCAAAAGAAGAGAAATAAGAATGATGCAGGATAAGTACACCAATACAAGGCGGAAAGAAAAAGAAAGAAATACGCCCCATTCCGTTCTTGTCGGACGCCAACAGCACAAAGCCAACGGCAAAGCCAATAAGGGAAGTCGCTGCTTAAGTGTATGCAGAGCGTCTTTAGTCTCTACAGCTCCGATAAGCCCCGTCATCTGAAACAGATAGTAAGCTACCAATAGAACAAGAATACCTACCGGCAGATAGAATTTCTTTTGAGCAATAGCATACACATAGGAAATACCACAGAAAAGCCATATCGCTCCGATGGCAAAGCCCAGCAGTTGGCCTACCGCAGCTACAACAAACGAGATAACCAGCAGCTTGCGGAAGGTAGTAGAATCTGTTAGAAAGACCGTTCTGACGCCCGTAGCAACAGTCATTCCACCCATAACGATGACAAAAATCCACACGAAGAAAGGTGGCATGGCCTTTTTCGGGTCGAAAACCTGCCAGTCTTTCACCAATGGATATAATAAGGACAAGACTACGATACCGAGTATGAGAAAAACAACGTTCATATTCTGCCGCAATAAGCGGACGAACCGAACCGAAAACGTTTCAGACATGATAGTGTTTGAAATAATTGATGAGGAAAAATAGCCGACCTCTATCGGGAAGATAAACCAAGTTTGTCGCTCAAATAACGGATACGCTTTTCAGCCTTTTCTCTCTCTCCCATGAGAGTAGTACGATAGCTGTACATTTGTGACAGACGAGCAGTCTCAGACAAGGATTTCACACCGGTCTTCGATACTTGGAATGTATGCATCGCTTTGCCTCCGGCCATCAAATCTATCCGAAGAGCATGTCCCTCGGAATCGGCCTGAATAAAAAGCTCACCCATTTTCACCGTCTCTTCGACAGGATAGGTCACTATTTCGTAATGCAACCCCAAATCGGCAAATCGATAGTTAAGTGCAGCATCATAGGGAATGTCGCAAGTCTGTAGCATGGACTTGGTCTGCATATCCGTCACTCGGATAGCAGTATGATTGATAGCCTTAGCTCCGGCATAAACACTCAGCACAATGAGATTGCCAAGCGTGTCCGTACTGCAACGCAAACGAGTATGTTCCTGACCGGAAGCCTCACCGAAACCCGAGAGATAGAATTCAGGAGACCTTCCCTCCACAGAGGAAGTCTTACTGAAAGGATGGGATATGCTATCGATCCGACCGGAGAGAACAAGCAAAGCACTATCGGCGAAGGCGAGATTGCGTTCGCATTCTTTGTACTCGGCCTGCCGGCTAAGAGACAAAGCCTCCTTACGAGCCACTGTATCGGTGGAGTAATGACGATGGAGACTGTCTGCCAAAATCCGAACTCCGGAATAATCGGCATGCTCGTATGCCTCATGCATCAATGCAAGCAACTGCCCGGCTCCCGACTTTGTACCCTGCTTACAGCCAATAGAGTGCAATAAGAGGAGAAAAAGCAAGAAGGGGAGAAAAATTCGTCTCATCATACCAATATATCTGCTAAATGCTATACTCATCTCTCTCACATACGATCAAAAAACGGAGAAGTGTACATAGCGTTTGGGATTGGCTTTGAGGTCGCGCAATAGTGCATCCGCACTCGAAGCCATACTATCCAGTCGCATGTAGAGCGATTTGTCGTTTAAGAGCATCCCGAGCGAACCGTTGGAATTGCGAATTTGATCGGAAAAGCTTCGAAGATTCTCTGATGTAGCCTGTAATTCGGCCATCAGAGCCTCCAGTTTCAACTGTTTCAATTCTTCCGAAAGCATTGCCACATTATCCGTAATGGTACGTGTATTGGCCATGACGGCAGGCAATTGCGTCCCGATGGACTTGTCCAAAGAAGCAGTCAAACGATTTAGCCGCTGAGCCGTTGCGGCCATATTCTCCATCATTACGGCCAAATTGGGATTATTGACCATATTCGCCAGGCCGACAATGACTGAATCCACCTTCGGCATCATGTTCACGACAGAAGGAACGATCTTATTCGAAGTTACCGACATAATATCATCGGGAGTTTCAGACCGAATGGTATCCCCGGGATTCAGGTATCCATCCCGAGGATCGCCTTGTATGATGCGAAGCTCCGCTCCACTCAAAGCTGTCTGGTGAATGGCCAGATGGCTACCTTTGGGCATACGATATTCGGACTCGAGGTCAATACCCACAACGATAGAACGACCATTCTTATAGTCGAAGCTAAGAGACTTTACCACTCCTACCTTATAGCCATTGACCAATACGGGACTGGCAATGTTGACGTTCTTCACTTCAGGGAAAGCGGCGTAATACACATTCGCCCTTTTGAAAACGTTGAATCCTTTCAGGTAGTTCAGGCCGAAGTACAGCAGAAAAAGAGCAATGAGAGTCAATGCTCCGATCTTTGTAGTCTTACTTATTCTCATTTCTTTTATTGTTACCTCTAAGTAATGCTTTCCGACAATTTCAATATATCTCTCTCACACGTTTGCCCGCTTCATAAACCACGATATAAGCATCAGGGAAACTTTTCCTGACTTTTTTCCGAAGGTGACGAGCCTCATCCTCGCTGGAAACCGCTCCTGTAAGATAAAAGAATCGACCGCCTCGTTGTTCAATGACCACCTTGTAACCTTTCAATCGCTTATCGCCATTTTTGAGCTTCGTCGTGGAAGACAGGATCTGTATTTTATAGGTTTTCTTCGCGGAATGAGCACCCTCATCCGGCTTTACAGCATGCCCCTTGGAAGCTATACTTTCCTTGCCGTCAGACATATCTGCCACCGAAGAAATACCATTGTCTTCTGGTTCGACTTCAACCTTATCCTCTTCCTCAGCAGCTTGTGGTGCGGGCTCGGACACCTTACCGGAACGTCTGTCATAATCCTCTTTGTATCGGGCAAATCCTCGGGCGATAGCCGAAGCCAATTCGTCACGCCCGGCTTCCGACCCCAAATAACGAGCCTCCGCCGGATTGCTTATAAAGCCCAGCTCGACGAGAACGCTCGGCATGGCAGAAAACACGAGTACAGCCAAATTGCCGAGCTTCACCCCCCTATCATGACGCCCCTTGGCCACAAATCCTTTTTGGATCTGTTGGGCCAGTTTGATGCTCTGATCCTGATACGTATTCTGCATCAGTTCGAACATGATATAACTCTCGGACGAACGGGGGTCAAACCCTTTATAAACGGTCCTATAGTCTTTCTCCATCAATATGACGGCATTCTCACGCTGGACTACCGCCATATTTTTACTGTTACGTTCATGTCCCATTACATAGGTCTCGGTACCATAGCCTCCATGACCTCGCTCTTGCGAATTGACATGAATACTGATAAAAAGGTCGGCATTGTTTTTATTGGCATATTCGGCACGTCCCATCAGGGTAACGAAGAAATCCTTCTCACGGGTATAAAGCACTTTCACATCCGGATGCTTGCTCTTGATCAGTCGTCCCACACGCAAAGCCACGGCCAAATTGATGTCTTTCTCTCGTAAACCATTACCGACTGCCCCCGAATCATGTCCTCCGTGTCCGGCATCGATAACCACGGTAAACGCGCGATTCCGTTGGCCCTCCAGAGGCAAACATACGATCAGAAGGAGAGCTGTCATCCAGAGCAACAGATAGTGGGTATGGTTTTTCCTTGACATGAACTTTATTATCCCTTAAATGGATACAAAAATAAGGATTATCCGCAACAAACGAAGGCAATAAAAACTGCGATTTTCCTTTCAGCCCTTTAGAAATCCGGAACGGAACCAAGGTGTTGAAAAGATTAGGAACAGTAAAAAAAGACTGCACCGACTTCTCATACCAAGCTGAGAGAATCGGTGCAATGCTTTTCGAGCCTCTTGTCGGATTCGAACCAACGACCCCGAGATTACAAATCACGTGCTCTGGCCAACTGAGCTAAAGAGGCGGATGGGTAAGCTGGCTATATCGCGCCGCTACGACCTAATACCCTTGCTGCGATCAAGCCCTGGGGGAATCAAAGGGAGCATGCCGTATAGGACTTACCCAGGCGCAAAAGTAGTAATAATTCCATAACGACCAAATAATCGGACGGAAATAATCCGATTCTTTTTTCCTGACAGTGAAAATTCTTCTGGAAACAAATAGTCCCTGAGCCGACCGAAGTGGAGAAGATTTGCGATGTGAAATTCGATTCCCCATGGTTGATGGTTTTTACTATATTTGCCGGCCAAGAATGCTCCTATCGAGAGTATAAAACTCTTTGCTAAAAGTGCTTATAGGATTGATATAGAACAATATTGACAAACAGTTTACGACCAAATAACAATGAATATGCCACATATACTCCCCGGCTCATCAGGCCGGTTCCATCCCGCCCGTATCCGTCATACCGCCCCGCCTTGTTCGGACAAAGCAAGAATATCCCTATGACAAATAAAGAGGAATAACGCTTCCATAGCCTCCTCAAAGAATCAAGGCACCCATCGAGTTCCCTATAGAACTGGTGGGTGCCTTTGTTTTATCACCTCCCGAATCGGCCTTTTTCAGCCTGCGATTTATATATAAATCATTTTACGATCTATATATTTATTGAAAACGATTTATATACAAATCGAAAACGATCTATATATTTATCGTAAATGATTTGTATATAAATCGTTATCTTCTTTCCAAAAGTCATGTTTCTACCTGAAAAACTTCCTTTTCTTGCCTTTTTGACTTCGAAATCGTCTTCCTTTCAGGTGCTTATTTGGAATCATTCCAAACTCATCTTCGTTGTTGAAAACTTTTTTGGTACGTATTTTTCAGTCTGTCAATGACCGGAATAGTCAGGGAAGAAAGTGGAAACGATCTTGTAGGAGCAACTCTGCCTCCGGATACCTCAATGCAGGTAAAATAGCACAGGAGAGCCTGCAGTTTGACGGATTCTTCGATAAAATAAGCACCTTTGTCATACTGAAAACGTTGTGCCACAGGCCAACAGACCGAACACTTCGGTAATAATAGAAGTTATAGAAGCATGAATTTATTCTCGAATCTTCTGTTTCGCTTCGATGTACGCCGTCTGTCCGAAGATACGCTCAAAGCTATCTATTCTTTGGAAGAAGACGGTCTGCCCGTCAATGCAGACCGACTGGCAGCCCTGACCGGGCTGAAGATAAGCAACCAACAGTATATACTCGATCTGCTGCACAAACAAGGCTACTGCCTGCCTCCGGACTCACATCTGACCGAAAGCGGACGGAAATATGCGCTCAAGGTGATTCGCCGCCACAGGCTTTTGGAAAAGTATCTGTCCGAACACTCCGGCTATGAACCCAGCGAATGGCATACACAAGCCTGCAAGGAGGAGCACTATCTGTCCGATGAAGAGCAGGAGCGGATAGCAGTCCGCCTGGGCAATCCGCTTTTCGACCCGCATGGCGATCCGATCCCGACGGAAGAGGGCGAAGTGCAATCCGTGGAAGGAGTACATGCCGACGAACTGCCGGACGACTCGTATGTGAGAGTGATCCACATCGAAGATGAGCCTGCCGACCTGTATCGGCAGATAGAAACCATCGGTTTCTTCCGCGGTGCCGTATTTCATCTTCTGCGTACCGATACGGATGGAGTGCACCTTTCTTTCGAGGGGGAGCAGTTCTTGTTACCACAGGAGGCTGCACATAATCTGACCGTAATGCCTTGTACGGACAAAAGCATGATAGATTTGGCACAGAAGACCGTCAAGCTCACTACACTTCGTCAGGGCGAAGAAGCTACGATAGCCGGCATCAGCAAGGCCTGTCGGGGGGCCAATCGTAGACGGCTATTGGACTTAGGATTTGTACGCGGTAGCCGAATCGCCATAGATCTGACCAGCCCCTTGGGCAATCCGACAGCTTATGTGGTCAGAGGAACGGCCATCGCCCTGCGACGCGATCAAGCTCGTTATATCCTTATATACAGGTAAAAGACCTAAACGCTCAGACCAACTTCGAATCGAATGATGAAAAAGAGTGCTGCCACCTCTTCAGCCTGCAACGGCTGCCCCGCACACAGCGGAAATAAACTCCGGCGCATGGGCACCGATGCGGAGCGATACGACTTCACCATCGCCCTTGCCGGCAATCCCAATACGGGCAAGAGTACGGTATTCAATGCCCTGACTGGGCTCAAACAACATACGGGCAACTGGCCCGGGAAAACGGTAGAGAAAGCCGAAGGTGCATTCTCGTATGCCGGCTCTTCATTCAAGATAGTGGACCTTCCGGGCACCTATTCTCTCCTTTCTACCTCCGAGGATGAGGAGATCGCTCGCGACTTCATTCTCTTCGGCAAGCCCGATGTTACCCTCATCGTGGCAGATGCTACCCGACTGGAGCGGAATATGAATCTGATCCTGCAAATCCTCGAAATAACGGATCGTGCCGTCCTATGTGCCAATCTAATGGACGAAGCCGAACGGAACGGCGTGGAGATCGACCTGAGAGGTCTCTCGCGCAGGCTGGGCATCCCTGTCGTAGGAGCCAGTGCACGTTCGGGAGAGGGCATATCCGATCTCCTGTCGGCCCTGTCCGAGGTGGCCCAAGGGATATATCGCTGTACTCCGCATCGGCTGACAAGTATCGGTACTGAAATAGATACGCGGATCGATTCTTTGGCCGAATCCATCCGGCTCTTTCATCCCGATACGCCCAATAGCAGATGGTTGGCCCTTCGCCTTACGGAGGGAGATCGACGGGTGGAGAATATCCTCTATGCCGACAACGAAGCTCCGGCAGAGAAGCTGAAAAGAGAGGTGGACGAGTTTCGCCGCAACTTCGGCGAAGACCTGCATGACCAACTCTCCGAAGCACTCTATTCCGATGCCGGAAAAATCTGCCAAGAGGTGATCACTCAGGCCAACAAACGCGGGAGAACTCCACTGGACATCAAGATAGATCGTATCGTTACGAGCCGGAAGTGGGGTTTTCCCATCATGTTGCTCATGTTGGCCTTGGTACTGTGGATTACCATTGTAGGCTCCAACTATCCGTCCCAGTGGTTAAGCGACAGTCTTGTAGGTATTCTCCATCCTTTGCTGAAAACACGGACTACGGGTTTCCTGCCGGATTGGTTGAGCGGATTTCTCATCGATGGCGTCTACTTGGCTACGGCTTGGGTCGTAAGCGTGATGTTGCCGCCGATGGCCATTTTCTTTCCTCTGTTTACATTATTGGAAGACTTCGGTTTTCTTCCGCGAGTGGCATTCAATTTGGACGAACTTTTTCGTCGTTCGGGTGCGCACGGCAAGCAGGCTCTGACCATGACAATGGGCTTCGGCTGCAATGCGGCAGCAATCATCAATACGCGCATCATCGATAGCCAAAGGGAGAGACTGATAGCTATTCTGACCAACAACTTCTCTCTGTGTAACGGGCGTTGGCCTACACAGATACTCCTTGCCACGATCTTCCTCACACCTGCCGTACCGGCCTATTTGCGTGGCGTGATCGGCATTGGGTCAGTCGTGGCCATTGCATTGCTGGGTATCGCTTTCATGTTTTTCTTCTCTTGGGTACTCTCCCGAACGCTGCTGCGAGGTCAAGTCTCCACGTTCAATCTGGAGCTTCCACCCTACCGCCCGCCACAGTTTTGGCAGACGATCTATAAATCCATCGTAGACCGTACACTCGTCGTTTTGTGGCGTGCCGTTGTCTTTGCCGCGCCGGCCGGTGCCCTTATCTGGCTCACCTGCAACATCCAAATCGGTGGAGTCGGGATAGCCGAATATCTGATCGACCTGCTGGACGGACCCGGTTGGCTGATGGGACTCAACGGTGTCATTCTGCTGGCCTATGTATTGGCCATTCCGGCCAATGAAATAGTGATACCGACGATCCTGATGCTGACCGTCCTGACTACGGGAATAGATGGAGGAACCGGTGCCGGCGTCATGTTCGAAGCCGATGGCACAGCCGAAACGGCACGACTGTTCGAAGCCGGCGGTTGGACTATGCTGACAGGTATCAACCTCATGCTGTTCTGCCTACTCCACAATCCTTGCAGCACCACCCTGTTTAACATATATAAAGAGACGGGGAGCCGGAAATGGACGCTGCTGGCAGCCTTGATTCCGCTTGCCACAGGTTTCGTTGTGACCGTAGCCGTGGCCTTTGTATGGCGGTTGGCCGGAGGATAAGACCGGAAAAAACTTTCCCAAACGAATTGCGATCGAATGAATGATTTTCGCCCCAACCCTTCCCTCTTGCTGGAGACGAGCTGGGAGGTTTGCAATAAGCAGGGTGGTATATACACTGTGCTTACATCGAGGGCACATGAGATGATGAAACGCCACGACGGACGTATCATTTTCATAGGCCCCCTGCTAACAGAGCAGGAAGACTTACCCACCGATTTTGAGAATACAGTCCCTGCCATCTTGGAGGACTGGCATCGTGATGCAGCACCCTCGCTGGACTTGCGATATGTGTGCGGCAGCTGGCGAACTCCCGGTTCTCCCCCTGTAGTACTGGTGGACTTCGAACCCCTCTATGCACAGAAAGCAAAGCTCTACTATGAGATGTGGGAGCACTTCGGCATCCAAAGCGACAAGGGGTACGGCGACTATGACGAGGCCTCGCTCTTCGGCATTGCCGCAGCCCAAACGATGCACAGCCTGTGCGAATACCTCTGCCTCGAAGACCAACCGGCCATAGGTATTTTCAACGAATGGATGCTCGGCATGGGACTCCTCTACAGCAAGCGGAAAACACCTCGTCTGAAAACCCTTTTCCTCACACATGCCACCACCACAGGGCGGTCTATCGCCGGCAACAACAAAGCTCTGTATGCCTACATGCCGGGCTACAACGGCGATCAAATGGCTGCCGAACTCGGTGTAGAAGCCAAACACGGGATAGAAAAAGCGGCGGCTCACCAATCGGACACCTTTGCCACGGTAAGCGAACTCACGGCCAAAGAATGCCGGCAACTGCTCGAACGCGATCCGATGGTACTGCCCAACGGATTCGAACCGAACTTCGTGCCGCAAGGAGAAGAATACGAGAGGCGGCGTGCAGAAGCGCGAAAGCGACTGCTCTACGTAGCGGAACATCTGACCGGCAAGCAACTGCCTGCCGATACCTTACTGATAGCCACGAGCGGACGGTACGAGTACAGGAACAAAGGTATCGACCTCTTCATCGATGCCGTTTCCGAGGCCGGACGATCGGGCAAACTCCGTACCCCGACTTTGGCTTTCATCCTTGTACCGGCATGGGTAGCCGGAGCGCGTGCCGATCTGCAATATCTACTGAATCATCCCGATCCGACGGAGTATAAAGAGAAACCCCTCCCCTATCCTTTCCTGACTCATTGGCTGCACGACATACAGGAACAGACTATCTCGAAACGACTCGACGAATCCGCCGGCAGTGCCGGAGAGGTGTCCTTCATCTTCGTTCCTTGTTACCTGAATCGGAAGGATGGGATCTTCGGCCTCGGCTACTACGATTTGCTCATCGGTATGGACCTGACCGTCTTTCCCTCCTACTATGAACCGTGGGGATATACACCGCTGGAAAGCATCGCTTTCGGTATTCCGACGGTGACGACGGACCTTTCGGGCTTCGGCCTTTGGGCTATGCAGGAGCGCGGTAGTCGGGACGACTTCAGTACGGGCGTAGCCGTCATCAAGCGTACCGACGACAATTATGCAGAAGCCGTACAAGCCATCGCCGACCTGCTATATCGTTGGCCGGCCGAAAGTACCGACCGAACAGCCTGCCGGCTGGCAGCCATGCAAACGGCATCCCATGCAGAATGGCGTTTGTTTTACGACCGGTATGAAGAAGCATACTCTGAATCGCTCAGTCGAGATTGAAGACAACCGATAATGAAAAAAACGCATCTTTGTAGTCCATTCCACGAACAAACAGCTATTATAAAACAATGATATTGAACATACTGCTTCTAATCATCGGATTGGCTTTAGTCGTTGGCGGAGCCAATTTTCTCACCGATGGCGCAGCCTCCATAGCCAAGCGATTTCGACTATCGGATTTGGTCATCGGCCTTACCGTACTGGCCTTCGGCACATCGGCTCCCGAACTCACCGTCAGTCTGATGGCAGCCCTGAAAGGAAGTGCCGATATAGCTATCGGCAACGTCATCGGGAGCAATATCTTCAACATTCTGGCCATCGTTGGCATTACGGCTCTGATCATGCCGCTGACCATGTCGAACAGTACGATTCGTATCGAAATCCCTCTAACCATTCTCTCCTCCGCGGTCTTGTTTTTCATGGCCAACGACCGCCTCTTCGACATGGCCGGAGAGAATGTGATCACCCGTACCGAAGGTTTCGTATTACTGGCTTTCTTCCTGATATTTCTATTCTACACTTTCAATATGTCCAAAGGGGAAGAATCCCCCGGGCAAGTGAGGCAGTTTGCCCTACCCCTATCCATAATAATGGTAATAGGCGGTCTGGTAGCTCTCGTCTTCGGGGGCGATCTGTTCGTGGACAATGCAGCTATGCTTGCCGGACGCATGGGAGTAAGCGAATCGGTTGTCGCCATCACCATCGTAGCAGGAGGAACTTCCTTGCCCGAATTGGTCACCACCTTAGTGGCTGCCATCAAGAAGCGTCCGGGCATGGCCATCGGCAATATCGTAGGCAGCAACCTCTTCAACATCCTGCTCATCCTCGGAGTCAGTTCGTCCATCAGCCCCATACGGATCCAAGGCATTACGGTCGTGGACTATGGGATTTTCATTCTATCGGCAATCCTGCTCTACGTTTTCGGCCTTTTCTTCGGAGACAAAACGATCAAACGCTTCGAAGGCAGCATCCTCTTATCGCTCTTCATATGCTATACGGTCTATTTGCTCATGACCGCCTAAAGAAAGCCATACGGGGAAAAATGCGCAAGAAAAGGCTCGACGCCATTCGCCGGCATATTCTGCGGAGCGAAATCTCCACCCAAGAGGAACTGCAAACAGCCTTGCTGTCCGAAGACATTTCCGTATCGCAGGCCACACTTTCACGCGATCTGGAAATCCTCGGCATAGAAAAATCGACCTCGCCTTCTGGGAAAAAAGTGTACATCCTGCCTCGAGACAATCGTCCACCCTCCTCTCGCGGTGAACTTCGTATCGGACGCACCGAAGGGTTTATCGGACCGGTCGATAGGGGAGAGATGCTTCTGCTCAATACGGCTGAGGGCCATGCAGCCCGTATCGCATCGGAAATAGAGGAGCTGTCTGCGCCCGAAGTGGCGGACGTATTCTTCGGCCCGACGCACATCGTTGTCATCGGGCAGAAAGGAACCACGCGTCAGGCTTTACTCTGCGCCATTGCTCCGGCCATTCCCGAAGTCCTCCGCTGAAAACCGACACACCTCCTCACGTCAAACCTTACCAAACTTCCTACACTGTATAGTCACGAAGACTGAACGACAATGAATGATGACAGGAAAACGACATTTCCATGAGATCGAACGAATCAACAAGTATTTGCTCTCTCTCAAAAGGCTATTCCCCTCGCATATCAAAAACACATCACTACAATCAAACTCAAACGGGAGCATTTTGAGGCGGTTGTCCCCTGAGGTCTATTGGTTAATTTCATCTATGCAGCAATATTTTTACATATCTTTGTCGCGTTTCAGTTGAACATCTTCAAAGAACACATTCGACACCTTTGGACATTACATACTTCTACTATGATCCTCTAAACGGTATACAATCTCAATCCAATTAGCCTCCTCGTCTACGAATGTTACTTATAAATCAAAGTCATTAGCAATACAAAAAAATACTATGATCGACCTTTTTTCAAAATTACGCAACTCGGATTGCAGTCTTCGGCAGAATGCCTCTAACACCTATGTCCACCGCCTGCTGAGCCGCAGCTATCTGCTGTTTTTCCTGGCCTTTTTACAGCTTATTGTCAATGAATCCTATCGCCGAGTATTGGTCTCTTGGAATATGGAGGTTCGATTTGCGGATATTCTGATTGCCCCGATTGTTTGGAGCTTGGTCGTTTATTTATTACTTGCAGCCATCCCGAGCCGTCGGTTATATCGAGGCATTATGTGGCCCGTGATCCTGATCGCAACGCTTATGTACGTAGTCGAGATGTACCTGCTCAGGTGCTACGGGACTGTTTTTATCCCCTATATAGCTACTGCATTTCTTGCTACTACATCAGCCGAGGCCAGTGCATTCTGGCGAGAGGCTTTCTCTTGGAGCGATATTGGTCATGTCGCAGGTTGGTATGCGATCGTTTGGCTTGTGAGTCTAACCCTCGGTAGGCTACTACATCTACTCCCAAGCAGACCTAAATTTCTCCTTCCTCTACTGCTTCTGTTTCTTAGCCCAATACTCTATGCAGCAGTTTGGCACTATCCCAAAGCTCTTGATCAGCTCTCCGAAGATAGAGGCTATGCTTTCTCCTATCCGACAGCTGCACCTTGTGAGAGGTTGGCATGGAGCATCTCGCAGAGCTTGATGGAAGGCAAAGAGATCAATGCCCTTTTCGATCGCATTAACTCCAGTACAAAGAGAGATATGGTTACCAAAGTCTCCCCTAAAGCGCCACACACGGTAGTGCTCGTTCTGGGTGAGTCAGCCCGACCTGATTATATGCATAGCTATGGTTATCCTCTGGAGAATACCCCCCGATTGGATAGTCTGCTTGCATCCGGTGCCGCTGTACAATTCGACGATGTGGTCAGTGCCAAGCCTAATACTCAAGGTTCGATTGCAGCGATGATGTCTATTGGAGAAAGCCGTGCAAGAGGAAAATGGTATGACGATCCTATGCTGATACCGCTACTCCGCTCCGCCGGTTACTATACCTTCTGGCTGAGTGCTCAGGAAAAACTGGGCTTTGCAGTGCAAAATGTCACAGCCATCGCCAAACTTTCGGACAGTACCCTTTTCGTCTTCAGAGGGATGGATGATGTGGTATTACCCAATCTCATGCAACGAGCCGAGTATCAAAATCTATTTGAGGTGGTACATCTGAGTGGCTCACATGTATCCTATCAGGATCGTTACCCCTCTGAATTCGGCAAATTCACCTCGGAAAACCTTCCCTCTCATCATGACGAATCAAAGGATGCAGTCGTGGCGCACTATGTCAATAGTCTGTACTACACGGATTATATTCTCGGCGAGATTGAGCGAAAATACGCAAATGAAGATGCGATCATCATCTACCTTTCGGATCACGGACAGGTACTCTATGATGCACCCAACAACCCCAATTTGGTCGGCCATTCATTTAGCCAACAAGGTGTGTCTATCCCTCTGTTTATCTATCTCAGTCCATCTATGAGAGCCAAATACCCGGAGCTTATCCCTCGATTGCAATCCATTAGGAGCCGACGCATCATGACCGATGTCCTGCCCTATGCTATTATGGGACTCTTAGGAATAGAATCTCCACTCTACAATCCGGAGCTGGACTTTTGGGGCACCGGTTATGATGAACATCGCCCTCGTGTTATATACACGGATGATTCATCTTTGGTTATTGACTGATTCGATATCGGTTATCGATCTTTGTACACAGAACCACCCTCAAGGGCGTTCGACACTTAGCTTTGAACTCAGAGCACCTCATGGATGGCTGAGTCAGTCTCATGGTTTTGAACAGATAAGAAGAAAGGATTGCTTTTGGGAAATATGCCCCCACGAAGCAATAACACCTCAAAGAGCAAACCGGTGTACACCCAATAGTGTCCTAAACGTTTTTGAGTACAGAACACTGTAGTTCAGATCGAATCTTTTTCCACTTTGGATAGCTTGGCAAACCGAAGTAACAGACGTTTGCGTCCTACCTGCTGAAACGAAACCTCAGCCTTGGCATTATCGCCTTCTCCTTCGAGGGATTCGATGATTCCTATTCCGAAGCGCGCATGTGCCACCGTGTCGCCCACGCACAAATCTCCTATCTGCTGATGAACCATTCGCTCCTCATGAACAGGAGAGGAGCCGACGCGTACCAGCCGTCTGCGAATCGGCTCCGGCTGAGGCAATCTTTCGAAAGCATCGCTCCGAGAAAAATGGATGGGAAGTTCGTCACCTTGGCTGTGCCCTCCTAACATTTCTTGTGGCACACGTCGCTCAACGTATGCATCATCAAGTTCTTGTAAGAAGCGGCTCGGACGCGAACGCTCTGTTCGTCCGTTTCGGGAGCGTTCCGCAGCAAAACTGATATGACAGGATTCTTTGGCACGAGTGATAGCCACATAGAAGAGACGACGCTCTTCCTCAAGACCCTGTTCGGTAGCATTCATCATCGAAGGGAAAAGATTTTCTTCCATACCAACGATAAAAATATGCTTGAACTCAAGTCCCTTTGCAGCATGTACCGTCATCAGGGTGACATAATCTCCGACCACTCCCTCGGTATCTTGGTCCGTCAGGAGTACAACCTCGTTTAGGAACGTTCCCAAGGAGGGTTTCTCTCCCCTTTCTTCGGCGTAAGAAGTGCCGTATTCCTCAATGCCGTTGAGCAATTCTTTGAGGTTTTCCTGCCGACTTATTCCCTCGATACTTTTGTCAGAAAAAATTTCGGCCGAGATCCCGCTCCGTTTGACCACATCGGCTGCTTGTTCGTACAAAGATTCGTATTCGGACTCCTGAAGTTCACGGATGAGGGAAACGAACTCACCAAGACGGCGTCGGGCTGTAGCACTAAGATCGGGAAGACCCTTCTGCGATTCGGACAGTACGTCCCACAACGAACGAGAAGAAGCCGTGGCTATCTCGTTAAGACGAGACAGAGTGGTATCTCCTATTCCTCGCTTGGGATAATTGATTACACGCCTGAGTGCTTCGTCATCATTGGGATTTACGATTAGACGAAAATAGGCCAGGACGTCCTTGATCTCTTTTCGCGAATAGAACGAAAGCCCACCGTATATACGAAAAGGGATATTGTGTTTGCGAAGTGCTTCCTCGAAAACTCGGCTCTGCGCATTAGTGCGGTACAGAATGGCGAAATCGGAATAAGGACAATGCTCTTGCATGCGTCGCTCGACGATCGAATCCGCTACCGTATAAGCCTCCAAATACCCCGACAGACAACCCGTCAGGCGAATACGCTCACCTACTTGTTTGTTCGAAAAAACTTGCTTGGGGATTCGCCCCTCATTGTGAGCAATCAAGCTATTGGCAGCATTGACGATGCTCTGTGTACTCCGATAGTTCTCCTCAAGTTTGAAAAGTTTGCTCCCGGGGAACGACTTTGAAAAGCCCAGAATGTTTTCCAGTTTGGCTCCACGGAAACTGTATATACTCTGAGCATCATCCCCAACGACGAATACCTTGCCTTTCTCCCCCATCAACTGCCTGGCAATCAAATACTGTGCAAAGTTGGTATCCTGATATTCGTCGATCAATAAATAATCGATGCGGTCACGGTAGGTCTGCAAGACATCCGGAAAATCACGAAAAAGGACATTGATTTTGAAAAGCAGATCATCGAAATCCATGGCATTATTCTGCTTGCACAGAATGGTATAGAGAGAATAAATCTCTGCCATCCGAGGCATTCGACAGTCTATATCATATCGGGAGAGATCCTTATTGGCAGCATACGATTCGGGAGAGATCAGCTGATTCTTAGCCATCGATATACGATGTTGTACAGCGTTGAGACGATATACCTTATCATCGATATTCATGCGCTTCATCACATGACGCAGCAAGCTCTTGGTATCGTTCGTATCGTATATGCTGAAGTCGCGAGTATATCCGAGGTGTGTCGCATTCTCTCTAAGTATACGAGAGAAAACGGAATGGAATGTACCCATCTGTATCCTGTAAGCAGCAGGTCCGATCTCGCTTGCCACACGTTCTTTCATCTCTTTGGCGGCTTTGTTCGTAAAGGTCAGTGCCATCAGCCTTGCGGGATCGTAGCCGGAGCGAATCAGGTGCAGCAATTTATAAACGAGTACCCGTGTTTTGCCGGAGCCTGCCCCGGCTATCACCAAGGCAGGCCCGTCATTATAAAGAACGGCAGCCTTTTGGCTGTCGTTCAATGATGAGAGATAATCTTCGGACATTACGATGCCCCGACAATCATACTGATTCTTTTAAGAAATACTTCTCGCAGCGTATCATTCGAGAGAACACGGTTAAGATGACGCAGGAGTTTGTCTATCTCTTCTTCCGCATCAGTACCATGCAGCAAAATTTCTGCCGTACGGATAGGAGGAAGCATTTCGTTCATTTCTCTAATCGAATCGGATGTGTACAAGAACATGAAGTCGCGCACATCATCAGGCAGATTGGAGCCATCATTTCTAAGCGGGAAGATAGGACGATAGTCTCGGATAAAGCGATAGAACGGGCCTAAGATAAAGGGATCTATATGCTGTACCACAGAGGAGAACTGAACAGGGGTGAGATCTTCGATGGTCTCCAGATTCATATAAAGATGGTCGATCTGCATCCTCTTGATAGCCACCGAAACGGGATCGCGCCACTCCTTCAAACGAGCGGCCTGCTCCACAAACATGAACGTACAAGGGGGAACATTATTAGCCACCTTCTTGACAAAGGCAGATGCATGCATCACCTCAATGGGCAAGCGGCGAAGAGCAGGATTGGCAAAGGCATTGCGCCAAAGGATGAAGCGCTGGGGATCATTGATAATCACATATCCCGTAGCCCCGGGCTGATCGCGCAAATATACATCGGCAAGAGCAACGACTTCGCGGACAATTACATCAGAAGGAAGACCGACCATCACACCATGTCCTTCATATGCCAAATCGTACACATGCCTACGCATTTCTTCCGGCATATCGGCCGTGTATTCATTATCGACACGCTTATCAGGATTGGTCTCACGTAAATAATCTTGCCACTCCATCCTGCGACAATGCTCCTGGGTCAGATCAAATACATCTTCATAACAACGGAATGAAGCAGCTATATCCTTGGCCTCATCACAAATCTGCGGTAAGAAGCTGTAGTTCTCAGGAGGCAAAGTGCCCGATTCATCGAAAAAGCGAGCACGCAAGGCCTCGAAGCGAGCCGTTTCTTCACGTCCAACACGCATCTTGATGCTACGTCCGCCTTTATAGCTTACATAGATGGAGCTATACTCAGGCGTATAGTCAAATTCGCCCCAAGGATAACCGGGTACCTGATCTTGAAGAAAGAGTGTTACTGCCTCGATATGCTTGCATGTTCCAAGCCCATTCGTTCTAAAATCGAGACAAGAACAATAATTCCGTTCGCTCCGAACACCACGGAATGCAACTCGGTATCGGTTGCGGCCGTTTGCGACCAAATAATCGCCCCATATCCGATTCTCATCCAAATGTTCAACATCGAAAGGATTCTGTTCAGCAAATTCTCTTCTTAATCCTACTTGCCACTCTTCTACGGTCATGCCTTCCGGACAAAACCGATTAGACAATTTCTGTTCTTTCATTGAATAAACCTTCTTTTACTTTACATTATATATTGTCTGCAGAATTCATGTGTACAGTATCAATCCGGCCTTTTTCGAGTTCGGCTTTCACAAATTGAGCTGTATAACTATTCTTGCATTCTATTATATCCTCCATTTTCCCTTGGTAAAGCAACTGTCCGCCACCTGCTCCTCCCTCCGGTCCTATATCAATCAAATAATCCGCACAGCGGATCACATCCAAATTATGTTCGATCACTATTACCGTATTCCCTCTCTCTATCAGTCGATTAAGGATCCCCAACAAAACGCGTACATCTTCGAAATGTAAGCCCGTAGTCGGTTCATCTAATACATAGAGTGTATTTCCCGTGTCACGTTTACTCAGCTCGGTGGCTAATTTAACACGTTGACACTCTCCTCCCGACAAAGTCGAGGATGGTTGTCCCAGTTTGATATAGCCCAAACCGACCTCCTGTAAAACGGAAAGCTTGGATAAAATATGAGGTGCATGTTCGAAAAATTCGACAGCCTTATTGATAGTCATATCCAAAACATCCGCAATGGATTTTCCTTTGTAACGGACTTCGAGTGTCTCCCTGTTGTATCGCTTTCCCCGGCATCCCTCACACGGAGCAAATACATCGGGCAAAAAATTCATTTCGATCGTCTTGTAGCCATTACCCTTACAAACCTCACAGCGTCCGCCTTTGACGTTGAAAGAAAAACGCCCCGGCTTATATCCACGAGCTTTACTCTCGGGCAGACCGACAAAAAGAGCGCGAATATCGGTAAACAATCCCGTATATGTGGCTGCATTGCTTCTAAGCGTCCGCCCGATAGGGCTTTGGTCTACGGCTATTATCTTATCTATATGCTCTAACCCCTCTATACGGTCATAGGGCATCGGATCCTGCAAAGAGCGGTACAGCTTTTGGCTGATAGCAGGGAATAGAGTCTTATTGATCAATGTACTTTTCCCACTACCGGAGACCCCGGTAACACATATAAATACCCCCAGCGGAAAGATAACGTCTATATTCTGCAGGTTATTGCCTTTGGCTCCAAATAATTTTATCGTTTTCCCACTACCATCTCTCCTGCCGATCGACTTTTCTATACGCTTTCGTCCACTTATATAATCGGCAGTCAGGGTATTAGCCTGCACCATCTCTTCCGGACTACCTGCAAACACCACTTCACCACCATGTCTGCCGGCTCGTGGTCCTAAGTCTATTACATAGTCGGCGTGCAGCATCATATCCTGATCATGCTCCACCACTACCACTGTATTGCCTATATCACGCAAATCCTGAAGCGAATGAATCAACCGAAGATTGTCCCTTTGGTGAAGACCGATACTCGGTTCATCCAATATGTACAAGACCTCAACCAGTTTGCTCCCGATCTGCGTAGCCAAACGAATACGCTGGCTTTCTCCTCCGGATAAGGATGCTGCAGCTCGGTTCATCGTCAAGTACTCCAACCCCACATCTTTAAGAAACCCCAAGCGTGTCCGTATCTCTTTCAGTATTTCTATAGAAATAGCCCGTTGCGTATCCAACAGATGTTCATCCAGAGAATCTACCCATTCAATAAGAGTCTTGATGTCCATTGCATTCACTTCTGCAATGTCCTTGCCGGCCAAACGATAGGACAGAGCTTCTTTGTTCAGACGCTTGCCGGCACAGTCGGGGCAAGTTGTAGTCTTGAGAAACTGATCTGCCCATTTCTGCGCAGTAGCCGAAGCATCCGATTCTTCTGCCTGCATCAATATATACTTAGCCACGCCATCGAAGCTGAGAGCATACCTCGACTGCCCCAAAGCTTTGTTGTTGATGGTCAGTAGTTCGTCTGTACCATATAGGATATCCTCGATCAACTCTTCCGGCAAATCGCGCAAAGGCGTTTTGATCGTCACATCGTACTTCTCGCACAATGCCTCTATTTGCCAAAAGAAAAGATTGTTTTTGTATTTGCCCAATGGCTCAATGCCACCTTCGTATATACTCTTCTCACGAGATGGAATGATCTTGTCCATATCCGGCAGATTCACTTCGCCCAAGCCCTTACAGCGCGGGCAATAGCCATGAGGGGAATTGAAACTGAAATTGTGCGGAGCCGGATCGCTATACGAAATTCCCGTATCAGGACACATCATCATCCGACTAAAATGTCCCACTTCGTTTTTTTCCGAATCCAACACCATCACAAGCCCTTCGCCTTCACGCATAGCCAGTGCCAAGCTCTCCGCTATACGTTTGCTTTGATTCGATGCTACGCACAGCTTGTCGATCTGCACTTCGACGTCATGCATTTTATAGCGATCAAGCTTCATCCCATGCAAAATCTCGCGAATCTCACCATCCACGCGTACGTGCAGATAGCCTTTCTTACGAAGCCTTTCGAATAGCTCCTTATAATGCCCCTTACGCGAGCGAACCACCGGGGCTAACAAAGCTATCTTACGGCCATCATACTTTTCCAAAATGAGGTGGAAGATTTGCTCCTCGGTGTATTTCACCATCTTCTTTCCTCCGGCATAAGAATAAGCCTCAGCAGCACGAGCATAGAGCAAACGAAAGAAGTCGTACACCTCTGTAACGGTACCGACAGTCGATCTCGGATTCCGATTGGTCGTCTTCTGTTCTATGGAAATGACCGGACTCAGCCCTTTTATCTCGTCCACGTCGGGGCGCTCCATACCACCACCGAGGAAATTCCGCGCATAAGCCGAAAAAGTTTCTATGTACCGTCGCTGTCCTTCGGCAAAAAGGGTATCGAAAGCCAATGACGACTTTCCGCTACCACTCATTCCAGTGATGACTGTAAGGCTATGACGCGGAATGCACACATCGATATTCTTCAGATTGTGCACCCGTGCTCCATAGACTTCCACAGCATCGTGTCGAGCTATCTTGTCTTTTACGTTTATAACTGTATCGTGCATATATTTCCGACCACTTCCTCATACATTGCTCATAGCATTAGAACAATCGGAAAGGTCGATTCGTTTTTTGCTATCGTGGGAGGTTTCCCCCCAAAGGTATTTCGTATGCAGGTCGGAGTATATTGATATCCCCTTTTCGCTTGTATTTGATTCCGTCCGCTCCTTCTGCCTCGATCACATAATAGTACACGCCCGTAGGCATCATCTTGCCTCTGTACTTGCCGTCCCAACCTTCATCCGGATTGGTCCAACGAAATATCTGCTTTCCCCAGCTATCGAATATACGCCCGTCAAAATGAACAAGAGATGAATGCTTCACTCGGAATACATCGTTTACACCAGGACTACCGTAAGGGCTGAAAGCATTGGGTACAATCAGACTGGACTCTGCCACCTTAAAATAGTTTTCCAGCAAAACTTCATCAGTACAAGTCCCCGTTCTGTTAGTTGCCTGTAGCAGAATGCTATATATGCCGGCCTGGCGGAATGTAAACTCCGTAGAAGTTCCATTATAGACAAGGACACTGTTTTCAGCCCCCTCCTCCGTCCGATAAATACGCCAGACAAAATTGGCAGCCGAAGGCTCATTGCCGTATGCAGCAAGCATCACGGTAAAAGGAGCCGACACGAGAGAAGCATCTCCCTCTTCGGGCGTATTATCTCCTATTGCGCTCCCGCCATCCACCTTGTCCACGAAAGCATACACTTCTACTTTCGGTGTCAGAATTTCATCCGTGACGACGGCAGTGAAAGGCAGCGATAGCTCCTTAGTAAAGCGATCGCCATGGATCGTGTAAACGGCATCTGCCAACGATGCCGACACCACAAGAGTTCGTTCGTCATCCGATGCTTCAACCTCAACTTCCTTGGTGGAAGGTCGAAACAGGCGAGCTTCGGCATCCCATTCCATATCCGGATAGGAAATTTGCACATGTCGATCCAAGCGACGGGGTATACCATTCGGCTGAAAATAGAGAATAGGCCGGATGGCTGCATCCATAGCTAAGTCCATCGAGATACAGGGAGAGGTCTCGGAGGGTTTCCCCGTAACAGCGGAAACAAATAAGGCATAGTCAGCATAGTTGCTTATCCAATAGTACTGAGGCAATCTTCCATCTCCGGACACGAAATAACCACAGTTGAGCTGAGGAGCGGTCAGTGTCCACATACCATCCGAATATGTAGCTGTAGTCACTTCTTCCGCTTCGATAGCTTTGGTCGTATAGCGATACAACTTTCCTGTACCTGCTCCGGCAAAACGCAGGATGACAGATGCGGGATTCAGTGTATGCAGCATAAAAACCTGCAAGCGATTGGGTGAATCATCCAGAGCTTTCATACTCGGTGCACCGACTATCTGTATCTGTATCTGTATCTGTGCCTTTGCTGTGCCGAAAGCTAACATGGAGAGCAAACACAGCTTTAAGAGTGTACACAACTGATTATTTCCTTTCATCCGATTGTTTTTCTTTTTTATCCGGCCAATGATTTTATTCGTGAGAGCGAATGGAAAGCAAGAAGAGCACGAGAGATGCCCGGCTGACAGAGCATCAGTATTCCATTGTCTTGGCAAAGACGAAGTTCTTGAGCGACGTACAATCCGAAGAGTTCAGCGTAGCACTCGATCCTTCCCACTCCTTACTGCCATGACGGATGTAAATGATCTTGTCCCCGATTGTCTTCACGGAGTTCATGTCATGAGTATTGACTACTGTGGTAATACCATGCTCTTGTGTAAGACTATGTATAAGATCGTCTATTACGAGCGAAGTCTTCGGATCCAAACCGGAGTTAGGCTCGTCACAAAAGAGATACTTCGGCCCCAAAGCAATCGCACGGGCAATGGCAGCCCGTTTCATCATACCGCCACTAATTTCGCTGGGATACTTATGTCTGGCATCGGAAAGCCCCACCCGATGCAATAGATACTTAGCCCTCTCTCGACGGACTGCCGGCTTATCGCTCGAAAACATATTCATCGGGAACATAACGTTCTCCATGACAGTCATACTGTCGAAGAGCGCGGAACCCTGAAAAAGCATACCGACTTCGCGCCGCAGAATTTTCAGCTCACGCTCACTCATAACCGTAATATCTCGACCATCATACAATACCTCTCCCGATGTAGGAGCAATAAGCCCGATGATACACTTCAGCAGGACGGTCTTACCCGCTCCACTGCGTCCGATGATCAGATTGGTTTTGCCCGTCTCGAATGTCGCCGAGATATTGTTGAGTACTTTCTTGTCTTCAAACTGCTTACTGACTTCTCTGACTTCGATCATAATACGTTAGTATAACATTTACGCAAGCAATAAATTCGTGAGGAGTAAATCCGCCACAAGCACCAATATACTGCACTGAACCACAGCGTTGGTACTTGCTTTCCCCACCTGCAATGCCCCACCTTTCACCGTATAGCCGTAGTAACCGGCCACGCTCGATATGATGAAAGCATAGGCCACCGACTTGATAATGGAGTAAAACACATTATAAGGGGAAAAGAAAAGCTGCAAACCGTACTCAAAGTCGCTCCGAGGCAAATTCGGCACCAACGAACAGGCCAGATAACCACCCACAATACCCGTGGACATGCTGATTATACTCAGAACCGGAACGAACAGCATGAATCCGATGATTTTAGGCAGGATCAGATAATTGGCCGAGTTCACACCCATCACCTCCATAGCATCGATCTGCTCAGTCACACGCATGGTTCCCAATTCGGAGGCAATACTCGACCCCACCTTACCGGCCAAAATGAGACACATAACCGTGGAAGAAAACTCCAACAGAATGATCTCACGTGTGGAATAACCTATCGTAAAGCGCGGAATGAGCGGAGAGGTCATATTCAGAGATAGCTGGATAGTGATAACGGCTCCGATGAAGAACGAAATGATAATTACGATCCAAACCGAATCCACTCCGAGCTTGTCTATCTCCTTAATCAATTCCCTGAATGACATCCTCCACCTGTTAGGCAGAGAGAATGTCCGCTGCATCAATTTTGTGTACTCTCCTATCTGTTGCAGAGTTTTATTGTTCATTCGCTTTGCTTTGGATTAGTCCCGACAAATATACGAGGTTTCGGACAAAACGCTCCGAAAGAAAAATTTTCCAAATCAACAATTACCATGTACAAAGGCTAAAGCCTCCTATCTTCCCTTTCTGCTGAAACCTGCATTCATATAAATAGAAAAAGCCCCTTGAAAAAGAGGTCAAAAGACATATTCCAAGAGGCTTTTTAGAGACAAACTCAATCGATCACGCTACAACAGAGCGACTATACCTGCACCTTATGACTGAATACCTGTCCGGAAGAGAGCCGCACCGAGACTACGTAAATACCGCTTCGCTTTAGTCCGTTAGTATCTATGTCCGAATAGATTTTATTATCAATGGTTTGCCGAAGTACCATCCTGCCAGCCAGGTCGAAAAGCAATACCTCAGACACCGGAGTTTCACTTTCGATCCTTATCTTCCCGGCCAAAGTATAGACATCCACTCCTTGTACAACTGTCGGAGAAATGAAAGAGGTTATAAAAGACTCTTTACTCCTGAGCATAATCCCACTAACTTTCGCATAAAGAAGTTTGTCCCAAGGGCTATAGAAGAAAGTGTCAAATATCAGGCCTCCGTATATTTCATCTTCATACCACTCAAAATCAAAGACAGATGCGTCAGAAACACAAACCCTTGTCCGACCATCTACTCCGTTAGGAGTCCCGAAGACTTCACAAGCAATCTTGTTGTCATCCATCATGCATATATTTTGAACGATCGCATTCTGTATATCTCCGCCGACAAGTTGCCATTTACCTTCAGCTGCTTTTCTGATCGCAAGGGCTCCACTCATAAGTTCTGTATATGAAGTAACAAGAGCTATTATATCACCTTCTTTATTAGAGCACATGGATGCAATAATCGAGTTACTCAATTCACTTTCCGAGATATCGACGAACTCACCGTTTTGATAAGTAAGGATAGTCGTAGACATTGTGGTTTCATGCATCAATGCCAGATAGATGGTGCCACTATTCGTAGCCTCTGCAAAGCGACAGCTCATAGGTGTAGAGTCTTCATAGATAGTGTTGAACTCGAAATCATTTACGCCTGATGCGAAGATGTGATGCCTGGTACCTATATAAGTCACCCCTGTCGAAGAGCGAAAAACAGCCATACCATGCTCATATGTAGACTCAGAAGTTTTGAATATACACCTCCATTCGTTCTGCTCGTTTATATATAGTTGATACTCTTGATCCCGAGAAGAAGTCGTACATACATAAACTCTGCCATATGCATCTGTCTGAATATCCGCAACTATCTTGTCATCAAAATACGGATCATGTTTCCACCACTGTTCATTATCGCCTAATGGGCGATAGTACATACCCAATTGCTCAGAAGTATAATTTGCTCCCTGCTGAATCCTTTTTGTCACGGTTACATAGATTGTTCCCTTTGAATCAATCCCCATATTGGGAATTATATACTTGACGTCAGGCTCATTACTAATAAAAGGAGGAGCTATTTCTTCCCAAAAGCTCTGTGCGTTTCCGACCAATACACCTGACATCATTAAAGCCAGACACAGAATAATTTGTTGAACTGTTGTTTTCATTTCCTTTTCGATTATTAGTTATTTATCATTTTATTTCATCAGCATCTTTCGACTACCTACTTCCTTGCCATTTACAATCAGAGAATATATATAATATGGTGCTCTAAAAGAATCCAGAGATAGAATGACAGAATGATGTCCTGCACTTTGAAATCCTTCATCACAAGTTAAAACCAGCATACCTGTATGATCATAAAACTTCAAAAAAACAGTTCCTTGCACATCCAATCTATAGTCGATACGAACCAATTCTTTTGCCGGGTTAGGGATATTCTGGAACAACTCATGGTCATATATTGCTTCTGCAGATCTTTCTATTGAGTACAAATCGACGAAAAGATTTGACAACTGCTCATCTCTATACTCCATAAAGTCATCATAATTAGTTAGTTCTTCAATTTCTTCACCTCTTATCGAGGCTGAAAACTGTCCTAAATAAACGAGATCAATCATGGCCGAAATAGAATCTGTATGTGAACATGCAGTAGAAAGAATTGCCTCTAACTGTGCTTGTGCCTCATCAACATCATCAATATCTTTACTGTATAAAGCTTTCAGATAACGAGCATTTTCATATAACTGTGGGGTATTTTGAATAACTATATTTGTAGAGAGATAATCTAGGAAATTTGAATCATTAAAACCCGATGTACATGCTATAGCATACAGCCGATTCAGAGCAGAGGTTGCAGCCCAACTATTAGGATACTGCTCGACAATTCCACGTAACAAAATTTTTGCAGCATCTTCCTCTCCATTCTCAAGAAGAGATTCAACCTCTTCGAAGAATAAATCAAAATCTATCAATTGACTTCCTCTCTGATTTTCATCATTACATACAGGAATATAATCATATACATAGAAAGGATACAAGTGTTGGGAGGGTGTAAACTGCTGACTCCACTTATTATGCATAATATTCAACCCTTCACCTCGTGGTTCAGAGCAGAATATCCATGGAGTCTGAACTCCCAAAAATCCAGAAGAACCAAATGCATTATATCTACAGGGCGAAGGAAAACTTTCAAAAGAAGCATAAAGCTGATTATTACGATTATTTCTGATATTCTGCATCAAAGAAATATCAGAGAAACAATCCTCCCCGATAATGCTTGCAACGCTGCGGTTCAAGGATACAATACCATATCCATTTCTACTAATTTCCGCGTTGTTTTTCACACAAGCTTGGCTGTTGTAAAGAAGTATTCCTGCTGAAAAATCCGCCGTGTTCGAATTATTTATATTTTCTATAATCGTATTACCTGTGATAAAATTCCTTTTATTGGCTTCCTTACGGATACAATACATTGCGGCAACTCCACAGCCCTTATATCCTTTTATTGTATTATCCTTAATTGAAAATCCAAGACATCCAATTAGAGTGATTGCATCTCCGGCTTTTCGATTCTTGCCATCAAACTGACTATTTTGAATGATAACAGTAGCTCCGGCCTCTTTAACCAACTGGTCATTTTCTACATAAGGCATTGAACGCAAACAGACTACTTGAGAAAAATCGAAATTACAGGAATCAACTCTGATAAGCCCTTTATATTTTTTCACGATAGTAGCACTCTCGAAAGCACAATGTTCCACATATGTAGTATCTGCATAAGTTTCCACGACACAATTGATAAATCTTGCATTATTAAGATTCAGATTCTCTTTGTGATTCGTTAGTAGTATTTTCAATTTTGCCCCCCTCTCAGCCTTAAAAGTCACATTATTTCCTAACAAAAGCTTTCCATCAATTTTTATTGTATTATCCCCTCTCTTAGCAATAATAGTCGCACCTCGATTCATCCGCAATTCGCTTCCGGCATCAATCGTTATCGTACTATTATACATATCTATTCGAGATTGATCAACAAGTTCCAATGTAGCATTATTGGAGAATCGAGGATTGAATCTCGCAACCATATTACTCCTTATTATTGTATCTTGCACATAAGGTCTTTCGTGTTTCATCAAATCATAATCAACCCAAACGTAAGTACGAGAATTATTTTCTATTGGCACACTAATAGAACTACTTTGAATCTCGAAACTCTCTCCCCAACGATAATCCATTAAAGAAAAACGATGAATTGTACCATCATACTGTCCCGCCAAATCATCCTCTTCTATTACATAACAGAATCTTTTCGGTGAGTAATCCTTTATATTGTGAGAAAGATCATATTCAATACCTAATTCAATTGGATTATTATTTATCCCTTGCATGGGTAAACAAGCCAAAGTATTATTAAATGCATCAATGTAATCTAAATTTGGACTTACTTCATTTGAGAATGAATCTGTATGACCGAGAAGCATTTCAATTTTACTGCGACATGGATATTGCATGCTTACTTTTGCAGTCAATTTAGGCACATTATCTTCTGTTTCTATAACATAAACTTCATTATGCTCAAATGTCGAATACTCAAAAATACTGTTTTCCACCGTGCAAACAGTTTTCATCGGGATTGTTCGATACATTAGATAGAAATAGCCTCCACTCTGTGAATTAGGGAAGCCTTCACCCCAACTATTTACTATTTTTAAAGCACCATATTCGCTATCAAGCAAATCGATCTTGCCATCCCCATTTAGGTCAATATCGGTTGTAAAATTTCCATCTCCATTAACATCATAACATATACTATCATTGTATCCAACGATGGCCATTTCGTGCAGCAGGGTTCCACCACTTGGACATAACAAATCAGCTACAACCCCATAACCGGTATCAGGAGACTCTGCTGGCAAAACGTCGAAAGGCAATGGCTCTTGTGGGTCATTAAACGCGGGATAACACCGCAGATTTGTAAAAAAACAAAGCAGACCTCCAGAATCTTCCCCCTTGGCATGATCATTGATCCAATGTTTGATTTTGAAAAGGCCTTCTTCTGTTGTAGCTTTTTCAATTCTCATAATCTTAGACACTTTATTATGCATTGCAGCATAATACTTGTCATAACCCGACATCCATTGAGTTGGGTCACCAGACATCCCCCCCCAAGTGAGGACGTTGGGTGTACCTATTTCCTTTATTATGTTCAAAGCATTTGTTGGGAATGATGCACCAATGGCTCCGTATTGCAAATTCCAAGTAAAGTGAGTTGGGTACAAATTCATGCTGTCAGCAGCAGAAACATCTCGCAAATGATTGATTTCATAAGTAAACATATAACCAACTTCAGAAGCCCTTGTACAGCATCCTCCTACTTGCGAAAAAACGGAACGCATGTATTTTCGCTTTGAATTGTCAACGACAAAAGGCAAAGGGGTGGATAAAGAAGCTTCTGAGAATACTAATGTAGGTAGATCTATCCTTTGCTCGGGCGAAAGTGGGGTAACTGCCCCCACGTACCAAGGATCTCCATTTGGATCAGGATTAATGTTGATCAACTGAGAGAAACAAGTCAGCGATCCTAACATTAGGATCAGCACAAAAACGTAAAATCGTTTCATTGTCTTTATTACTTTAATAATTATACAATAAATTGCTGAACTGTGATACTTGCGCAAAGATAAATAATTATATCAAAAACAACAAAATCACAAAAGAAAACTCTCTTTTACTGATCTATAATCAGTTTCCAAAGCATGCCTGCATAAAAATAGCAACACCTCTCAGATAGAGGAAAAATAAAAATCCGTCCTTGCGGAACAACAGATCGCCAAGAAGAAAAACAGGCCGGAAAAACAAAAGAGTTGCCTCGGGGGAGGCAGCTCTTTTGCTGTTACAGAGCCTAACGACTCTTTTTTCTATTTAGTGGCGAAGCAATGACTTGAAACCTCCGTCGTTTGCATACTTGGCAAACTCCAGATCCGTAGCGGCTTTCTTCATCATACTGCTATCGAGACTGATGGATTCACGGAGCGAATTTATTACAACGTCCAAGTTGTTCGTACGTGCAGCCACAACAGCCATGAGGTAATAAGTAGTAGCATCGGGATTCTTTATCCCGTTCAAGATTTCTTGTGCACGGTTGTAGTCGCGATTGAGGATATTGGCCACGGCAGCATTGTTGCTCTCGGTCTTACCGAAAGCCGCTACAGCCTGGGCATAATTGCCCTCTTGCAGATAGAGCAAACCAAGAGCTTCGCCCAATTCGGGCACATTGGCAGCCGAGCCGAAATACTGCTTAGCCTGCTCTACATTACCCTCGTTAAGAGCCAATAGTCCAAGGTTCATATCCGTTTCTGCATTGGGCTTCACGCTTGCAGCCTTTTGGAACCAAGTACGAGCACCCTCCAAATCACCGCTGCGATAACGCATCATACCGATATTGTTATAAGCACGATAGTCATCCGGATAGATCTGAGTAGCCACCTTGTAAATATCTTCCTTCTGAGCAGGAGATTCGAGCAGAGTAGCACTATAGAGCAGTTCCTCCACAGTCAGCCGGCCGGGATTCTGGGCTGCAAGACGTTTGATCTCGTCATCGCTCTTACCTATGATTTCGACATTGGCGATAAGGCGCGAACGACGTAGTTGGGGCAGGATATCATCCGCCAGCTGTCTGAATACGGTAGAGATATTCTTGATCTCCTGCTCACGCTGCTCGGGATCCGGATACATGGCAAGAACACGCAGAACAAGTTCCTTGTCCTGAATATCGCTTTTCTCCACAAGCTGCTTGAAGCCTTCCCAGTCCTGTGCCGTATAGTGTGCATTGATCTCTACATCCTTGATGTTGCTCTTTTGGAATTGTTTCTTCAGAGCAGTGGTCGTATTTTTCTCGCGCTGCTCGGACAGCTTTTCGTTCAGCTCCACACCGCCATCAGGAGAAGCGTAGGCTTGTACCTCCACCGTTACATCCTGATTGGGAGCATCCTTGGCATTGGCCACCAAGTCTTTCCAGTCTTTCACCTCACCCTTGTTGATTTCTTGTGCACGAATCTGTGCCTGTTGGATGAGGAACATAATATTTGCATCATAGGCTTGCTTGATGATGCGCTGGAATGCATCCGGAGCGATTGCCGCCGATGCATTAAGAGCAGAAGCCAAGGCTTCCGTACTGATTACACCATCAGCGATTTTGAGATCCGGAAGATTTATTTTCTTCCCTTTTACTTTGGCTTCGAAGGTTAAGAAGAGTTCACTCTTGTCCATGGCCGGCTTATAAGGGAAAGAGAATACGAGCTGCTGATTGCCACCATTGTCATAGCTGACTACGCGCTCATTGCCAAGTACTTTTTCTCCCTGAAAAAGGAATGAAGGTCCCCATGATTCACCTGTAGCATAGCGCAGCACAGGCTTCACTGTAAGTTCGGCTTTCTTATTGAACCACTTGGCAGGAAAAGCGATACTCACGGTCACAGGCACTTTGCTTCCCACGACTTCGAGTGGTTGTGGCTCAGCCTTTACCAAATCGGCAGTCACAGGACGTAATTTGCCGGAGCAGGAAGAGATGACTACCGCTGCCGAGCAAACGAGTAGTACAGAAAAGATTTTCTTAAGCATAGTTTTTCATTGTCAATTGTTGAAACCGGAACAAAGCTACCATTTTTTCTCTGTCTTATTCCATATCCATAAATCCGGAGTCTGTGCAGATCCCGGCTATATGTGCAACGCTGTTTCAAATTTAAGAGTAGGCGTACGATGCCTCCCTGCACGGTGCAGGACACCGGCGTAGGCGTACAGTACTCATTTTTTGGAAGTTTATGCCACAAAAATTATTTCTAATGCTACTGCCCCAACCCGGAAATAGTAATTCATTGAACTCCCTTTAATATCATGAGTATATTAGATTATTTCAGCAGTGGAAAGTCTACGCATTGTCGGGCGTTGCAAGCATAGATTGAGCGATATTCTTTATCGAGAAGAGTACAAGAGCTCAAAGTCCCTTAAAAAAGTATAATGAAAAATCTGGCTTAAAAGTATCCTTTCTTTAATCCGTCCTCAAGGATTTGTATCCAATCGTTGAAACGGGGGCATCGAGCTCGTATAGCATCAATCTCCAAAGCCTCAAATATCAGTTCTCCATAAAGAACCTTCTCATATTTTGGGAAAATCTTGATAAGGCGCTTAGATGGCGAGGTTTCAGCCCCAGAATTGATATCTTCGGGATTATCGTAACCCTCTACAATTGCTCTCAGCTGATCTAACTCTCTTTTTTCGTCACAAACGATCTCAAACCCATCCATACTCGTGTACATGAGTGCCTCTAGTTCGTGGCGCTGAATATATGGATAGAAAAGCGAAACATTAACCCCATCAATACCTTGTCTAACCCCTCGCTCTATATCCGAAATCTTATGGCTATCCGCAGTATAGTTAGGAAAATTTGTTGGTAGCCTGAAGAAGTCTAACAAAGTAGTAATCAAGATATCTCCTTGGGCTGCTACGCTTCGAACTTCGTTTTCCAAGTATTCGAAGCGGGCTATACCACCCTTTTTATGAAGCGATTTATTGGTGGTGATCTTCTGGGCATTCATCGCATTGCGGTAGCCTTTGCTCATTAGGTATGGGATCACACGTTCATGGATAAAGGCAACCTCTGTATCTCCCTCGACAATAAAAACAAGCCGTTTTTTCATATTCCCCATCTCACTACTTAGCCCAAGGTTGTCCACCAATGATATTTTTCTCCCAAATTTCTCCAAGACTATAATCTTCCAGCCAAGCAGTAAGTTCTTCCGTAGACATACGCCTAAAGGTTGTCGCGTAGTGGGACTGATCAACGACGATGATATCCTCCGGAGCAAAGTTGTCTACTAGGGTTACAGACTGGGTTGTGATGATCACCTGCGACTGCAGAGAAACACTCTTGATAAGAGCTGCGAGTTTATTGATCGCCATAGGGTGTAGGCCAAGCTCAGGCTCATCAATAATAATGCTCCGAGGTGGCTCAGGCTGAAGCAAAAGCGTAGCAAGACAGATGAAGCGAAGCGTGCCGTCCGATAGCTGATAGGCGTTGAAATAGACATCCTCCGCCCCTTTTTGCTTCCATTCTAGCTGGATTGTACTCTCATTAAGACGATTGGGCATAAGGTTAAAACCCTCAAAGAATGGAGCAACAGAGCAAACCGTACGCTCTATGCGATAGAAGTGCTTCGGGTGCTTTTGTTGGAGGTAATACAAGAAAGCTGCGATATTGGCACCGTCACGCCTAAGGCTATGATTGTCATCTACACGACATAGTGCTTTCATAGGGGATTGATTTCCTGTGTCATGGAAGTGGTAGATCTTCAATGCTTGGATCAGTTCATTAACAAAATATGCCTGTCCCCAATTGTAATGTTTAAAAGAAGACTCATCTACATCGCGCTCATATTCACGTTCGTGCCATATCCCATTGTTGAATGCAGTGCTAAGAGACTCCACATACAATCGATTTTCTGCTATTTTTAGGCTTGCAATAAACCGATTGATAGCTTCCTGATTTCGCTCACCGAAGTAGATATCCAACTTAATACGATCGGTCATCTTCCGCCCCATATATAGGAAAGTATCCGCCCCACCTCGCTCTATGATGTAGCTCTGTAATCTCTGTTCATACAAACTATTGATCAGGCTAAATGCAGAAATAAAGTTGCTTTTACCAATCCCATTCCCCCCAATCAACACATTGATTGGAGAGAGCTTTATGGACTGATCTTTGATTGACTTATAGCCAGTGATATCTATTCTCTGTATCATCAACTTGATGCTTATTTTCTTGTTCTGATACAAAAATAAATAAAACAAGAGGCTATGTCAAATGAAGTGAATTGAAGCGAACCCTAAAACTTAGACAAACAACTTTTAGGGTTCTCTTCACGTCCTTGGCTCATAGCTTTTTCAGCACAGGCCACGCGCCAAAATTTCCCCGTTTGACACTCCCCAAAACGTGGCGCGAAAATTTCTTGATTGTGGCGCGGGAAGCAAAAAATTTACGCGCCACAACGAAAAAATTGCGGTTCCACTTTTTCAGGAAACTCAGACCGCAATTACAGATTTTTTGGGACGTATTTCCGAGGTGACGATAGATCGAACTCGCGCTCATACAGCATATACCTCCTATCTTTGCCGAGAAAAAGGAGAATACCCGATCCGAAAAGCGATAGAACCATAGGGATATAATTGAGGATATTCTCCATCACAACGGCATCAGGCTAATATGACAAAGGCTTACGGGGCTGACTGCCCCTTTCAAATGAAGGCAGAGGAAACGATCAGGCGAATGGATGAATCCGGCCGGTGCAGACGATCATTTCTGTTTGCCATAGACTTTGAGATGGATGAGGGGATCTTCATATCGGAACCGCTGAATCAAAAAGAAATCCTATTCGACGTACGAGGACAAGGGAATGCACCCACAGCTACCGATACGAATGAGAGCAAGGCTCCCGTGACTTTTATCCCCCACCCCGAATCATTGGAGACCTATCGACATCGTTTCGATCGGATCCGCACAGCCCTGATGCGTGGCGATAGCTTCTTGGCCAATCTCACCATTGCTACGCCCATAGAGATGAATATCTCGCTTGAGGAGGTATTCAGTCGCAGTCGCGCCTCATACAAGCTCTTGATTCCCGGACGACTGGTTTGTTTCAGTCCGGAACGATTTGTCAAAATAGAGAATGGGCAAATTTCCACCAACCCGATGAAAGGGACCATAGATGCTTCCCTGCCGGATGCCGCCGACCGTCTACTGTCCGACTATAAAGAAACGGCCGAACATCGCACCATCGTAGATCTGTTACGCAACGACCTGAACCGAGTCAGTCACCACGTACGCGTCTCTCGCTTTCGCTATCTGGATGAACTCCACACGAACAAGGGGCGACTGCTGCAAATGAGTTCGGAGATCACAGGCACACTCCCTGCGGAAAAAGAAAAGCGTTTCGGCTCCATTATTCAAGAGCTACTACCCGCCGGCTCCATCAGCGGAGCGCCCAAAGAGGCCACTATCGAAGCTATACGGGAGGCAGAGGGGCAGCAACGAGGCTTCTACACAGGTGTTTTCGGTTATTTCGACGGTAGCAGCTTCGATTCGGCTGTAATGATTCGCTACATCGAACAGCTTCCCGATGGCCAATACCTTTTTCGCAGTGGCGGCGGCATTACCATCAACAGCCGATGTGACGACGAATACCGCGAAACACAACAAAAGGTATATCTGCCATTCTGATCGAATATGTGCTATATCGAAACCATCCGCATCGAAGACGGCCTGCCCTATCTGCTTGCGCTCCATCAGGAACGAATGAGCCGCACGTGCGACGAAAAGGGCTTTCCCCTCCCGGAAATACCTTGCCTGACGAATCTATGCCCTCCGGAATTGATGTACGGAATGACCAAATGTCGTATTCTATATGGTAAGGAGGGCATTTCGGACATTTCCTTTTCACCTTATACACCACGCCAAATATCCTCCCTGCGTATCGTAACGGCTCCAGCCGATTTGGACTATCATTTGAAGCAGGCTGACCGTTCGTCTCTCGAAGCTCTTCTCATGCAAAAAGGAGAAGCCGATGAGATTATTATCCTGCGCAACGGACTCCTGACAGACACATCCTACACCAACCTCCTTCTACATATCGGAGGAGAACTTCTCACACCGCGCGTCCCTCTCTTGGAAGGCGTACAACGCCGGTATCTGCTCCAATCCGGTCAAATACGACCGGCAGACCTGCAAATCGAAGACCTCAAAAAAGCAGAAGAAATACTGCTGATCAATGCCATGCTCCCCTTGGGGCATACCATTCGTATACACCCATCGCAGATTATTTTTTGATTATCATCTTCGGCTATCGGATCGAGTTATCCGACAGAAGGCTTAGAAGAGGTAGGAGATATTGCAGATAGCCCCGATGGTATGGCCGGATGTTCGTTCGGCTTGCGGATCGGACAGGATATGTGAGATGACACCGGGCGTTTTGCCATAGGCTATACCGTCCTTCCTTTTCATCAGGTCGCCATACAACCGCAGCTCTGTCATCAGGCGGTGGGTATTCTGCATCGGAATCGAGACGTACAGAGAGGAACGCACCTCCACGCCTTCTCTATTACGATAGGCATAGGGCAAATAGGCCAGCTGATAGTCGAGCTGCTCTTTCTGGATGGTACGAATCTTATACGAATGCGTCAGCACCATTCGATAAGCAGCCGAAAGCGAAAGTCCAAAATCCAATTTGGATCCGGCATGGTCATAGGCTATACCGGCAAAAGGGCGTAGCATTCCGCTCATGGTATGATGTCCATGCTTGCGATACGTCTCATCATAGCCGTAGAAATCACTACCGGCACTCACTCTCAGGGCACAACCTCTATCCGTGCGAATACGGTAGGAAGCTTGGGCTTGGGCAGAAAACTCATTGAGCATATACCAGCGGCGAATGGCCAAGATACGGAGGTCGTAGATATGATAATTATCATCCGGCTTGTAGTCTTCGTATATCCGCTCTATCCCTTGGCGCAGAGCATAGTCGGCTGAAAATGAAAAATCGAAGTCCGACAGATGCCAGCTACCATAGAGTCGCAGGCGATTGTAAAGCAAAGCAAAGAGATTGATGGACGACCTCTCTTCGGTATCGAGGAAGTAGCCGCTGTAGTCGAGACCGATGGCATCGCCCCTACGGGTATCCAGACGGGAGCTAAGCTTCCATCCGTTGACGTAGTTCATTCTGGAGATACCGAACCAGATAGGGCTGTTGCTGACATCCACCTGACCGAAACCGTAGCTGACGAAGAATTTGTCCTGCTGCCCGGGACGCCAGTTGTACTGTGTGAGGTGTTGTCTATGATAGAGATACGCAGCCGAAAGCGATAGCCTGTTCTCTTGAGGCAGCGTCAAAGAGGTAGCACAAGAAAGCTCCAATGCACCGGTCGTATTGGTCGTACGCGGATCGGTCAGCCGATAAGCAACTTCTCCCCTATATGAGAAGCCTATACCGAGGGGCAAGCGGCCGGCGCGAAAAGAATAGTAGCCGGCAAGCCGATAGTCTTCGAAATGATAATCTCCACCGGTCGAATCGGACACCAGATAGGGATAGTAGGCTTCGGCATTGCGCAGGGCATTCCAGCCGATGCGTTTGTGCATGCCACGTGAGTAGGAAGCACTGCCCTGCAATGTGCCATAGTTACGGACACTGATGCGACCACCCGATTCGAGCGAGAGCGAGGAGTAGTTATTGCCGTTGTACGGAAGATAGTCGCCCGCAATATCGCCGTATGCCGAGCCGAAACGGACATAGGCCGAATCGCGCAGCCTATCGCTCAACGGGAAAAGATCGGCCCCCCTTTTTTCTTTCGTTTGCACACAAATCTCCCTGTATTGCCTTTCGGTGGGAGACAGGACGATCTGATCCGACAGCTCGAAAGGAGTATTGAGCATCTGCGCCTCGACAGACAAGTGCACAGCTCCCAAAAGGCAAAAGAAGAGAGCGACCGGAAGGCGGCTGTATCTTACAATGGTTTTCATAGGGTGAATGTCGTTTCTATTCCGAAATAGGGTATAGACCAGTCTCGCTCCGTCGTATTATTGGCCTGTTTGTATTTGGGATTGATGTCGATGATATTGTCCACGAAAAAAGCCAGCCGCATACGGTCGGAGAACTCTTTGGTGGCTTTGAAATTGATACGCAGCGATATGGGTTTGTATGTAGCCCTGTAGTATAGCTCCGTCCGCTCTCGGCTCAAGTACTTGAGAATATCGTTCGTGGCAGCAGCCTCCAGAATGGCAGCCTTGCTCGTGGGATGGACTACTCCATCGAGATCCATATAGGCATAGGGGAACTCGCTCTCCTCATGCCCCCTGTACGAGGCATCGTGCCAGATAATCTGGAAAAAGGAAGTGAAGATCAGTTTATAACGAGGGAAGTGCGTATTGACCCAAACATTCGTATTGAAGCGTTGGTAGTGTTTGTGCAGACTGCCTTCGTAATAGCCCACATAAGGATAGAGAGCCTGCTCGTACTCCGATACTATCGGTCGGAACATGATAGGGATACCCGAAGCGTAGAGCGTATGGTAATAGGCTCCATTGACTTCGACTTGGGTATTGATGGCTTTCAGATAAGGTGTGCGCAAACGAAATTCGATACCGCGCTTGACTACTTTGGCAGAATTCTGCACGGTGGGGATAACAAAGAAATCCTTGTGATGCTCCTGAATATAATCCTCCTTCTGCGGTTTGTGTCCCGGAGAAAGAGGGGCTATCAGCTTGGTATAGCGGTCGAAGGCTATAGGCAGATAGGAGTCGAAATACTCGAAACCGCGTCGCGATTCTTCGTGGAAGAGTGTCAAAGAAAAGTCGAAACGCTTGTACGTCATATCTATGCCGATCTCTTTTTTGACATTGCGGTTCTCCCTGATAGCGGGATTCTCGGGATTGTGGATATAAGTATAAGTGATGAGATGATCCAGTTCGGGATTCTGCATGTAGGCATTCAGCACCATGAAGTCACGGTAGATCTTGTCCGGATACAGATGATCCAGTGTAGGCAACTTGTTTTCCATACCGTATCCGGCACGCAGGTTTATCGACAGATGTTCGGCTCTGTACTGCCAGTTGGCCTTGATACGCGGCTCTATCAGCATCTTCCGAGAGAGGACATAGGACGAAGGCAGATTGAATAGATGCGTAGCCCTCAGTCCGGCCTGAATACCCAGCCTATTGGCTCCCCATTCGATAGAAGCCCTGTCCTCGACAAAGAATGCAGCATAGACCGAAGCCGGTATATTGTAGTTGGGACGAGGGCGGATATAGCTGTTGTTTCCCGGATAAGGCGGACGAGTAGGATCGGCCACCACCCCCCTACCGATATTCTTACTGCTACGAGCTTCCAGCCCGTACAGCAAATGATGGTGATGACGTTCGGTGAAGTTTATATCGGTATTGGCTTTGAAACGGCTGAAGAAATAGAGCGGCTGATTGTCTATTTCATAGTAGGCATAGTAGGCCGAAGGGAGGAAAACACCTTCATGTTCTCCGCTTTCGGTAGCTACGGGCATACTCTTCGGGCCACTCGTACTGATGTAGTATTTCTTCCTTTTGAGCAGATCGGAAGTATAGTCGGCAGAGAGAAGCCAGTCTATACTATTGAGCCAACTACCCGAAAAGCGGACTTTGGCATCGAAGGAAAGAGAAGAACGCAAATACTTGGAGTTGTAGGTCTCTTCATACTCATTGACGAGCTGATCCGATTTGCTGTCTTGAATGGAAAAGGTCTGCATCAGCCCGATACCCAAGTCCACGATCTTATCCCCGTAATTCAACTGATCGCTATATCTGACATGCAGCGTACTCCGCTTATAGCTATCCAACACCTCCCTCACATCGGGTTTGTTGTGCAGGAAGTCTATTCCCGTATGAATGGATGCCCCGCGCTTGGACACTTTGAATCCCTTCCCCACATAAGCCAGTTTGCTAAGGGGATCGGCCTTGACACGCATTTGGAGTGGAGCAGACCCTTGCTTGGTACGGATGCGAATGGCTCCGCTCGACAAATTGCCCTCCCCTACGGATGAGATGCCCCGTTCTATTTCGATGGTTTCGATATGATCTGTGGAAATGGTACGAAGGTCGATACCGGCATTCATTCCCGTCCTGCGAGTAACGGTACGATCCGCAACGTACAGGTCAGACCGATCTACTCCCGTGATACCATACAGTTGGGTACGCATAGCATCGTTCGAAAGCGGCATACCATCGATGGAGATGTTGGTTCCCAAAGAGGTATTATCGTCGCTTCCTATTTGTCGAGAAGTCGTTCCCACGAATCCGGTCAGGCTGTTGCTTTGCACCACATTACCCGGAAGCAGGAGAAAGATGTCGCGCAGGGAGGTAGGCTGGATATGTTCCAGAGCAGTCCGATCCACCGATACGTTGCCGTCCGTCTTGTTCTTATAAGTGGCCAGCACCTGCACCTCTTTCAGAGCGATACTATGTTCTTTGAGTCGGAAGTGTACCGTGGTGTCTGCTTTGATATGGAGCGTGGTCTCGAACGAAGCATAGCCCATGCAGCTGACCACGACACGGTACGATCCGGCCGTAACCCGTTTGATCACAAACTCTCCCTTCCCGTCACAGGCTACCCCATAAGCCTGATCCGCCAATAGTACAGTGGCAAAACCAATGCCCTCCTTTCCCGCCATATCCGTCACCTTACCACGGATCGTACAAGTGGACACATGATGCTGAGCCGAAGCTCCATACACGAGCAGCAAAAGCGTACAGATCAATAAAGCACGCAATACGGGGATGTAAGAAAGTCCATTCTTTTTCATGTGATCATCGGAATTGTATTCGAGCCCCTGACTGCGATCTGGGCAGAGGAGATGTCTCGTATCAAATTACTATGCAGACAGTCGCCCTTTTGAGGGCTGACACTGTCTGCACAGATCGGGGTAAGAATAATTCGGAGTCTATATTCAGAGATGTACTAATGTACTTTTCTATTAGAATCTTGCAGGGAAAGAGTTTTGTCCTTGACGGGCTATACAGTCATTTTCAGAGTCGTTGGTGTCGATCATATAGGTACGGCCATTCTTTTCTTCCGTCTTGCGAAGAATGAGTATGCCACGATGGCAACCCGGTACACCGATCATGGACTTATCCACTGTCACGGGCAGGGACTTGACTTTCATATTACCGGTATTGCCGGTCTCGATACCATCCAACACATTTTCCACCGGAACGGCATAGAGCATAATGTTCTCTCCATCATTGTTCGTGTACTCGAACTGGTTCTTGGCCAGGAAAGTCTCGATCGGCTCATCTATCTCGAAAAGAACGGGAGGGATAAATCCTCTGGGATGCATCATGAAAACACCGAATCGATTAAATATCTTCACCATATTGGGAACATTGGGGTTGTCCACATCCTGTCCGAAGTTTGCGGGCTGATCCGGCTCATAGACTTCCAAATCGGCACCGCTCAAGTCCACGGAATTGGGATGCTCGGCATCGTGGTGATTGATGGCCGTTCCGGCTATCACGAGCTGACCACCGGGTTGGATGGGATACTGCGAACCGTTGCCGGGGATAGTATAGATCATGGAAAGGACGATGCGGTTGTTCTTGGTCAACTCCTCGGTGAAAGCGTCTTCACCTGTTACGTTGGCATGTGCGGCGAGACCGAAAGCGACACCATCGGCATAGACCACCTTATCGCTATTATTGTATATGACGAAGTACTGATCCGGGTGCATCATCTGCCCGTTGTTGGTCTCTCCATTGAAAAATACTTCTTTGAACAGCAGACCGGAAGGGCGGATCTTCGTCACAATGAGTGGAAGCTCCAAGGTAGTATTCTCTGCGATGGAATAGTTTTCCTTGATAGCCACGATACTGTTGTTCCCTATTTCGCCACGTATCGTAATCGTATATACACTGGCATCCAGACTAAGAGAGCAAACACCGGCTTTGTCGAGCTGTTTTTCCACTTTCTGTTGGGTACGAAGATCGAGGAATTCGATGGCTATACCTGCGAGACTCTCTATCGTACTGCCTTCCGGTAGTTTGGCACGGATAGTGATAGCGTACTGTTCGGGTGCATCCGGCGTATCCTTGGCACAAGATGACAGCAACGACATGATGGCTGCTAAAACGAGGGAGAAAAAAAGAAAATTTTTTTTCATAATGAGTAACAATTAAAGGTGTTCCGAGAAATCATTGCAAAGGACTATGATAATCGCACCTCGTACAATACCGACCGATTGGTATTTTTCTTTCTTATCTCCCCACATATTTGTAGTTTTTATGCAGGATGAACTATAGAAAATAAATTCTATTAACGATCCTTGTGTTTTCCTTTTCGGATCAAGCCCCCCAAAAGGAGGAATGACTGTATGTTCAGGATAAGCCTCTGAACCGAGATTGGGAACAAAAAAGGAAAGAGCAAGCCCGACGAATCGGACTTGCTCTTTCTCCAATAAACCGATAGGTGTCAGCCTCTTCACACGAGTCGAAGAGACTGACGTATTCTTTCTTATTTGCCTTCTTCGATAACGGCCTGTGCTGCTGCCAATCGTGCAATAGGCACACGGAAAGGAGAGCAGGATACGTAGTTCAATCCCACTCTATGGCAGAACTTCACAGACGAAGGCTCACCACCGTGCTCACCGCAGATACCGCACTTCAGATTGGGACGAGCCTTGCGGCCGTTCTCCGTAGCCATTCTTACGAGCTGGCCTACACCTTTCTGGTCGAGTACCTGGAAAGGATCCACTTTCAAGATCTTCTTGTCGAGGTAGATGGGGAGGAACGAAGCGATGTCGTCACGAGAGTAACCGAAAGTCATCTGCGTAAGGTCGTTGGTTCCGAATGAGAAGAACTCGGCCGAAGAGGCGATTCTGTCCGCCGTAAGGGCAGCACGCGGTACTTCGATCATCGTACCTACTTGGAATTCCACGCTGTCGCCCTTCTCTTCGAATAGCTTGGCAGCCGTAGCACGGATTACATCTTCCTGATGTTTGAATTCATGGAGGATCCCCGTCAGAGGCACCATGATCTCAGGCAGACAGACTACACCTTCCTTCTTCAGCTCCAAGCAAGCACCGAGGATGGCACGTGTCTGCATCTCCGTAATCTCCGGATAGGTATTACCCAGACGGCAACCGCGATGACCGAGCATGGGGTTGTGCTCCATCAGATCTTCCACACGCTTCTGAATTATCCTTACATCCACACCCATCATCTGAGCCATCTCCTCCTGACCCTTCAGATCATGAGGTACGAACTCGTGCAGGGGTGGATCGAGGAGACGTACATTCACGGGGAAACCATTCATAGCACGGAAGATACCCTTGAAGTCTTCCTGCTGATAAGGCAGGATCTTGGCCAAAGCACGTACGCGACCTTCTGCCGTCTCGCTCAGGATCATTTCACGCATGGCTTTGATCTTCTCGCCTTCGAAGAACATATGCTCCGTACGGCAAAGACCGATACCTACGGCACCGAAGCTGCGAGCTATCTCGGCATCGTGAGGAGTATCGGCATTCGTACGAACTTTCAGCTTGGCATACTTATCGGCCAAAGCCATCAGATCGGCGAAATCTTGATCCATTTCGGCGGCTTTCGTCTCCACCTGTCCTTCGTATATCTCACCGGTAGAACCGTTGATGGAGATGTAGTCGCCTTCTTTGAAGAGGGTTCCATCGATCTCTACGGTACGTGCCTTATAGTCGATGTTCAATGCACCTGCTCCCGATACGCAGCATTTGCCCATACCTCTGGCCACTACGGCAGCATGCGAAGTCATACCTCCGCGAGCCGTCAGGATACCTTCGGCGGCAGACATACCGGCCAAGTCTTCGGGCGAAGTCTCGATACGCACCATCACCACACGCTTGCCATCCTCTTTCCACTGAGCGGCATCGTCGGCGAAGAAAACGATCTGACCCGTAGCGGCACCCGGCGAAGCAGGCAAGCCCTTGGTCAGTACACGTGCTCTAAGGAGAGCAGACTTGTCGAAAATGGGGTGGAGCAATTCGTCCAGCTTGTTAGGTTCGACGCGCATAAGGGCTTCTTCCTCGCTGATCATACCCTGACGCAAGAGATCCATGGCGATCTTCACCATGGCACAACCCGTACGCTTACCGTTACGGGTCTGGAGGAACCAGAGCTTACCTTCCTGTACGGTGAACTCCATATCCTGCATATCGCGGTAGTGATCCTCCAGCTTCTGCTGCAGGGTATCCAGCTCCTTGTAGATTTCGGGCATGGCCTCTTCCATGGAAGGATACTGAGCCACGCGCACATCTTCTGCGATACCGGCTCTTTCTGCCCAGCGTTGCGATCCGATCTTCGTGATCTGCTGAGGTGTACGAATACCGGCCACAACGTCCTCGCCCTGAGCGTTGATGAGGTATTCTCCGTTGAAGAGATCCTCACCGCTACCGGCATCACGAGAGAAGCACACTCCGGTAGCCGAAGTTTCGCCCATGTTGCCGAATACCATAGCCTGTACGTTCACAGCCGTACCCCATTCTGCCGGGATACCTTCCATGCGACGGTAGAGGATGGCACGCTCGTTCATCCAAGAGTCGAACACGGCCATGATAGCGCCCCAAAGCTGCTCTTCGGCAGAGAAAGGGAAGTCCTTACCCGTCTGAGCCTTTACGGCTGCCTTGAAACGGGATACGAGGTCTTTGAGGTTTTCTACGGAGAGTTCGTTGTCCAAGTGCACACCATTCTCTTCCTTGACCTTCTCGATTATTTCTTCGAACGGATCTATATCTTCCTTATTCGTGGGCTTCATACCGAGTACCACGTCGCCGTACATCTGCACGAAGCGACGATAAGAGTCCCAGGCAAATCGTTCGTTGCCGGTCTTGCGTACGATACCGGCCACCACTTCGTCGTTCAGACCGAGGTTGAGGATCGTATCCATCATACCGGGCATGGAAGCGCGTGCTCCCGAACGTACGGATACGAGAAGAGGGTTCTCGGTGTCGCCGAATTTCGACTTCATCAGTCCCTCGATATTTCTGATCGCATCGTTTACTTCGCCACGCAGCAGCTCCACTACTTTGTCTCGGCCCAATGTATAGTATTCCTGACAAACCTCTGTCGTGATCGTAAAACCGGGAGGCACCGGCACACCGATAAGATTCATTTCGGCCAAATTGGCACCCTTACCTCCGAGCAGGTTCTTCATCCCTGCTTCTCCCTCGGCCTTCCCATTGCCGAAGGTGTAGACTCTTTTCTTTTCCATTTAGATTAGTCCGTTCGTTATTATTATGATTTGGATAGTTCTTACTTATGACAAAAAGCGATAACCGACTCCTTCTCCGAGCTTCCGGAAGGGGCCGTTTTTTATTGTAAGTTGCAAATTAACGAAAAAAGAGCAAGATACGCTACTTTCCACCACCCCTCAAACCCATGAACCTCAAAGGAGTATGGGATGGAATAGTGGGCGAAGCATGCTATATCAAAGGAGAAAAAGACTTCCCTACTCCTCGTTATGCCCTCTGTCCGGAGCGGATTACTTCAATTATGAGTAACCCAAATATGCAACAAGGATGACCGCATTTTGTTCCAACGAGGTAAACAGCGAACGGAAGTGCTGTCAAAAGCCTGCTATGCTTCCTGTGTCAATGCCTTGGCAAAGGCTTCCACCTGCTCTATATGCGGATGCCTGTTTTTCCGAGCCAGCTCTATATCCGTGGCCAAGTTCCAGCCGATGGATTTCGCTCCGGCATTCAGCAAAGCCGCCAGCTCTTTTTCCGCCTCGGCTCCCCATTCCTCGTAATAGTGCGCATATCTGTAGAACCATAACTTGGCCTGCAAGGGTTTCGTCTCTTCGTCATTATCGGCATTCTCGAATGCTTGCTGAATCAAGCTATCAGCACGTTTGAGATCCCCCCGACACGTAATGAGAAAATGAGCATAATTGCCAAGCTTATTGGCACTCTTCGGATCTACCTCTAATGCTCGCTTGTAATACGTCTCGGCTTGGTCGTAATCGTGACGAATATTCTTTAAGAATACGGCATAATTGCCAAGAGTATTCGCATTCTTCGGATCTGCCTCTAATGCTCGCTTGTAATACCTCTCGGCTTGGTCATAATCGTGGCGGATATCATTTAAGAATACGGCATAATTGCCAAGAGTAACTGCATTCTTCGGATCTGCCTCTAATGCTCGCTTGTAATACCTCTCGGCTTGGTCATAATCGTGGCGGATATCATTTAAGAATACGGCATAATTGCCAAGAGTAACTGCATTCTTCGGATCTGCCTCTAATGCTCGCTTGTAATACCTCTCGGCTTGGTCAT
>OHBE01000336.1_pt1 | contig 54557 bp, 45 predicted proteins | sample 1577231 | NCBI WGS metagenome assembly OHBE01 (sample SAMEA3541506, study PRJEB24748) | human gut metagenome | biome: human gut; feature: human-associated habitat; material: faeces | place: China | collected 2012 | reverse complement strand
TCTGTGCCCGATTGTTATGCTGATCTGGGTTACAAGACAGTATCTACTAATCCCTGCGGTGAAATACCATTGTGTCCTTACGATTCTTGCCGATTGCTGGCTATCAATCTATATTCTTATGTAGTGAATCCGTTCAAGCCGGACGCATATTTTGATTTTGATTTGTTCCAGAAACACGTGGCTCTTGCTCAACGGATCATGGACGATATCATCGACCTCGAACTGGAGAAGATCGAACGTATCATGACCAAGATTGACGAAGATCCGGAAAACGAAGAAGTGAAACGTGCGGAACGTGTACTTTGGGAAAAGATATATAAGAAGAGCGGTCAGGGCCGTCGTACCGGTGTGGGTATCACTGCCGAAGGCGATATGCTTGCTGCTTTAGGATTGCGTTATGGTACGGAAGAAGCAACAGAGTTCTCTGAGAAAGTACATAAGACAGTGGCTTTGGGTGCCTATCGTTCTTCTGTCGAAATGGCAAAAGAGCGCGGTGCTTTTGAAATCTACAATAACGAACGCGAACAGAATAATCCGTTCATCAAACGCCTTGCCGAAGCTGATCCGGAGCTATATGCAGAAATGAAGAAGTACGGACGCCGTAACATTGCGTGTCTGACTATCGCTCCTACCGGTACAACCAGTTTGATGACGCAGACCACTTCAGGTATCGAGCCTGTATTCCTGCCTGTTTACAAACGTAGAAGAAAGGTCAACCCGAATGACACCAATGTACATGTGGATTTCGTTGATGAAACAGGAGACGCATTCGAGGAATACATTGTATTCCACCATAAGTTTGTTACATGGATGGAAGCGAACGGTTATGATCCTGCCAGACGTTATACACAGGAAGAAATTGACGAATTGGTTGCCAAATCACCTTACTATAAAGCTACCTCCAATGACGTAGACTGGTTGATGAAAGTGAAGATGCAGGGAAGAATCCAGAAATGGGTTGACCACTCTATCAGTGTAACTATCAATCTGCCGAACGATGTAGACGAAGATTTAGTGAACCGGTTATATGTAGAAGCATGGAAATCCGGTTGCAAAGGCTGTACGGTATATCGTGACGGTTCACGTTCCGGAGTACTGATTTCTACAAAATCAGAGAAAAAAGAGGAACTTCCTCCTTGCAAACCGCCTACGGTAGTAGAGGTACGCCCGAAAGTTTTGGAAGCTGACGTTGTCCGTTTCCAGAACAACAAGGAAAAATGGGTGGCATTTGTCGGATTGCTGGACGGACATCCTTATGAGATCTTTACCGGTTTGCAGGATGATGACGAAGGTATCTTGTTGCCTAAGAGTGTGACTTGCGGGCGTATCATCAAGAATGTAGACGAAGATGGAACAAAACGTTATGACTTCCAGTTTGAAAACAAACGCGGATATAAGACTACTATTGAAGGGTTGTCCGAAAAGTTCAACAAAGAATATTGGAATTATGCCAAATTGATTTCCGGCGTACTCCGCTACCGGATGCCGATTGAACAAGTAATCAAGCTGGTCGGTTCGCTCCAGTTGAACAGCGAAAGTATCAATACCTGGAAAAATGGTGTGGAACGTGCATTGAAGAAATACATTCAGGACGGAACGGAAGCCAAAGGAAAGAAATGCCCGAACTGCGGCAACGAAACTTTGGTTTATCAGGAAGGCTGTCTGATTTGTACGACTTGCGGCGCTTCCAGATGCGGATAAACATACTCGTATGTTAATTAATATATAAACAAAAGGTTAAAAGGAGTCCGGTGCGGCTCCTTTTATTTTTTATTCAAAAAAATGTCTTATACTTGCAGTATCATTAGTATCCAATCAAAATCTAATATATATGATTTTATCATTTAATATAGAATACCGCACCAACTGGGGAGAAGAGGTCAGAATTGCCGGGCTGTCTCCGGAATCTATCCCTTTGCATACCACAGACGGTATCTACTGGACGGCAGAACTGGAATTCGAAGTTCCCAACGAAGGATTGACAATTCATTACAATTACCAGATAGAACAGAACGGAATTGTGACCCGCAAAGAATGGGACAGTTTTTCCCGATGTCTTTTCCTGTCCGGTACCTCCAAGAAGAAATATAGAATTAATGACTGCTGGAAGAATATTCCCGAGCAATTATGCTTTTACAGTTCTGCTTTTACAGAAGCCCTGCTGGCACATCCTGAAAGGGAAGAAATTCCGCAAAGTTACAAAAAAGGGCTGGTTATCAAGGCTTATGCTCCGCGTATCAACAAGGATTACTGCCTGGCAATCTGCGGCAATCAAAAGGCATTAGGCAACTGGAATCCGGAGAAGGCCGTCCTCATGAGTGATGCAAACTTTCCGGAATGGCAGATAGAACTGGATGCAAGTAAACTGAAGTTCCCGCTGGAATATAAGTTTATCCTCTATAACAAACAGGAAAAGAAAGCGGATTGTTGGGAGAAGAATCCTAACCGGTATTTAGCCGATCCGGAACTAAAGACCAACGAGACACTAGTAATCTCCGACCGGTATGTCTATTTCGATATTCCTGCATGGAAAGGAGCAGGTATGGCTATACCCGTATTTTCCTTAAAATCAGAAAAGAGCTTCGGAGTCGGGGATTTCGGTGATCTGAAACGGTTGGTTGACTGGGCTGTATCTACTCATCAGAAGGTGATACAGATTCTGCCGGTCAATGACACAACAATGACACACGCATGGACTGATTCTTATCCTTATAATAGTATTTCTATTTATGCTTTTCACCCGATGTATGCGGATATAAGGCAAATGGGAACACTCAAAGACAAAGAAGCGGTAGCAAAGTTCAACGAAAAACAAAAAGAATTGAACAGTCTGCCGGCCATTGACTATGAAGCAGTCAACCAAACCAAATGGGAGTATTACCGCCTATTATTCCGGCAGGACGGAGAAAAGACATTATCTTCCAAAGGTTTCAAAGAGTTTTTCGATGCCAATAAAGAATGGCTGCAACCGTATGCTGTTTTCAGTTATTTACGGGATGCCTACAAAACACCGAATTTCCGTGAATGGCCTAAATATTCTACTTACCATGCAAAGGAGATAGAAAAGATGTGCCAGCCGGAGACGGCAGATTATCCGCATATCGCCCTTTACTTTTATATTCAGTATCATCTGCATTTGCAGTTATTGGCCGCTACCCAATATGCTCGCGAGCAAGGTGTCGCACTGAAAGGAGATATCCCTATCGGTATCAGCCGGAATAGTGTGGAAGCCTGGACGGAGCCTTATTATTTCAACCTCAACGGACAAGCAGGTGCACCTCCCGATGATTTTTCGATAAACGGACAGAACTGGGGATTCCCTACCTACAACTGGGATATCATGGAAGAGGACGGTTACCGCTGGTGGATGAGACGTTTCCAAAAAATGGCGGAATACTTCGATGCTTACCGGATCGACCATATTCTCGGCTTCTTCCGTATTTGGGAAATACCGATGCACGCTGTACACGGCTTATTAGGACAATTTACCCCTTCTCTCCCTATGAGCCGGGAAGAAATTGAGAGTTTCGGTTTTACATTCCGTGACGAATATCTGCTTCCTTATATCCATGAGTCTTTCCTCGGGCAAGTGTTCGGACCGCATACCGAATTCGTGAAACAGAACTTTCTTCAAACAACTGATGTATCCGGTATCTACCACATGAAACCGGGATTTGAGACTCAACGGGAAGTGGAAAATTTCTTTTCCGACAGAAAAGATGAAGACAGTATTTGGATTCGGGAAGGACTTTATTCTTTAATTAGCAACGTACTTTTTGTTCCGGACAAGAAAGAGGAAGGAAAATATCATCCCCGCATCGGAGTACAGCGCGACTTTATTTTCCGTTCATTGAGTGAGGCAGAAAAGAATGCTTTTAACAAGCTCTATGACCAGTATTATTATCACCGGCACAATGCATTCTGGCAGCAACAGGCAATGAAGAAGTTACCACAACTGACACAATCCACCCGTATGTTAGTTTGCGGAGAAGACTTGGGAATGATTCCCGATTGCGTTGCATCGGTAATGAACGACTTACGCATCCTTAGCCTGGAGATTCAGCGAATGCCTAAGAATCCGTTGCACGAGTTCGGACATCTGAGCGAATATCCATACCGGTCTGTCTGCACGATCTCTACTCACGATATGTCCACTTTACGTGGCTGGTGGGAAGAAGATTACCAACAGACCCAACGTTATTATAATACGATTTTGGGACATTATGGCATTGCTCCAACTGTTGCAACCCCCGAACTATGCGAGGAGGTGGTACGTAACCATCTCAACAGTAACTCAATTCTCTGTATTCTTTCCCTGCAAGACTGGTTGTCGATTGACGGAAAATGGAGAAATCCCAATGTGCAGGAAGAACGGATCAACGTACCGTCGAACCCGAGAAATTACTGGCGATATCGAATGCATCTCACATTGGAACAACTAATGAAGGCTAAAGAACTTAATAAGAAGATAGGCGAACTTATCAAATATACAGGGAGAGCTCCCCAAAAATAAGACTAAAATAATGGGAGATACCAAGAATAACATGAAGATAAACAACAGTACTATTTTTTTAAAAGATATCCGTTGCTACGCCTACCACGGAGTAGCACCACAAGAGAATCTTATCGGAAATGAGTATGTCATTGACCTGAAACTCAAAGTAGATATCAGCAAAGCCGCACAAACGGATGAAGTGACAGATACAGTCAACTACGCCGAAGTACATAATGTGATAAAAACCGAAATGGCGATTCCTTCCAAATTGCTGGAACATGCCGGTGGCAGAATCGTACAAAAACTTTTCGAGACATTTCCTGATATTGAGGAAGTGGAGCTTCGCCTTTCTAAGCGGAATCCACCTATGGGAGCAGACATTGATGCCGCAGGCATTGAGTTGTATTGTAGTAGAAAATAAAAGGGTATCCAGCTTGGGATACCCTACAAATTATATTCTTTCTGCAATTAATCTCCCGGAAGTTTCTATTTCTTCTTCTTTCTTCTATTCACAGATTCCACAGCCTCCGTCACGACAGGCTTATTCTCGAAACGTTTCGTATAACCGGAATAGTCGGGATGAATACGTTCATACTCAGGATCCATGAACAACGGACTGGAAATGATATGATCGGCTGTAGAGCGGTTGCAACAGAAAACGATGTTTTCCACACCCGCCAGACGGGTCAGCGCCTTCACGTCGGTGTCGTGAGGCTGTAATGTCATCGGATCGGTGAAAAAGAAAAGATAATCGATCTGACCTTCTACAATGCGTGACCCCATCTGTTGGTCGCCTCCCAACGGTCCCGATTTCAAAATGGTGAAGTCCCACTCCACTTCGGGATGTTTCTTGGTCAAAGCTTCGAGAATCAGCGTACCCGTAGTGCCTGTGCAGTAGAATTTATGTCCCATCAATAATTCCGAATTCCACAAAACCCATTCGATCAGGTCTTTTTTCATCGCATCGTGAGCTACCAGCCCGATGCCTCTGCTTACTTGTTTCATATTATTTAGTTTTTTAAATGGGGCAGTTGCGAGAAACGCTTGAGCCCTCTCGCATAAAACTGCCACAAAATACTGTTTTTTATACGTTCGGGAATCTGCCGCAATGAGGCCTTTCGCACGTTCTCCTCACGAGAAGGTGCAAAAGACGTGCGAAGCCGTTTGTACTCCCTGCGCGCGCGTATCACCTCGCGGGCATTGTTCCCCTGCCCTTTCAGCAGAAAAGCGAATGCCGCCACATAGTCCAACACGGCGCGTACAGCCATCACTCTCGACAGCTCTTGCCGCGGAAGATTTTTATACAGCATCAACAGGTTGTTGCGGAAGTTGAGGAAAGTTTTGCGGGGATTCTCTTTTTTCAAGGTAGCGGCGCCTACGTGATAGACCGTGCTTTGAGGGATGCAGACAATGCCGCGTCCGCGTGAACGCAACCGCCAGCACAAGTCGATCTCTTCCATGTGAGCGAAAAACCGTCCGTCCAGCCCGCCTGCCCGACGGTAATCTTCGAGCCGGATGAAGAGCGCCGCCCCCGTAGCCCAAAAAACCGAAGAAACCGTATCATACTGTCCTTCGTCCTTCTCCACCGCCGACATCAGCCGCCCCCGGCAGAACGGATAGCCGTATCTGTCGATAAATCCGCCTGCCGCTCCGGCATATTCGAACAGCTCTTTGCGGCGGTAGCTGCGTATTTTGGGTTGACAGGCAGCCACCTCGGGGTGTGTATCGAGATAATCCGTCAACGGCTCGAGCCAACGCTCCGTCACTTCCACATCCGAGTTGAGCAACACCGCATATTCCGCCTCCACCTGTTGCAAAGCTCGGTTGTATCCGTCGGCAAATCCGTAATTGCGATCCAGAAGAATCAGGCGGACAGCCGGAAACTCATTGCGCAGCATGTCCACAGAGTCGTCCGTCGATCCGTTGTCGGCCACACAGACCTCTACGTTTTCAGCTTCCGAATGCCGAAGCACCGAAGGCAGAAAGGTACGGAGCATGTCGCGTCCGTTCCAATTTAAGATAACAACCGATACTTTCATATTCAATCCGTTTTTCCGGTTTATTCTCCGGTTTGTATTTTAAAATCCGTTTCCGGCAAAAGGAAACAGATTACATAAGTGCCGAGATCCTTTTCTTTATCGACATTCCGCCTGCGAAGCTTTCCAACGTTTGTGCGACCAAAGCCAATAAGCCGGTTCGCGACGAATAGTCTGTTCGAGGCAACGGGCAAACGCCTCGGTGATTTCACCATCTGCCGTCTCCTTCGGCTTCTCCGTCATCAACTTAAATTCCACTTCACAATAGCCTCTGCGGGTTTTGATGAGTTCGCAATAAAAAACCGGGAAATTCATCATCTTCGCAATCCGTTCCGCTCCGGTCAGAAAAGCCGTCTCTCGTCCCAGAAAGCGAGTCCAGTATTTATCGTCGCTGCTGGGCCACTGGTCGGTTATCAGCCCTACCGCCATTTTCTTTCCGTCGCGTTTCAGCCTGACAATCTCACGTGCGGTGGAATGTTTCGGGATATTGTATCCGCCGAACCGCGACCTGATGCGTTTGAACAGCCGATCGAGATAAGGGTCTTTCAGCGGTTTGTACACTTGAATGGGAACATCGCCCGGCTCCATCACGGTTCCCATGCCGGTAATCCACTCATAGTTGGCATAATGCGGAATCATCAGCACAATTCCTCCGTATCGGGCGATAAAATCCAGATATTGTTCGGTATTCTTATACGTCATCCGCCGGCGAAGGTCTCCGACAGACATGTGCAGAAGCTTCAGGTCTTCCATCAGATAGTCGGACAGATAGCGATAGAAGCGTTTCTCTATCCGTTTGATTTCATCCTTGCTTTTCTCCGGGAAAGAGCGGTTCAGATTGTCGCGAACCACCTTTCTCCGGTATCTCGCAACATAATACATCAGCAGATAATTCACATCGGAGAGAAAATACAACACACGAAAAGGAAGAGACGATAAGAGCCACATTCCCGCATACACCAAATAATAAATCAGTTTAGACTTCATAATCCGTCAGAATTGTGCCTTTAAGCGCAGTTTTATCTTCATTGAAGCCGCCCAGGCGAACGGCTATCACCTGATTATCGAGCGATGCGTCGTTTTCCACTTCCACACGGATATAATTTTCGGTAAATCCGTGCATCGGAGAGCCGACTTTCGATTTTTCCATCAATACCGGCATCATCTGTCCGATATGGCGGGCATAAAACGCCTGCGTCTTTTTGTCCGAAAGAGCCAGCAGACGTTGGCTTCGCCGGTGCTTTTCGTCGGGCAAAACCACATGTTCTATTTTCAGAGCCTGCGTACCGGGACGTTCGGAATAGCTGAACACGTGCAGTTGGGTGATGTCCAGACTTTCGATAAAGCGATAAGCTTGTTCGAAGTATTCGTCCGTTTCTCCCCTCGTGCCCACAATCACATCGACACCGATAAACGAATCGGGCATGACTTCTTTGATTTTTTTTATTTTGGAAGCGAAAAGAGCCGTGTCGTACCGGCGGCGCATCAGCTTCAGCACTTCATCGGACCCCGATTGTAACGGGATATGGAAATGAGGCATGAAGCGACGGGAACGGGATACGAACTCAATAATTTCATCCGTCAGCAGATTGGGTTCGATGGAAGAGATGCGATAACGTTCGATGCCTTCGACCTCATCCAGCGCTTTTACCAGATCGAAAAAAGTCTCTCCGGTCGTTTTCCCGAAATCGCCGATGTTCACTCCTGTCAGCACAATCTCTTTTCCACCTTCGGCGGCAGCCTGGCGGGCTTGTTCCACCAGCGAGGCAATCGTGCCGTTACGGCTGCGTCCGCGCGCAAAAGGAATGGTGCAGTACGAACAAAAATAGTCGCATCCATCCTGCACTTTCAAGAAAAAACGCGTACGGTCGCCCCGGGAACACGAAGGCGCGAACGAACGAATGTCCTTGGTAGTCGTAGTAAACGCTTCCCCCTCTTCATGTTTCTGCAAATCGCCCAGATATTGGAGCAGGTCTTTCTTCTGTTCCGCTCCCAATACCACATCCACGCCTTTGATTTTCGCCACATCGCCGGGTTTCAGCTGTGCGTAACATCCGGTCACCACAACAAAAGCGTCGGGATGTTGCTTCACCAGCCGGTGAATGGCTTGCCGGCACTTCTTGTCGGCCATTTCCGTCACCGAGCAGGTGTTCACTACACAAATATCCGCTTTTTCTCCTTTGCGTGCGGTACGGACTCCTGCCTCACGCAGGGTTTTACCGATTGTCGAAGTCTCCGAAAAATTCAATTTGCAGCCCAAAGTATAATAAACGGCTGTCTTATCCTGAAACACAGTGGTATCTATCATAAATCTTTTCAATGATGCATATTTTATGCAAAGTTACACTATTTATCAGTAAAACACTTTAGGATACGAAAGTTTATTCCTACTTTTGCACAGTTTATCAAAAAACGTGCAATGATTAAAGAGAATTTTATCAAACTATACGAAAACAGTTTTCGTGAAAATTGGGATTTGCCCTGTTACACCGACTACGGTGAAGATACACAATATTCGTATGGCGAAGTGGCCGAAAAGATAGCCCGGCTGCATTTAATATTCAAACATTGCAGTCTGCGCAGAGGCGACAAGATTGCGGTGATCGGCAAAAACAACGCTCATTGGTGCATCGCCTATATGGCAACCATCACCTACGGAGGCATCATTGTTCCCATTCTGCAAGACTTTACCCCCAACGATGTCCACCACATCGTCAATCATTCCGAATCAGTTTTCCTGTTTACCAGCGATACCATCTGGGAAAATCTGGAAGAAGAAAAGTTGACCGGAATAAGAGGCGTATTTTCTTTGAGCGATTTTCGCTGCCTTTACCAGCGCGACGGGGAAACGATACAGAAATTTCTGAAAAACCATGATAAGGAAATGCGCCGTGCCTATCCGAAGGGCTTCACCCGCGAGGATGTACAGTACACAACTCTGTCGAACGACAAAGTGATGCTGCTGAACTATACTTCGGGAACCACCGGATTCAGCAAGGGCGTAATGCTTACCGGAAATAATCTGGCGGGAAACGTAACTTTCGGCATCCGGACCGAATTGCTTAAAAGAGGCGACAAAGTGCTTTCGTTCCTTCCGCTAGCTCACGCTTACGGATGCGCTTTCGACTTTCTTACGGCAACGGCGGTCGGCACGCATGTCACGCTGCTCGGAAAGGCGCCTTCGCCCAAAATTATCATGAAGGCTTTTGAAGAAGTGAAACCCAACCTCATCATCACCGTTCCGTTGGTTATCGAAAAGATCTACCGGAACATCATCCAGCCTCTTATCAATAAGAAAGGTATGAAGTGGGCGTTGAATATCCCTCTGCTCGATGCCCAGATTTACGGTCAGATCAAGAAAAAACTCATCGATGCCTTGGGAGGGCGGTTTAAAGAAATCATCATCGGTGGCGCAGCCATGGACAAAGAGGTGGAAGAGTTTTTCCACAAAATCAAGTTCCCTTTCACCATCGGCTACGGAATGACCGAATGCGGACCGCTCATCAGCTATTCTCCATGGAATGAATTCGTATTGGGTTCTTCAGGAAAAATACTCGACATCATGGAGGCCCGTGTTTACAAGGAGAATCCGGATGCGGAACTCGGAGAAATCCAAGTGCGCGGCGAGAATGTAATGGCAGGATATTATAAGAATGAAGAAGCGACACGCGAAGTGTTCAGCGAAGACGGATGGCTGCGCACCGGAGACCTCGGTACGATGGATGCCAACGGTAACATATTTATCCGCGGACGCCTAAAGAGCATGATATTGAGCTCGAACGGACAGAATATTTTTCCTGAGGAACTGGAAAGCAAGCTGAACAACATGCCGTTCATCCTCGAAAGTCTTGTCATCGAACGTAACAAGAAACTTGTCGCATTGGTATATGCCGATTATGAAGCGTTAGATTCGCTCGGACTCAACAATCCGGCCAATTTGGAAACCATTATGAATGAGAACTTAAAGAGCCTGAACGGAAGTGTAGCGGCATACGAGAAAATCAGCAAGATCCAACTCTACCCCACAGAGTTCGAAAAGACACCCAAAAGAAGTATCAAACGATACTTATACGACAGTATAGCAGTAGATTAATCGATTCTAAAAGGACTAAAAAAGGGTAAAAGATATACTTTTTATCCTTTTTTTTAAAAAAAGTCGTCTTTTAAAGAACAACCTATTGAAAAAGTGTATACCTTTGCAACGTTTTAATAAAGCAATTGATTGTATTAATTTAAAAGCAAAGAAAATGAAAAAATTAGTTTTGATGGCTGTAGCTATCGTAGCAGTATCATTCGCATCTTGTGGTAACAAAGCAGCAGACGCAGCAAAAGCAACTGCAGATTCAATCCGCATCGCTGATTCAATCGCAGCAGTAGAAGCAGCAGCAGCTGAAGCAGCAGCCGAAGTGGTTGATACTCTTACAGCTGATAGCGTAGAAGTTGTAGTAGCTGAATAATTCAGAACAACAACTCTGGAGAGAATTGAAAGTCTGCCCATGCGAAAGCATGACAGACTTTTTTTTATGCCTTTTCATAATCCAAAGACGTTCTCTCTTTCTAACGATGCATAATTCGATATATACTTACCATACAGTTGTAATATAAATTACAACTTGCCGTTCCTCCCCCAAAATAATAATAATTTTTCAGCCGCCACGCATCTCGATCTCGTGTCACAATCTACATACATTGCCGATATCGGTAATTTCATCAGAACGACGTGAAAACAACAATGGCGATTCACGTTGAATGAACCGCCATTTCCTTTATCTAAAAAAACTTCGTTTTCTTATTCAGCTACTACTTCAAAAGGAACTTCTACAGAAACCTCTTTGTGAAGCTTTACAATTGCCTTGTAGTTTCCTACTTCTTTCACTGCGTCTTTTACAACGATAATCTTTCTGTCGATTTCATGACCCAGTTTAGCCAAAGCCTCAGCAATCTGGATATTTCCGACAGAACCGAAGATAGTACCGGTTGAACTTACCTTTGTTGCAATAGTCAAAGAAACGCCCTCCAATTTTGCAGCTACTGCTTCAGCGTCTTTCTTGATTTTCTCAAGTTTATGAGCGCGCTGTTTCAGCTCTTCAGCCAGCACTTTCTTTGCAGAAGGAGAAGCAATGACAGCTTTTCCGGTCGGGATCAAATAATTACGACCGTAACCCGATTTCACGTTTACGATATCATTCTTGTAACCCAAGTTTGCGATGTCTTCTTTCAATATAATTTCCATACTATTCCTCCTTCTTATTTCATCATGTCAGTTACATAAGGCAACAATGCCAAGTGACGGGCTCTCTTCACAGCCTGCGCGATACGACGTTGGAACTTCAAAGAAGTACCTGTGATACGGCGCGGAAGGATTTTTCCCTGTTCGTTCAAGAACTTTTTCAAGAATTCGGGATCTTTGTAATCGATGTACTTGATGCCATTCTTTTTGAAACGACAGTACTTTTTCTTCTTAACGTCTACTGAAGGCGGAGTTAAATATCTGATTTCCGATTGATTTTGTTGTGCCATGATTAATCCTCCTTTTTGTTTGATTTTACACTTCTTCTCTTAGCGGCATATTCTGCTGCATATTTATCCATCTTGAAAGTCAAGAAACGGATAACTCGTTCGTCACGACGGAAGTTTATTTCCAACTTATCAATTACAGTAGGCTCTGCATTGAACTCGATCAGTTGATAGAAACCTGTAGATTTTTTCTGAATTGGATAAGCCAATTTCTTCAATCCCCAGTTTTCTTCATTGATAATCTCAGCACCTTCTTCCTGAAGAATACCTTTGAATTTCTCTACCGCTTCCTTCATCTGAACATCAGATAAAACGGGAGTTAAAATGAAAACGGTTTCGTATTGATTCATACTCGTTTTAATTAATAAATAGTTTATTTTATTTTAAATGCGGGTGCAAAGTTAGATATTTTATTCGGAACTGCCAACATTTACAACCATTTAAATATACTTTTTATTGCCGCAAATGGTTTAAAAAGGGTTTATACGTATAAATCGTTTGTTTCAATGATTCAGGAAAATGTTTTTTAAGAAACGGTATCCTTCAATAATCATTCTTTCTTTATAAATATGACAGGCATACAAAATGCGGCATTCTGACGAGTAAAGACGAAAAAAAGGCCAAAAACGCATTTATTATAAGCAGTATAACAGATAAAAAGGAAAAAAGAAACAAATCCTTAGTGATTTTTTATATCCTATAAATAGGAATTATCCCAAAAGTAAAGTATATTTGCAAGGTTGTTTAAACAATCATTTCATGATAGAGCAATTCAATTTTGATATCCGACTTATATTTGCCATTTTAAACGGCAAAGTTTCTGCTGCGATCAATCGGAAGTTAAATCGAAACTTCCGACAAAACGGATTGGAAATCAGTCCGGAGCAATGGACCGTACTGATTTTCCTGTGGGAAAAAGACGGCATTACCCAACAAGAGTTGTGCAATGCAACTTTTAAAGACAAACCCAGCATGACACGTCTTATCGACAACATGGAAAAGCAACACCTGGTCGTACGTATTTCCGACAAAAAAGACCGCCGTACAAACCTCATTCATTTAACCAGAGACGGAAAAGAACTGGAAGAAAAAACGCGTATTATAGCCAACCAAACATTAAGAGAGGCGTTGCAAGGAATCACAATGGAAGAATTAAGCGTAGGACAGGAAGTTTTGAAAAAAATATTCTATAACACCAAAGATTAAACGAAAGAAAAAGGAATGCGATTCATAAAATGAATGAAATCTATTCTCATAATAGTTTTTTCACCTAATTTATTTCGCCCGTTAAAGAATTATGCTTTAATTTGTGACTGGAAAATAATAATCTATTAAAATACACACACATGAAAGGCTTATTAAAGAATCTGGGACTGATATTAATCTTGATTGGAGTGGCTATTCTGTTGATTTGTTCCTTAACAGGAAATGTAAACAACAATTCCATTCTAGGTGGCTCTATGGTACTCGTTATATTAGGACTTATATCCTATATCGTTATCAACAAAAAGATCACCGATTAATTGATAAAAGACAATTAAAAATCTCGGGAATGACCATGTGGTTTTCCCGGGATTTTTTTATTTATGGAATTTTGATACCTACCAAAGAGTATTGGATTTCCAAAGCTCTTTAAAGATTACCGACAGCAGCATTTCTATATGCCGAAAGCAAACTTGTCGATGGTCTGATAGACAATGCTTGCAATGCCCAGCCCTACGATGCCGATGACACAAAGCGCCAATGCCCATCGGGTGAAAGCGTCGCTGCGGAACGTCGGGACGGGATTGTCTGATGGAGTGATATACATTGCCTTCACGATGAGCAGATAATAATAAAGCGAAACCACCGTGTTGACGAGTGCAATGAACACCGGCAGATGGAATCCGGCATTGAATGCGGACATGAAGATAAAGAACTTCGAGAAGAAACCTGCGAAAGGCGGAATGCCTGCCAGCGAGAAAAGAGACAGCGTCATCAGCAGGGCGATTTTCGGATTGGTGCGATAAAGCCCCGCATACTCCTCTAACGTGAACTTATGGCTGCGCAGCGCTATGATGGTGATTACTGCGAATACGCTGAGGTTGGCCACGGCATATACCAGTACGTAGTATACCAATGCCGTCATTCCCTGAGCGGTTCCGCCGATAACTCCCAGCATGATATAACCCGCTTGCGAGACACTGGAGAATGCCATCAGGCGTTTCAGGTTCTGCTGGCGGATGGCAAAGAGGTTGGCAATGGTGATGGTGACAATCGTTACCCAGTAAAGCACCGTTTGCCAGTCGTCTGTCATCGGAGCGAAGACTTTGATGAGCATCGTCATCAGCACGAAGGCGGCAGCCCCTTTCGAGACGACGCTCAGATAGGCGGTCACCGCACTCGGAGCGCCCTCGTACACGTCCGCTGTCCACAAATGGAACGGAACAAGCGAGAGTTTGAACGCCATGCCTGTGAAGAAGAACACGAATGCCATAATCTGCAAAGGGTTTCCTTCGATACGTCCGGGAAGCTCGTCGAAGTAAAGCGTTCCCGTCGAACCGTATATCATCGACAGACCGAAAAGCAGCAGCGCGCTGGAGAACAGGGCGGTCAGGATGTACTTTGCACCGGCTTCGGCCGAGTGGTGGCGGTATTTGTCGAAAGCGATCAGCGCCGCCATCGGGATGGAAGCTGTCTCCAGACCGATGAAGAACATCAGGAAGTGCCCGGCGGAAATCATCAGATACATCCCGAACAGGGTGGAAACTGTGAGTACGTAAAACTCTCCTTGCTTAAATGCCGTGTCTTCGCGCTTCATCCATTCGTGCGCCATCAGGAAAACGATGAGTGTGCCTATGTTCAGAACCGACTTTACGATGGTGTGCATGGGCACGTAGTGATACATCCCGCCGAAAGCGTCGGCCGTCTGTCCCGGTATCAGATTGATAAGGGTGTGGAGGGTCATCAGCGTTACGGGGAGTACCGTATTGAGAACCGGAGTTCCGGTTTGCTTGTGGGCGTCCGGACTCATGAACAAGTCGGCGAGGAGAAGAACGAGCAGGACAACGATGAGCGAAAGCTCTTCCCGCATGTATAGAAATTGTGAATAATCCATCTTTTTGTTTACTGTTTATAGAATAACGATTGATTGCTTGGCTGTTTTACGGCATCAGCTGCGAAACGACGGGAATCACGCTTTCGCCGATCATCCGGCTCACCCAGAAAGGCGCGAGTCCCAATCCGGCTACGCAGACAATGAGGCAGATCACCGCTACACGTTCGTCCCATGTGGCGTCGGTCAGCTCAAGATGATGCTTGTCGGTGCAGGTTCCGTATAGTATCTTTCCCACCAGCCGCAGAATGTAGACGGCAGTGATGACGATGGATGAGCAGGCGAGAACCGTCAGTGTACGGTGGAATACATCGGCATTCTGGAACGAACCTACGAAAATGGTCATTTCGGCAACGAAGCCGCTCAGTCCGGGAAGCCCCAGATTGGCAAGCCCGGCAATGACGTAGCATACGCTGAGAAAAGGCATCACCTTCATCAGACCCGAAAGTTGGCGAACATCGCGCGTATGTGTGCGTCCGTAAATCATGCCGATCAAGGCAAAGAACAAAGCGGTCATCAGTCCGTGGCTCAACATCTGAAGGATAGCACCCGTCGTCGCCGTACGGTTCAGCATCAGGATGGCAAACAGCACCAGTCCGCAATGTGAAACCGAAGAGTAGGCATTGATGTATTTCAGGTCTGTCTGCACGCATGCGGAAAATGCTCCGTAAACCACAGAGATGCCTGTGAGTATCAGGAATATCCACGCAAGTTCTTGGGCGGCTTCGGGCAGAAGGAACATGGCTATGCGGAAACATCCGTAGCCTCCCAGCTTCATCAGCACGCCGGCATGGAGCATGGAGACTGCCGTGGGGGCTGAAGCGTGGCCGTCGGGACTCCATGTATGGAACGGGAAAAGAGCCCCCAATACTCCGAAGCCGAGGAACGTGAGCGGAAACCAGATGCATTGCTGCTCGAAGGGTATGTTGTGCAACTGCGCAATCTCGAGGATATTCATCGTTGTTGCCCCCGAACCGGAAAAGATGCCGAGAATACCGATCAGCAGAAAAGCGGAACCGCCCATCAGCATGAGCGTCAGCTTCATGGCGGCATATTCCTTCCGCCCCGATCCCCAGACACCGATGAGCAGATACATGGGGATCAACGCTATTTCGTAGAACATGAACATGGTGAAGAGATCGACGGAAATAAAGAATCCGAATACGCCCAGCGACAATAACGTAAACCATAGGAAATACTCTTTGGTGAGCGGTTGCAGGCGCCATGAAGCGAATGTTCCGGTGAATACGATAATGGAAGAAAGCAGCAGCATGGCTACCGAAATGCCGTCGACCCCTACCGAATAGGCGATGTGAAGCGGTGCGTACCAAAGCGTGTCGGCACGGAAAAGCATCTCCGCCGTATTCCCGGCATGGCGTTCTTCCAGATAAAGGAATGTCAGAATGATGGAAGCGGCGAGCAGTGCCGATGCGCCGGCGACCATCACTCCCCGAATCGCTTTAATCCCCCGTGCAGCCCATAGTGCGGCAAGCATCAATAAGGGGATGAGTACAAAGATAGATAAGAAATTCATCTTGTTTTATTTACTGTTTAGCTATTTACAAATTAAAGAATTAACAGCAGGATCAGCGCCAGCGCCCCGCAGAAGAATACATAAGCGTATTGTTGCACTTGTCCGCTCTGGAATCCGCGTATCTCGTCGCTCACAGCTTCGGTAGCCCATGCGAGGAAATCGAAGAAGCCGTCTACCACATGGCGGTCCCACCATGCGATGGGAGCGGAGATGCAGCGGAAAATGATACGGTGAGTGATAAACCGGTAAACCTCGTCGATGTAGAAGCGGCGATAGGCAGCCCGATGCAACCTGCCGAAGCGTCCGGCAAGTGCATTCGCTAAGGATTGCTTTTCTCCTTTATACATATAGGTTGCCAGAGCTATCGACAGCAGGGCAACGAGGATGCTTGTTACGGCTACCGTCCGGTCGAGGTGGATGTCATAAACCGATCCGTCGGCGTTGATAAAGTGTCCGAAAGGGATGAAGCCGGCCACACAAGTCACGCCTGCAAGGAACAGAAGGGGGAAAGTCATCGTCAGCGGACTTTCATGCGGAGCGTGCCGTTGTTCGCATGGCGAGTCGGCGACGGGCTGTTGCGTCTTGCCCCAGAAGATACCGTAGTAAAGGCGGAACATATAGAAGGCCGTCATGGCGGCGATAACCGTCATTACCCAACCCATTGCCGGACTGTACCCAAAGCATGCCGTAAGAATTTCGTCTTTCGAGAAAAATCCCGAGAACGGCGGGATGCCTGCGATGGCGAGACAGGCAATCAGGAATGTCCAATGGGTGACGGGCATGTATTTGCGCAATCCGCCCATTGCCGACATCTCGTTGGAGTGTACGGCATGGATGATGCTTCCCGCACCGAGAAAGAGCAATGCCTTGAACATGGCATGGGTGAAGAGGTGAAACATGGAGGCCATGTATCCCAACCCTCCGTGATGTGGATCGACAGAGGTGCAAACGCCCAAGGCCACCATCATAAATCCGATTTGGGAAATGGTGGAAAAGGCCAGTACGCGTTTGATGTCCGACTGGACACAGGCTACGCTCGCCGCATAGAAAGCGGTGAACGCTCCTACCCAGGCTACGATGTGCAGCGTGTCGGGCGCATAGGCGATGAAGAGCGGAAACATGCGGGCTACCAGATATACTCCCGCCACCACCATTGTGGCGGCATGTATCAGGGCACTGACGGGCGTGGGGCCTTCCATTGCATCGGGCAACCAGATGTGCAATGGAAACATGGCGCTCTTGCCCGCACCGCCGATGAACATTAGTCCCAATGCCAGAGGAAGCATTGCCGCTCCTCCGCCGATTAGTGAAACTGTATCGGGTGTGAAACCGAAGGTACCGCCGTAGTATCCGTAAATCAGGATACCGATAAGGAATCCCAGATCGGCGAAGCGTGTAACGATGAACGCTTTTTTGGAGGCGGAAATCGCAGCGGCCTTTGTGTAGTAGAAGCCGATCAGCAGGTAGGAGCTGACTCCTACCAGTTCCCAGAAGAGATACATCTGGAAGATGTTTGTGGCAACAACCAGTCCGAGCATCGACATGGTGAACAGCGAAAGGAAAGCGTAATAACGCTGAAATCCCTTTTCGCCTTTCATATAGCCGAATGAGTAGATGTGTACCATGAGCGATACGGTGGAGATGACGATGAGCATCATCACGGAAATCGGATCAAGCAGAATGCCCAAATCGAAATGCAGCGTCTCGGTGAAAGGAAGCCATGTGAAATTATAAGGTATCAGGGTGCCCAATGTGCCGTCGTCGAGACGCGGAGCGGTGAAGTATTGGAAAGCGGTGAGGTACGAAAGAAGCGTTACCGCGCCCAACACCAGTGTGCCGATTGTGCCCGCCGTCCGGTGTGACATCCGCTTTCCCCCGATGCCTGTGATGAGGAAAGAGAGAAAGGGAAGGAGAAGTATGAGAATCGTTAATTCCATATCTGTTGTTTGTTTTTAGTTAGTTACCATTTCATTTCATCCAGACTGCGAACCTGAATGCTCCGTATATTGCGGTAGATGTTAATCATGATAGCGATGGCTATCGCCGTTTCCGCCGCCGAAATGGCAATCGAGAACAGAGCGAAGAAGTATCCTTCGGTGTCTTCGGGAAAGAGGAAACGGTTGAACACGGCGAAGTTGATGTCGGTGGCATTCAGCATGAGCTCTATCGAGATGAGGATGGCCAACGTGTTCCGGCGGGTGAGGAATCCGTAAATTCCCGCGAACATCATGACGGTGGAAACCACCAGATAATATTCCATGTATATCATAAATCAATATTTTTTGCGTTTTGAAGATTCATATCGGGGCTCTCTTATCGTTTACGGGCAATCATGATGCCGCCGATGATGCAAGCCAGCAGCAAGATGCTGACTGCCTCGAAAGGCAATACATAGCCGTATTTGTCGCTGCTGAGCAAAGCGTGCCCGATATCGTGGATATCTATTTCCAGCGGAGCAAGGTCTTTGGTCTGCAAGAATTGATGCTTCAGTGTGATGAACAGGACGATAGCCGCCCCGGCAATCATAGAGAAGAATCCTGCAAGAAAACGGCTTCGTTTCAGACGTTCAGCACGGTCTCCTTCTCCGCTGGTGAGCAGGATGGAGAATACATAGAGTACGACGACACCTCCGGCATAGACCATAATCTGTACAGACCCCAGAAAAGTATAGCCCAGCAGGAAGTAAATGCCCGCCGTTCCGAAAAGTACGAAAAGCAAATAGGTGGCCGAGCGTACGATGCGCCGGGTGGTGACCGTCATCACGGACATGACGATGATGAATGCGGCTAAAAAGTAAAATATTACAGTTTCGAGTGTTGCTCCCATTTTTTATTCATGTTTTTAATGTTTACTGATTCGTGTTGCCGGATTGTTTCCGCATCCGGCTTTTCATGCTTGGCAACCGGTGCTTGGCACCGCATCACTTTTGTACGACTTTGCTGCCTTCGCGGTTGAGTCGCAGTATGAGTTTCGAGCGGTCGAAAACAGCATGTTCGAAGTTCTGGTCGAACGTGATGGCATCGTGCGGGCAGGCATTGACGCACAACTGGCAGAAAATGCACGAGCCTAAGTCGTACTCGTATGCGGCCAGAATCTTTTTCTTCTTGCCTTCTTCGGTTTCAACCATTTCACCGGTTACGCTGATGGTGCCGTTGGGGCAAGCCATCTGGCATAGCCCGCAGGCTACACAGCGGTGCTCGTTGTTCTCATTGTGCGGCATGGTCAGTGTTCCGCGAAAGCGGTCGAACATCCGCAGCTCTTTCCGGTTTTCCGGATATTGCTCGGTTATTTTTTTGCGGAAAAACACCCTGATGCTTGTCTTCATCCCGGCAGTCAGGCTGCCGACGGCCCGTGTCAGGTTGCCGAAATAGGAGTCTTTCTCTTCTTTATATTCCATAATAATCAATTGCTGTTATATTCGTTTGTTAAAAGTGAAAGCCGAAGGCCACGCAACATGCCATCAATAATAAATTGACCATCGAGATAGGAACCAGATATTTCCATTCCAGACTCAGAATCTGGTCGATTCGCAAACGGGGGAATGTCCATTTGACCCACATCAGCAGGAATACCACGAAGAAAGCCTTGGCGAAGAACCAGATGAAACCGGGAATGCAGTCCATCACACTGTTGAATCCGTTGAGCCCGGATACGTGCAGCGGCATCCATCCGCCCAGAAAAACGGTGGTGGCAACGGCGGCTACGATAAAAAGGTTCAGATATTCAGCCAGATAGAAGAACCCGAAATGCATGCCCGAGTATTCGGTGTGATATCCCGCCGTCAGCTCACTCTCCGCTTCGGGGAGGTCGAACGGTCCGCGATTGCATTCCGCGTTTCCGGCAATGAGGTATGTGATAAAAGCAATCACGGCAGGAACATGTCCTTTGAAGATAAACCATCCGTCGGCCTGATTCTCTACGATTTGAGAAAACTGCATCGTTCCCATCAATACCACCATGGTCATGATGCTCATTCCGGCGGAAAGCTCGTAGCTGATGATTTGCGCGCCGCTTCGCATGGCGCCGATCAACGAGAATTTGTTGTTGCTTCCCCATCCGGCAAGCAGAATACCCACAACGCCTATGCCGGAGGCTGCCAGCAGAAAGAATACCCCTACATTGAAGTCGAGCACCTCGGCGCCTTTATTGAAAGGAATGCACGAGAAGGTTAGGAAAGAGGCGGCAATCACCATGAATGGAGCGAGGTTATAAAGAAAACGGTCGGCTTCTTTCGGTGTGAATATTTCTTTGGTCAGCATCTTCAACACGTCGCAAAGCACTTGGATGGAGCCCCACTTCCCGACCCGGTTGGGCCCGATGCGGCATTGGAAGAACGCGCACACCTTTCGTTCCATATAAATCAATACGATGGCCAGTATGGCATACAAGGCGACGATGCATAAGCCGATGAGCACGCATTCTATAAAAACAGCCGCTCCCTCAGGCATCAAAGAGAGCAATAAGCCATGTATCCGGCTTGTTATTATACTAAAATCGAACATCTTTTTGTTTGAATGATTAGAATTTGTATTGTTGCATTACCTGTCTATATCGGGAACTACATAGTCCAATGTTCCGCCAATGGCTATCAGGTCGGCGATTTTGGCTTCCCTGCAAATGGTATCGATGGCAGCCACCAGCGGCAGTCCCGTAGAACGGTAATGAAGCCGGTAAGGCATTTTATCCCCTTGGCTTTCGAGGAATACGCCGAACTCTCCGCGACTGCCTTCTACCGCAGCATAATAACTTCCTTCGGGAACGCGGATGACGGGTTTCGTCTTTTCCTGATAAGCGCCTTCCGGAATGTTGTCTATCAACTGCTCGATGATGCGCATGCTTTCTTCTATTTCGTCCATGCGTACCCTGTAGCGTGCCCACGAGTCACCTTCGGAATAGACGATTTCTTTGAAGTCTACCTTTTCGTACACGCCGTAAGGCATCCGTTTGCGCACATCGCAAGCCCAGCCCGAAGCGCGTCCCGTGCCTCCGGTACATCCGAAAGAGATGGCGTCTTCACGGCTTAATACGCCGACTCCTTTAAGGCGGGAACGGGCGATGATGTTTCCGGTGAATATTTCGTGATATTCGTGAATGATACCGCGCAAGTAAGGAATAAACTCCTTCACCCGTTTCACAAAGTTGGGATGGATGTCGGCCTGCACGCCGCCGATAGTGTTGTAGTTCATTATCAACCGTCCGCCGCACGTCTCTTCGAAAATGTCGAGAATCTTCTCGCGGTCGCGGAAACCATAGAAGAAGGCGGTCAGCGCACCCAAGTCCATTGCCAGACAGGAGTAGAAAAGCAGGTGCGAGTCGATGCGTTGCAGCTCGTCCATGATGGTGCGGATGTACTGTACACGGTCGCTCACCTCGATGCCCATCGCTTTCTCGATACACATGCACAGTGCATGACGATTCTGGTGAGCGCCCAGATAGTCGAGGCGGTCGGTCAGAGCCAGCGTTTGCGGATAAGTGAGACTTTCGTTCATCTTCTCTATACCCCGATGGATGTAGCCGCAGTTGGCGTCGATCTTGCGGATGGTTTCTCCTTCCAACGATACGCGAAAGCGCATCACTCCGTGCGTGGCAGGGTGCTGGGGACCGATGTTGACCACGTATTCCTGCTCGCCGAAGAGTTTCGTCTCTATGTCTTTTATCGTTCCGTCGGGATTCAGTTCGATTTCCTGAGTCGTGTCGAACGTCTCCTCATTGTCCATACGAAGCGGATTTTCTTTTTCCGGGTCGTTGTCCTTACGCAGGGGATACCCCACCCAGTCGTTGCGCAGGTAGAGGCGACGCATGTCGGGATGCCCGATGAAAAGAATGCCGTAGAAGTCGAACACTTCCCGTTCGTAGAAATCGGCGATTTTCCAAATGTCGCTCACGGAAGGAAGCTCCGGCAGTTCGCGGTTGTCCGTTGCCGTTTTCAAAGCCATCCGTTCGCCGGTGGCTGTCGATTCCAGATGGTAAACCACGCCCAACCCACGGAGCTTCTCCGGATTGTCTTTCTCGTCCGCTACTCCCCAATCCATACCGGTGAGACTTTCGAGGAAGTCCATCTGCCTCTCGTTTCGCAAGCGCAGCATCTCATCGTGCAGCGCCTCAGGGGATATATATGTAATTTCTTGCATGATTGTGACTGTTGTTTTTATTCTTCCGGTTTCTTTTCTTTTCTGTTGGTGCCGCCGAAGAACTTCTCTATCTTCACCTTGCGTTGCAGCTGCATCATTCCGTAGTAAAGCGCTTCGGGGCGCGGCGGACAGCCGGGAATGTAGACGTCTACGGGCAGAATCTTGTCTACTCCGTTCACTACGTGGTACGATTTCTTGAAGGGTCCTCCGCTGACGGCACATCCGCCTACGGCTATCACGTATTTCGGGTCGGGCATCTGATCGTACAGGCGTTTCAATACCGGAGCCATTTTGTTGGTGATTGTCCCGCAAACCATAATCATATCCGCCTGCCGCGGACTGGCACGGGCTACTTCGAACCCGAAGCGTGCCATGTCGTAACGGGCAGCTCCCAATGCCATGAATTCGATGCCGCAACAGCTTGTTGCGAACGTAAGCGGCCACAGCGAGTTGCTGCGCCCCCAGTTGACAAAGTCGTCGAGTACGCCGAGAGCGACATTCGCCCCTCCGGCATTGAGTTCCTTGACGAGCTTCTCCAACGATTCGTTGTCGGTAAACTCTTCATACGGAATCGATTTGATTTTCGGTTTTTTGCTTACTTCCATTCCAGCGCTCCTTTCCTCCAGGCATAAGCGAGGCCCAGAACCAGAATGACGAAAAAGAAAAGAATGCCCGCCAAGCCCTGAGGCCCTAAATCGCGCATCACTACCGCCCAAGGGAAGAGGAAGGCGGTTTCTACGTCGAACATCAGAAACAGGATAGCAAACAGGTAGTATCCTACGCGGAATTGCATCCACGATTTGCCGCGTGTCGGTATGCCGCATTCGTAAGCCTCGAACTTCTGGGCGTTGTACGAGCGTGGAGAGATGGCGCGTGAAAGCGCTATGACAACCCCCACGAAAGCGATCGCTGTCAGTAAAACAACAACTAATAATGTAAAATTCATAATCTCAACAGTTGTTTGGATTGTATATGATAGGAAATAGCCAATTCATTCTTCGCCCACCGGAGAAGAGACTGATTGACGGATAAAGTCGGGTGTAAAATACAGACGATAGGTGTCGGCTAAACGACGATTTTCCTTAAACCATATATATAATGGTTGTTCGGATGGCGGAAATAAGGATGCGCATGCGGTATGTGCGAAGCTGCCGGAACGGCGAACGTGTCATATCCCCGAAAACCGGAAAGCAACAGCTCCGGGTTTTTATCTGTGGAGTCATGCGTCATATCCGCATGGCTTATGTCGCAAGCCTGAGTGGAATAGAAATGATAAAGGTGCTGGAAAAGACTATGGTCGGGATGTTCTTCAGATACGAAGCATTGCTCCTGACGGTAAACCGGCGGCACACCTTTGTCGCTTTTTCCCGTTGTTCTGCTTCCAACGGAATGAGTCAGCAAAGCGAGCGCCAACAATAGCCCATATGTAAAATATTGTTTCATCTTTACCTTTATCCCTTTAACGGATGCAAAGATATAATTAATATTTTTACCTTTTGCAATCTGCAGGTTGCAAAAAAAGGTTTTTTAGCACTCAAATTGATTTAAGTCAATTTCCGGAGGCGAACATCGGGGGGTATCCGGTTGCAAATTCTTGCGGCAGCTCTTTTTGTAAGGCATATAGATATTGTTACGCCAGAAGGTAAGCTCCAACTTTTGCTGAATGCCCGTATTGTTTGCTGAATGTGTGAAACCGGCGTTTACCTGAAAAGCATATCCGATTCCCTCAAAAGAATTTTGCGTTTAGAAAAACAGACCCTTTCTTTTCAGATAAACTCGAAATCCTTTTCAGCCGGACGTGCTTTCTTTTGCAGAAGGCTTTTAATTTTTACCGGCGGATGATTCACGGATGTTTTGCCACAGAATCGAGGCGGCGTTTTAGTTCTTTCTCCAGAAATCAGAGTCGAACAGCAGCAGTACCGTGAACAACTCCAGACGCCCGAGGAGCATGAGGAACGAGTGCAGCCATTTTGCCGCGTCGGGCAAGGCGCTCCATGTATAAGCCGGTCCGCACTGCCCGAGTCCGGGCCCCATGTTTCCGATGCTCGAAACCACCGTTCCCACAGATTCCATGAATCCTACCCCCAGCCCCATCATCACAAGAATGCTGATGACGGCAATGACCGCATACAGAAAGGTAAACGCCAACACAGTGGACTGAACGCCGGATGCGATGACATGTTTGTTGATGCGCACAGGCAACACGGCATTGGGATGCAAAATATGCTTGAACTCGTTCTTGGCTATCTTGAAAAGAATGACCATCCGGATGCATTTCATTCCTCCCGTAGTGCTTCCCGCACAAGCGCCCATAATCATCACGATGACAAGGCATCCCCAAAGGACGGAGGGCCACAGCATATAGTCGGCGGTAGCAAATCCGGTGGACGTGTGCAGGGAGATGACTTGAAACAAGGACTTGCGAAAGGCCTCTTCACCCTCCATCGGAGTGGTGCGGTAGAGCCAGAAAGCGATGAAGAGCGTGAAGAAAGCGACGGACAGGAAATAAAACTTCAGCTCTATGTCGTGGATGAACTTCTTTATTTTGCCGTTGAAAAGCATGAGCAACAGCGTGAAATTGACTCCCGAAAAAAACATAAAAACCGATATCACGTAGTCGATGTAGGGCGACCGGTAGTACTCGATGCTGGCTTGTCTGGTGGAGAATCCGCCCGTACTGGTAGTGGTGAAAGCATGGCAGACACTGTCGAAAGTACTCATTCCGCCCATCATGAGCAGTATGATGAGCGTGCCCGTCATTCCGGCGTAAATGCTCCATATCCACTTGGCGGTGACGCCGATGCGCGGATGAACCTTATCGTGGGTGGGACCGCTCGCCTCTGCGGCAAACACCTGTATGCCTCCCACACCGAAGATAGGAAGTACGGCGATGGTGAAGAAGACGATTCCCAATCCCCCTATCCATTGAGTCATGGCACGCCAGAAGAGTATCCCGTGAGGCATCGACTCGATGTTGTCCATAATGGTGGCTCCCGTACTGCTGAAGCCCGACATCGTTTCGAAGAACGCGTCGGTAACGCCGGGGATATATCCTCCGATGTAATAAGGAAGCATTCCGAACAGAGAGAAGGCAACCCACGAGAAGCTGACGATGACATACCCGTCGCGACGATTGAGCGATTTTTCGCCTCCCCGCCCGAGAATAAGCATTACAACGGCCACACAGGAGGTTGCCGCCGACGAAAGCAGAAAGCTGTCCAAATCGTTCTCTCCGTAGAAAAGCGATACCCCTCCGCAGCATATAAGCATGGCTGTTTCTATCAAAAGCAAGAAACCGAGTATCCTGAATATCATCTTCGAGTTGATCATCGATATATAGCGTGGTTAATGGAAGAACTTCTCAATTTTTTTAATCATCATGCTGAGGCAGAACACGACTACATGGTCGCCCGCCTGTATCTGGGTGTCGCCGGTCACCAAAACGCCTTCGCCGTTGCGTATCATGCCGCCGATGGTGGTACCCTTCGGCAGTCCCAAGTCCTTGATGAGATGTCTGGTGATTTTGGCGCCCGGCGGAACGGTAAACTCCGCGACGTCGGCATTGGCGAATGTCAGGCATTTCACATTGCTCACATCGGCGTCGAGCATCATCTGGTAGATGTGACTGGCTGCAATCATCTTCTTGTTGATGACCGTACCGATATCGAGGCTTTCGGCCATGCCGATGTAGTCGATATTCTCCACCTCGGCAACCGTTTTCCTTACGCCCATGCGCTTGGCCGCGAGACAAGCGAGAATATTCGTTTCCGAATTGCCCGTAAGAGCCACGAACGCCTCGGTAGTCTTCAATCCTTCATCCATCAGCAGATCCATGTCTCGCCCGTCGCCGTTGATAATCATGGTCTTGTCGTCGAGCATCTCGGTCAGACGCCCGCAGCGGGCGAGGTCGCTCTCTATGATTTTCACCTGCATGTAGTCGGGCACGTTTTGTGCCGTGCGCACGGCTATGCGGCTGCCGCCCATGATCATCACGTTGCGCACGTCTACATAATCTTCTTTACCGGCAATCTTGCGGATATAAGGTATATACTTGCGGGTGGTAGTGAAGTAGACGATATCATGAAGCTTGATCACGTCCTCGCCGCGAGGAATGATTGTCTCCGTTCCCCGCTTGATGGCTACGATGTGGTAGGGGATGTTAGGCTCTCCCAGTTTATGCAGCGGAATGTCCAAAATCTCGGCTTTCTCGCGCATTTTGGTACCGATCAGGATGAGCGCGCCTCCGCAGAACTCCCACCATTGGCGCACCCAACTCATGCGCATCGACGAAACGATTTCTTTGGCGGCGAGCATCTCGGGATAAATAAGCGAATCTACCCCCAGCTTTTCGAAAAATTCTTTGTTCTTAGGTTCGAGGTATTCGTAGTTGTCGATGCGGGCTACCGTCTTTTTAGCTCCCAGGTTGGTGGCTATCATGCAGGCGGTCATGTTCCGGCTTTCGTCCGGAGTGACTGCGATGAAAAGGTCTGCTTCTTTCACTTTCACCTCTTTCAATCCGGAGATGGAAGAAGGGGAGGCAACAACTGTCAGCAGGTCGAAATTGGAACCGAGCGCGCTCAATTTTTCCTCGTCGTCATCGATCAATATGATGTCTTGGCGTTCGCGGGATAACAATTTAGCCAAATGAGTACCTACGTTTCCGGCACCTGCGATAATTATCTTCATTTTACTCTTTTTGTTATTTCTGGGTCTGTTTACAAGTTTACCAACCTTCGGCGAATTGCGATATTCACTCATCGCCGCATATTTTCATTCACAAAGCTCGGCAGTCACATGTTCCGCTTCTTTGCAACCGGGAGGTTATTTCTCCGAAACAGGCATTCTGTCTTTTTCCCAACCTGCGTCAGGCAAAGCGCATGTATCGTACCTGCGGCTGACACAGGCTTTGCTGAGCCTGACGCAAAGATTCTTTCCTATCCGGAACAAGCTCTCTGCGTTAGAAAAACAGCGATTCCATTGCTCCGGAACAGAAGTTCTGTTTGCCTTCAACGGAAGCTCTGTTTGCCTTCAACGGAAATTCCGTTTGCTTCGAAAAGCAGTCTTGCGCGTTTCCACCGCTAACCCGACCGGGTGAAAACGTTTATATATAGGCTTCTTTCTCTACCTGTTTTTTTGTTTCCTGCCGACAGGTTTCTTCTTCGAGAAATGCGTTTACGAGGCTTTCTTCATCCAGCCCGCAAAGCCGGTGCAACTCGGCGACGGCGCCGTGCTCAACGAAGCTGTCGGGGATTCCCATGCGTTTTACCGACGGAGTATAGCCGTTTTCCGCCATAAACTCGAGAAGGGCGCTTCCCATTCCGCCTTTCACAACACCGTCTTCGATGGTTATAATGCGCTTGAACCGTTTGCCGACTTCATGCAGCAGATGCTCATCCAGCGGTTTGAGGAACCTGAGGTCGTAGTGGGCTATCGACTTTCCCGACGCTTCTTCGGCACGGGCGATGGCACGTCCGGCAGCGTTCCCTATCGGGCCTATGGTGACAACGGCGAGGTCTTTCCCATCCTTCAGCCGTCGGCCTGTGCCTACGGGAATCTCTTCCAGCGGACATTTCCAGTCGACCAACACCCCGCGTCCGCGCGGATAGCGAATTGCGAAAGGCCCCTTGTCGGGAAGCTGGGCGGTGTACATCAATCTTCGCAATTCGTGCTCGTCCATGGGCGAAGCGATAGTCAGATTCGGTATCGGCCGCAGATAGGCCATATCGAACACTCCGTGGTGGGTGGGTCCGTCTTCGCCTACCAGCCCGGCCCTGTCGAGACAGAAAACCACCGGCAACTTTTGGATGGCTACATCGTGTATGATATTATCGTATGCCCGCTGCATGAACGAGGAATAGATGTTGCAGAACGGCTGTAGCCCTTCTTTCGCCATGCCCCCCGAAAATGTGACGGCATGACCTTCGGCTATGCCGACATCGAAAGCCCTTCGCGGCATTTTCTCCATGAGCATGTTCATCGAGCAGCCGGTAGGCATGGCGGGCGTGACGCCCACAATATTCGGATTGAGTTCCGCCAGTTCCACCAACGTATCTCCGAACACATCCTGAAAGAGCGGAGGCATACCGTCGGTATTGCTGATCAGGCGTTCTCCGGTTGCCGGATTGAATTTGCCGGGCGCGTGCCATTCGGTGGCATGCTTCTCCGCCGGAGCGAACCCTTTGCCTTTAACGGTATGCAGATGCAATATCTTCGGGCCGCGCATGTCTTTGATATCATGCAGCACCCGCGCCAGATTCTTCACGTCATGCCCGTCTATGGGCCCGAAGTAGCGGATGTTCATTCCTTCGAAGATGTTCTGTTGGCGGGCGGCTATCGATTTGAGACTGTTGCCGAAGCGGATCAGCGCTTTGCGCCTTTCCTCGTTCAGTATGCCTATTTTCGACAAAGCTTGCGAGGCCTTGAACCGCAACCGGTTGTAAGGGCTGGAAGTAGTGAGGTTGAACAGATATTGTTTCATCCCGCCGACGCTGCGGTCGATAGACATATCGTTGTCGTTCAGTATGATAAGCAGATTGTTGGGTGTGCTCGACGCATTGTTCAACCCCTCGAAAGCCAATCCTCCGCTCATCGAACCGTCACCGAGGACGGCCACCACATGGCGGTCGTTTTCTCCTTTCTTGGCTGCCGCCACAGCCATGCCCAAAGCCGCCGAAATGGAATTCGAAGCATGCCCGCAGGTGAAAGTATCGTATTCACTCTCCTCAGGTGAAGGGAAAGGTCGGATTCCGCCGAGTTTCCTGTTGGTGGAGAAAGCCTCGCGACGCCCCGTCAGTATCTTGTGTCCGTATGCCTGATGGCCTACGTCCCACACGATACGGTCGTAGGGAGTGTTGAAGACATAATGCAAGGCAACGGTCAGCTCCACAGTTCCCAGACTGGCGGCAAAATGTCCGGGATTGCATGATACTTCTGCGATGATGTCTTTTCTGAGTTCATCGCATACTTCGGGCAGCTTTTCTACATCGAGACGTCGCAGGTCATCGGGAGTATCAATAAAATTCAGCAATTTATATATCGATCCATTCTTCATGATATGAGGATATTTATTGCAAAAGTACGAAAAGTAAAGTAAATCCGGTATGCTTTTGCCGATAAACTTTAGAAACCGTGCTGTTTGCTTTTATTTTCCGGATATACTATTTTGCGTTGCATTCAGGTTAACAAACAGGCATATCGAGATGTATCGGAGAAATAAACGAGACCTCCCCTTTTCTCTCTATTAACTGTCGAATATCCAAATCAGAAAAGCTGCAAGATGTCATCAATCTTTTTCAGCTCGTCGGGAGAAAATGCAAGACGCTGCAAAGCGCGCAGATTGTCGGCAAGCTGTTCCACCGAACTGGCTCCGACAATCACCGATGTCACCCGTTCGTCTCTCAGCACCCAAGCCAAAGCCATTTCGGCCAGTGTCTGTCCGCGAAGAGCGGCAAGTTCGTTCAATCTGCGCGCCATTTCAACCTTTTCCGGAGTGACTTGAGAGCGTTGCAGAAAACCGGAAGTACGGGCTGCACGAGAGCCCTCCGGAATACCCGTCAGATATTTGTCGGTGAGTAATCCCTGCGCCAAAGGGGAGAAAGCAATAAAGCCCGAACCATATTCCGCAGCCGTCGAAAGGTTTTCCGCTTCGACCGCACGATCGAACATGCTATAGCGATATTGGCTCAGCAGGCAAGGCACCCCTGCCTCGCGGAGCATGACGTATGCCGCACGAGCTTCTTGGGGCGGGTATTTGGAAATGCCTGCGTAAAGCGCTTTGCCTTGTCGGACAATGTCAATAAGCGCCTGAACGGTCTCTTCGACCGGAGTAACCCCATCGTAGCGATGACTGTAGAACACGTCGAAGTATTCGAGGCCGGTACGCTGCAAACTCCGGTCGACGCTCGCCATTATGTTCTTGCGTGAACTGTTGCCGCCATAAGGGCCTGCCCACATCTCATGCCCCGCCTTCGAAGAGATAATCATTTCATCCCGATAACCCCGGAAATTCGCTTTCAGAATACGACCGAAGTTTGTTTCCGCGCTTCCGGGTACAGGGCCGTAATTGTTCGCTAAATCAAAATGAGTCACTCCATGATCGAAAGCATATTTAATCATTTGAGTAGCTACCCCGAAGTCGTCCGCACTGCCGAAGTTATGCCACAACCCCAAAGAAATAAGCGGAAGTTGCAAACCGCTCCGACCACAATACCGGTATTGCATCTGCTCATATCGATTGTCTGCCGGTTGATAACTTAGAGAAGAGTCCATAAGGCAAATAGTTTTAGTAATTTCATCCAAGTATGTACTGTCTATTCTATCTTGCAAAAGAAAAGAAAAAATGGATATTGAGCAAAGGGCAAACGAAGAAAAGGCTTCGATTTCCTTTTTTTAACGTCGGCAATCGAGCGTCGCAGTTTTCCAAAGAACCCTTGGGAGTGTCCTTATACCGCCTTTTCAATTACCACATGAAGATTTCGGTTTGTTTGCGGAATATTCGCCTTTCCGGTCATATCACGCTTTCATGCGAATGGCTGAGGCAACAAACCCAAAGCAATTACCTGACGTTCCATCGGACAGAGCGTCGCAAACCGGCCCCTGAAGACAACAGCCGGGAAGCTACAACCGAAGGCAATTATCGAACGGTTCGTCGAATGGAGCAACCGAAATAGCCACCGGAAGCCGTAAAAGGGAAAGCGGCAAACGAGAACAACAACAGCTTTGGACGGCTTCAAGAAGTTAAAACTGGAAATAAATGAACGGCTGAATTTCGGTACTCTTCATCTGAATGACGATATAAATCAACGCCGCTACGACCATCGCTTTCCCAATCAACGGCAAACGAACGACTCCACGCGAGAGGGCCCGCTCCCAACTGTCGGGCGCAAAATGAAGAAAGAATCCGAGCAACATAAGGGCAAACACACGCCAATAGCCTTCAATCAGTTGCGGGAACAACTGCGGACGGAACGCCGTAAAGATCTGGTTCAGCATATTTACGGAGTGTTGAAAATCGGTATTACGAAAGAATATCCAGCAGAAGCAAACGAAATGGAAAGTGATAAAGACACCTGCTGCACGGCGCCATCCGTGGCTTTGCTCACCTTTTCCACGTCCGGTGGCAGACATCCATACTTTGTGCAGAGCCAAGGCTATACCGTGGAACGTTCCCCAAAAGATAAAGTTCCAGGAAGCGCCGTGCCACAATCCGCCCAGAAACATGGTGATAATCAGATTCAGGTATTGCCGGAACTTCCCGCGCCGGTTGCCCCCCAATGATATATACAGGTAGTCGCGCAACCACGTAGACAACGAGATGTGCCAACGCCGCCAGAATTCGGTGATGGAAGCCGACTTATAAGGAGAATCGAAATTGATATTGAAATGGAAACCCAGCAACAAGGCAATACCGATAGCCATATCGCTATAGCCCGAAAAGTCGCAATAAATCTGCAAGGCGTAGCCATACACTCCCATCAGATTCTCTACGCCCGAATAAAGCGTAGGGTTATCGAAGATGCGCTCTACGAAGTTGATACTGATATAGTCGGATATCACCGCCTTCTTGAAAAGACCGGAAACAATGAGGAAGACACCCCGCCCGAACATCTCCTGCGATACAAAGAGCGGCTTCCGGATTTGCGGAATGAAATCCCGCGCACGCACAATAGGCCCGGCTACCAGTTGCGGGAAGAAAGAAACGTAAAAAGCGTAATCAAGCAGGTTCGACAGCGGCTTGATAGCTTTCCGGTACACATCGATGGTATAGCTTAGCGACTGGAAGGTGAAAAATGAAATACCCACCGGCAAAAAGATATCGAGCGCAGTGAAACTGCCTCCGGTGAGAGAAGCGATAACTCCGCCCAGGAAGTTGGTGTATTTGAAATAGGCAAGCAATCCCAGATTGATGCTCAGACTTGTCGTCACCAAAGCTTTACGCTTCCACCTCGTAGCGGTACGTTCCATACGCTGCGCCAAAAAGAAGTCGGAAACCGTGACGATGGCAAGCAGAAAGAAATACGTGCCGCTGCTTTTATAATAGAAATAGTAAGAGAACAGCGTAACGAAAAGGATACGTGCCGTATACTTATGCCTCAACGCCACATAAACCGGCAAAAAAGCCGCAAACAGCCACAAGAAGATACCGCTGCTGAATATCATCGGCGCTTGGGGATCGTATACAAAAATATCCTTCAGCCGGCTGAAATCTACGCCGGACGGAAGCAACGACTCTAATCCGGCGAATACCGCCGCACATACTCTGCCGAAACCCATATCAATTGGAAACATATTCGTTATAAGCTTGGATTATAGCCTGATATAATAAATCCCCCTGCAGAACATAGCCTTCGGGCAGATAATGCACATGATCGGGGCGCATCAGATTCGCTTCCGTCCAGTTGAGGCAAGCCCTGCGACGCCCGCCTACCACCTCATACATATCCCAAACCGGCATCTGATGGTTACCCGCATATCGCCGGATGGTCTCCGCAGCTATTGCGGTACGGGGATTGACGGCGTACGTCCGTTTACGTCTTTTTTTGCGGAAACTATCGTACGAGCCCGGAGGAGTAGTCAGCAACAAGGGCACATCAGGGAGTGCCCGGCGCAATAATTCCATCAGCTCACCCATCTGATGATAATGAACATGGGCATTATACCGCCGGTTGTGACTTTCATTCGTACCGAAAGAGACGATGAGCAACTCCGGACGCAAAGCGGCAATATCGGCGATACGGGTAGGATGTGTGAACGTAAGCGAAGTGGCTCCGTTTACTCCCATGTCCACATACGATACAGCTCCGAAAGTTTCAGCCAACCGCGCGCCGGCAGTCTGCGGATAAATATGCCCGCGAACATGACTGTCGCCGATGTGGACAATGCGTACCGTATCTTCGGAAAGCCCCAGATGCACTTGGCGCAACCGCTCGAGAAAAGGGGATAACAGAGCAAGGCTGTCTGCAATCTCATTATGTCCCGTACCGCGGAATGCAGCGGGAAACATTACTTGTACAGGTACCTTCAAGGCTTCACGATCCATTATCTCTCGCAAAGGCTTCATCTTCCTCAAAGGATGCTCCGATGCGGCTATTTGCGGCAAAGGATCCTGAGCCGCCGCTTCGGAAGGAAGAAAGCAAAAACAAAACAACATCGCCGGAAACAAACTTCGCAACAACAGCCTGCGTGCCTTTCCGGCGCATTCAATCTCCCTTCTCATAAGCACGCCTCCTTTCGTACTGTTCCCTTCCGTATATCAGAGCCTCATAAAGCAAGCCCGCCAAATGACGCCCGCCACGGAAGTTGATATGCGTGTAGTCGTAATTCGCCATCGAAGGTTTGGCATGCACCAATTTCGCCATGCTTCCCTCCCCTCCCATCGCTTCGAACATATTCCAGAAGGCCACTCCGCTCTCGGCGGCGATGCTCTGCTGGTAACGGACGAGATTCTTCACTCCCGGCATGGTGCGGAGGTCGCCGGTTTCGGTCTTATAGTCGCGGTCGCCCACGCTCAGCAGCAGAATGCCGGCCTGCGGGAAACAGTTTTTCAAATGCTCAATGGAGGTAAGTAATCCCTTCCGGTATTTGTCATAATTCCGCCCATGCTTGGTAGCCACGTTCAGTCCGTATTCAAGAATAATCAAATCGTACGGACGCCGGCGATTGAACTGACGCAACATCTCCACCGATATGCCACGTATCGACAACCCCGAACTGCCGCGCAACGAGAAGTTGTCCAAAATCACTCCCCGTTCGCCATCCATCGCAAGCCCGTAGAACAGCGTAGAGTCTGCACGGTCTACCGACCAGCGAACGGAACCGATATTCCCTTCTACCGACACTTGTCGCAACTCTCCCGAAGGAGCGCACACGTACTCTTTGCTCCGATCGCGATTCACACGCACACTCAGAGCCACCGTATCTTTGTTGTAAAAGAAGATGGAAGCCTGCCTGCACGTATCCAATAAAGAGGCATATTTGTTCTGACCGCGCAACTCCACATACGCTCCCTTGCGAGGTACGAAATAGTGTCCGGAAACTCCTTGTTTCTTTCTGTCGAAAAAGGTGGTGTCTGTCACTGCATGGCTCTGCCATCCGCCGAACGAATGACGCACGGTAGGCCGATAGCCGTTGACCGAAGAAGTAATTGTTACAAAACCTACTCCGCAACCGCCGAAACGTTTTTGAAGCATCTCTCTCAAATCGGCAGTAAAGATATCCGCTTCGATAAAGGAGTCGCCGAAAACGGCTATCCGCACCCGGCCGTCACCCTCGGATAAGCGGTCGATTGCTTGATAAAAAGGCTTCATGCCCCGCCCGGCGGAGTCGCTGTAATCTTCGATACAAGTCATCCCCGAACGACAAGTGTCGACAAAAGCGGGTTTCGGAACGGGAGGCAGAACGATAGCGGCCGAGTCGGGCGTCATTTCGTCCGAATCGGGATACCGCAAATCACCTAAGAGGTCGACACGCCTCAACGGATAACCTCCTATCTCGGCTGCGGGCAACCAGTGAAGTGCAAGCAGAAAGAGCAACACAATGAGCGTGAGCCACATCGGATATGTAAAATAATTCTTCATAAGCCCGGATTATATGCATGCCTTCACAAAAGCAAGCAAGCGAAAGCGAGCGCAAAGATAGGCAAAAGAGAGAAATTTCACAAAGCGACGAAAAACATTGTGTGTCCGGAAGCGACAGACCACGAAATAGTCAAATAGTCCGTTCGATATTCCATACAAAAGCGCGCAACCCCAATTGCTCCGTCTGCAAATCCATCTTATGCAACACATCGAGCAGCGGATCTACTTTTTCGTCATCCACCACCGTGAGGATAGCCGAACACATGCTCGGCCATGCATGGCTGCCAAAGTGCGGGTCACCGGTGCGGGAACCGCGTCCCTGCACCTTCTCCATATAAGTGAATCCGCGACAGTTCAATCGGTCGAGCAATGCGATGATACGCTCGTAGTAAGCCTGATCGAAGGTTATCAATACTGATTTCATCTTTCTATTCTGTTTTTTATAACATTATTCATTAATATGCTTATGCTTTAAAGTACCCGTCTTCCGGCAGTTGCCTATTGCGCAGCTTGCGACGCCTGTTCTTAATGCCTACTCCTGCAAACACAGAGTATAAAGTAGGAATAAGAATCAGTGTCAATACCGTAGATACAGTAAGTCCACCGATAACGGCAATGGCCATCGGACTCCACATCTCGGAACCCTGCCCGCCTCCGGCAGCCATCGGTATCATACCGAGCACGGTCGTAGCGGTAGTCATCAATACCGGACGAAGACGGCTCTTGCCCGCCGTGACCACGGCGTTCAGCACCGCCATGCCCCGTTCACGACAAAGCGAAATATAATCGATAAGCACAATACCGTTCTTTACCACAATACCGATGAGCATGATGGCCCCAAGCAAACTCATCACACTCAAGGTACTTCCCGTAAGGAGCAATGCCATGAGTACACCGCTGAACGCAAAGGGCAAAGAGAACATGATAATGAACGGATAGGTCAGCGATTCGAACTGGGCAGCCATTACAATAAATACAAGGATAATAATCAGAAGGCCCAACGTACCCAGGTCACGGAAGGAGTCCTGCTGGTCTTCATACGAACCCGCCACCTGAATGCTGACCCCTGCCGGAATATCCATTTTATCGATGATAGCCTTTCCCGCTTTCACGACATTTCCTAAAGGAGCGCCGGAGATAATGGCGGAAACAGTCACAATACGCTCACGGTCTTTACGCTCGATGGTCGGCGGGGCAAAACGTTCGACTACTTTTCCCAAATCTTTCACGCGGACCGACTCGCCCTTGCTGTTGTAAATAAGAATGTTTTCAATGTCTTCCAAACTTGTGCGGAACTCGGGGGCATTGCGTACTTTAATGTCATACTCGTCACCGTCTTCACGGTATTTCGAAGCCACCGCCCCGTTGATGCGGTTGCGCACCGCCATACCGGCAACCGACAAATTCAATCCGTGCATCGCCAACTTTTCACGGTCAAAGTCCACCTGATATTCCGGCAGATAGTCGCTCCGGCTGATATTTACTTCGGACACACCTTTTACTTGCATCAATGCACGTTTCAAAGCTGCCGACACACTGTCCGTCGTAGCCATGTCGTAGCCATACACCTCGAAATCTGCGCTTGCCTGAGCAGCCATACCCGAATTGGCTCCGCCCAGAATCACCCGGGCTTTATTCAACTCCGGATAGGCCTTCAAGTCTTCACGCATCTCATCACAGACTTGTTCCAAAGTGATGTCGCGCTCACCGGGATTAACCAGACGCATATTGAAAGAGATGATATGCGAGCCGTTGGATTGCATCGAAGCCCACGTATTATCCGAATCGGCCTGCCCCACTGTATAGTTGCAGACTACCAATATACCTTCATACTTTGTGAGCCATTGCTTCGTCAGCTTCTCGGCAAGTTGTTGAGCCAACTCTTTGCGTGCCCCGACAGGCAGCTCCAGATTCACGGCAATGCGGGCATTGTCCTGAGCCGGGAAAAACTCCGTGCCAATGTTTTTCATGCTGAACAAACTCAGTACGAAGAAAGCAATACAACCCAAAATGACAATTGCCCGATGACGCACCGCCCAGTTGAGCATTTTCGCATATCCGCCATCCAACTTATCCAGCGCATTTTCTACGGGCGTAAAAAACAAGGTGAAGAGTTTGGTTTGTTTCTTTTGCAGGCGTAGCAACTGCGAACAAAGCATCGGTGTCAGCGACAGTGCCGACATGGTGGAAACCAACATAATGACGCACATCATCCAGCCCAACTGTTTAAAAAGCACTCCCGTCATTCCGCCGACCATGGTCAAGGGAAAGAATACGGCAATCATGGTCAATGTGGAAGCGACTACGGAGATAGCCACCTCGTTCGTACCATGTATGGCAGCTTGCTTAGGATCCGATCCTCGTTCGATATGCGTAGTTACATTCTCGAGCACCACAATCGCATCGTCCACAACCATACCGATAGCAATGGAAAGCGAAGAAAGCGAAATGATGTTGATCGAGTTTCCGGTAATTGCCAGATAGATGAAAGAGGCAATCAGCGAAAGCGGAATAGTGATAGAGATAATCAGCGTAGCCCTCCACCTTCCCAAGAAAAGGAAAACAACCAATACTACAAACAATAGCGCATACATCACCGTTTCCGCAAGGCTGTCGATGGTATTCAGAATATTGTCCGACGTATCGACAATCATTCCCAGTTTGACATCGCTCGGCAAATTTTTCTGCAGACGCGGCAACGCTTCCGCCACTTTCTTGGATATGTCCACGGAATTGGCTCCCGACTGTTTCTGAATAACAATCATCGCTCCTTTCACACCATTATTATAAGTCTCCTGCGCACGCTCTTCCAAAGTATCAATCACTTTCGCCACATCGCGCAGGAAAACATTGGCCCCATTGTGCGTGCCTACCACAACATTCTCCAACTGACGGGCATCTTTAAACTCACCTTCCACACGCAACGAATAAGTATCGCTTCCTATATCGAAGTTACCTCCCGGAATATTCTTATTCTCCGCGCCGATGACGGCACTGATCGATTCAATAGTCAGCCGATAGGCTTCCAGCTTGTTCGGATCGCAATATACCTGAATCTCACGTTTTGGCGCACCGCTGATAGACACTGTTCCTATCCCCGGTATACGTGCCAGCGGATTCACGACACGATCGTCCAGGATTTTGTATAGCGCGGCCCGACTTTCATTGGCTTGCACCGATAGAATCACAATCGGAATCATGTCTGTACTAAACTTGAAAATCACCGGATTCTCTACCGCGTCAGGAAGTTGCGAACCTACCATATCGAGTTTATCACGCACATCGTTGGTGATCACATCGATATCGTTTCCGAACTCGAACTCCAATATAATGAGCGACATGTTTTCGGAAGAACGGGAAGTAATATGTTTCAGGTTGCTCACCGCATTCAAGCTGTTTTCCAGCGGACGAGTCACGTTATTCTCTATATCAGACGCGCTTGCCCCCGGATAAGCGGTCAGCACCATAATCGTATTCGTATCTATATCAGGATACAAATCGATAGGCAACTTAGACAAAGAGAAAAGACCAAAAATCACCACTGCCAGAAAGCAGAGCGAAGTCATAATCGGCTTTTTAACCGCACCTTCGTATAAACTCATTTCTTTTTAGAATTAAATTGTTAGCAATAAGTTATCAGCGATTCGACAGTCCGACGCAATGACGTTGGACAACGTCGGCTACAAGATATTGCAACCGCCTCAATCGCTATTCGGTTCTCATCACTTATTGTCGATCTTTTATTTTTCCACCTCTACCTCAGCACCGTTTACCAAACGAGACTGGCCCGCAACAACAACCAGGGAGTTGTCCGGCACACCCGACTTCAACTCATACTCGGCTCCTAAACGCCTGCCCAACTCCACTTTGTTGTAAGAGACTTTACCGTCTTTGTAAACATACACATACCGGTCGCCTGAACCGGCCTGCTTAATGATGGCCAAGTCGGGCACCACAACGCGATTCTCCGTAGCAAAGTTCAACGTAGCGCGGGCAAACATTCCGGGGCGCACACGCTGATCACGATTGTTAAGCTTTATCTCTACCTGAAACGTACGAGTCGACGGGTTGATGGTAGGATATACCAAACTGACCGTTCCCTTAAAGATTTCGTCTCCATATACATCCAGTTTTACATCCACCTGCTCTCCCTTCTTTACTTGTGTGAAATAAGCTTCAGACACGTTGATAAGCAGTTTCACCGGAGTAATCTGCTCTACCACCAATACCGGAACACCACCGCCGTACATATCTCCGCTATCATAATTTCGGGCAGTCACCACACCGCTGATAGGGCTTAACAGAGCAGTATTGTCTTGCAGATTCTTATAAGCGGTTTGCTTTATATCGAGTTGCATTTTTGCCGCATCCCATTCCGACTTAGACGCTCCGCCCACTTTATAAAGCTCGTCGATACGTTTGAATTCCGTTTCCTGATTGTCCAGTTGCAACCTCACTTGTTTCAGATTGGCAGGATCCATTTGCACCAGTTTTTGCCCTTTCACCACTCGGTTACCTACTTCCACCAAAATACGGTCGATACGCACAGGCGAAGAAGGCGCGATGTTGTTTTTCACTTCGGCCTCTACCGTGGCGGTATATTCCTGAATCTGCTCAACGGGGCGGGCAGCCACGGCTGCCAACTTTACTCTGGGTTTCTCTCCGTCTGTTTTCACAGCAACTTTATCTTTTGCGCCTGTACACGAACCGAGCCATACAGTTAGCAGCAAGGTTACGATTTGAATACTTCTTTTCATATTTTGTCAATTGTATGTTTTTAGTGTATAGTTTTATTCCTTTCCCAAAACCTGATCCAAATCCGCCTTCGCACTCAGATAGTCGAAGATAGACTGATTATACGTGAGTTGCGCCTGAGTGAGCGCAACCTGCGAACTGTTCAGTTCCAGCACCGTTCCCTTGCCAACCTCGTAGCGTTTACCGGCAATTTCCACCGCCTTTTCCGCTTGCCGCACATTCTCCTTGTTGCTCACCACTTGTTCGGAGCTGGCGGCCATACTGTTGCGATAGCCGGTCGCCTGCATATTCAGTTTCCGTTCGGTATCAACCCGGTTCCAGTCGAGCTGACGCATCTGAATGCGTGCCGACTTCAATTTGGTGAAGTTAGCGGCCTTATACAAAGGAATGCTCACATTGAACATCAAAGAAGAACTGTTGGTCCAGTTGTAATCGAAAAAGTTGATATTCGAATTATAAAGAGACTGATACTTGTATGAGAAACTCACCGAAACAGACGGCATGAAATTCGTTTTCAACGACTGAATATTTCTTTGCAGCAATTTTTTATTCAAATCAAGCTGTTTTAAGTTTGTATTATTCGCCAATCCTGTTTGCGGTTCGCTCAACTGATCGGCAAACAACGCCGCTTCATAGTTGGCCAGATTATCATCGATCTTTATGTCCACATCGGTAGTAATACCCATCAATACTTTCAACTGCAATTTCGCCAAAGTCACCGCATTATCCGCTGCAATGACATTCGGCTTTATACTGCGCATCTGCACCTCCGCACTGATTTTGTCGAACTCGCTGACAGCCCCTTGCCGATATTTGGCATCGACGATACCGAACTTTTCTTCCGCCAGTCTGTAACTGCCCTGAAGCACCTCATAACTGTCTTGCGCCAGCATGAGCTGATAAAAGGCTTTGGTCACCTGATTTACCAGGCTCAGCCGAGAGGCGCGCGACTTCTCTACCGCCAATTCGATATCGGCTTTCGTCATCAACATGGCTTTATACACAGCCGGAGCGAACAAAGGCAAATTAATGTTTAAAGCAGCGTTAGCGGTATTGCTCCCGTCTTTTCCCATCTTAAACGACATATCGTTCAGTCTCATCTCGGCAGCTTTGATCGTATGGTCTAAAACACCGCCCAAGCCGACTTCAGGTAATAAATGCTGCCAAGCTTCCTTGGCGGCCACTTTCTTCAAAGCAATCTCCTCGTCCGCCACTTTAATGGTGGGATTCTCATCCAACGCTATCTGCAAAGCCTTGTCCAACGTCAAACTCAAAACATTCCGTTCAACTTGCGTTTCCTGAGACTTTGCCGTACAAAATGTACAAAGCATCGCCGCAATCAGAAGCATACTTTTACCTGTCAAAACTTTCATCTTATTCATAAAGTCATACCTAAATTAATACTTTAATTATTGTTTATTCGCGACCACTATTCCGGCTCACCCGATTCGGCTCTTTCGATATTCCTGTATAAAATCTTCCAACATTTTCGCGCCTTTTTCGGTAGAAATACCCCGTAAATAAGTGAACATGATAGATTCATACACTTCGATGAAAGGATATTCATTGCAGATATCGGTATCCAGCAGCACATCAAACTGGCTACGCACCAACAGGTTGACTATCCCGAAATTAACATCATCTCTGAAAATTCCCTGTTCCACACCCGACTTGAAAAAGGAGAGCACTTTCTCCGAATCATTGTCATGCCTGTTTTTCACCATGGCATAAATCTTCGGATATTTTTTCATGTCCTCAAAAAAACGCTTGTTCGTTTTGTGAAAGATTTCTATATGCCTTTGAAATACGGCCAGTATCACCTCCAACACATTACCCGATTGGGCGTAAACTCCTTCCACATAGCAATCTCCTTCAGCCTGTTTCTTCAATACACATGCTTCCAGCAGCGATTCTTTATCTGAAAAAACCTCATAAAGCGTACGTTTGGAGATACCCAACGAGGCTGCCACGTCATCCATTGTGATGCATTTGATTCCGTTGGCAGAGAAGGCTTCCATCGCTGTCATTATAATACGCTCTCTTAATTCGGCTCTTTGCGAAAAATCTTTTTCGTGTTCTATCATTACTGTTATAGCTAATTATCTGTTGGACTCTTTATTTAATTTGCTTTTTGGGTATGAAAAGTACGGCAAAGATAAATAGAAAACTCAAATCAATAGTTAAGTTTCCAACTATTTTTATCGTGTTTGATAAAAATTACCAATCGGCGCATCAGATTTCAAAGAATTGTTAATAAAAGAGAAGACAATGCAAAGAGCGATTCCTTGACGGAATGAAGAAAGAACTTCTTGTAATAACCGATTTTTGAGAGAAAGAATTAAAAAGTACCGCTTCTGCCCGACCGAACAGGCGTAAAGCGGTACTTTTACAACATAATCACGAAATTCTGTTGTTAACCGACCGGGATTCGGCCTTTGAGAGAACGCTTTCGATTCATTTGCAACAATTCTTCACCTCGCCGCAAACAAGAAAACGATTCATGCTATCCGATAAAATTCTCGCCATGCGTATAGCCGCTCGCAATCATATCGATATGCCTGTTTCCGGCAAACCGGACTTATCCCTTACGGCACAACCGGCTATCGAATAACGGAATATGCTCCTCGAGTACCTATAAAACTCAACAATCCAGTTGAGTCCTTTTCAGGAAAGCGACGGTCTTATGTATTTCCTTGTACATTACAATGTCATCTTTCACAAAAGGAACTTCCTTGCGGTAGGCATGCAGGAAGCGTTCCAGCACAGGAGAGGTTTTCAGCGGACGACGAAAATCGATGCCTTGTGCCGCATTCATCAGTTCCACAGCCAATATGTGCTCGAGATTATCCATTACTTTATAAAGCTTCGTGGCTGCGTTGGCACCCATACTGACATGATCTTCCTGCCCGTTGGACGAAACGATGGAATCGCTCGAAGCGGGACAACAGTACATCTTATTCTGGCTGACCATGGAGGCTGCGGCATATTGAGGAATCATGAAGCCGGAGTTCAATCCCGGATTCGCCACCAGAAATTCAGGCAGCCCCCGAAGGCCCATAATCAATTGAGCCACTCTTCGTTCGGAGATGTTTCCCAATTCCGCCAATGCGATGGCAAGGAAATCGTAAGAAATGGCAAGCGGCTGCCCGTGGAAGTTGCCGCCGGAAATAATCAGATCTTCGTCGGGGAAGATGGTGGGATTGTCCGTCACCGAATTAATCTCGGTCAGCAATACCGACGAAACGTAGCGGATAGCGTCTTTCGTCGCTCCGTGCACCTGCGGGATGCAACGGAAAGAGTACGGATCTTGCACATGCTTCTTCGGACGCTTGATGATTTCGCTCCCTTCGAGCAGTTTACGGAATGCCGCTCCTGTTTCTATCTGCCCCTGATGGGGACGCATCTGCTGAATGCAATCCATAAACGGATCGATGCGCCCGTCGAAAGCCTCCAGCGAAAGCGCTCCGATCAAATCGGCCTTGCGCGACAGACGGAAAGCTCTGAGCATGGCGAACACTCCGTTGGCACTCATAAACTGTGTGCCGTTGAGCAAAGCCAGCCCCTCCTTGCTCATCAGTTTCACGGGTTCCCACCCGAACTCATCGAGCACGCTGATGGCTTCGCGCTTCTTACCTTTATAATATACATCGCCTACGCCGATCAACGGCAGAAACAGATTGGCAAGCGGAGCCAGATCGCCCGAAGCTCCGAGCGAACCGCGATCGTAGACAATGGGCATCACATCGTTGTTGAAAAAGTCGAGAATGCGCTGAACGGTGATGAGCTGCACACCGCTGTGTCCCAGCGAAAGGGCATGTGCCTTGAGCAGCATCATCAGCTTGATAATGACCGGACTGATCTCTTCACCCACGCTGCAAGCATGGCTTTTAATCAGGTTCTCCTGAAGAGTTCCCAGTTCGTCCGGCGAAATATTCTTGTTGCACAGCGAGCCGAATCCGGTCGTAATGCCATACAAAGGCTCTTTCGACGAAACGGTTTTCCGGTCGAGGTAATCACGGCATTTCTGAATGCGGAGCTTGGCCTCGGGAGCCAGCTCGAGCTTTAAATTCTCATTGACAATCCGTTCGATGATCTCGAAGGTCAGATCTCCGGAACCGACTTGATAGACATTGGCACTCATACGCGTAAATCTTGATTAACGGCATCCAACAACTCTTTTTCCCGTTCGCGAACAGTCTGCTCCATCCGGTCGGCCTCTGCCTGCAAAGATGACGCAAACTCTTTATCTTTCAGTCCGCCCAGATTGATGCGCACATTAAGTAACGCGCCCAACACCGCATTGCGGGCAGACATCATCGCCACACAAGCGTCCGTCACGGCATTGCGGTTTCCCAGACGAGCCACATCGGCTATCACCGGCATCATTTCCAAAGCTTTGCGGGCCACCTCCATGGGAACAAGGGCTGCATGCTTCGTTGCCTCCTGAATGGCAGCACTCCTTGCCGCCTTCTCTTCGTCGGTGCTTTTGGGCATCTTGAAGCAAGCAAACACTTTATCATACGCTTCCGAATCTTTATCAATCAGACCGACGAACTCCTGCAACCGCTGCGCGGTGGTTTCCCGTGCGTGCAACATTATTTCCTCATGGTCTTCATAGCCCTTCTTGCCGATTGTCAGATTGGCTACCATCGTGGCAAGCGCCGAAGCCAATGCCCCGCTCAGGGCGGCGACGCTTCCACCTCCGGGAACGGGATCGCTGCCGGCTACTTTATCTAAGAAATCTTTTACGGTTAATTCTACTAACATGGTATTAAGTTTTTAGTTAATCAATTTACGGGATATAGCACCCCTTCCTTTATTGTCATCGCCACGGAATTCATACCTATATAATAAGGTAGAACGTGGTAGTTGTCCGAATTCAGAACGACGAAATCGCCCTGTTTGCCCACTTCGATACTTCCGATGCGATGCGCGCGATTCAAAGCAGCGGCACCGTTGAGCGTGAGGGCGGTAATCGTCTCTTCGATGCTGAGATTCATGTAAATGCAAGCAAGCGCGATGGTCAGCGGTATGGAACCGGAGAAGCAACTTCCCGGATTCAGATCGGTAGCAAGCGCTACGGCACAACCGGCATCGATCATTTCGCGGCCACGCGCATAGGGTTCTTTCAGCGCGAACGCAGTCAGCGGCAACAACGTGGCAACCACACCCGCCTCCGCCATTGCCCGAATGCCGGCATCGGATGCCTGAAGCAAATGGTCGGCCGACAAAGCGCCCAGTTCGGCAGCCAGCTCGGCTCCGCCAAAAGAGACAATCTCGTCGGCATGAAGTTTCAGCAGGAAGCCTTCCTCTTTGGCGGCCGAAAGCAAGCGGCGCGACTGCTCTACAGAGAATACCCCTTTCTCGCAGAACACATCGCAGCATTCCGCCAAGTCATCTTTGCGGATAAGCGGAAGCATCTCATCGATCAGGAAGTCGATGTATTCGTCGCCCCGGCCTTTATACTCCTCAGGAAGTGCGTGAGCGCCCAGAAAGGTAGACACAATATCCACCCGCTTATGCTCCGAATTGTTCAGGCTGCGCATCACTTTAAGCTGGAGCAGCTCGGTGTCGCGATCCAAGCCGTATCCGCTTTTCCCTTCCACCGTGGTCACCCCCATGGCGCTCATCTTCTTCAGAAAGCCTTCGGCTGCGGAACGGAGCTTGAGGAAGTTAAGCGCGCGCGTAGCCTTTACGGTACTGGCAATTCCGCCTCCGCGCTGCATGATAGACATGTAGCTTTCGCCCTTCAAACGCCAGGAGAATTCTTCGGAACGTTCGCCGCCAAATACAAAATGCGTATGCGAATCGACAAAGCCGGGCAACACACAATGTCCGCGGGCATTGTAATGCCAGTAGTTCTGGTAGTAGCCGTCGCGCGACTCCCCGCGATTCTCCCCTACGTAAGTGATGATACCATCGGTCACCTCCACCGTTCCGTTTTCGATAATGCGCAGTTGCGACATTTCCGCACCGCGACGCGCCGTAAATCCTATCGGTGTCACGATGCGGGCATTGAATATAATCAGGTTTTCACTCATACGCCGTTTTTTATTCCATGATACGTGCTTCGAGAACCTGCTGCATGGAGAAGTTCTCCAATCCGAGATAGTACGATGCCGTGTCGATCAACGCCTCCATCGGTACCAGTCCGATAATTTCGCTTCCCACGATACTCACTCCGTAGCGGCGGGCTTCGATGCGTGTAAGCTCGAAAGCCCGGTAAAGCGCGGTGCGGGTATAGTCGGTCATGTTGATGGAAACCTGCGTGATGTTCCGCTCTTTCAGTTCCACCCCCATCGCTTTCACAAAACGCAACCCGCCGTTGATGTGACGGATGTTTTTGGCAATGCGGCCGGCAATCTCCAGATCGGGAGTATTCAGGTTGATGTTGTAGGCCACCAGCGGCATGCGTGCCCCGATAGCTACTGTTCCTGCCGTAGGATGCCGTTCGGCGGGGCCGAAGTCGGGCGCCCATTCGGGAAGCTTTATCTTCTCCGCCATGCCTTCGAACTCCCCTTTGCGCACTGTGGCAAGATTTTCACGGTAAGGAGCCGAAGCCGACTTCTCATACAGGAAGACCGGAAGATTATAAAGCCGGGCAACCTGCTCCGCCACCTCTTTCGAAAGAGCGACGGCTTCTTCCATCGTGACGTTTTTTATCGGAATAAAAGGCACTACATCTACCGCTCCCATGCGGGGATGCTGTCCCTGATGCTTGTTCAGGTCTATCAGACGAACGGCTATGCCGATAGCCTCCACCACCGCATCGCGCAATGCTTCCGGTTCGCCTACGAGAGTCACCACCAGCCGATTGTGATCTTCGTCGTTGCTATAGTCGAGCAACTTCACGCCGCTCTTTCCCCGGAACGGAGATACAATCTGATCTATTTTCGCCAAGTCGCGTCCCTCGCTGAAGTTGGGTACGCATTCTACAATCTTATTCCAATTCATGTCTTTAAGTTATTAGTTTAATTTGTTTAGCCGTTCTATCAGTTTTTCATCCGCCAGATAAGGCATCGTGATACGGTAGCCTTCGGAATGCGAACGGTTGAAAGCGTCGGTAGTCTCCATCGCATGTTCGTTTCGTGCCCACGAACGGCGCGCCACTCCTCCCATCACATCCCACAACATGGACGAACGGAGAATTTCGTCTACCCGTTCGCTGCCGTCGCACACCATGCCGAACCCGCCGTTCACCGCCTTGCCGATGCCTACGCCGCCACCGTTGTGCAAAGCCACGAGGCTCATTCCGCGCGCGCAATTGCCGGCGAAACATTGCACAGCCATATCCGCCATCACGTTGCTTCCGTCTTTTATGTTCGATGTCTCGCGGAAGGGAGAGTCCGTGCCGCTCACATCGTGGTGGTCGCGGCCCAGCATGATGGGGCCTACCTCGCCCTTGCGCACCATCTCATTGAATCGCAAGGCGATGTTCATTCTTCCTACCGCATCCTGATAAAGGATGCGCGCCTGCGTGCCGACAACCAGCCGGTTCTTCTCGGCATCCCGTATCCAGTTATAGTTATCCCTATCCTGTCCGCGGCGGTTCACGTCGATACACTCCATCGCCGCCCGGTCGGTCTTGATCAGGTCTTCATGCTTTCCGCTCAGGCAAACCCAACGGAAGGGGCCGTATCCGTAGTCGAACAGCTCGGGTCCCATAATATCTTCTACATAGCTGGGCCAGATAAAGCCGTCTTTCTCGTCTGTGCCGTTGCGCGAAATCTCCTTCACGCCCGCATCGTACATGGCTTTCATGAACGAATTGCCGTAATCGAAGAAGTAAGTGCCGCGCGCCACGAGCTTGCGAATCACTTTAAAGTGCCTGCGCAGGGAGATGTCCACCAGCTTCCTGAACTCCTCCGGCGACTCGTGCAACAAGCGTGTGCGTTCGTCGAATGTTAGTCCGGCGGGACAGTATCCGCCTTCATATACGGCATGGCAGGAAGTCTGGTCGGAAAGCAGCTCGATATGAATGCCTTTCTGTTCGGCATACTCCAGCAGGTCCACCACATTGCCATGATAAGCGATGGAGCAGGGTTCCCGTTTTTCCAAAGCCGCTTGCGCCATCCGGAAAGCTTCCGGCAAACTCTCTGTGACGTGCCCCACCCAGCCCTGATTATAACGGGTTTCGATGCGCGACGAGTCGACTTCGGCAATGATACATGCCGCTCCTGCGATTTCCGCCGCCTTGGGTTGCGCGCCGCTCATGCCTCCCAGTCCGGAGGAGACGAAGAAATGCCCGCGCAAGTCTTTGTCTTGGGGGATTCCCAGCTTCATCCTTCCGGCATTCAGCAGCGTATTGAATGTACCGTGCACGATGCCTTGCGGACCGATATACATCCATCCGCCGGCAGTCATCTGTCCGTAATTGGCAACACCCATTTGAGCCGCGACATGCCAGTCGTGCTGATTGTCGAACATGCCCACCATCATCGAATTGGTGATGATGACCCTCGGCGCGTCGGGACGCGAACGGAACAAACCCAGCGGATGTCCCGATTCGATTACCAGCGTTTGGTCTTGGGTAAGCTCTTCCAGATATTGCATGATGAGGCGATATTGCATCCAGTTCTGGCAAACCTGTCCGGTTTCTCCGTAAGTGACGAGTTCGTAGGGATAAAGGGCGATATCGAAGCAGAGGTTGTTGTCGATCATCACCTGAAAGGCTTTTCCCTCGATGCAGCGTCCGCGATATTCGTCGATGGGTTTCGCTTTCAAATCGCCTGCGGGACGGAAGCGGTATCCGTAGATCCGTCCGCGCGTGCGTAGTTCTTCCAGAAATTCCGGAGCCAATTGTTCGTGCCATTCCGTAGGAATGTATCGCAATGCGTTTTTCAGGGCTGTAGCCGTTTGCGACGGGGTAAGCGTGTACCCGCGATCGGGAGCCCTCCGAATACCTTCTGCAAAATCAGGGTATACGGGAAGTGTGTCGCAAATAGTATTCTTCATCATAACTCAGGATTAAGATTGCAAACTGTAAGCAATTTCGCTTGATAACTCCCGCAATATAGAGAAAAAAGAAGAAAAAAGAAAAGAATCGGGATAAAAAGATTGGCATAAAGGCAAAAAACAATTATCGGAATGATATCCGGCAAGAAAGAAAGTCTGTGGCGCCTGCGCCAGGCAATTGAAAAAATCCTCTTGTTTTAGCCCTGAATTGTTACAAATTAAAGCTAAAACAAGAGGATTCCATACGTGATACAAGAAAAAGCGGCTTTATTCTTTCACTTCTTTCAGCATCATGATGTATTTAAACGTGGTTTTGGTTTCCTGGCAGTTCTCTTTCAAATATGCCTGCCGCCATTCCGGATATCCTTCAAGCAGCTGAAGCATCCGTTCTTTGCCTACGAAATCGACTTTACCGGTTTCTCCGTTAAGCTCGTAACACACCCGTTTATTCACCAAACCGGAGGTTGCGAGGGCGTCTCCCACCTGACCGCCTAACTTCTGGTCTTCTTCACCGACAAACAGGCTTCCGACAACAGAGCCTACGGGCATGGCGGAAAAATAAATGTTGTTTCCCAAACGGACAGCCGGGGCAAACCAACCGCCGAATCGCAGCCGTTTGTATCGCAGCTTGCGGCAGTTGAGATACAGGTCGCCCTCATCGCTGAGCACGGCAAAGCAGCGCTTCTTCAATACATGGCAAAGGAGTTCGTTGTCGCCCGCCGTAATCCGGTAATCGGCTCCGCCCGTCAGCAGTATCTGGCTCTTCGAACGCTTTTCGATACGCAACGTAGTCACAGTATCGCCTTTTTGGGCAAGCAGATTCTTCAGGTTCACATAGACAATATGCTGTTGCGCCAATAACGGAAGGCTCAGAAAACTCATTAACAATGCCAAAAGATATACTTTCTTCATACTTTCCCTTTTTTGAAAGATTTCATGCTTTTCGAGTGGAAAAATACTCATTTCGACAGAATTAAGCAAACTTATCCTTTATTTTTTCAGTGTATCAAACTATTTTCCCGCGACCCGGCGACCTGTCTCGCAGCACATTCCCGCACCATCTGCCGAAATATCCTTTTTTGCTGCCGCGCTTCGTAAGAGACGGATGAACGTCTGCCGATTCGATATATTCAACACGTTTACCCGTGAAATGGTTTATTCCAGACCTTCGGGCGTTTTCATTTCGAAGTCGATAAACTTTGTTTAGCCGCCAAATGGTTTATTCCGGACCCGGTGCGAAGCAGCACGAAAGCAAGAAGAACGTCGTCAAGCGCAATGAATTTCATCAAAAAACGGGAGATAGGAGTTTCGCGCACAGCATGAGAGCAAAGGCGTATCATTAAGGGAGACGATAGACGACATAGTTATCCACCGTTGAAAACATCGTAAGAGATAATTAGTTTCCCACCGGGGAAACTTTATTTTCCCCGTATGGAAACTTTTGTTTCCCCGGTGGGAAACTTTTGTTTCATCAGTGGGAAACTTTGGGTGCATCAGTGGGGAAGTTTGGGTTAATCAGTGGGGAGGGCCGGTTTATTAAAACAGAGCTTCTGTTTCATCAAAAGAAAAGTTCTATTTCATCAAGAGAGAGCTCCTAACTCATTAAAAGAGAAGTTCTGATTCATCGAAACAGAGCTTCTGTTTCATCAAAAGAGAACTTCTGATTTATCGAAAGAAAATCTCAACTCCATTAAAAGAAAACCTTCGGTTCATCAAAGAGAAGCTCCTGTTTTATCAAAATGAGATCTCTGATTCATTGAAAAAGAGCTTTTGATTTATCGAAAAGCAACCCCTCCTCCATCAAAAGAAAACTGTTGCAGGATTCTCACTTATTAGCTATACTCAAAGAGAAGCTCCTGCTTCATCAAAATGAAAACTCTGATTCATTAAAACAGAACCTTTGATTCATTGAAAAAGAGCTTCTGATTTATCGAAAAGCAACCCCTCCTCCATCAAAAGAAAACTGTTGCAAGATTCCCGGCTTATTAGCAGCATTCAAAGAGAAGCCCCTATTTTATCAAAATGAAATCTCTGTTTCATCAAAACAAGACCTCTGATTCATTGAAAAAGAGCTTTTGATTGATCGAAAGAAAATCTCGGCTCCATTGAAAGAAAACCTCTGATTCATCAAAACAGAACCCTTGCCCCGTTGGCAGGAAACGGTGATTTAACTTTGTCAGTAGGACCTTTTTCTGCATTATCCATAAGCGCAACTGTCTCCGGGCAATACTGTTTCTATCTCAAGCACACATGTTCTTGAGTGCAATTCCCCTACAATTGGGGCGTTCCTGATGAGTCTTCCCCCCGGCACAAGGTCGATCCCCATTGGAGTCATTCCACGAGGACTCATATAACGAAGGTCGTTAACGTACGATCGACAACGCTCTTTACAGCCTACCTCGTTCGAGCAACTGATGAAACGTGCCGCAAGGGGGTTCTTGTTTCGTCCGGCGACAGAACGTCCGAAAGCAAACGACGGCTTATTCACCCCGTGCACCCCGACTCTTCCGAACATTACACACTCGCGCGCTATTGTCTCTATAAAGAATAATATTTATCTTTGCCAACCAATAGTAAACAGCAATATCCCATGAATAACAAGATAAAAAACATCGAAGAAACATACCGCAAGATTGTAAGCGAATCTGAACAACATTTACAAAAAGCAAGAAAACATATTGCACGGATCAGCTTTCTGCGCGTTATTCTTTTCACCGAAGCTGTCGTCTCTTTCTTTCTTTTCTACAACAGAGGATGGAATTATATACTTCCGCTGTCCGTGCTTCCTTTTTTCGTCTTCATCTGGCTGGTGAAAATACACAATCGCTGGTTTTACCGGAAAGATTACCTGAAGAAAAAGATAGAAATCAACCGACAGGAATTAAAGGCACTGCACGGTGACTTCACGGCGTTCGACGCCGGAAACGAATACATCGACCCGACGCATCTGTACTCTTTCGATTTGGATGTGTTTGGAGACAAGTCGCTGTTTCAAGCCGCCAACCGCACGTCCACAAACATCGGGAGCCGGCATCTGGCAGATTGGTTCAAACATCCGCTGGAAGAGAAAGAGCGCATCGTGAAACGGCAGGAAGCCGTCGGCGAACTTTCGAAGGAGTTGGAATACCGCCAGAACTTCCGGCTTTTCGGGCTTCTAAACAGCGCGAACGCCACGAAAACGAGCGAAGTCTATGAGTGGGCAAATGCTCCGATACGCTACCGCAAACACTTGCTGCTACGGATTCTGCCCGCTTGTATCGCCTTGCTGAACGCGTGCTTCATCGGAGCCGCCATTGCCGGCGCGCTTCCTTTCACCCTTGCGGGCATCGTATTCGTAGGCTGTGTCACATTCAGCTTCGTGTTCACTCAAGGCATCACCAAGTTGCAAATCACCTACGGCAAGAAGTTGCAGATTCTTTCGGCCTATGCCGACCAGATTCTGCTCACCGAACGCAAAGAAATACGGAGCGAGAATCTGCGGGCTCTGCAAAACGAACTGACGGCGCATGGGAAAAAAGCGTCGCAAGCGCTTCACCGCTTGTCGCACCTGCTCAACGGGCTCGATCAGCGAAACAACATATTGGTGAGCACCATTCTCAACGGACTTTTCTTCTGGGAGTTGCGGCAGGTGATGCGCATAGAGCAGTGGAAAGAAGAGAACGGCGCGGAACTTCCGCAATGGCTGGAGGCAATCGGCGAGATGGATGCCTACTGCTCGCTCGCCACTTTTGCATACAATCATCCGGACTACATCTATCCGGATGTGTCCACACTTCCCTTCGAACTGGAAGCCGAAGCGTTGGGACACCCGTTGATGGCGCCCGAACGGTGTGTATGTAACGACATAAACATAGAGAAACGCCCTTCGTTTATCATCATCACGGGGGCCAACATGGCGGGCAAAAGTACTTATCTGCGCACCGTCGGCGTGAATTATCTGCTGGCAAGCATCGGTTCGCCGGTATGGGCGCGGAAGATGATCTTCACCCCGACGCGCCTCGTCACGAGTTTGCGCACGAGCGATTCGCTGACTGATCACGAGTCTTACTTCTTCGCCGAGCTTAAGCGTCTGAAGCTGATTATCGACAAGCTCCGGAACGGAGAAAAGCTCTTCATCATTCTGGACGAGATATTGAAAGGAACCAACTCGACGGATAAGCAGAAAGGCTCTTTCGCGCTGATCAAGCAACTCATATCGATGAACGCGAACGGAATCATCGCCACGCACGACTTGCTCCTAAGCACTTTGGCAGATGCCTTTCCGGAGAATATACGGAATTACTGCTTCGAAGCCGACATTGCAAACAACGAACTCACTTTCTCGTATCGAATGAGAGAAGGGGTGGCGCAGAACATGAACGCCTGCTTCCTGATGAAGAAAATGGGGATAGCCGTCATCGATGACTGATCCCCCCTCCAACGGGCCAACTACTAATTGGAAAAGAAAGGATGAAATGACAGCGCAGCCCGAACAGCCGGCTGTAAGATTTGTCGACTACACGGTTTTCTTTCAACATCCTTGTTGGCAGGAAATAAAATCAAAGAGCGGTGATAACAGAATAACATAAGAAATCAACATGTTTAAGCCGTTGTACCTTACACGGATTGGAGAAAAAGTGTTACCGTACAGCAATAAAAGAGAACAAACTTTCAAATCCGTTTCTCCGAATCATTCAATGCAAAGATCAAATCATTCGGGGCTTCAGTAAGAGGAGTGACGGATATCAGGTTCTTCCTTTTCAGACTGACAAAACTATATGCTTAATCCCCCTAGTTTGTCGGGTGAGCCCAGAATATTACCGATTTTGGTGGAGCAAAAGATGGAGCGCAAAGATATTTGCATGAATTGTTAAATCCCCAAGAATAATGACAGAGCCAAAAACAGGCGCTCACCCGAAATATCGGGTGGCCCAACAGCATATATACAGTGACCGGCAGTGAAAGGTGGGTAAAAACAAGATTCCCCTCTCTTCCTTCTGAGGGGAAAAGAGGGGAATACAAGAAAAAAAAGGCGGCGACCTACTCTCCCACTGTGACGCAGTACCATCGGCGCGGCGAGGCTTAACGGCTCTGTTCGGAATGGGAAGAGGTGGAACCCTCGCGCTATAACCACCTGAAAAAGGTTATGACATGAGAAAAAAGAAAAAAAACGAGGCTAAAAGAATATACCAAACAAAAAGGGAGTAAAATAAATCCAAAGGAAAAACCCCGGAAAAGAAAGAATACGGGCAATTAGTAATGCTCGGCTGAGGATGTCGCCAACCGTACACCTGCATCCTATCAACGTTGTAGTCTACAACGGCCCTGAAAAAGAAATCTAATCTTGTGGCCGGCTTCGTACTTAGATGCTTTCAGCACTTATCCGATCCAGACTTAGATACCCGGCAATGCACCTGGCGGCACAACCGGCAAACCAGAGGTCTGTCCAACACGGTCCTCTCGTACTAGTGTCAGAGCCACGCAAA